>Ga0114931_10005913_pt1 | contig 15111 bp, 11 predicted proteins | sample 2SBtaG_FD_89579 | JGI IMG/M metagenome (GOLD analysis project Ga0114931, IMG submission 89579) | Deep subsurface microbial communities from Kolumbo volcano to uncover new lineages of life (NeLLi) - 2SBTROV14_V59a metaG | ecosystem: Environmental > Aquatic > Marine > Volcanic | place: Kolumbo...
ATTGCCAAAGCTGTTGGTATTGCCACGCGATTGCACAGATCCCGTCAGCCAGGATTCGACGTAAGAATCCATCTGCTGCGATTTTTTGGTGAAGTGAACAATGTAACGTTTCTTTTCTTTTTCCTCGAACTTTGCTAATTCTGAAATCAAATGCGCGACATTGATACAGCTTAATTTTCCCGAGATCGTGATCAGCGCCAGGCAGTTCTTGGGACCGATCAATTCAGAAGAGATTTTCACACGTGCTTTTTCGATTCGGTTCAGGTCGAACTTTTTCGTTTTGGGTTTTCCGTTCTGAAGGTACTTGACGATCAACCGAAATTGGGGGATTTTCGTTTTCATGGAAAAACCGGAATACCGCAGCGTGATTGTTCCCGTTTTTTGCGGGAAGATTTTAAGCTTCTTCTTCACATTCTCCGAAACCGGCTGTGACCATCCATTGCCTGTGCTGAGATATTGATTCGATTTCAATTTGAACGGCGAAGCTTTCTTGCCGTCCACGAGAAGCTGTATCTGGTCGGCATTGATGTCGATTTTCTCTGCGGAAAGATTGGCGAACGAAAGAACGACCTGCAACATCGCTTCCTGCTTTTCCCAATTAGACTCGATCACCATTCCCATCGTGGGAGTCTGGGGAAAGATGTGGAGTCGCTTTTCTTTTTTTCGGTCGCGGGCGATCGGTTTGCCTGAGAGTCTGGCAAGTTGCCGATCGAGTTCTGTTAGTTTTTTCAATTCGGCATCGAGTTTTTTGCGATCCTTCGAAACCTCGAAGTTGGTCACGAATTTCTTAATCGAAGATTTCCACGATTTCAGAACGTTGTCTGCAGCGTCGTCCCAGGATTTTTTGTGCAACGTTTTTATCTGCTTTATCTGCGCGCAGAGCGATGACGTCCCTAAGAAAGAGAGCAGAAGCAGTGTTGTGAGAAGCGTTTGAATTGCGAATGGCCGAAAAGTTTTTTTTCGCTGCACGTTCAGATTACTCCCGAAAAGAGAAATCCCGAATCAAAAAGCTGGATCGCCTGCGAACTTTCCACTCGGCCTCTTATGTCTACACAATAGCGATGATGTACTTATCTGCACAAGGTTGAAAGATAAATTGACACCCAAAATATGGAAAATCATTTTCGGATTGGAATTCTGCCTTCAGACGTAGATTTCGCCCGCTTCGATAGAAACCTGAAGAATGTGTTTTTCACCCGGTTGTAGTGTTTGTAATCCCGTATCGAAACCCGCGTTTTGTAGATTGATCGCATTCGTCTGGCAGGTATAGGGTTCAAGGCAGATCGAACCGCGATGCGAGGGTGTGTAAATGACGAAGAAGCGAAAATTATTTTGGCATGTCAGCGTCATCTGCAACCCGGCGTGTTCGTCGATGATCGACGATTGGTAAAACGGTCTTCCCGATGCTTCGATCGAGAATAAGTCGTCGAGTTCCAACAAATCGAAATACGCGCCCTCGGGAAGTTCGCAGGTTTCATCGTTGAATATTCCTCTGGGAATGTTTGCGTCGAGTTCCCACTGATTTTCGACCGGTACCTCGATTAAACAGTGTTTGTCGTTGCTCGTCGAGTTCAAGGGAATTCTGAAATAAGGATGCAAACCTAATCCCCACGGTAGTGGATCATCACCGGGATTTTCGATCTCGAAGTCCATCGCGAGACGGTTATCGATTAAACGATACGTCACGGCGAGAATAAAATCACTCGGCCAGAACGACAACCGTTCCGGGGCATCGACACTCAGTTGGAACACACCACAGATTGAGTTTTCAGTTCGGTCGAGAATTCGCCAGGGACGGTCCAGACAGAGACCGTGTATCGCATTTCCATGAGAATCGTAGAGCAGTTTCGAAGCAGGCAGCTCGAATCGCCTGTTGTCCCAGACGAACGTTCCCTGCTCGACACGGTTGGGATACGGAAACAAAATTGGGCACCCCGCGGAACTGGGACGATGACTTCCTTGTACAAAATCCTCGCATACGTCGAACAGATCGATAAGTTGTCGGTTCACACGGGTTTGGAAACGAAAGCAGTTGAACCCAATCTGTGGAGCGATCCACGCTTCAGACCCCGCATGGACATCAGCAATTCTGATCGGCGACCGTTCGTAAAGATCGTAACCCGAGGCCATGCCGATTCAATTCCATTCGGGCAGTACTTCGTTGTCGCCAAAGAGCTGGTTCGTCACACTGACCGTCCGAAGCGACTTCGACCAAAAGCGATAAGGGTCTTCGTACAGAAACGCTTCCGATGGTGCGGGTATGTGATACCAGTCACCTCGTTCGAGTTCGCCGTCCAGTTGATCCGCAGCCCAGCCGGCGCAGCCCGAGAAAATCCGGTATTCAAAACTTCGATCGCCCTCTGCGGCGGAACGAACAATGGACTGAAAGACATCGGGACTGTTTCCGACGTATAATCCGGGAATGACGGGTTCGGCACTGTTTTCCAATTCCTGTGAGTTGTGCAGAATAAAAAGTGCAGTTGGCTCGACCGGTCCGCCAAAGTAAACCACTTCATCGTTCTGCGGAAACTCGAAGTGTTCCGAAAGAGCATGGGCGACCGAGACCGAGGAAGGGCGGTTGACCACCAATCCCATCGCACCCTCTGCGTTATGCTCGACAATCAACACGACGGTCCGAAAAAAATTCGGATCCTTGAGTGGCTTGCTGGCGATTAAGAAATGTCCGCGTATCGATTGGTGCATAAAAGGCCGACATTCATGTGATAGAGACGGCTTGGGCTGGCGTTCCACCGTGAACGATATTCCTTCGCTTCTTGCGAAAGGTTAATTGTAGACGCAGTAGACCTCGTTGAACAGTCTTGCAGATCGAGACACCCCGAGATCGCTCTTCAATTCCAGCCGATCTCATCCTGGGTAAATCTCTCTGGCGAAGATTGCTCCCATTCATGACGAACCCGGTTCAATCCGAACGAGCACAATTCAAAATCGCTGCTGAGTCGGCGTAACACTGTGGCTTCTTCCTGATAGGGTTCGTCGTCGAAGGTACTGGCGAGAAAGTAAGAACGCTTTCCCTGTTCCTGGTAGTCGATGAAGTGATCCTGCTTCATCGCGGACTGACGTTTTTTCAGCGATTCGGGATAAACCCCCGACCAGAACAGCGTGTAATCGCCAATGTGACGATAGACTTCCCGTTGAGGACGCGCCTGTCTTTCCTGCGCTTCCAGAAGCATTTCAGCTACTTCTTCCAAGCGGCGACCTTCGGTATTGCGAACCCGGTAAATGGCATCCATTTTGACGAAACGAACAAGCAAATCGACGAGATAATCGAGCATGGCCGGATCGGCAACTCCGAAGTCGGACTGAAATGTCTGTTCAATCAAACCGGCGAACAGTCTTCGTAAGTCTTTCTCTCCTGTCAGAATGGGCGCCATGCGTTCCTCCTGTCGATATGTGAAAACGAGCAGAAATCGGGATGGGGGTACAGTTTAGATCGACAAGTTCGATCTCGGTTCATAATATAATTCTACGTCCCAAAAGAGGGCCAGGTCAAACGCTGTGATGTAACCCATTGCTGTGTATGGAGATGCAGTGACAGAACAGTAAGAAATGGCGGTGGAAAGTTTGTGCGGAGATTCTTTTTTTCAAGTCGCTTTTCAGGGTTTCGGTTATGATGAAACAGTGAAGACGCGAAGGAGTTAAACAGATCGAGACAGAAAGAAATTCACAGTTCGAGTGAACCGCATTCGATGGATCCCGTTATGAAAAATATGGTTTTCTCATCACATCCCCAATCGGTCTTTTCCATCTGGTGCATTGTTATCTGCTTCACTTGGAGTGCATGGGGACAAAGGTTCTCAACGCGAATTGAAAACCGAAGTTCAACTCGACATTCCAGCGAACAGGAAAAACTGATCCTCAAAAGTGTCGGACAACTGAGTAGTTCGGAATATCGCAAGCGTGCAGCGGCCACCAGCAAACTGATCGAAATTGGTATCCCGGCGATTCCTCACATCGGTCGAAAAGCGAACGAGAACGATCCCGAATCTCGACAACGCTGTTTTCAGATTCTCAGAAAACTTGCGACCGGGAAAAAACCAGAAACGTCTCGTGCCGCATTGTCGGAATTGGAATCGTTGACGGAATCGACAAACAAAAAGACCTTGGTTGTTGCGAAACACACTATGAACCAGATACGGCAGAGTTACCGCACGATGATAAAGGGTATCGGGGCGTTGATCGAAACATACGACAAACAGAAAGACGATTACTCTGCGTCTCTCAATCTCTCGTATTGTAAAGAAAAAACGATTGCCTTCCATCTCCTTCAGTACCTTTGGAATATCAACAGCATCAATCTGAATTACTCGCAGATTAACTTTCAATCGCTCGTTTGGCTGGGGACTCTCACTCACCTCGAATCGCTGGAGATGAAGCAAGTCAATCTGAGTGACGGCGAGTTGAGGTTTTTGGAGAAACTCGTACGCTTAAAAAAACTCGATCTTTCCTCGACCTCGATCACCGACCGCAATCTGTCTTCGTTGCGTGGTTTAGTCAATCTCGAATACTGCAACCTCTCCCTCACGAACCTCTCCAATAAAGGAATCAAAACCTTAGGCAATCTTAAAAACCTGAAAGAGCTGAATCTCTCTGGTACCAACATCGACGACGGAGGAACGGCGTTTCTCTCTTCCTGTCGGAACCTCGAAATTCTTCGTCTGAAAAATACCAGAGTCTCCGACAAAACTCTGCAACGCATCAGGGGGTTGAAAAAGTTGCGGGTGCTTTCGCTCAGTGGTACGCAGATCAGCGACAAAGGTCTCGTTCATTTGAAAAATCGGAAAACTCTGCAATCGCTTTGGCTTTCTCGCACCAGTGTGACAACTGAGGGCGCACAACTTCTGATGAAATCTCTTCCTCAGGCTGACATTTTTCGTTGAGTGGACGCGGCGAATTTTCAGCGTGGCACGAGCAACTGCCAACCGATGGTGAGGACTGCAAGAGCACCACAGTACCAGGCGAACCAATGCAGTTTCTGTCGAGAGATCATGCCGACGAGTATCTTCAACGCGACCAAACCTGTGACAAAGGCAATGGCCATTCCCAGCAAGATAGGCAAATAGGAAATCTGGAGTTCGGGTTGTTCGTAAGCGTCTTTGGCTTTGAGAACCGCAGCACCCAAAATAGCGGGAATCGCAATCAGAAAAGAAAATGTGGTCGCGGTTTCCCGTCGCATTCCTGTAACCAAGCCACCGACGATCGTGCTGCCCGAACGGGAAACTCCTGCTGCCAACGCGATCGTCTGGAATAGCCCGACGATCCCTGCCTGCCGAATATCGACTGCTCGGAGTTCATCGCGCTCCCGCATCAAGCTGTGCCCCAGTATCAAGAGCACGGTCGTCACGAGCAACCCGTATCCCGCTCGTAGCGGAGTGTTGGTGAGTTCGAAAAGATCTTTAAGCGTTTCACCCTTTCCGTCGATCGGTACGAGCGCGACCGCCAACAGAGGAAGCGTCGCCACGACAATTCCCAGCACAGTTTTCGGATGGGTTCGCAACTGCAAAATATCGCGAAAGAAATAAACGAAAATTGAACCCAACGTTCCCAGATGAAGCGCAACGATCATCACCAGATTCTGCTCGGGATCGTGTGGAACACCAGTGAATCGCTCGATCACCGCAGACGAAATGACCAGATGTCCCGAAGAACTCACCGGCAGAAATTCCGTCAATCCCTGCACAACTCCCAGAATGATTGCTTCGAGATATTCCATGTTCTGACACACTATAGGTAAGATTGAATGCGCAACGCCATTTTGGAAGATTAGTCGCTCTGCGGTCGGTTCAGTCTGTAGACCGCATACTGTAGACCGAATACCAGCGTAACAAGTTTTGCGAACGGTTCTACAGAGATGTTTGCGTATTCCCTCCCAGTTGTTTCCTCTCTTTTCTGCTCCCTCGGAAAGAGTCGCTAAAAAAACGGGGTTTTCTCGTCTACATGGTGACGGTGAGAGGGTTGTTGCAGAGTATCCGCGGATTCGATGGTGGATGACCATCGGTTTTGCAAGGAGCTACATCCAGCGCGAGTCTTCCCTTCGGCAAGGGCACTTTTTCCGGCAACACGGATCTCATTTAGTTTTCTGAACTTGATGGAAGCGCACCTTTTTTGAAATGCGGTCAATCTGCACCATCGAGTAAGGTGTGGTGATGACGCTTGCCGTGATGGCATCGGCAGGTGGTGAGGTTTCTCGGTAGGAAATCACAATCGTTTTTTTTCGTTTGTGCACTTTCTCGATTTTGGTGTTGTAACCCGCTGTCGGTTTTTGCCCCATGAAGACCGCCACGATGCTGTGTTTTTGAAAATCGACCTTCGGCAGCTTTGGCTTTGGGTTGACGTTTCGATGAACGCTTTCCCAGAGTTTTTTCCATTCTTTTTTGGTCTTGACGGTTTTCTGGCCGGCTTTCTCGACACCGGATTGGCTGTCGGACCATCGTCGATAAATGGGTAGCGAATCTTTTTTTTGTCCAATCGCTTCGGGGTTCGTCACAGATATTGAAAGTGCCAGCAAACACAATGTCTTCATATTGCAATCTCCATGATCGTTGTAGTGGAATTGTATTCGACAATTTTCAATTCGTTAGAGTTCCCATAATTCTATAAAACTAAAGAACTCTCCCGATAAAAGTCCTGGATTTCGCTTCGTTGAGTCTGCAAAAAATGTTGATACAATCGGGAAGGATCTGAAAACTTTCAGTCATTCGTCACATTGTTGTTGAAAAAACCGCTGTTGAAGGATCGTCCCTGTCGTAAAAGGAATCTCGATGAAACAATCCCGTCCGTTCGTGCATCTGCATTGCCATACGCATTATAGCTTACTCGACGGGGCAACACGGATTCCCGACCTGGTGAAGAAGGTGAAACGAACGGGAATGAACGCCGTGGCGATCACCGATCACGGAAATCTTTACGGTGCCATCGAATTTTACAACGCCTGCCGCGCCGAGGAAATCAACCCGATTCTGGGTCTGGAGGCGTATGTTGCACCGAAGAAAATGACGGACCGAGGGGCTTCGCGCATGAAAGAAGCGAGCCATCACCTCACGCTCCTGGCAATCAACCGAGAGGGGTTTCAAAACCTCATCCGCATGTCGTCGATCGCATATTTACAAGGATTTTATTACAAGCCACGCATCGATAAGGATCTTCTGGAAAGTCACCACGAGGGGTTAATTTGCCTTTCGGGTTGTGCGGCAGGCGAATTATCTCACTTTCTGCTTTCCGAAAAAATGGAAGAAGCCCGCGCATTGACCGCATGGTACGAAAAAGTGTTCGGCGACCGCTTCTACATGGAAATTCAAAACGCCGGATTGGAGATACAAAAACAGTGTGCCGAGGGGACCATCGCTTTAGCCAGGTCGATGGGACTTCCCCTGGTGGCCACGAACGATGCGCACTATTTGGAACGTGACGATGCTGAATCTCACGACGTCTTGCTCTGCGTGAATACCCGATCGCAAGTGACGGACGAAAAACGAATGCGAATGACCGGCGACCAATTCTTCGTTCGGACGCCAGAACAAATGTATGACGCCTTCCCCGATTTTCCCGATGCGGTATCGCGCACGCAGGAAATCGCAGACCGCTGTGAGATGAACCTCGACCTGACGACCCGTCATTTTCCAGTCTTTCGACCACCTGTCGATGAAAACAACGACGGGTTGCCACCGACCGATTCGGAATACCTGAAAAGTCTTTGTGAAGAGCGACTCGCAATTCGTTACGGCGAAGAACTCACCGATGCGCATCGCGAACGACTTGCCTTCGAATTATCGGTCATCGAGAAAATGGGGTACTCGAGTTACTTTCTTATCGTCTGGGATTTTGTCCGGTTTGCGGAAAAAAACGGAATTCCCTGTCTGGCGCGCGGTTCGGCGTGCGGTGCGATTGTGGCGTATTTACTGGGACTGAGTCAGGTTTGCCCGTTGAAGTACGATCTTCTCTTCGAGCGGTTTCTCGACCCGAGTCGTTCCGAACCGCCCGATATCGATATCGATTTTTGTCGCGACCGTCGTCAGCTTGTCATCGATTACACCAAAGAAAAATACGGCGAACGCAACGTGGCGCAAATAGGCACGTTTGGAACTTTGAAGGCGAAAGCCGCCATTCGAGATGTCTCTCGGGCGTTGGGAATTCCGCTTGTGAAGGTAGATGCCATTTGCAAGATGGTCCCCGAGACGCTCAACATCAAATTGGAAGAAGCTCTTAAGGAAAGTCCAGAACTCAACGATTCTTATAAGAACGACGATCAGATTCGTAAGATGTTCGAGACCGCGATTCGGCTGGAAGGGTTGGCTCGCAGTGCGGGAACTCATGCCGCGGGAGTGGTCGTTTCCGACAGGCCCCTCGACGAAGTGGTTCCATTACAAAAAATCACGGGCAAGGACGACATCATCACGCAATGGGATGGCCCGACCGTTGAAGAAGTCGGTTTGCTGAAAATGGATTTCCTCGGGTTGAGAAATCTTACCATTCTCGACAAAGCTGTGAACAACGTTAAAAAACATCGTGGCCTCGACCTGATTCCCTCGCAGTTGCCGCTCGACGATACCGCGACATACGCCCTGCTTCAACGTGGCGAAACAAAAGGAATCTTTCAACTGGAAAGTGGGGGGATGCGCGACTTGTTGAAGAATATGGTTCCCGACTGTTTCAACGACATTATCGCAACTTCCGCACTGTATCGTCCCGGACCGTTGGAAGGAGGGATGGTGATGGATTATGTGAACGTCAAACACGGGAGGCAGTCTCCGGCAAAGGTTCACCCCATCGTCGACGAAATTCTCGCGGAAACTTACGGCGTGATGGTTTACCAGGAACAGGTGATGCGGATTTTGAACCGCGTCGGGAATATCGAACTTTCTTCGGCGTACCAGTGCATCAAAGCGATCAGCAAGAAAAAGCATAAAACCATCGTCGCTTTTCGCGAACAATACATCGAAGGAGCAAAGGAAAACGGGATTGATCGCAAGGTTGCGGAAGATCTTTTCAGTCTGATCGAAAAATTTGCCGGATACGGCTTCAATAAATCTCATTCGACAGCTTACGGGGCGGTGGCGTACCAAACAGCCTACCTGAAGGCGCACTACCCGGTCGAGTTTATGGCGGCACTTTTGTCCTGCGGAATGGAAAATTCAGACCGCATCAGCGAACACATCGAAGACTGTCGTCGGACGATGAAGATTGAAGTGCTTCCTCCCGAAATCAACCGCTCGCAGGCCGAGTTCGGTATCGAAGGCGAATCGATCGTGTTTGGCCTCGGAGCGATTAAAGGATTAGGCAAACCCGTTGTCTCGGCCGTTGTCGAGGAACGAGAGAAGAACGGTCCTTTCAAAAATATCTTCGACCTTGCCGAAAGGGTCGATACGAAAGTTCTCACAAAAAATTCTCTGGAACTTCTCGTCAAAAGCGGGACATTGGATTTGCTCCACCCCAATCGGGCGCAATCGATGGCTGTTGTCGAACGGGCCATTCAATCGGCGGCTTCGTTGCAGCGGGATCGATCGCGAGGGCAAATGAATTTATTCGGCGGCGATTCTAACGAACCGATGGAGCACGTCATTCCAACGCTTCCCGAAGTCGCCGCATGGACTCCGGGGAAAATATTGAATTCCGAGAAAGAAGTCTTCGGCTTCTATCTCACTTCTCACCCCTTAATCAAACATATCCAACGAATCGAAAGGCATCTGACACATCAAATCGACTCCCTGGTGGAGTTGGATGACAATACCGAAATTGTGATTGGCGGAATGATCTCGTCGATCAAGAAAAACACTGCGAAAAAACCCAACCGTAACGGGCATTCCCGCTACGTCAATTTCGATCTGGAAGATACCTCGGGCAAAGTTCGCTGTATTATGTGGCCGGATCAATTCGCGCGTCAGGGGGATCGTGTGGAAGCCGAAGCGATTTGCTTCGTCAAGGGCAAAGTCGATCGTCGCGGAAGAGAACCGAATGTGATCGTCGACAAAATGATGACACTCGAAGAAGCGGACAAGGAATTTACCAGCCGAGTGGTGATTAAGTTCCACACAGGTCTGCATCAAAAAGAAGATTTACAGCGCGTCCTGCACACACTCAAGAAACATCCCGGAAAAACAGACGTGTTACTCGTGGTCGATTCCGCCTATCGATCACAACAGGGGAAACTCAACCGCTACATCATCGATACGAAACAAGAGTTGAAAGTCGGTTGTACCGACGAATTCTCCCGTGCGATGCAGGACGTTTTGGGAAAAAACCACTTCCGACTGATCTCGAAAGGATTTCACAACGCGGCACACTGAAGAAAAACTATTCGAGCAAACAGACCACTGGAGTTGCCAGAGACGAATAGAGCATTTCGGAAGAAATTGGCTTGGAAAGCACGATATCGCATCCCGCGGAATAACTATTTTTTCGTTCTTCTTCATCGTGATGAGCCACGCAGGCGACGATTTGCCCGGTGTAACCGATATCGCGAAGTTTGGACGTAGTTTGGTACCCATTTAAGATGGGAATCTCCATATCCAGGAGAATCACATCGAAAGGCTCATGGCGATGCCAGGCCGCTTCTGCCAATCGATAGACTTGCAATCCATTATCAACCACCGTGACCTGCGTATTCAGTTTGTCGAGAAAGAAGACGAGCAATTTTTGAACATCGGGGTTATCATCGCCCACGAGAACTTTAAGAGGCTTGCCGTCGCCACTGTAATCCGAAGCGTGATGGTAGTGGCTCTCCGAAAGGTCGCAAGCATGATCGAACGGTGGGTCGATCAATTCGATTTTTTTGTGATCTCCCACTTCCATCGTTAGACGAAAAATGGCCCCTTCTCCCAACTCACTCTCGACAGTGATCGACCCGCCGAGCATTTCGGCGAGCTTTTGACTAATCGATAATCCTAATCCCGATCCAATACTTTTTCGTGCCGAAGAATCGTCGACTTGCGTAAACGGTTGAAACAGTTTCTCGATTTTATTACGCGAAATTCCAATACCGGTATCCTGAATCTCGAATGCAATTCGACCGGGATCGCCCTCAATGCAAGGATACTGAATCGAAACCAAGACAAACCCATGTTCGGTGAATTTGACGGCATTGCCTACGAGGTTCATTAAAATTTGTTTCAGTCGCGTGGGGTCGGACTCGATGAAATCCGGAATGGGTCCGTGAGATTTCGCAATCAGCGAAATTCCCTTTTCTTCCGCTTTCACAAGCAACGTCGAGAGAACGTCTTTCACGATGGATGCCGGAGAGATTTCGGTTCTCTCGATTTCCATTTTTTGTGCATCGATTTTAGTCAGGTCGAGTACATCGTTGACGATTTCGAGCAAGTATCGACCATTTCTTGAGATGGTCTCGACATGGGAAGCGGAATCTTGGTCCAGTTCCGCATCGGTGAGTAGTTCCGAATAACCGAGAATTGCGGTTAAAGGAGTTCTAATCTCGTGACTGATGTGGGAGAGTAATTTGGATTTCGACTTAAGAAGTTCTTCGGTCTGGCTTTTTGAAATATCCAATTCCTGAACCAGATCCGTCAAGTTCTTTGCGTGAGATTCGTAGACTTCCTTGGCGAGTTCGAAATCGTTCACGAGTTGGGTCAACTCATTTTCGGTATCATGTTGCTGCTCAGAATCGTTTCCATCGTAGGGATGCTTTCCCCCGACTGAAAAATATCGCAACACATCGACGACCGAAATAATCCCTAAAACGGTCTTGTCGTCCGCAATGACGGGAAGACAACCGAATTTATTCTTTGCTAACAAGTAGGCAGCCGAGGTGATGGTTGTCAGCGGATTGACCGTCAGAGGGGAACTCACCATGACTGCTTTAACAGGAACACTGGCAGGATCGAGATGACGGCTCATCTGGTGAACCGTGTGTTTCATTAAATCTCGGTCAGAGAAGACGCCGCAAAGACGTTCGTCTTCGTCAATCACGATGAGGTGACGGATGCCTTGATCCGAGAGTATATGTGCCGCTTCCGAAAGCGAGGTGTTCTCGCCAACGCAAGTGACTTTGTGCGTCATAATCTCGATAACGCATTGATCGGGAGTAACTGTCATGGAATTCATCTTGACCTCGATGTTTTGTTCTCAAACATAACACTTGAATCGAAATCTGTCCGAACAATCGTTTTCTAAACGGGAAAGAAAAAAATCTCCGATAACCAAAACCGGCTTTGAAGAAAAAACTGTCTAGAAAAACCCGAAAGATCGTTTTAATCGACGTTCTGTACGGTTTACGAAGAGACCTGAATCGTGAGTTCGTCAAAGATTGCCCGAAGACATCATCAACTTATATTATGGAATTCTCTCGTCAAATACGGGCATTGCCTCCTGAACCCTTTTCATTTCTTACCCTGAAATCGAACCGCTTGTTCTCTTGAGTCCGATTATAGGATGCATTCCGAGCGTGTTTGAAAGTTCTTGTGGGCTATCACTAGGAAATAAGAGAAATATGGCTTATAAACGAACGAACGTGTTTACTGCACATAATTGGGAGATGCTTCGCCTCTCGCCATGATCATGAGAGTTGACGGTGAAACTTGGCTTCGGATTCGAGCAGCGATTGCGAGTCTGTCTTCGAATATCCCAACCCGGTGTTGTGTCGATTCCACGATTCGGAGTGATCGACTCAAGACGACCAAGACTACGAAATGCGAATTTCGTGATTCCACTCGCAATGGAAGCCTGACAAGGCATTGGTGTGAAACTCCTTCTTAATTCCGAAACGATGCGAATTGGAAGATGCCATCCAAAAAGCCGATGTACTGCTCGAAGCGCTTGAGTGGATCAAGCGTTTTCAGAATCGGTACGTCGTCATGAAACTGGGTGGCAGCACGCTGGACGAATTCGAAAAAGTGAAACGATTTCTCGCCGATGCCGTCTTCATGGCAACCGTCGGGATGAAACCGATCATTGTTCACGGCGGTGGAAAAGCGATCTCTTCGGCGATGAACGCAGCGGGAATCGAACCCAAATTCATTCAAGGTCGGCGTTTCACCGACGACAAAACGCTCGAAATCGCATCGCACGTTCTGATCGAGGAGATTTGTCACTCGCTAGTCCGGGAAATCGCAAACCTGCAAGCGGTGGCGAAGCCGTTGCATTATCGAACGACCAACTCCCTCCAGGCGAAGAAGCTGTTTCTTAAAAACGATGCCGGAATCGAAACCAGTCTCGGTCACGTCGGTCAGGTCACCGAAGTCGATGTCCATCTGATCGACGAAGTCTGCAAAGAAGGAGCGATCCCCATCATTCCTTCGATTGCACTCGATGAAAAAGGAAACAGACTCAATGTGAATGCCGATTCGACGGCAGCCTCTATTGCCCAGCGACTGTCTGCGGAGAAATTGGTATTTTTGAGCGATGTCTCGGGAATTTACACGAACCCCAGCGAACCCGAAACGCTCATTTCTCATTTGAACATCGCCCGGTGTCGTGAATTGATCTCACAGGGAGTGATTTCGTCGGGAATGCTCCCCAAAGTCGAAGCAGCCTTCGATGCGTTGAAATCCGGCGTTAAAAAAGTTCATATTGTAGATGGAAGAATGCCACATTCCGTATTGCTCGAAATTTATTCCGACCGTGGAGTCGGAACCGAAATCGTCAACTGATAGCATACCCAGGAAAAATCGAAATCGCTCGCAAGACCAAACGAGAGGAAACATAACGTGTCCGAGGAAAATCTTACCAGCCAGCAGACGATCGATTTATTCGAAAAATTTGTGATTCCGAATTATCGGCGTTATCCCATCAGCCTTGTTCGAGGTGAAGGCTCGCATGTCTGGGATGCTGAAGGGAAGAAGTATCTCGACCTCTTCCCCGGCTGGGGCTGCAATATCTTGGGGTATAGTCCGTCTAAAGTGGTGCAGGCAATTCAAAACCAGGTGAATCAGTTGATCCATGTTCCCAACACATGGTACACGCAGCAGCAGGGCGAGTTCGCGGAAAAACTGGTCCGTCACAGCTTTGGCCAGGCCTTTTTCTGTAATAGCGGAGCGGAAGCGAACGAAGCCGCGATCAAACTCGCCCGTCTGCACAACGAGGGCGAACGCTATAAAATTATTACGTTCGAGAACAGTTTCCATGGCAGAACGCTGGGTACTTTAACTGCGACAGGGCAGGCGAAATGTCATCAGGGGTTGGGTCCATTGGTTGCGGGATTTTCCTACGCCCCCTTCAACGATTTGCAGGCTGTCGATGATCTCATCGACGAAAAAACCGCAGCCATTATGGTCGAACCCGTTCAGGGTGAAGGAGGTGTCAATGTTCCTCACGCAGACTTTCTACCCGGTCTCAGAAAACTGGCCACCGAGCGAGACTTGCTTCTTATTTTCGACGAAGTCCAAACCGGTATCGGTCGAACCGGCGAATGGTTCGGATACCAAAATTTCGACGTACAACCGGATGTGATCACACTGGCGAAAGGTCTTGCAGGAGGAGTTGCTTGCGGGGCGATGATCGCAAAAAAAGAAATTGCAGCCGGTTTGAAACCCGGAACCCACGCCAGCACATTCGGTGGCAATTCGCTCGCCATGTCCGCTGGAATCGCCACTATCAAAACGATTGAAGAAGAGAACCTGTTGGAGAACTGCCGCGAAATTTCTGCATTCATCCAAGAGTATTTTCAAAACTTGAAAGAACAATGCCCTGCAATCAAGGACATTCGCGTAAAAGGATTGATGGTCGGAATCGAACTCTCCTACCCTGCGGACAAAGTTGTTGCTGCCTGTATGGAACGGAGCGTTCTGGTGAATGCCACACAGGAATTCGTGCTGAGAATGCTCCCGGCCATCAATATCTCCAAAGAAGATATCAAACACGGATGCCAAGTCGTCGGCGAGGTGCTTCAGAATCTACAACAGGAACGTTAAGAACGATCGGCTCTGCCGATTATTATAGGATTGCCAGGACTTATGAAACATCTGCGAAACTTGTTCGACATCACCCCGGACGATTTTTTTGAGATTCTGGATCTCTCGACCGAAATCAAATTCGATTTCCAAAATGGGATTAGAAAACCTCTGCTCGAACGCAAAATTCTGGCACTCATTTTCGAAAAACCTTCGTTGCGAACCAGAAACAGCTTCGAAGCAGCAATGATGCAAC
>Ga0114931_10005914_pt1 | contig 15111 bp, 16 predicted proteins | sample 2SBtaG_FD_89579 | JGI IMG/M metagenome (GOLD analysis project Ga0114931, IMG submission 89579) | Deep subsurface microbial communities from Kolumbo volcano to uncover new lineages of life (NeLLi) - 2SBTROV14_V59a metaG | ecosystem: Environmental > Aquatic > Marine > Volcanic | place: Kolumbo...
AAAACACTAACCGCCGCCAACAAAATGAATCACCTCGATTATATCTTCGTTATCAACATTGACGCTTTTCCAATCTCTGCGCTTGATGACGTCTTTATTTAATTCGATCGCAATCCTTTCAGTCGGTAAATCCAGCTCGACCAAAAGCTCTTTCAAATTTGTTTGTCCGTTAATGGTTTTGATTTCACCATTTACCACGATTTTTATCATTTATGTGAAATTACTTTCCGTATCTCCGCTTCTTCATCATTATCAATGGCTCTCGCTAGTATCGCCGCCCGCCCGGAACGGAAATTTGGAAGTTTTATTGAAACCGTCGCCACTCCTTTTTTATTTGTCTTTGTATGAAAAATCATTGGACGAAAATCGGATCCGAGAATCTTAACCATAACATTCGCTTCTCTTATGGGTTCCGCCCCGTCACCGCGAAAAACTTCAACTCCAATTTCTTCTTGCTGACCGCTTTTGAGATCATAATTTTTTAGAAAACTAATTCTTAACTCATCGCGAACGATCCCTTCAATTTCAATAATCTCGCTGATAATTTCTACCGAATTCGCCGACAACACAATTTCATCATCGTCCAAAACCTCAGCGTCCTCGATAATTGGCAAGTCCCAAACTGCCTGATCACTTGGCGGAACAACCTCAACCTTCAAACTCTCAACCGGTGCTTCAATCGGCACATCTGTCCTATCGTCTTTTGGTAAGTCGTGTTTTTCCAAAAGCTCACCCGCTTTAGCTAAGACGGGTTTTTCAACCGGGACTCTTTTATCTTTTACTCCCTTTGGCTCTATTTCTAATATATCGGAAGGCTCTTTTGTTTCTGTTTGATTCTCAACTCCGTCAGGCTTTCGGTCGGACATTTTCTTTAAATCTTCAATTCGACCTTTATGGACCGCCGCACATATGAGCTTGTGTTGACGCCTAAGCTTTTCTGCCAAAACTTTCGTATCAAAGTCATCGCCAAGCATATCCGCATATTTCGATCTTTTTGCGGCTAGAATAGTTCCATTTTCATAAACCAACGACAAGATCAACGGAGTATCTAACCCCTTGTCCTCAGTTTAGACATGATAGGTTATGCCGTTAAATTCAATGTCTGTATTGAAACCAGTTATCACGAAATAAAATTATACTTTTGGAAGGTTTGTTGGCAAATCCAGTTTTTAGATACCTGCCGTCTTGAAAATTATACCACCAAAACTGGTTCTGTGTAACAATTTTGCTTCCAAAACCAATATAAAAAGAATTGGAAAACGACAGTTTAGATGTGCTGAGTTTCCTACCCGATGAGAGAGAAAAACGACCTTCCTTGACACTCAAACTGGCATCACTTACGATAAATTCGTACCTTGATTCCAATGCTTTATCAATAGGAAAATTCGATACGTTTACAATAAATGTAAGGTGTCGAAAAAAGTGTTTTAACTGGATAAACAATGTCGGATTTTAACCTTTTTAGTTACGCACCAATCGGAATGATGTTTTTGGTTGCTTTTGGCTTCGCGGTCAGCCAGATACTGGTAGCCCAGTTGGTTGGACCTCGGAAAAGAACCGCAACGAAATTAATGCCCTACGAATGCGGTAAAGACCCGGTTGGTTCGGCACGTGATAGATTCTCCATCAAGTTCTATATGGTGGCGGTGGCGTTTCTTCTTTTCGACATTGAAATTCTCTTTATTATTCCCTTTGCTGTTGCGTTTAAGAGCCTACTTCAATTAGAGAGATCGACCGGCGTTTTTTACGGAACAATCGCTTTCATAACAATGATGTTCTTTTTAGCAACGGTTATTGTCGGGCTTATTTATGAATGGAAGAAAGGAGCTTTTGACTGGAGCTTGCAATCAAGGGCAGAAGCGAGAGCCGAAGCATTAGAGTTAAAAAAATCAAAAGGGGCTCAGGACATAAAAAAAGCGGCTTAAACATTTGGTATAAAAGATGGGCTTAGAAAACAACATTTTTGATTCGCTGCCGGATATATTAACGGTAAAACTTGATGCGGTTATTAATTGGGCGCGAAAATCATCTCTATGGCCAGCCACGTTTGGTTTAGCTTGCTGCGCGATTGAAATGATGAATAGCGTATCAGCAAGAAATGATTTATCCCGTTTTGGTGCAGAGACATTTCGTGCAAGCCCAAGACAGGCGGATGTAATGATCGTTTCGGGAAGGGTCTCCCGCAAAATGGCACCTGTTCTACGAAGGATTTACGACCAAATGCCCGAACCAAAATGGGTTATTTCGATGGGAGCGTGTGCGACATCCGGCGGGGTTTTTGACAACTACGCAATTGTTCAGGGTGTTGACAAGGTTGTTCCAGTGGATATTTACGTTCCCGGCTGCCCGCCGCGTCCTGAAATGCTTGTTCACGCTATTATGATGCTTCAATAGAAAGTCATGAAAGAATCGGTTAAAGATCGGCGCGACACCTTTGAACCGGAATCAAGAAAATCAATTGTTCCCGGAACATTGCCGATTACGGAAGGAACCGTCCTTGAAGAAAAGGCTAAAGCTAATTCTTCTAAACCGTATTCCGTGGCATCAAAGCACGAACGCCGACGTTCATCTTAAAATTTAGAATTACCGAACTCAGTCAAAATTGAGCAAAATATGTCTGAAGGAACCCAGAAGTTACACGATTTTGTTAAAAAAATAGAAGCCGAGAACGCTGGATGGGTAGAGGGTGTTGCCGATGCTTTTGGAGAAGTCACGGTTGCTGTACCAAGTGAAGCGATTGTTGAGGTTTGCTCGTTTCTTAAATCCGGGCACGATTTCGATTTACTCGCTGATTTATGCGGCTGTGATCGAGGACCGGAAGAGGATCCGAGGTTTGAGGTTAATTATCATTTGTTTTCAACTGTGCATTACTGCCGTTTGAGATTGAAGGTTTTGTTAAGTGAAGATAATCCGAATGTAAAAACCGTCACAGGTATCTGGAAAACAGCAAATTGGCATGAACGTGAGACCTTTGATTTGCTTGGTATTATCTTTGATGAGCATCCCGATTTACGAAGGATTTTACTGCCTTCAGACTTTGACGGGCACGCGTTGCGAAAAGATTACCCTTTAAGAGGATACGAGCCGTATAGTTTGACCTAATTTAGATTTTTTTCGATTTAATACGGACATTACCAGTCACTTTCTTATGAGCGTTGGAGTAGAGAATATACAAGAAGACACCGCCGTCATGGATGATTCACTTGAATCCCAAATGACGATCTCGATGGGACCGCAGCACCCTTCGACGCACGGAGTTTTACGACTCGAGTTGGTTCTTGATGGTGAACTGGTTGTAAAGACGACCCCGGATATTGGTTACCTCCATACTGGAATGGAGAAGCTTTTCGAATATAAAAAATACCAACAAGGAATCGTAATAACCGACCGGATGGATTACCTAAATCCGCTTGGTAATAACCTTGCCTATGTAATGGCTGCGGAGAAACTTCTTGAGCTGGAAATTCCGGAAAGAGGACAGGTAATTCGCGTCCTTATGTGCGAATTGCAGCGCATTGCCTCGCACCTGGTTTGGCTTGGCACTCATGCACTCGATATTGGCGCAATGAGCGTCTTTTTCTTCTGTTTTAGGCAACGCGAAAAAATCCTTAACCTTATCGAATCCGCATCAGGCGGACGCATGACACCTAGTTATTTTCGAATTGGCGGAATAATGATGGACTTGCCAGCTGGTTTTGACCGCCGCGTAAAACAATTTCTCGAGGGCTTCCCGGACGCAATGGCGATTTTTGAAACTTTGGTTACGGAAAACACGATATTCCAAAGCAGAACCAAGGAAGTTGGATATATAAGCAAAGAAAATGCAATTAGTTGGGGGCTTACGGGTCCGTGCCTAAGAGGAAGCGGAGTAGAACTCGACCTCCGCATTCATAATCCTTATTCAGGCTATGAAACTTACGATTTTGACATTCCGGTTGAAACGAGCTGCGATGTTTGGGCAAGATTCAAAGTTCGCATGAGAGAACTTTATGAATCCGAAAAGATTGTTAAGCAGGCTTTAGAAAGATTAAAACCGGGACCGATAAAAGCGGACTCCCCGAAAGTGGTTTTGCCGGATCGCGACGACATGAGAAAACACATGGATTCATTGATCCATCACTTCTTGATTGTCGCTGAAGGATTTAATGTTCCAAAGGGCGAAGTTTATCACGCAATCGAAGCGTCAAAAGGCGAACTCGGAGTTTACATGAAATCAAACGGCGGACCAAAACCCGAGAGAGTTCATTTCAGAGGTCCAAGTTTTGTAAACCTTTCCGCGTTACCGGATATGGTCGAAGGAGAATTGATCGCTGATGTTGTGGCAGTGATTGGTTCTTTAGATATCGTTTTAGGGGAGATTGATCGGTAAAACTAGTGATCAGAAGTTAGCAGTTGTACCAACATAGAGAAATATGGCTTCAGTAGCAACAGATTACACAAATAAGGTCATAAAGACCGATGAGATTGCAGAATTTTCGGACGAAGTCGTCGCGGAAATGAAATCGCATCTCACGAAATACCCAAAAGGTAGGGAACGTTCGGCTTTGATCCCGCTTCTTTTTGTTATTCAAAGAGAACGCGGATATTTAGATAATCCGGGCGTCAACTTCTTGGCGAAATTTCTCGGATTAGAAGTGACCGACGTATGGGAAACGGCGACTTTTTATTCGATGTTTAACCTAAGGAAAATTGGTAAACACCATATACAAGTTTGTAAAACGCTTTCGTGCAGGATCATGGGGGAGCCTGAAATCACCGGACATATTTGCGAAAAGTTGGGAATTAAACCAGGCGAAACTACCGCAGACGGAAAATTTACTGTAACAAGAGTCGAATGCTTAGGAAGTTGTGGTACTGCCCCGATGCTTCAGGTGGGTTTTGATTATCACGAGAATCTGACCAAAGAATCCGTTGACGAAATGCTGGATTCGCTTGACTAACAATCTATGGAAATCAAAGCAATAGGCTGTGAGCCGCTTCAACTCAAGATGATGCACGTCAAAAACGGGCATACGCTTGAAGTGTGTCAAGAACACGGCGGTTATAAGTCTTTAAAGAAGGCATTGAACATGACGCCGGATGAGATTATCGACGAAGTAAAAACTTCATCCTTGCGTGGACGTGGCGGTGCCGGATTCCCAACCGGAATGAAATGGAGTTTTGTTCCCCGAGATTCGCCAAAGCAAAAATATATTGTCTGCAACGCGGATGAATCCGAACCCGGCACATTTAAAGATCGCTATTTACTCGAACGCGATCCACACGCTCTAATCGAAGGGATGCTGATTGGAGCCTTCGCGCTCGGTGTTGAAACTTGCTACATCTATTATCGCGGTGAATATAATTATTTAATCGAAATAATGGATAAAGCCCTTGAGGAAGCAAAAGCAGCAAACCTCGTGGGCGAAAACATTTTGGGCAGCGATTTCACGTGTAATTTCTATACGCATACGGGGGCAGGTGCTTACATTTGTGGTGAAGAAACCGCGCTTTTGTCGAGTTTGGAAGGTTTTCGTGGACACCCTCGCATGAAGCCGCCGTTTCCGGCAATCGAAGGCGTGTTTGCTTGTCCGACAGTTGTAAATAATGTGGAAACATTGACATCGGTTCCGCAGATCATCGAAATGGGGGGCGAAGCTTGGCAGAAACTTGGGACAGAAAAATCCGGCGGAACAAAACTCTGGTCGGTCAGCGGTCATGTTAAGAAGCCGGGTGTTTATGAACTTCCGATGGGTTATATGGATTTGGAAAAATTCATCCTTGAAGATTGCGGCGGAATGTTGCGCGACGATAAAAAATTAAAAGCATGTATTCCAGGCGGCTCAAGTGTATATGCTCTGCGGGCTGATCAAATTATCGGAAAGAAAGTGTCGATGGACTATGAGGGATTGGTCGAAGGCGGCTCAATGGTTGGGTCCGGCGGTTTCATGGTTATGGATGAAACGGTCGATATGGTTGATGCGACCAAGAATCTAATCGAATTTTACAAACACGAATCATGCGGTTGGTGTACGCCCTGCAGAGAGGGTACGGATTGGCTAACAAAAATCTTCACACGCATCGCTGATGGCGGTGGACGTCCTGAAGATGCACAGTTGATTTTAGATTTGTGTGACAATATTGAAGGCAAATCGTTTTGTCCATTGGGAGATGCCGCAGCCTGGCCAATCCAAGGCGCAGTCAAACGTTTCCCTGAAGATTTTAAGAAATATTTGCTGCGTAATGGAAATTAGAACTACCGCTTTTATCTAGGTTGCTTTGAAGCATTGCCTTTAGTGTAGATATGAAAAGATTCATTTATTATTTGGATAATCATATAAACCTAATTACGATTTTGTTTCTTTTTTGGGCTTTTTTCTGGGGATTAAACGGATTTGATAAGTTTTTCAATGGATACTCGGAACCGATACTTGATAAATCGGCGGCGACCGAGGCTTTAGTTGATAAAAATGGAAAGGTTGCATATACCGTACAGCCATCGCAAAAAATCGGCTGGTATGGCGTTAATCGAGATGCGAAATTTGCTCATTACTTTGACAGACTGCAATTGCCGCAAACGGTAGCTACGGTTTCACTATATTTCTTTGCAATCTTGGAAATAACTTTAGCAATTCTGTTTTTCGGGCTCTTTGTCAGACAATTTTCGCAAAACGACTTTGACGAAGACGATCTCGATAACCCAACGTTGCTTACTGATAGAACTATTCATCGTTTGGTTTTTAAGGCGAGCATTTGGATATTTATTGCGTTTTTGACGGGCGATATTCTTTTCGGCGACCGAGCGGAAGTTTGGGAACACGGAACGTTTTTGCTAATGACATTGGTAACTTACGATTTGTGGTTCCGAACCGATCAGTTTTTTATTGAACTAAAGAAGCTAAATCGCCCCGAAAAGGAAAAAGCTGAATTTTCGTTACAGTCCTCTTCATATAATTTGGAGGTGGACAAATGAAATCTTTAGTTTATCTCTTTGACCAACGTTTAAATCTGATAACGCTTCTATTATTGTTTTGGGCGATATTTTGGGGACTAAATGGATTTGACAAATTTTTCAATGGAAAATCCGACCTGACCACTGAAGGTTGGTCAACAAAGGGACGGGTTATGGATAGCCAGGGGAAAGTCGTGTATAAAATCCACCCATATTTGCCGAATGGTTGGTATGGAATTAACTACGACAACAAAGTCGCGAGCTATTTTAAGACGCTTCATGTATCGAGAAATGCGGCGCTCGGAATGCTTTACACTTTTGCGGTTTTTGAAATACTGACGGGGTTTTTGTTTCTCGTACTGTTTATTTGGCAGTTACTGCCGGAAACGCGAGAGGACAAAAAAAACATGTTTTCCGATCGAACCCTCCATCGAATTGCATTTAAAGCAAGTGTTGGGATGTTTGTAATTCTTTCGATTGCCTACCAATTGTTTGGTGATCGTGCGAGGCTTTGGGAAACTGGGACTTTTTTGGCAATGACCTTAATTGCCTACGATATGTGGTATCGAACAGACCGTTTCTTGCTTGATTTAAGAAAGAAACGCTTGGCAGGGATCGACGATGATGATGATACAAATTCGAGCCAGGCATCAGCATACAATTTGAAATTAGAAAAAGAAGGATAAAAGATTATGGGAAAAGGCGATAAGAAAACAAAGCGCGGAAAGATTTTTTCGGGGACATACGGTAAAACGCGTATGAAATTGAAAAAGCTTAAGAAACAGAAACGAGAAAATAAAGCCGAAGACAAGAAATAGTTTTTGAGACACAATAATAAATGTCAGAAGAATTGGTAAAAATTACAGTTAACGGGCAAGAAGTCGAGGCTGAAAGCGGTTCGACTTTAATCGACGCATGTAATGAAAACGGATGCGGAATTCCTTCGTTTTGTTACTACAGTGATCTTGAGTTGCAGGCTTCCTGTCGCATGTGCCTCGTCCGCATCGATAAAATGCCGAAACTTCAAGTATCTTGTTCAATTCCCGTGCGTGAAGGAATGGTTGTCACAACCAAGAGTGAGGAAATTGAGAAAACTCAGCGCGCGATGGGAGAATTCTTGCTTGCGAATCACCCGCTTGATTGTCCGGTTTGTGATCGAGGCGGCGAGTGTGAGTTGCAGGAAATGATTTTTGACTGGGGCGACGTTGAAGAGCGTTTTAACGAGAAAAAAAATGCTCACGATGAAAAGTTTTTATCACCGATGGTCGCCAACGATCAACAACGTTGTATTTTATGTAAACGCTGCACCAGAGTTTGCTCCGAATGGATGGGTGAAGACACGATCGAAGCTGGAAATCGCGGCGTAAATACAGTTATCGGAACCTATGGCGGCTGGCTAGATTGTTCGCAGTGTGGAAATTGTGTCGAAGTTTGTCCGACCGGAACTTTACTCGACGGCGTTTATCGACATGCGACGCGCCCCTGGGAGCTAGACCAAACGATTACTACAGATACTTATTCTTCTGACGGGATGCAGCTAAGCATTGGATCACGTGGCGGCGAAGTTCATCGAATTGTTGCGCGGGACAGGTATGTTGATGGATTAAACGGTGAATTTCTTGATGTAAAAGCAAGGTTCGCGCACGAGTTTATTAATCATGAAGACCGAATCAAAACACCTTTGGTCCGGTATAAAAAAGACGGAAAACTTCTTCCGACTACGTGGGACAGCGCAATTGAGTTTATTGCCGAAAAATTCAAAGAAGCGGGAGAGAAAGTTGGCGTTGTTGCTAGCTCCAGGCTTACCAATGAATCGGTATTTGCGTTAAAAAGATTTTCAACCGAAGCGGTTAGAAACGATAATTTTGCTGTTTCCGATTCGTTTGATCTATCGCCATTTTTTGACAATCTGAGCGTAAACCTTTGCACACACAAGGAGATTCGCCACGCAAAAACAATTCTTTTAATCGGCGGCGAACCGGAAGAGGAACAAACCTTTACGGCAAAGCAAATGCGTCAGGCGGTAAAGAATGGGGGAGCTAATTTAATAATTGTAAATGATACTCCAATTCGCCTAGCTCATTCTGCAACGCAGTTTCTCCATATCAACCCCGATTCCCTTGATGCCTTTACCCTAGCCCTAACAGGCGGCGATGAAACTTCGATATCTAAGCTTGGAATTGAAAATGCGGAGCTTGATGCACTAAAAACAACACTTGCCGCCACTGAAGGCGACCTGATTATTTCCTTTGGCGGAGATTTATCGGAGGATTCACAGGCGATTTTGGCGGCTTCGGCAAGAGATTTTTCGACGGATAAATGCCGCGTGCTGTTACATCCCTTGCCGCTTTATAACAATTCGGTTGGTGCAAATGATATTTCCGGCGACAAGAAATCTCTTAGCGAGGTGTTGAAAAATTCAAAAGCACTCTTTATTGGTGGAAGCCTGCAAGATAATGCTGAACTAAGTAATAAGGATTTTATTGTTGTTCAAGAGCTTTTTGAAACGGAAACTACAGAACATGCGGATGTAATTCTACCTGCAGCAAGTTTTGCTGAGATGGATGGAACTTACACAAATAACTCGGGCTTTGTTCAAAGAGTCAGAAAAGCGATTGAACCAATTCATCAAGCAAAAGCCGATTGGATAATTACTTCATTAATCGCAAAAAAAATGGGAGTCGATTTTGGCTACAATTATTCCGCGTCGGCAGTTTTTCGCGGTATTGCTGAAGATGTAAGTGCTTATGAAGGTTTACGTTATCCAGCACTAAAAGATGAGTCAAATCCTGTGCAAGTTAAGCACGCGATACAGGAAAAAGGTGATTTGAGTCTTCGAATTGAAGCGGTTCAAAAAGCGGTTGCCGCAATGCCTGATGGAGGAGAAAAAAATTATGTCACGCCGAAAGTTGGACATAAGTTATTCCAAATCGGAACGATGACGGATAAAACTCCGCAGTTTCATCTTCTCGCATCCGGCAATCCAAAACCCGAGAATTTACATGTTTCGCCGCTGAAGCAATTTAATTCAGACGGCTCGCCCAAGGAAAAAGAAGCTGAGGCTGCGTTAGCAAGTTAATATATGGAAGCATTTGGACAAACAATTTTCCCATATGTCGTAATCGGCGGTGCGATTTTTGCCGCATTTAACGGCGTTTTGATGATTGTCGCCTATACCGTTCTCGCTGAACGGAAAATTCTAGGCTGGATTCAAGGGCGTATCGGACCAAATCGTGTTGGTCCCTGGGGTGTATTGCAACCGTTTGCGGATTTATTTAAGTTTATATTCAAGGAAGAAATTCTACCGGACAAATCATCAAAAGTAGTTTATTTCATGGCACCATTGATAGCGTTAACCGCGGCGTTGTTGCCGATGGTTGTATATCCTTTTGGACCAAGAATAAACGATCCTCTGAGTTGGGCGGTTCCTTACGTAAAAGAAATCCCTTATCTTGGGGGCGCCACCGCTTGGATTGCTTTACAGGCGAAAGGAATGCCGATGACAATTGCGCAGATTGATGTTGGCGTATTGTTTGTTTTGGCGATTACGTCTGTTGGTGTTTATGGAATCGCATTAGCGGGTTGGTCTTCTAATTCTAAATATTCGTTATTAGGCGGATTACGTTCATCAGCCCAGATGATTTCCTATGAGTTGTCAATGGGGGCGTCGATAATTGGGGTAATTCTCTTGTCGGGATCGCTAAACTTAGGAACGATTATTGAATCGCAAATAAACTCGCCATTCAAGTGGTATATAATCCCTCAATTCATCGGCTTTATCATTTTCTTAATTGCCGCTTTTGCCGAAACAAACCGTGTTCCATTCGATTTACCGGAAGCGGAAACGGAGATTGTCGCGGGATTTCATACAGAATATTCGGCATTGAAATTCGCCTTATTTTTCATGGCGGAATATGTAAACATGTTTACGGTTTCTGTTCTAGGCGTAACGCTCTTTTTGGGCGGATGGTATATTCCGGGGCTCGATTTACTTGCCCGAACAGTTGGATTCGAATGGCTATTCGGCGTTGGGACAATTGGATACGCTGTTGTGAGTCATGTTGGTTTCTTGTTTAAGATTTTTGCGTTTCTGTTTCTGTTTATATGGGTTCGAGGAACGTTACCGCGTTTTCGCTTTGACCAGTTAATGAATTTCGGTTGGAAGTTCTTGCTGCCCGTTGCACTTGGAAACGTTATTTTCACGGTTATTTTGGTATTTTTGTTAAATCGGTGATAAGACAAAGGTAAATGGCTTATAGTTACTTACCTTTCGCGTATCACCTGTAACTTAAACAATATGGTTACACCTATATTTTTTATATTAGGCGGACTCGCAATTGCTTGCGCGATTTCCTGTGTTTATCACAAAAACCCGCTTTATAGCGCGATGTCGCTTGTTGGGGTATTTATTTCACTTGCCGGTATTTATTTAACACTTGCCGCGACCTTTATTGCTGCGGTGCAAATTTTAGTTTATGCGGGAGCGATTATGGTTTTGGTGATTTTCGTCATAATGCTTTTGAATTTAGACGAAGAGCAACCACAAACTCGTTTTGGCTCCTTTTATATTTTAGGCGGCGTTTTGGGTCTAGCACTCCTGGCGCAAACGTTTTTTATATTCTATGCGGTCGGGAGCACCGCAAAAAATGTAGTAGATCAAACTAAAACTGTTGGTGCGCCGATAAATATAGGTCAATCAATGTACACCGAATATCTTCTGCCGGTAGAGATTGTCGGGATATTGCTTCTAATGGGAATTGTCGGAGCTATGATGATGGCAAGAAAGCTTCGTAGTCCCAAAATAGAGTTAGTACCGAATAAGAAAAAAGACTGATATGGAACCTAGTTTAGAAACATATTTAGCCCTTTCGGGGATCTTGTTTACGATTGGAGCGGTAGGCGTAATCTATAAGCGCAATGCTATCGGAATGTTTATCTGTATAGAGCTTATGCTAAATTCGGTGAACCTTTCTTTTGTTGCCTTTTCTCGTTATTACGGTGACGTTACCGGACAACTTTTCGTGTTTGTCGTGATAAGCGTAGCGGCAGTTGAAGCTGCTGTTGGTTTGGGAATCATCATCGCTTTTTTCCGTAATAGTGACTCGATTGATGTCGATGAGGCGAGTATTTTAAAGAATTAGAGTTTTAAGTCCGACCTAAAGGCGAATTCTTAATAGCGAAATGTCGGCGGTTTAGTGGGACACAAAATACAGAATTATGGCACTTGAAATGAGAAAAATTTGTGAGAGATGCGAAAGCAAATTGACATCTGACGGCGAAGCTTTCATTTGCAGCTATGAATGCACATTTTGCAAAGACTGTGCTGATGAAATGAAGGGTGTTTGCCCGAATTGTAACGGTGAATTATTGCGCCGCCCAAAACGCGACAGTTAGATGATAAATGCTGATGTTTTGACATTTCAGGAGTTTATGACGCACGAAACATTGCCATTGTCTCAAATTCACGGTGCCGTGCTGGAATTTTTGCAAGGACGCGATGATGTCGTTTTATTCGGAGCACATGCGGTTAACGCTTATGTTTCCGAACCGCGCATGACGCAGGATGTTGATTTGCTTTCAACTCGTGCGGAAGAATTGGCAAATGAATTACAGGAGTTCTTAAACGACCAATTTGATATTGCGATTCGCATACGGAAAGTAGCTAAAGGAAAAGGGTTTCGAGTATATCAAAAACGGAAAGAAGGAAACCGACATTTGGTAGATGTTCGGTCGGTTCCGAAATTTCCTAAAACGGAAGTGGTTGAAAACATTTGGATATTATCGCCGTCGGAGTTGATTGCGAGTAAGGTCGTTTCGTATCAAGCGCGATATGGAAGATCTAAATCCTGGACTGATCGGCGGGATTTAGCGGTTTTACTTTTGAAATTCCCAAAACTGAAAACCAAAACCGGTGAGGTCTGGGAGATTTTGAAAAGACGCGATGTCGATAAAAAGACTTTAAATGCTTGGAACGAGATAGTTAAAGAAGATTTACAAATCGAAAATGAGGATGATGACCTTATTTTCTAGAATCGATTAAATGACTGAAAATAATTTATTAAGTCTAATAATTTTTGCGCCGTTGGTCGGTGCCGTTATCAATTGGCTGGTCGGCGGTCGCTTAAAGAGCGAAACCTTTAGCGGAATTGTCGGATGTATCGCCGTTGGAATCTCCTGCGTGATTGCCTTTGTAATCGCCTTTGGAATCGGCACGTCGCATCAGGGCGCCTTGTTTATGGAAGGCGGAAAGCCGATTCTCGATCACCTATGGACATGGATTCAGGTCGGTGATTTTAGAGCCGATTTCGGATTGGGAATGGACAGGCTCTCGGGGATTTATGTCTGTTTTGTTACATTTGTCGGTTTTCTTATACACGTTTTCTCAATGGGTTATATGCACGGCGATAAAGGATTCTACCGTTTCTTTGCATACTTAAACCTATTTATGTTTTCAATGCTCACTCTCGTCTTGGCAGATAACTATTTGCTGATGTTTGTGGGGTGGGAAGGCGTGGGACTCTGTTCGTATCTGTTAATCGGCTATTACGTCGATAAGGACGAAGCGAGAAAGGCGGCAAAGAAAGCTTTTGTAATGAACCGAATTGGAGATTGGGGAGTCCTGATGGGAATCTTTTTGATTTTCTCCATTACAGGATCAATTTCCTTCTTTGATAAAACGATTGATGGTCAACAAGTAACGAGCGTTTTTACCTGGGTCTCGCAAAACATCTTGACCGCTGATCCATTTACGTGGGGAGCGATACTTGCCGGAGGAATGACGTCTGTAGCGGTGCTTTTCTTTATCGGTGCAACAGGAAAATCGGCACAGATTCCCTTATTGACTTGGCTTCCCGATGCAATGGCTGGTCCGACGCCCGTTTCGGCACTGATTCACGCTGCGACTATGGTTACAGCAGGTGTTTATTTAGTTGTTCGAAGCAATGTTATTTTCCAAAATGCACCAATCGCAATGTTTATTGTCGCCACAATCGGTGCAGCAACGGCGATTTTTGCCGCGACAATTGGTTTAGCCCAAAATGACATCAAAAAAGTTCTCGCCTACTCAACCGTTTCGCAGCTTGGATATATGTTCCTTGCCTGCGGTGTAGGTGCTTTCGGAGCGGCAATTTTCCATGTAATGACACACGCTTTTTTCAAAGCACTCTTATTCCTCGGATCGGGTTCGGTAATTCTCGGAATGCATCACGAACAAGACATGCGAAAAATGGGCAACGTGAAAAAGTACATGCCTATTACGTGGATTACCATGATAGCGGGTACGTTGGCAATTGCAGGAATTGCTCCTTTTGCCGGGTTTTTCTCAAAAGATGAAATTCTTTATAAAACGTACGCCAATACCGCGTTAGGCGACTGGGCGACATTTCTTTGGGTAATAGGAATTGTTACAGCCGCTATGACCGCAATTTATATGACACGAATGATGGTTATGACCTTCTGGGGGGCGGAAAGATATCACGATGAATTACCTGATGCGCACCACGATGAAGATGATGATCATCACGCGATTGCTTCGGACTTCAAACCGCATGAATCGCCTTGGTCGATGACGGTTCCCCTAATTGTTTTGGCGGTTCTCGCAACCGTCGGAGGTTTGGTGGGGGTTCCTTACGCTGTAAGTTCCCTTGTCGGTACGGGTGATATAAATGTGTTTGAACACACACTGGAACCCGTAATTGCAAAAGTCGGAAATAATTCGCATGCCGAAAAAGAAGTTACACCGGCTCTTGTGGAGCAGGAAAAAGCAGCTGAAGCCGAACACGCTGTTCATTCCCCTGAAGAGTTAGCGTCGGAAAGAGGCTTAGCCCTCTTTTCACTTCTTTTGGCAATTGTATCCGTTATCGGTGCATTTATTTATTTTAAGAAAAACCCACTCAAGAAGATGCCGAAACTCTTTGAAAACAAATGGTACCTGGATGAGATCTACAATAAATTCATTGTTGATCCTATTACTAACTTGTCGCGAAAGGGTTTGTGGCAAGGGTTTGACGTCGGCTTTATTGACGGCACAGTGAATGGAATTGGTAACTTTGTTGCTGAAATGGGATCGATAGCGCGCAAAATCCAAGTTGGATATGTGCGTTCCTATGCGGCTTTTATTCTTTTAGGCGCAGTTATAGTCGTTGGATATTTTATTTATTACGGAATTAAGCTTGTAGGTT
>Ga0114931_10005915_pt1 | contig 15109 bp, 15 predicted proteins | sample 2SBtaG_FD_89579 | JGI IMG/M metagenome (GOLD analysis project Ga0114931, IMG submission 89579) | Deep subsurface microbial communities from Kolumbo volcano to uncover new lineages of life (NeLLi) - 2SBTROV14_V59a metaG | ecosystem: Environmental > Aquatic > Marine > Volcanic | place: Kolumbo...
ACTCATGTGATGTGGGCGACCAGCGCCGACGTCATGGTCGCGCCGTTTCGCGTCGGCGCGGAGCTGGCGCTATTCGCCGTCGACCTGAAAGACACCCGGGTCGGCGCGTGGTGTCGATGGAGACTTCCGCGCTGACCCGGGTGTCTTTCAGGTCGACGGCGAATAGCGCCAGCTCCGCGCCGACGCGAAACGGCGCGACCATGACGTCGGCGCTGGTCGCCCACATCACATGAGTCTTGGTGCCCGCCAGCACGTAGTCGTCGCCGTCGGCGGTCGCGGTGGCCTCGACGCCGTCGAGCTCCCACGAATTGGACGGCTCGGACAAACCCACGGTGGCGATCATGTCGCCCCGCGCGATGGCCGTGCACCAGTGTTTGCGTTGATCGTCGTTGCCCGCCAGGTCGACGGCGATCCCGGCCAGGATCGTGGCCACCAGCGGTGACGGCAGCAAGCAGCGCCCGGTTTCCTCGAGCAGCAACGCCAACGACAAGTAGTCGAGCTCGGCGCCGCCGTGGGTCTCGGCGATGACGAGGCCGGGCCAGCCCAGCTCGATGATCTGTTTCCACTTGTCGGGCTCGTAGCCGGTGGCGTCGTCCACCAGGTTGCGCGCGGCCGTCAGCGGGCTGTTGTCGGCCAGCCAACGCCGCGCGGTCTTGCGCAGCAGATCGTGGTCATCGCCAAAGCCGAAGTCGTCGGCCAGGGCTACCGGAGTCGTCATCGTCATCGCAGCGTCCTCACTTGCTCTTGGCCATGCCCAGGGCACGCTCGCCCAGAATGTTGCGTTGGATCTCGCTGGTGCCACCGCCGATGGTGAACCCATACGAGTTGAGGTAGGCGCGGGACCACTCGGCCCCGTCCACGGCGTTCTCGTCGCCCATCCACAGCGCGCCGTCCGGCCCCAGACAATCGCAGGCCAGCCGGGTCAAGCGCTGCATCCACTCCGAGTAAATCAACTTGTTGGCCATGCGCAGGCCGAGCGGATGAGACGCGACCAGTCCCGGTACACCTACGCGCGAGGCGGCGGCGCGGACCGCCTCGACCTCGATCCACAGCTGGGCGATGCGGTCGCGGAACACCGGATCGTCGGTAGCGGGTCTGCCGTCGCGGTTGGTCCGCCGCGCCAGGTCGATGACTTTTTCCAGCTGGCGTACGAAGCCGTCGGCGCGGTCGCGCGCGCTGCTCTCGGCGGCGCCGCGCTCGAACAGCAGCGTGGTGATGGCGACGTTCCAGCCCTGACCCTCTTTGCCCAGCAGGGCGTCGGCGGGCATCGGCGCGTCGTCGAAGATGACCTGGTTGAAGCCACCTTCGCGGGTCATTTTCACCAGCGGCTGAATGGTCACGCCGTCGGCGTCCATGGGGAACAAAAAGTAGGACAGCCCGGCGTACTTGTTGGCGTCGGGATCCGTGCGCGCCAGAAGGATCATCCACTTGGCGAAGTGGGCCACCGTGGTCCACACCTTGTGACCGGTGACTCGATAGCTGCCGTCGGGTTGTTTGACCGCGCGGGTCTGCAGGCTGGCCAGGTCAGAGCCGGCGCCGGGCTCCGAAAACCCCTGGCACCAGATTTCTTCACCCGACAACAGCGGCCCGAGGTAGCGCTTCTTTTGTGCTTCTGTACCGAACGTCATGATCGTCGGCCCGGCCCACTGCAGCGCGATGGTGTTGACCAGAAACGGCGCTTCGGCGCGGCTGAGCTCGGCGGTGACGATCGCCGCTCTGGCCCTGTCCACCCCCTGGCCGCCGTATTCCGCCGGCACGTCGAAGCCGAGGTAGCCCGCGTCATAGAGCGCGTGCTGCCACGCGCGCAGGTAGTCGAACTGCTGTTTCGTCTCCACCTCGAGGAAACTCTGGGGTAGGACGAAGTCGGGGCGTGCAGGTTTGTTGTCCGCAATCCACGCGCGCACTTCGCTCCGGAACGCGGTCAACTCGGGTGTGTCGGTCGATGTGCTCATCGCCGCGAGTATAGAGCGATTCGCGTCATCAGTTGACCCGCGGGTGACCCCGGTCTACCGTTAGTGCGTGCGCTGGTGGCGCGTCTTTAGCCGTAACAAAGGTAAATCGCAGCAGGACGACGGCGACGATCCCGTCGGTCCGCGCCGGCGCGCAGCGGAGCGTTACCCGTACGAAGCGCAGCTGACCGCGTCGTGCAAGTCCTGGGGCAAGGTCCAGCGGCTGATCACCAGCGACGTGAGTGCCGGCGGCGTCCACATCCCGACCGACGTGGCCGCGTCGGTGGGCGACCGGGTCGAGCTCACGTTGACCTTGCCCGACGGCAGCACGTTTCCGTTTCCCGGCACCGTGGTCAATGTCATCACTGCCGAGGTGGCCGCCGAACACGGCAAGCGACCGGGCCTGGGCGTCAAGCTCGACGAGCTGGCGGGCGAGGCGAAACAGCGCTTCGATGCCGTGCTCGAAGCCGCGCGCTCCGAGCAGCCGGCGCCGGTCGACCGCGCGCAGTTCTCCAAGACCGGCACGCTGCAGGCGGTTCACGACGCGCCGGCCGAGCCCGCGAAACCGCCGCCGGCCAAAGCGGCCAAGCCGCCGCCGCTGCCACCGCCCATACCACGACGCAAATCCCTGGGCGCGGTCATCGGCGTCGACCTGGGCACGTCGTATACGTCCGTATCGGCCGTGGTCGGCAAAAAAGTCCAGGTGCTGACCTGGGACGACGACAGCCGCTCGTCGCCGTCGGTGATCTCGTTCCCGTCTGCACGCGAGATGTTGACCGGCGCGCCGGCGCGGCGACGTCTTGCCACCGATCCGAAACACACCGTGTCGTCGCCCAAGCGTCTGCTCGGCCGGCGCTACGACGACCGCGAAATTCAGGGCCTGTTGGGCCAGGCGGCGTGGCAAGAGCGTAAGGGGCCGAACGACGAAGTGCTCGTGCGCATGTGGGACAACGACTACGCGCTTCCCCAGCTGTGCTCGTACTTTCTAGACGAAGCAGTGCGTACCGCCGAACGCCATCTGGGCACGAAAGTGGAAGGCGTGGTCCTTACCTGCCCGGTGAGCTTCGACGCCGAGCGGCTGGCGGCGTTGCGTCGTGCTGCGCGTATGACCCGCCTCAACGTCATGGCGTTCATCGACGAGCCGAGCGCGGCGGCTCTGGCCAATCGGTTCGAGCGTGGCTTCGGCGGCACCGTCGGCGTGTTCGATTTCGGTGGTGGCACCTTCGACTTTTCGGTGGTCGATGTCTCTGGCGGTGACTTTCAGGTCATCGCCACTGCGGGTGATTCATGGCTGGGCGGTGACGATTTCGACCTGGCCATCGCCGACGCTGCAGCCAACCAGTTCTGGCGCTTGTACGGCATCGACCTGCGCAAAGACGCCGTCGCGTGGCAGCGGCTGCTGTTTGCCTGCGAGACCGCCAAGCGCGTGCTGTCCACGGCGGATAGCGCGCCCATTCGCGTCGACCGGGTTGCCAACAAGAACAGCAAGCCGATCGATCTACTCATCAAGCTCAACCGGGCCACATTCGAAAAAGCGTGCCACTCGGTGATTCAGCGCTCGCTGACCACGTGTCGCCAGGCGCTGGATCTGATCGATATGAAACCCGAGCAGCTCACCAGCATCTATCTGTCCGGCGGCACCACGTACATTCCATCGGTGCGGCGTGCGCTGGAGAGTCGGTTCGGCGTGCCAGCGCGCACCGGTGTACCGCCCGAGCACGCGGTCTGTCTGGGCGCCGCGATTCACGCGGCCCAGCTCGCGCTTCAGGGCAAAACCACCCTGAGCAAACACGAGGTCTAGCCATGGCGTATCGCGACGACGCAGACGCGGCGCGTGCCCGTGCGGAGGCACTGGAACAGGATCTGAAGCAGACCCGGCGGGAGCTCGCCGAGTCCGACGAAGAGAGCGACGAGCTGCGCGAAAAGCTCGCCAAGGCCGAGAAGGAAGCGAAGCGCTACCGCAAGCTGGCGGACAAGCTCGAGCGCAAGGTCGAGGGCAAACCGCCGCGGGGGTTGACCAGTGGTATCGTCGTCGCCACCGTGGTCCAGGCGCAGCTGGACCGGGTGTCAGCGGCGATGGCCGAGTACATCCGCGTGATCGAGCACAAACGGGACGCCGACGTGAAGCTGATGGCGCGCACCCCGTTCAAGCTGATCCACGCCTACCGCATGGCCTGGGGCGCATACTTCAACGGGTACCTGATTGCCGAAGGCTGGTATCGTGCGCTCAAACGCTGACGTAGTGGTCAGCGCCGGCGCCGGGCAACGATGATCAGGCCGAGCAACACCAGCTCCAGCGCGCCGGCTCCCTGACCGCCGCTGGCGCGACCGCCGCTGATCGCGGCGGTGGGGGACCCGATGGCGTTCAGAATCGACGACGTGTTGGTGCGCGCGTCGTCCGGGCCGGGATCGATGATGCAGCCGCCGACGCAGCGGTCGAGGTAGATGATGCGCGACACATCGGCGCTCTGGTAATCCACACCCTGTTTGAGCGGCTCGCGCAGTGTTTGCGGCGCCGCCGTGGCCAGCGGAGCTGCGGCCAGGCTATACACAAACGCCTTAGTCGGGAGCCAAATTTCGCCGCCCGGTTCTTGTGAGGGCGGAGAAATTCGGCTCCTCTGGCGACGTCTGCGCTTGTTCCTGATTATTGTTGCTTTAGACAATGACGCATTTTCAATGCGTCATTGTTTAGCTGCCAGGGCAGTACCCACAATCAGGTCCCATCGCGACATACGAACGCAAGCTATCATACCGACCCGGTATTGCCGCTGACACGTGATTTCCACTGCGGTGGCCGCGCATCGGCCCAGTCATCCCGAGACATTCGCTGTAGTATGCTCGGGCAGTGAGGCAGCGGCGACCGGGCAGCGCGGACGATCGCACGACGGCAACCGCGGCGATCATCATCGACGACGTGGACGACACGCCGTCCGATCGGGCGTTCATGGTCGTCTACTACGACCAGGGACCGACGGCGCGCAGCCAGGTGGTTCCACTGGGCGATGGCGTCGCGGTCAGCGTGGGCCGGCTGCCGAGCAACACGGTTCCCATCGACCACGAGCAGGTGTCGCGCAACCACGCGACGATCATGCGCACCGGCGGCGACATCGTCGTCGAAGACCTGGGCAGCCGCAACGGCACGCGGGTCAACGGCGTCGCGACCCACGGACCGACCCGGGTGTCTCCCGGCGACGAGATCACCATCGGCCCGGTGACCGCGATCGTCGGTGTGACGACGGCCGTGCGTCGCAACACATTGGTCGGCACCCCGCACGAGCTGGACGATCGCCTCGCCGCGGAGGTAGACCGGGCGGTGCGCTACCGCCGCTCTTTGGGACTGGCGATGATCCGCCTCGACGGCAGCGACGACGCGGCCGTCGGCGCGCTCAACGAGCTGGGGCGCAACCTGCGCACCATGGACTATCTGGCCCAGTACGGCCCGGAGGAATACGCGGTGGTGTTGCCCGAGGCCGATCGCGTCGCCACCGAGTCGGCGGCCCGGCGGATCGCCCGCGAGGCTCGGCGCATCGGCGCGGTGCGCGGCGGGCTCAAGGTGCACGTGGGCATGGCCGTGTGTCCCGACGACGGCGCAGCCCCCGGCGAGCTGGTGTCCCGCGCCCGGGCCGCCCTGCGCGCGGCACGCAACGGCGCCGGCGCCGACGGTGTGTCTGCGGCTCCGGCCGAACGCGTGCCCATCGCGAGCAACGTCGTGGTCGTCGACCCGTTGATGAAGCGCGTGTTCGACATGGTGAGCAAGGTGGCCGACACGCCGATCACTGTGCTCATCCTGGGCGAGACCGGTGTGGGCAAGGACATCGTCGCCAACGCCATGCACGAGCAGAGCGATCGCGCTGACAAACCGTTTGTCACGCTCAACTGTTCGGCGCTGCCCGAGACGCTGCTCGAAAGCGAGCTGTTCGGTCACGAGCGCGGCTCGTTCACCGGCGCCGACCGGCGCAAGCTCGGCTACTTCGAGGCGGCCGCCGGCGGCACGATCTTTCTGGACGAGATCGGCGAGATGCCCCTCGGGGTTCAGGCAAAGCTGCTGCGCGTGCTCGAACAGCGCACCATCACCCGCGTGGGCGGCACGTCGCAGATCGACATCGACGTGCGCGTGCTGTGTGCGACCAACCGCAACCTGGAGCTGGAGTGCCAGCGCGGCCGGTTTCGCGAGGACCTGTTCTTCCGCATCAGCGCATTCACGCTGGTGGTGCCGCCGCTGCGCGATCGGCCGTCGGAGATCCGCCCGCTGGCCCACCACTTCGCCCGCCAGTTCGCCCTGGAGCTGGGCCAGCCGCCGCCGGTGTTTTCCGACGCCGCGCTGGCGCTGCTCGACGGCTACCCGTGGACCGGCAATGTGCGCGAGCTGCGCAACGCCATCGAGCGCGCCGTCGTGCTGGCCCCGGGGGGCAAGATCGTCCCGGAGCATCTGCCGGAGCGAATCGCGGCGTCCGCGGCCAAAACGGCGAAACCCTCGGACGTCAAAAGTCGCGTCGCCAGCGTCGAGCGCAACGCGGTGCTCGACGCCCTGGACGCGTGCGACGGCAATCAGACCCGCGCGGCCCGGCGTCTGGGCATTTCGCGATTCGCGCTCATTCGTCTGATGCAGAAGTACGGGCTGAAGAAGAAGCGCTGATCCGCGCGGCGCTCAGCGCGGTGTGTTCGCTCACCGCAGCGCAGATGTCGACCAAAACGCGCTGTACCCGCTGGTGCAGCTGCCAGTTGGTGCCTTCTCCGGCGGCGGCGGTGATGACCAGGGCGCCCGCGTCATCGGTGCGTAGCCACATCGCATCGAGCTCGGCGACAGCGCTGGTCAGCGCAGCGCCATCGGCGCCGGCATCGGCCTCGGTGAAATCGAGCTCGATGCGCGCTTCGTCCAGATCGTGGTCGGCGAGCGCCGCGGGGTAGCCGGTTACGTCGAAGGGTAGGGCGTCGAGCTGCTCGTTCAGCTTGGCGTAGCTGGATCGCGCGACGAGCTCGGAGATGCCAGCCAGGGCGGCGAGCGCGAGCGCCAGCACGCCGGTGACTTGCAACAGTCCCCAGCCCCGCGGTGGCAAGAACAAGAAACCGTACACCGCACCGAGCACCCCGACCGAATACAGCACCCAGCCGGCTCCGATGACGCCCCACGGGCTCGTGGACAGACGCATGCGGCGCTGGCGGACCCACGCGGGCGACACGTCGTCAGTCATCGCCGCCCTCGGCGGGGACGGCGAATGCAAAGTAGCGATCCTCGAGCTCGGCGAGCTCCATCGCGGCGCCACACACCTCGCAAGCTCGTGGTTCCATGGTTGGAATACCCGGGCCGTCTACCGCCACCAGCGTATCGGCCTCGGCGACACACTCGGTGCACTCCATGGGAGCGATGACCGAGCGCACGCGCACGTGTTGGGCCAGCCCGGGCACCATGTTGAGTTGGTGAACGAACGACGGCGAGCAGCGAGCGACCTCGATGGTCGCCCGCTCGGCCAGCGCTTTGATGAAGTGAAACAGCCGCTGGACTCCCTGGGAGTTGATGTGGCGCACGCCATCGACGATGAACAACACCGTGCCATCGTCGATGTGGAGCTCGGCGAGGTCGACCTTTTCGGTCAGGTCGCCGGACAGGCGCACAGCCAGCACGCCATCCTCGCCGGTGCGTGTGCTCCATTCGAGCATGAGCGTACGATATCACTTTTACGACTGGGGCTTGCCGGTGAGCTTCACCTTCTCGGCCTGGATGCGCCGATAGTACTTGCCGCGTCGCCGCTGCTCGCGTTTGTACGATGCGTCACGTCGGTGCTCGAGCCAATGCTGTTCGCGCAGCAGCTTATGGAACCCGGCCAGGCGGTCCGCGTCCAACTCGCCGGCCGCGATGGCCTGGTCCACGGCACAGCCGGGCTCGCCCAGGTGGCTGCAGTTGCCGAACCTGCACTGGTCCGCCAGCGCGTGGATATCGGCAAAGCTCTGGTCGAGACCGTCGCCGTCGCTCCTCGGGGTCCGGCTATGACGAGGCTCGATTCCGCACCACCTGGCAAGTGGTTGCTGACGAGATCGCCGCGTCTATGGCGTGATCGACAGCACCGTCTGGTGATGATCGGAGGCGTGCGACTCGGCGTGGAAGATGTGCAGTGAGCGTGCATATCCTTCCGAATCGCGCGGCCGTTGCTTGATGTCGAACAAGCAGATGACCTCGGTGCGCTTGCCGTCCTCGATGTTGGCGATGAAGCGTGTGGCCGAGGACAGGATGAAGTACAAGCCGAGCCCGGCGCCGGCACCGGGGCGGTCGTCGTGCTGCGGCCGGCCGCGCTCGTCGCGCGCCCGTTGCAGATGGTCCAGGATCGTGTCCTTCTGCAGCCGGCCGAAGTCGTCCTGCACCGACACACCGAAATAGCGGCCGTCGCATGCGTAGCGAATGACGGCGGTGCTGGAGATCGGGGTTTCGAACTGGTCGTGGGCGTAGGGCGCGCCGGCGGACTTGTTCTTTTGCTTGATGCTCTCGGCGGGAGCATCGTAGATGGCGTTCATCAACAGCTCGTCGGCGACGCTCTTGATCTTTTGCACCACGACGCGGCGGGCGCCGACGAGCTTGGCGTGCTGCGCGATGGTGAGCAGCGCCTCGCGTTTGTGCTCGTAGCTGTCGACGTCGAGCTGGTGGATCTTGGCGCCCCAGGCCAGGTATTTCTCGATGCCGAAGATGTCGCCCTCGAACAGCTTGACCGAGGTGACGACCAGCTCTGATTCGTCCAGTCGGTCACGGTCGGCGATGAGATGGTCGAGTTGGCGGTTGCGCAGCAGCTTGACCACCTCGCCGTCCTCGATCGAGTCGCCGAGAATGACCACGCGCCCGTTCTCGCCGACGATCTGCATCAGCTTGGGCAGGTCTTCGTGCAGGCGCGTATGGCGATCGATGAACAGGATCCGCGCCGACATCTCACACTCGTCGGCGGAGTCCACAAACTCGACCTCGGAGCCCACCGCGTTGAGCGTACGGCGCAACATCCGACGCAGCGCCGGGTCGCTGGTCACGCAAACTGCCGTGTGTTGTTTGTCTGCCAAGGTCGTTTTGCGCGTCATGCTCAGCGCTTCGAGCGAACATGGAGCAATTTGCACGCCATGTCCCGGGCGAACCGGCGGCGTGCGCAATCCCCACTAGTTAGTCTAGCCCACAACTCCAATGGGTGATCGATAATGGATCGCTCCAACCCCCTGTGTGATCCATCTTCGACCGATCCATTATGGAGCATCCTCCTCTAACATGTGAAAACTTCAAGTGCGTCTACCACTTATGCGTAAGTTAAAATACCTGTTTTATCTGTAAAGTAAAGTCTACACGATCTGTCTGTTGGCCGGGAAGCAAAACGACACGGATTGTCGGAAAAATAGACTGCTATGGCATGTACAGCGCCAGGGATGTGTAGAACAGGGCGGGTTTGTCGGAATCGACCACACGCACCTCGGTTTCGGTGCACAGCTGGGTGCCTCGGGGCTTGGCGACGGCCGCGACAAACCTGCGCCGGGCGTGAATTTCGGCACCAGCGGGCACTGGCTGAATGAAGCGCAGCCGGTCGGCGCCGTAGTTGATGACGCTGCTCATTTTGGTAACGCGGATCTCCGAGCCGTCGCGTAGTGACGGCAGCAGGCTGAGAATCAGGAACCCATGGGCAATGGTGGTGCCGAACGGGCTTTCACTGCGGGCGCGCGCGGCGTCGGTGTGAATCCACTGGTGATCACCGGTCACGTCTGCGAACTGGTCGATCATCGCCTGGGTTACCCGTTTGGCTGGTCCCCACGGTCCCAGCTCATCACTGACGAGGCGCTGTAGGCTGTCCAGATCGTCGAAGCGGATCTCGCGCATGGGCAGATCATACACTTGGTACCGGCCGCAGACCGTGCGAAGCTCTGCCGCACCATGGCTGAGAAACCGTGTGTCAGCTGCGGGGACATCCTGCCGGATCGGGCACGGTTCTGCTTGATTTGCGGCAGCCCCCAGACCGCCGAGACCAACCCGGCCAGTCCGAGCGCGCTCGCGGATTCGACCGCCACCGATATTGCCGCCGCCGAGCGCGTGGTGCAGGTCAGGCCGACGGTGGAGGGACTGGTGCAGGTCAGGCCGACGGTGGAGGGACTGGCGCCGGCCGTGCCGCGCCGACTGCTCGACGCCAAGACCCGCATCACCGACGTCTACACCATCGAGGATATGATCGGCGAGGGCGGTATGGGCGGGGTCTACCGGGCGACGGACCATGCCCGAAAGCGCACGGTCGCGATCAAAGCTCTGCACTCGCGCGGCGGCTCGTGGATGTACGACACCCGCTCTTTGCGCACGTATGCTCGCAGCAGCTTCGAGCCCATGTTCCGCATGGATGGAGTCGGCTTCCGTTGCGCGCTCTGAGCCTGCCGCTGCTCGTGTTTGCGCTCGCATTCGCGACGGGCTGTCCGTCGGCGACGATGTCGTCCACCACCGTGGTACTGGCGGCGGCGCCGTTCGAGCCCACCGCCGCGCTCCAGCGCCTTCGCAACGTGCCCCCGTTCTTCATTCCCGGGGAGCGCATGGTGTGGCAGGTTGTGGTGAAACCCGAGCTCGGCAAACACGCGCGGCGGCGGCTCGGCAACTTCGTCGTCGAAGCCGAGGCGATCATGGCCGTGGGACGCCCCGGTGTGGTGGACGGCGAGCGGGTCATCATCGTGCGCTCTCGGGTCGAGACCGGCGGAATGATCGCGGCGATGGGGGCCAGGGTCACGCAGGAGTTCATCACACATTTGCGCATGCGCGATTCGGGGGTGGTCTATCGTCTGTTCAAGGCCGACATGATGGGCAAGTCCCAATCGGTCGAGCTCACCCTGCGCAAGGGGGGCTACCGTCGTGTGCGCCGGCGTCGCGGCCACACGTACAAGAGCTTCAAGCGGTTGCCAAAAGGGCAGGTTGGCTACGATGTGCAGTCGGTGCTGGGCATGCTGCGAGCGTGGAATCCGAAGCCGGGGACGTACGCGTATTTCAATGTGCTGACCGACCACCGGTACGCACGCCACACTGTCCGATTTACCGGCAAGACCACCCTTCAGACGCAGAAAGGCCGCCGTCGCGCTGTTCGCATCGACGGTCAGGTGCGCCGTCTTCGCTACAACCTGATAGTGGACAAGTACGACAAGCCCAGCCCCTACACCGTGTGGTTGTCCGATGACGGCTGGCGCCGGCCCTTGCGCATCGCCATCCAGATGAAGCGCGCGAAGGTGTCGTTTGAGCTAATATCGTATCGACGTTGACGCGATCGGGAGACGACTACTGGGAGCTGTTGGCCAAAAGTGCCCCGGACTTCCTCTGCCTCGTGGATACCGAGGGCCACTATGTGTGGGTCAACCGCCTGCACCCGGACCTGACCCTGGACGACGTCATCGGCAACTCGATCGAGAACTTCGCCAGCCCCGAGACCGTGGCGGAGTTCCGGCGCTGCGTGGCCCGCGTCCTCGAGACCCGCGACCAGCACACGTATCACTCGGTGTCACACGTCGGCGAAGACGAGATGGTGCACAGGGTGACCGTGGTGCCGGTGCCGGGCCGCGATGACATCGTCGTGCTTGCGACGCGTAACGTGACCGAGCAGCGCAAGGCGGAAGCCGCGCTGAGCGTGTCCGAGTCGCTCAGCCGCAGCGTGATGCAGATGTATCCGGATCTGCTCATGTTGATCGAGCCGGACGGTACGTTGATCACGGCAAACCGCGGCCTGGCAGACAGCCTGGGGGTAGACAGTGCCGAGCTGGCCGGCAAGAACGTGTTCGACCTCATGGAGCCGGAGGTGGCAGAGCGGCGTCGCGGCTATGCTCGCAAGGTTCTCGACACACGGGAGGCCCAGCGCGAGGTCGACCGCCACCGGGGACGCGTGTTCGACAGCGTGGGGTATCCGATCACCGCAGAGGATGGCAGCATCATTGGCATTGCGATGATGTCGCGCGATATCACCGAGGCCATCCAAAAAGAGCAACTGCTTCGCGAGCGCCAGGCGCGCCAGTGGCACTCGGAAAAGATGGAGGCGCTCGGCACGCTGGCGGCGGGCATCGCCCACGACTTCAACAACCTGCTGACCTCGATGATGGCCAACGCCGAGCTGGCGAATCGACCGGCTGTCTCCGCAGCGCAGCGCACCCAGTTGCTCGGCGCGATCACCAAAACGGGGCAGCGCGCGGCCGAGCTGGTCAAACAAATCCTGGCTCACGCCAGCGAGGACGCAGAAGAAACCGATGTCGATCTGTGCCTGGTGATCGCGGAGGTAGTCTCCTTGATGCGCGCGACCCTTTCGGCTGCGACCGAGTTCGATGCCGCGCTGCCGGCCAAGCCGGTGTGGGTCCGGGGCAATGCGGCGCGCCTGCACCAGGCAGTGATGAACCTGTGTATCAACGCCGGGCAGGCCATGCCCGAAGGCGGCCGTGTGGCTATCGGGGTGGATCGGATCGACGTCGGCGATGAGCGTCCGGGCGTCGAGCCGGGGCGCTATGTTCGCGTGCGCGTGACCGACACGGGGCATGGCATTCCGCGCAAAGTGCTGCCGCGGATCTTCGAGCCGTTCTACTCGACGAAAGGGCCGGATCGCGGATCGGGCCTCGGCTTGTACGTGGTCCACGGCGTGGTGACCGGTGCCCGTGGCACCATCGACGTGGAGTCGGAGCTCGGGCGCGGCACCACGTTTACGCTGCTGCTGCCTGCTTCGGGCCGCGAAAGCTCCGAGAGCGCGGCCACCCCGGCTGTCTCGCCACGGGCGGCGCCACCGTCGCGGCGGGTGCTGCTGCTGGAGGACGAAGAGGCCATCCGTCAGGTCGCTGTGTTTGCACTCGAGTCCGAGGGTCACGAGGTGTGTGCGGTGGCGAGCTGCAGCGACGCGTTGGAGCTGGTCGCCCCCGGCGCCGACACGATCGACATCGCGTTGCTCGACCAGCGGGTAGGCGATGGCAGCGGACTGAGCGTGGCGACGGCCTTGCGCGAGCGCTATCCACAGCTACCGATCGTGTTGTGTTCCGGACACGTGACCAAGGACATGCGCGCGCAGTGTTGCGAGCTCGCCGTGGAGGTGATGGCCAAACCGTATCACCTCGACCAGCTCCTGGACTGCGTTGCTTCTTTGGGCGCCGGGCTAGTTGCGCTGCAGCAGTAGGTGGCCGACGCGCACGTTGCCCTGGGAGTCGCGTGTTCGTTGGATGCCGAGCACCGAAAAGTCGAAGCCCTCGAACCACGCGGTCATCTCTTCCAGGTCGTAACGGCGGCTGTAGAGCATGGTGCAAGAGCGTTTTTCGTCCTTGATCACCAGGTCGTGGCAGAAGTTGATCGAGCCGGGGATGCGGCTGGCGTCGTCGTTTTCGCGGACCCAGACTTTGAGGTCGAGCTGGGGCGCGGGCCGGCCGAGGGCGGCGAAGAAACGCCGATAGGGGCCTTCCAGCAAAAGCCGGCGGTTGGTTTCGGCCGCGGTCACGGAACGGTCGGCCTGGGTGAGGCGGAACAGCGGTTCGTCTTCGAGACGATCGGGCCGTAACCCCACCTCGATCCACACCATGTCGCCCGGGCGCACCAGCTGCCACAGCTTGCTGCGCACGAACCGCGCTTCGTCGCGCAGGTTGCCCATCACGTTGCCCAGGATCAGCACCAGGCGCATTCCGTTTTCGCCGTACTCGGTCGTCGTACGCAACCGCTGGGTGAAGCTGAGCTTGCCCTCTTCGAAGTCGGCGCAAAACGCCAACACCGAACGATAGGCGTGCGCGCCTTCATCGCTGGCGAACAGCACGCGGCGCGCGTCCCGGGCCGCCGTGAGCAACAACGGGATCGATACATCGACCGGCGCGAACGACAGCCAGCGCGTGCGCTGCTTGGCGTCGTTGTTTTCTACGTCGACGATGTGGCGCAGCATCTGGGCTTCCTTGCCGCCCTCGCCCGGACCAAGACTGACCACGTCGAGGCCGCGCGGCTTGTCGCGTTTGTCCAGGCGCAGCGCGCGCGCGATGGGGCCCGTGGCACGGCCGTGGCCGTCCTTTTTGGTCTGCAGCCAGGTATGGGCGCAGGTGCGCACACCTTCGAGCCAGCTGTCCTGCTCGTAGCCGGCGCCGATGAGTTTTTCCCACGCCAGGGCGCCTTGCGGCTCGAAGTACAGGAAACGGTGGCCCAGATAGTCGTAGGCGACGCGCTCGCGAAACTGGCGCTGGAGATCAGACGGGCTCGAGCCTTCTTCGATCTCGAGGGGGTCCAGACCGAGCTCCTCTTCGGGCCGAAGCAGCCCGGCCCGCGTGCGCATGGACCGCAATACATCGAGGATGTTGTTCTTTGCGGCCAGGAATTTTTGGGTCTTGAACTCCTTGACCGCTCCCGTCCGCCAGTTGCTGATGTTCTCGGGGCCCACCTCGGCCAGGGCTGCAATGCCCTTGTCCTCGGAGAAACCGAGCTCCTCGGCGACCGAGAGAAACAGATCCATGAGCTGACTGGGTCGCTTGCGCTTCATCGTCAAAACACGCCTCGCAGGTAGTCTATACTCCGATCATGCCCGGAACCAAGCTGCTCGCGCTGGCCTGCGCGGTTTCGCTGTGCGCATGCGTCGGCGTCGCCAGCGACGCCGAACAGCCGCAGCAGTCGGGCACTGGCGGCGGCTTCTCGTCGCTGACACCGGAGCAACGTATGCCCATCAGCGCGGCCACCAACGGCTGGATCGTGGCCCGCGGGCGTACGCTCGACGCGCACGACGCCTACGAGCGTACGGCCGAGGAGCTGGCTGCGGCGCGCCGGCGCAAGGCCCCATCCGAGCAAATCCGCGCGCTCGCGTCCCAAACCGATGAGCTCCGCGCCCGGCTTCGCTTCCGGCGCGCGGTGCAACGAGAGAAGCACGTGGTGTTGCTTCTGGTCCGCGCGCGCGTCGCCCACACCCATAAGCTGGCGGGGTACGGCTCGGTCAAACACTGGACGCGCGAGCATACCGCCGCCGAAAAAGCGGAGAATATCGCGAAGCGAGGCATCGACGTGCGGCGGGCGCGGGTACTGGTGGTGGACGCGTGGCCGTTGATTGCTGCCACCAGTCACAACCAGGCCAGTCGTATGCGCCAGTCCGTTGAGTTGTTCGAGGCCATGGCGGCCGCGGTGGTTCGAGCCAAGTCGAAGTGCACGCTCATGGCGCGTGGATTGCGCACCGTCTACGGTCGTCATTCGATCG
>Ga0114931_10005916_pt1 | contig 15107 bp, 15 predicted proteins | sample 2SBtaG_FD_89579 | JGI IMG/M metagenome (GOLD analysis project Ga0114931, IMG submission 89579) | Deep subsurface microbial communities from Kolumbo volcano to uncover new lineages of life (NeLLi) - 2SBTROV14_V59a metaG | ecosystem: Environmental > Aquatic > Marine > Volcanic | place: Kolumbo...
ATCATAAAATTTAAGATAAAATATAAAGCTCCTGTTTAAAAAGTGTTAATAGAGATACCCTAATCTTTCTTTCTTTGCTCTTTTAGAATAAACGCTATTCAACGGAGTCCCGGAGGGACGAAAGCCTTCCTTGCATGGACGAGTTTTAAGCATAAGATGAGAAGCTACCCTGTGATGAAAGGCTGCGGAAAGCTATCTTCGCTCCGTGGATTGGATCATCGTCATCGTATATGTATTGATTCTGGCTTTCATTAGCTATCGATATGTGGCAAAACGCTTTCCCTCCCTCTCCCCCCGGCTTATTACGGCCTTTTTTCTTTTAAAAGCTCTGGCCGGCATTTATTATGGCATCTGGCATTATCAGCAATGCGGTCAATGCGATACCTTCCTCATGTTCAAAGCGGGAAATTACATTTATCATCAATTGCAAGACGATCCAGGCAAATATATTCTTTTGACCTTTGGGCCCAACGGAGGACACCCCGCCTATCTGGATGAAAGCGATCTTTCGGGGGTGGAATACTGGGGCAATACGGCCTCGTATACCGTAGTGCGCTTCAATGCTCTTATCCGCCCCTTTAGTTTCGGAATTTATGCAGTGCATTCGCTTTTTATGGCCTTTTTCTCATTTTTGACCCTCCTCTATCTTTTTCAATTTCTCTGTCACCTGTATCCGGAGAAAAAAAAGCTTTTTTTGGCCATTTTATTCCTGGTGCCATCCATTGTTTTCTATGGTTCGGGGGTGCACAAAGAAGCCATTGCACTCATAGCCCTTTCTCTGATCGTCCCCTCATTTGCTCGTATCATGGAAGGAAATAGGCGCATGCTACTTCTTTTTCTTCCATCCCTCTTTCTGCTTTATCTGGTCAAGGAATTTTATTTTGCCAGTCTGCTTCCGGCCCTTCTGGCATGGGGCCTCAGCCGCCATTCGAGGCTGCACCCCGCATTGCTCTTTCCACTTAGCATTCTGTTATTCTGGTCGGCCGTTTTAATTCTCAGTAAAATTTTCCCCGTGAGTGATCTGGCACAGCAGATGGCCGAAAAACAGGCGCTCTTTCGCGCAAGCAAAGGGGAAAGCCATATATTCATCCCGCCTCTAAACGGTTCTGTATTTTCCATATTAAAAGCCCTTCCCCGGGCACTCTTCAATGTCTTTGTTCGCCCTCTTAACGGACATATCCATAGCCCTTTCCTTTTTCTTTATGCACTTGAAAATATAGCAATCCTTTTTTTCACACTATGGGCCATTGTGCATGCAGATAAAATCAATTACCGAAATCCCTACTTCTGGTTTTTCCTGCTTTTCTCTCTGGTTGCCCTGCTTATCATTGGGATCATAGTACCCAACATTGGCGCCATCTCCCGCTATCGCACCCCAGGCCTTCTTTTCTATTTGCTGGCTCTGGCACTCCTGATTCATGTTCCGGCAAGGCATGCCGGAAAAGATAGTTATTAAAGTTATTTATATACTTAAATATTTCGAAAAATCTTATCTTATCCATCCACTTTTACAATTATTTTTTCCTTTTTCAACAATTATTCTGTGTTTTTATACCCTTAACTTATCTTTTTTTGATGATTTTTGCGATCATCATTTATTTTAAAACAAGAGTAATATTATGAGTACCCTTCGTTTCAAAGCCCTTGAAAAGGTCGAATCGCGGCCGTTCATCGATGTAAAAGTGCCATCCGGGCGTATATCTGATTATTTCGGCACCCATGTTTTTGACGCAGCCACCATGCGTGAGTTTCTTTCGAGTGAAGCCTTTCGCAAGGTGATGGCGGCCATACGTACGGGTGAGAAAATAGACCGCCAGATAGCCGACCAGATAGCCGCTTCCATGAAGGCCTGGGCCATCGACAAGGGAGCCACCCATTTTACGCATTGGTTTCAACCTCTAACGGGCAGCACAGCCGAGAAACACGATTCTTTTTTCGTGCCCACCGAGGATGGCCGGGGCATTGAGAACTTTAACGGGGAAGCTCTGGTGCAGCAGGAACCCGATGCTTCGAGTTTTCCGAGCGGAGGACTGCGTGCCACTTTCGAAGCCCGGGGATATACGGCCTGGGACCCCTCCTCACCTGCTTTCATAATGGAAATTGGAAACGGCAAGACTCTTTGCATCCCTACCATCTTTGTCTCTTACAATGGAGAGGCACTCGACTATAAGGCACCGCTGCTCAAATCGATGCAGGTACTTGAGGAGGCAGCCGTGACGGTTTGCCGCTATTTCGATCGCAATGTCGAACATATCTCGCCCACCCTGGGCTGGGAGCAGGAATATTTCCTTGTGGATGAAGCACTTTTTCATGCCCGACCCGACCTGGTACTGACGGGGCGAACCGTGCTGGGCCACGCTCCGGCCAAAGGGCAACAACTCGAAGACCACTATTTCGGATCGATACACGAACGGGTCTACCGTTATATGATGGAGCTTGAATGCGAATCATATAAGCTGGGCATTCCTCTCCGCACACGCCACAATGAGGTGGCCCCCGGCCAGTATGAATGTGCTCCTACCTTCGAAGAAGTCAATCTGGCAGTGGATCACAATCAGCTGCTGATGGACCTCATGGATCGCATTGCCCGAAGGCATCATATGCGGGTACTGCTTCACGAAAAGCCCTTTGCACGCATCAACGGATCGGGAAAACATAATAACTGGTCGCTGCAGACAAACCGGGGCAAGAATCTGCTTTCACCCGGCAAGACTCCGAAAACGAACCTTCAGTTTCTTACCTTCTTTGTGACCACCATTCGGGCAGTGGCCGAACATGGCGATTTGCTGCGGGCCAGTATAGCCTCGGCAGGTAACGATCATCGTCTCGGAGCCAACGAAGCCCCGCCTGCCATCATTTCGGTTTTCATAGGTTCGCACCTTCAGGGGGTCCTCGATGAAGTGGAAAAAAGGGTATCGAAAGGCAGTTTTGATGAGATGGACAAAGGCGAGCTGAAAATGGATATCCACAAACGCATTCCTGACCTTCTGCTTGACAACACCGACCGCAATCGCACCTCCCCCTTTGCTTTCACAGGCAATAAGTTTGAAATCAGAGCGGTGGGATCGGCTAGCAACTGTGCATCGCCCATGATCATCATGAATACGATTGTAGCCCGCCAGCTTCGGGATTTTCACAAGCGGGTCGAAGCCTTCATAGAAGCCGGTGACAAAAAGGACATGGCCATTCTAAAGGTACTCGAACAATATATCCGGGAATCGCGCAAGGTACTCTTCGAAGGAGACAACTACAGCGAGGCCTGGGCCAAAGAAGCCGCCCGCAGGGGCCTCTCCAACATCAAATCAACCCCACGGGCTCTTGATGCCTATGTTCGGAAAGAAAGCATCGCTCTTTTCGAGGAAATGGGGGTTTACAGTGCCAAAGAAATTCATGCCCGGCATGAGATACAACTGGAAAACTACGTCAAACGCATACAGATTGAGGCACGTGTCATTGGCGACCTGGCACTCAATCACATTCTACCGGCTGCCATCAGCTACCAAAACCGTCTTGCGAACAATATTAAAAGCTTGAAAGACAGTGGGCTGGAGGATAGTCTTTGGCAGGCACAGGCAGCGTTGTTGCGGGATATTTCCACACGCATACAGGAGATAAAAAGGCTGATTGACGAAATGGTTGAAGAGCGCAAAAAAGCCAATAAAATGGATTATGCCCGCAAAAAAGCCATCGCCTATTGCGAGGCGATCAAACCCTATTTCGACCGCATACGCTATCATGTCGACAAACTCGAACAGGTGGTGGACGATGAATTCTGGCCGCTGCCCAAATACCGCGAACTGCTCTTCATGAAGTAAAAAACAGAAATAACACCTGTATCATTATTTGTTTATCTTCATGCTTCTGCTTATTAAATTATTGCTAGTTTTTATATTTAAGTCGCCATGAATATTCACCATGAACAACGGGTCGGCATATTGGTTGACGTACAGAATCTTTACTATTCCGCCAAAAATCTATACGGTACCCGCGTAAATTTCGACCAGTTGTTAAGCCTATCGCTCAATGAACGCCAGCTTATACGAGCCATTGCCTATGTGATTAGTGCAGACAACAATGAGGAAGTAAAGTTCTTTGACTTCCTAAAGAATGTAGGTTTTGAAGTAAGGCAAAAGGAATTGCTAAACTATTGGGGTGGCAAATCAAAAGGCGACTGGGATGTGGGCATTACCGTGGATGCAATCAAGCTAGCAGAGAAGCTGGATGTGATCGCTCTTGTAACGGGAGACGGTGATTTTACCCCATTGGTTGAGTATCTCCAATTTAAAGGGATCATGGTGGAAGTGATCTCCTTCAGCAAAACCACAAGCAGCAGGCTTATTGAACAAGCCGATGTTTTTGTCGATCTGGATAATTACACCAGCAGTATTCTTCTGGAACCCCATAAAGAAGAAGATAGTAAGGACTAATCATCGAGTGAACGCCCTGCCAGCAAGTAGAGCACGGCCATGCGAACAGCCACACCGTTTTCAACCTGTTGCAGAATGATCGAGTGCCTGGAGTCGGCTACATCGCTGGTGATTTCTACTCCACGGTTGATGGGGCCCGGGTGCATGACCACAATGTCTTTATCGATGGAATCGAGGAGCTGACGATTAAGCCCGAAATAGAGCGCATATTCGCGCAGGGAAGCAAAGTAGCGAGTATCCTGTCTTTCGAGCTGTATGCGCAGCACATTGACCACATCGCACCACTCGAGTGTTTCCCGGATGTCATAGTTTACATGCACACCCAACTCATTTATGTGGTGCGGGATGAGCGTAGGCGGTCCGCAAACAGTGACTTCAGCACCGAGCTTCTGAAGGGCAAAAATATTGCTCAGCGCCACCCGCGAGTGCATGATATCGCCAATGATGGCCACTTTGCGATTTCTAAAATCCGGGCCCAGCTTCTCGCGCATCGAATAAGTATCGAGCAGTGCCTGAGTCGGATGCTCATGGGTGCCGTCACCGGCATTGATAATTATGGAATCGATGTGGCGCGAGAGAAAGACCGGAGCACCCGGCACCGGATGCCGCATGACCACCATGTCCACCTTCATGGCCAGAATATTGTTGACCGTATCAATCAGGGTTTCGCCCTTCTTGACCGAAGAAGAGGCAGCCGAAAAGTTGACCACATCAGCCGAAAGGCGCTTCTCGGCCAGTTCGAAGGAAATGCGTGTGCGGGTCGAATTTTCAAAAAAGAGATTGGCAATGGTGATGTCGCGGAGAGAAGGTACTTTTTTGATGGGGCGGCTGAGCACTTCCTTAAAGGTATCGGCCGTGCGAAAAATCGTACGTAGGTCTTCCTCTGTGAGGTCTTTGATACCGAGCAGGTGCCTGGTGCTGAGTGCGCTCATGCCTTTTTTTCATTTTGAGAATAAATCCAAACCTGTCCCAAACCGGCCTCATCCCATTTTACTTTCACCCTCTCCGACAGAATGACATCGACCTTCCGCCCGGTATAATCGGGCTGAATGGGCAGGTGCCGACTGAAGCGCCTGTCGATAAGAATTAGCAATTCGATGCGCTCGGGGCGCCCGTAATCCAGAAGGGCATCCATAGCCGCACGGATGGTGCGACCGGTATAAAGAACATCATCCACCAACACCACCTTTTTCCCTTCCACACTGAAATCAATGTCGGTTCGGGCGGGCTCGGGAGGACTGCCTTTTGCTCTGAAGTCATCGCGATAAAAGGTCGTATCAAGTTTGCCATATCGTGCCCGGTGCTCCGGAAGAATTTTTTGAAGCTGTTTCATTAGCTGGTCAGAAAATAAAACCCCGCGGCTCTGTACACCAATAATACAGGTATCCGAAAAATCATCGTGATTTTCGATCAATTGATGGCAGAGCCTTCTGAGCGTAAGCTCCAGCTGGGCAGATTCGAGTAGGATGCGCGAGCCGGTGGACATCAGGTGTAAAGATAAGGGATATTCAATCTCATTTTTAAAATGATTTCTTTATGTCTTTTTTTGAACCGTAAATGATCCAGTGATTAATTTTAACTAAAGCATTAAAATTGTCAAAAGATGATTTTTTTCAGCGATCATCTGTGACTCCACATTCTATGCAGACGCTTCTCGCCTTGATCGATTGTGATGAAATTGCCATGCCGGAAATAATAAGATTTCGATCGGTATTTAAGGACCTTGTAAAATACTGATGATCATTCCATTAAAAGCTATTTTAAGGTTAAGCACACATTGCATCCCTATCCAACAACTTGAATCGGAGTCATTGAGTGATGAGGCGTTTCTCAAAGAAAGAAAGATATTGAGGGCATTGAAAATAAAAAAATACTTTCAGGCATCAAATCTCGGATGCTCCATGTTTTAAAATACGGATAATATCCGCTTCACGGGAGACAGATAGGAACTACCAAAAAGGTTGAGGTGCACCATCAAAGGCCAAAGTTGGTAAAAGGAAATGCGTTTTCGAAACCCCGGCTGGAGTGGCCAGGCAGACTCATAGGCGTCATAAAACTCGGAAGGAAAAGCAAAGAAAACAGAAGTGAATGCCAGTTCCATCTCACGGTGGCCGTAATAGACGGCTGGGTCGAAGATCCAGGGCTCACCATCGGGGCCGGACATATGGTTGCCCCCCCAAAGATCACCATGAAGAAGGCTGGGCGCTTCTTTTGGGAAGATACTATCCACATGCAAGAAGAGCGAATCGAACTTATGAATGAGTTCCTTTCCCAGATAACCGTTATCTACCGCCATGCGCAGCATGGGTGTAATGCGCTCTTCGATATAAAATGAGTTCCAATCGCCATGTTGCCTGTTTGACTGCAGCAGTCTTCCGATAAAGTTATCATAATCCAATCCGTATTTATCTGATACATTTCGATGCTGATCCGCCAATACTGTAGCAAAATCTTCGTAAAATCCGGGGCCCTTTTCACCCTGGGTGATGTACTTCAGGATCAGAAAGTGTATATCCTCTGCCGTGCCGTTCAATATGGGCTTTGGAACAGAAATGGGGCTGTGACGGGATAAGAGCTCCAGGCCTTTCATTTCACAGGCGTACATTGGAGCGGCATCGGCTTCGCGCAAGTATTTGATAAAGAAACTGCCTTCACTGCTTCGCAGCGTTCCTGCCCGGTTGATGCTTCCACCTCCCAATACATCGAAGCCTTTTATTTCGACCTTCCGGCCAAAATGCTCCGACAATTGCCGGGCAATGCTCTCCAGTATCCGCTCATTCATTATTTGATAATCAGATCATAGGGCATGCGATAAAAAAGATGCTCACCTGAACGGCTCAGCATATCAGCATTTTCGATAAGCGTTCGAAAGGGCTTCATCTCTTCGCTGTTGAGCCAACTCTGCATGGCTGTTTCCGTCCCAAACATATCAGATAGTTTGTCAAGAAATTTCTTTTCTCGCGGATATATCTCGGTATAATAATCGCGAATACCGGCCAGGTCGGCTGCCTCTGCAATGGCATCATTGAGACCTCCTATCCTGTCAACCAATCCAATCTCAAGGGCATCGGAGCCACTCCATACGCGCCCCTGTGCAATATTATTAACCTCCTCGACCGATAGATTCCGTCCTTGTGCCACTTTCTCCAAAAACATGCGGTAGCCGCTGTTCACATAGCTCTGAATTACTTCCTCTTCGCGAGGAGTCATGGAGCGGAAAATATTTCCGGCATCCGCATAAGGAGCGGTTTTAACCGTATCCGAAGTGATGCCCAGTTTCTTTGTCATCAGATCGCCCATATTGAGCCATAGGCCGAAAATGCCAATTGAACCAGTAATGGTATTGCTCTGCGCAATAATCTTGTCTGCCCCGGCAGATATATAATAGCCTCCCGAGGCTGCCAGATTACCCATGGAAACCACCACCGGCTTTTCTTTACGAAGCAAAATGATCTCACGCCAGATGGCATCAGAAGCTAAGGCGCTTCCACCGGGCGAATTGACGCGCAGCACGACTGCCCCTACATGCTTATTTTCACGCAGTTTCCTTAAGGTTTCTATGTAGGTATCCGAGCCAATTTGTCCGTCACTCCCCTTGCCCATTACAATTTCGCCTTCGGCATATACCACAGCAATCATGGTATCCGGGGCGAGATCAATCAATTTACCATCGCTTTTCATTTTTTCATAGTATTTCATAAGCGGCACAATCTGTAGGCGTTCATCCGAAGAGTCAGTATTGATACCGGCTTTGCGCTTCATGATCTTATACAGTTCGTCCTGATAAACAAGCGTGTCGGCCAGACCCGCCTTAAGGGCCTCTTCGGGACTGAAAACAGCAAGCGCCTTTTGTAGACTGTCGAGCCGTTGTACCGGCATATTCCGCGATGCAGCAATGGCCGAAAGGTCATGATCTTTGCGTGAACGCAGCAAGGCCCGCGTCTGCTCGCGGCTGGCATCGCTCATTTGATCGTAGCGAAAGGGTTCAGTAGCACTTTTATATTTCCCGACATAGAATACCTGCACTTTTATTCCCAGCCGATCGAGGGCCCTTTTGAAGAATACCCGCTCGGAGGACAGGCCATTGAACTCAAAAAGCCCGGCCGGATGCAGGGCCAAAACATCGGCCACACTGCCCAGATAATAATTGGCCTCACCCACCATTTCGCCATAGGCTACAATGAATTTCCCACTGGCTTTGAAGGCCGAAAGCTGTGATCGCAACTCCTCGAGTGTGGCCGCACCGGGTGCTAGCATTCCCAGGTGAAGGTAGATCCCACGGATCCGCTCGTCATCTGCCGCCATTTCGATGGATTTGAGCAGATGGCGAAGGCCGGTTTGTTCACGCAGGTCGAAATCATTGCCTGAAAATACGAGCCGGGGCTCATCGCTGCCCCGGTCAGGCAAAGGTCCGTTAATGTCAATGCGCAATACCGCCTTGTCATGTATGCGTATGCTCTCTTTTTCTCCCAGTCCAGAGAAAAGCCCGAAAAGGATTACAAAAAATAAGAAAAAGAGCACGGAGACCGCCAGTATGACACCGAAAAAAGAAGATAGTACTGAAGAAAGAAACTTTTTCATAACATTTCTGAATTTCCGCCATGAAGTTAAGAAATGCCGCAATAGTAGAAAGGAGCATGTTGCAGAAAGTCTGCAATCGAAATATCCGGAGTCGGGTCGAAAGCCGGCAAGAGCAATGTCATGCAAATTTTCACGGGGGGAATCCGCACCAGATGCTACCTTTGCGGACATGAAAAAGCATAGGACTTATCTGCTTTTGGGAAGCAATTTGGGCGCACGACAGGAGATTATGGAGCAGGCGGTCAGAAGCATTGAAAAGAAGCTGGGGCCCGTGATAGCCGCTTCTTCCTATTATCATTCAAAGCCCTGGGGACCGGTGCCGCAGCCCGATTTCCTAAACCGTGTGATCCTTGTAGAAACAGAAGCCCAACCCGGAGACCTGTTGCACATTACTCGGGAAATAGAAGCCACTGCCGGACCGCCAAAAGAACTCAGATGGGGGCCTCGTCACCTCGATATTGACATTCTTTTTTATGATGACATCCGCTGGCATACCGATGACTTGAAAATTCCGCATCCGGAGTTGCACAAGCGCAACTTCACCTTGCTGCCCCTGGCCGAAATTGCACCAAAACACATACACCCGGTATTGAACAAAAGCATCTCGCTACTGTTAAAGGAATCAAATGACCCTGTAAAAGCACGGATTTGGAAAGAACAATAAATCATCAGCTCATTTGTGTTGAGGGCAACATCGGCTCCGGAAAAACCAGCCTGGCTACGCGCCTGGCCGAAGACTATGGGACTCGCCTTATTCTTGAGCAATTTGCGGAAAATCCTTTTTTGCCGAAATTCTATGAAGAGCCAGCGCAGTATGCCTTTCCGCTGGAACTTTTTTTTATGGCCGAGCGCTATCAGCAGTTGAAATCGCAATTGCTGGCTCCCAATCTTTTCAAGCCTTCTATTATCAGTGACTATATGTTTACTAAGTCGCTGCTTTTTGCACATGTCACGCTCCGCCCCGATGAATATCAGCTTTACCAACGCCTCTTCAACATCATCAATCCCCAGCTGCCCCGCCCCGATCTCATTGTCTACCTCTATGCCTCTATTCCACGATTAAAGGCCAATATAGCCCGCAGAGGCCGACCCTATGAGCAAAATATCAGTGAAGAATATCTCGAAAAACTTCAACAGACCTATTTGGAGTATTTCAGGCACCACAGCGATCTTCCTGTCCTAATTGTGGATGTGAGCCGGGCCGACTTTATAAGCAAACGACAGCAATATGAGGCCATTCGTGGACTGATTGAGAAAAAATACGGCCCCGGTTTGCACGAGGCACACATCGGCTGATCAGCGGTCTCCGCTGCCGGCCAGAGCTTCCTTTTTGAGTTTTGCGGCCAGATCATGCCCGAGGTATGATTCAATGAGGCGATGTCCCAGATAGATCACGGGCGTAAGCGCTCCGGCAATCACAAATTTGTAGATATAGTTGATGCTGCCAATGGCCAGTACTTGTTGAATACTCCAGGGTTGTCCGGCATTGCCACTCAACTTCGGTACCACGTAGAAAGCGATAGCCAGCACCACATAACTATCGATAAATTGGGAGACAAAGGTAGAACCTGTAGCCCGGAGCCAAAGGGCTTTCTCTCCGGTTACTTTCTTTATTTGATGAAAGATATAAACATCCACTCCCTGACCGATAAGAAAGGCAATGAGCGAGCCTATAATGATGCCCAAGCCTTGCCCTAGGATGAGTCGGAAAGCCAGTTGTGCATTGTCCAGACCACGTGCACTGTAAGACTCGATCCACCATGATGCAGGTGTAAGATTTATGCCGAGATAAATCATCACGTAGGCATAAGCGATAAGGCCTGCCGCCAGAAAAGAAAGCATGCGTACTCCACGAATACCATAATATTCATTGATAATATCGGTCATTACAAAAACCACGGGCCAGAGCAGGACTCCGGCTGTGAGGTTGAATGAAAGATCAAAACCAAAGATGGGAATATTGGCCGGATGAAAGCCCAGTGTTTCTTCCAGTGAAAATATTTTGATTCCAATAAATTCGGCAATCAATGCATTGGCGATAAAGAAACCTCCGAGGATGATCAACAGCCTCGAACTTTTATTTCCTATTACATTAAAGTACTCACTCTCCTTCTCCCTTTTCATTGCCTCTTTTTTCTTTTTCATTCATTTTAAAACCTTTCTCAGAGCTCCTGCTTGCGGGCAGAAACATCCCCGATTGAAGTTTATAGCTTTCATATTCCGGATAAACTTGTGTCAGGCGATTTTCCTCGTAGGAGGCTTTTATATAAAAAAATAATAATATCAACAATGCCATCAGCAGGTGATTGAAACTCGAATTATATATCGCATAACCCAGCGCCATAAAGATGATGCCCGAATAGATCGGATGGCGAATCCAGCGAAAGATGCCCCGGGTTACCAGGTGTCCGCCTTCTATGGGGGTCGGAAATACCCTCAGGTTTTCCCGCAGTTGCAGCAATGCCCATAGCAGCACAATAGATCCGCCAAGCATAACAAGTCCTCCGATTATCTGCAAGCCTTGCTGCAGATAGTTGCCATAGAACTCAGGAAGAAAAATATAGGCTGCCAACAGGAGAAATTGTAGGGTGACCAAGAGATAATCATAAAAGCCGGGTCGTAGTATTTTGCCCATGCATTAAAATTAAGGTAAAGTATTTTTTATCATTACTTATTCTCCCGCCCAATCAAAAAAGCATTGCGCTAGCACTCCTCTTCATGCTCCATACCCAGCTTGACAATGGCTCTGCTACGATATACAACCAAAATAAACATGAGCAATGTAAAAAGATAAAGAAAGAGCTCGATAGCAGTAAAAGCAATGTATTCTGTCTTGAAGAGGCTGATCTGATCAAGGGGCATAGTAAGGGCAAAATAAGCCGAAACCACAAGGCCGAAAATACCGGCATAGAGAAAAGCGAGGCTCACCTTGAGCGGGTGGATAACGTGGTGATAACTTACTCTTAGTTTTTCATTGTCGAAGAGCCTGACAAGGCGAGTAAGCATCCATCCGAGGCCGTAGATATTCAGAAAAGGTGTGGCAGCATAAATAGCCGCCTCGGAGGGGCGATAGTCGAAATCATGATAAAGGTTGTTCATATCGGCAAAAAGGGAATAAGCCCAAAAGGCCACAGCAAAAACGAGGAAAACAAGATAAAAGGAAAGGAGATTGAAAAAACGATGACGGAAAGCTATAAAATTCTTGAAGGCCCGGACATCGGCTCCATCAGCCACATTTTGATAAAATATCCAGGCATACCAGACCCATAGGACCAATCCAACGAGCAAAACGAAAATCAACACGCGGCTCCACAAGGGTGAGCGGATGATTTTAGCGTTCATTGCACTCTTTTTCTTTCTTCAGCTATCATTTTCATTACTTTACGCACCATTCCGGCCGAGCCGACAAAAACGGGCGTGCGTTCGTGCAGCCGGGTAGGTTGTATTTCGAGTATACGCATTTCCCCATTGGTGGCCATGCCCCCGGCCTGCTCGGCTATCATGGCAAGGGGGTTGCATTCGTAGAGCAGACGTAGCTTCCCCTTTGGATGACCCGTTGTGGCCGGATACATGAAAATGCCTCCATTGATGAGGTTGCGGTGGAAGTCGGATACAAAACTCCCGATATAGCGGAGGGAATAAGGCTTTTTGCCGCGTTGTCCTTCTCCCTGGCAATAGTGAATATACTGCTGTACGCCTGCCTCAAATTTGGAGTAGTATCCCTGGTTTACAGAATACGTCTTTCCCATCTCCGGAATCCGGATATTGGGATGACTCAGGCAAAACTCTCCGATAGACGGATCGAGCGTGAAGCCGTTGACTCCAAAGCCCGTGGTATATACCAACATAGTACTCGAACCGTAGATCACATAACCGGCCGCGACCTGATGCAAACCCTTTTGTAGAAAATCCAGCTCCTGCACCAGCCCCTCTTCGGTAACCCTTCGGTAAATGCTAAAAATGGTGCCAATAGAAACATTTACGTCAATATTTGACGAACCATCAAGCGGATCCATCACTACAATGTATTTGGCGTCCCGGGCTAATGGCTCGTCCAATACCACAAAATCTTCATTTTCCTCGGAAGCAATGCCACAGCACATCCCCCCATGGCGGAGAGCTGACAGTAGCTCTTCGTTGGCATAGATGTCCAGTTTTTTCACTTCCTCCCCATGTACATTGTTATCACCAGTCATGCCCAGTATGTCCACCAGTCCGGCTTTGTTCACCTCCCGGTTGATGATCTTGGCTGCCAGTCCAATGTCATGAAGCAAACGTGACAAATCGCCCGAAGCAAAGGGGAAATCCTTCTGACGCTTAATAATGAATTCATCGAGTACCGTTACTTTTGGTGTCATCATTTTTGCTTCGTTCAAAGTGCAAATATCTTTAATTTCAGCACCATTAAAAATGAGAATCCCTAAATTCGGTGAATATGCGGAGCCCATCCAATTATTTCTTGCATTTCCTGCTCATCGGCAGCTTTTTTTTTGCTTCCTCCACAGGGCAGGCACAGACCGCTAAAGGCGATGCACTTCTTTTCAAAGTCTATCCGGTCATGCCGGGCTTGCAAGTCAGTGGCTTTATGCTGGCTGTGGAAAAAACGATAGACACGGGACAGTTCAGCATACAGACGGCTCTTAAATATTTTGCAGGAGCCACACGCATATATACCAACGGAAATCAAGAATCATTTCCGGCCTATGTCCGGCTTGAAATTCAGGGCCGTTGGTATCCCGGTCGGCTTGAACGGATATTCTATCTCTCTCCTCTATTGAGTATCAATCACCGTGGACAGCCCGCTGCCGGTATTTTGCTAGGGGGGCAAAAAATAATTGCACGTAGGATTCCCCTGGATATTAATTTCGGTATTCAAAGTGCTGCGGCTTTAGATCAACAGGAATTTGGCTCTTTTCTGCGCATCAACCTGGGAGCAGGTTATTATCTAAAACAAAACGGAAAGAAAAATGGAGAAAATAAGCATTGAAAAAGCCCAAACTGAAGATCTCGAAGGAATGCTGGGCCTTATTCAAGAGCTGGCCGAATACGAAAAGGCACCCGAAGCCGTCATCGTGAACCTGCCTCAGTTCAGACAGTACTTTGAAGAAGGCCTCTTCCGGGCATTGGTGGCACGGATCGATGGTCACCTAGCAGGAATGGCCCTTTATTATTTTGCTTATTCCTCATGGAAAGGAAAGATACTTTACCTCGATGACCTAGTCATTACGGAAAAAGAACGAAGAAGGGGGCTGGGAAAAATGCTTTTTGACGAATTGATACAAATTTCGGCACGGACGGGTTGCCGACAGATGCGCTGGCACGTACTCGACTGGAACGAACCCGCCATTCACTTTTACAAAAAATACGGAGCTTCGCTCGACCCGGAATGGATCACGGGCAAATTTGAATGGGAACAGCTGAAAGAGCTGACCGAAAAAGGAAAGATGGTAGAATGAAAGTATACAAATTTGGCGGAGCCTCCACGGCCAATGCAGCGCGCATCCGCAAGGTGGTAGATATCATTGGCAATGAAAATGAACCCCTGCTCATTGTGGCTTCGGCCACTGGCAAAAGTACCAACCGCCTTGAGCAAATCTTGGAAAGCGCCCGCGAGAACCCTGCAGAAGCCGTAGCTAACCTCGATCGCTTTTTTGAAGATCATGTGGCTATGGCGCGCTTGCTGATGAGCACAGAACCGCTGGAGAAATACATTGATGCAGCCAGGAAATTGCGGAAAGAGGGCATGCAATGGCTTGAGCAGGCCGGGCACCTGCCCTATCCTTTTGTCTATGATCAGGTCGTCTCTCTGGGTGAGCTGCTTTCTACAAGCCTTCTCTCTGCATTGCTGTACAGCCGCAATATTGATCATGAACTCTGGGATGCCCGCCAGCTAATCCTTTGTGATGAACCTTATCGCTCGGCCCGGCCGCTGATAGTGGAAAGTTGCAATAAGATAAGCCGGGCCATGGAAAATTTAAAGAATGGTAGACACGTGTTGGTGCAGGGCTTTATAGCCGGTAATAAGGAAGGAATGACAACTACGCTTGGTCGTGAAGGATCCGACTATTCCGCTGCCCTCTTTGCAGCTTGTACCGGAGC
>Ga0114931_10005917_pt1 | contig 15106 bp, 13 predicted proteins | sample 2SBtaG_FD_89579 | JGI IMG/M metagenome (GOLD analysis project Ga0114931, IMG submission 89579) | Deep subsurface microbial communities from Kolumbo volcano to uncover new lineages of life (NeLLi) - 2SBTROV14_V59a metaG | ecosystem: Environmental > Aquatic > Marine > Volcanic | place: Kolumbo...
CGTCACTAAACGCTCACCGTCCTGTGCCGGCTCAGTCGTATAAGTCGGAGGAATCACACGGGTAGGTTTCGGAATTGAACCAAACTTCTTATTTATCAACGCGAGAGTTTTTGCTTCATCAAATTTACCCGCAACCAAAAGTACAGAATTATCAGGCTGATAATATTTCTTATAGAATGCTTTAAGCCTCTCAATCGGCACATTCTCAATATCTGATTTTGCGCCAATCGTGGTTTTTCCGTAATTATGCCAATCAAAGGCAACTGCCAAACTTCTTTGAAAAACAATTCTAAAAGGACTATTCTCACCCCGCTCAAGTTCATTTCTTACCACCGAAAATTCAGAATCCAAGTCCTTTTTCGCGATGTACGAATTAACCATCCGATCTGCTTCAAGGTCTAAAGCCCAATCCAAGTTCTCGTCAGTTGCCGCAAAAGTCTCAAAATAATTTGTTCTATCGGAATTAGTAGTTCCATTTGGTGAAGCTCCATGGGAGGTTAATTCAGCAGGAATATTCTTATGCTTCGGAGTACCCTTAAAAACCATGTGCTCGAGAAGATGCGCCATGCCGGTCTCCCCATAATTTTCGTGCCTTGACCCAACTAAATATGTCATATTTACCGTGATCGTTTGTTTTGTATTGTCAGGAAAAAGTAAAACCCGAAGACCATTATCGAGACGATATTCGGTAATTCCTTCCACCGACGTGACTTTGGTTACTCCATTGACCGAACGCGAATTTTGCCCGAAAACTGTTCCGGGTATAAGCAAAACCGAAAACACTATTAGTGCTAACACTCTACCAGTAATAAACTTAGCAAAAAGACTTGATTTCATGCTGTCCCTCCAAAAATATGTTACCTTAAATTGTTACAAAGAAGTGCCTATACGTAAACTGCCGCCACTAAGTTTCTTAACCAAAGCTTAATAAATAATCCGCTCTTTAGATGCTTCTTAGACAGGAAAGGTATTATAGAAAGTGAATATTCTTGTAATATTTTTTTCGCTCTAAATGCCAATGATTTGTTTGAGAATATTAATTTTTATGATGCGCAACACATCGAGAAAAACCAAAATCCAAATCCAATGTATTTTAAACAAGAGTCGGTTCAAAATAGTAGCAAAAGCTAAAACTCTTTTCACACTATTAACTTAAACACACTTTCTTAGTAAGTTGTTTTCTCGCAAACGCGAAAGGTTACGGTACGGCAAATATTTTCTTTAAGAAATCCGAATGCAGGGTGGACCTTCTAATTTGTCGAACAAAGTCTATTGACCAACAGTCGTCATCTCATTCCCACTTTCAGCTTGTTCTCTGGCGTGGTAAGAACTTCTTGTCAGTGGTGATGATTCGACGTGTTTGAAGCCCATATCTTCTCCGATGCGTTTCCACTCGGCGAATTCCTCCGGTGTCACATATCGTTCAACCGGAAGGCGTTTTTCATAGGGCTGGAGATACTGACCAATCGTCATTATATTGCAATCGACTTTTCGCAAATCTTTCATCAATTCGACGACTTCATCAAACTCTTCGCCAAGACCAGCCATAATTCCGCTTTTTGTAAACATCTGCGGAAATTGTGTGTCGCGGAAATGTGCCGCACGCTCCAAGAGTTCCATTGATTGCGTATAGATCGCATCGGGACGCACGCGGCGATAAAGGCGTGCAATCGTTTCCGTGTTGTGATTTAAAACTTCGGGACGTGCTTCGAGGGCAATGTTAAGAGCCGTTTCGTTTCCTTGAAAATCGGGAATCAAAACTTCGACCTTACAATTTGGATTAAGTTCATGAACGCTGCGAATCGTCTCAGCCCAATGCTCGGCACCGCCATTTTCTAAATCATCGCGGTTTACGGAGGTAATAACGGCGTGCTTTAATCCCAGATGTTTTACAGCTTCCGCAACATGCCGAGGCTCTAAAGGGTCAAGCTGCATCGGCGTGCCTTTATTTACAGCACAAAATCCGCAATGCCGCGTACAGGTATCGCCGCCGAGCATAAAAGTCGCCGTTTTATCCGTCCAACATTCAAACAAATTCGGACAACGCGCTTCCTGACAAACGGTATGAAGATTAAGCCCATCGATTAATTTCAAGACCTTATTCTGGTTTTTCGGATCGCCGATTTTAATCTTGAGCCAATCCGGCTTCTTAAGCCTTTCACGTTTTCGGCTTCGAGGGTTTTTCTTCGCTATGAACTTATCTATTAGTGTCTTTTCTTCAATCATGCCTATTTACAGGAGATGTCTTACTACTTTCCCTTTGATACATTCTACCGAAACAGTTCCAAATGTGCGACTGTCCGTGCTCTCATCGGGATTATCACCGACCAAAAAATATCTACCATTTTCGTCGGTCTTTTTAATTCTCTTTATCATCTCAACATCCCTTTTAAATGGGTGTTGAGCGATCACAATATCTCCAATTTCTAACTCTGTATTTTCGTCAACCAATACCTGATCGCCATGTTTTAGCAAAGGCAGCATTGAGTCGCCCTCGATGCGATATCTCCGCCGATAATCAAACAGGGTCAAGACGACGTCTATGATCCTCGCTTTTCGAATTTTACTCATCACGATAAAAGACGAGTGACAAGACAAAGGCTTGTCACTCGTCACTATTTCCAATTCACGATTCGCAATTTACAATTTTTTTAAGATGCTGTGTACCAAGGAACATCACGTCCCTTTGAATCCCAAAACATTTCATGAATTTTCTTCACATTCGCCATTAATTCTTCTGCGTGTTCGAGACTAACTTCCTGCTTACAAGCCGAGCAAAGTTTTGCCGTATTCCAAAAAAGATCGGTTAAATCCGGATACTTCTCAAGGTGCCCGGGATTGAAATAATCCGTCCAAAGAATCAATGCCTCATTTTTTGCAATCTGGGCTTGCTCTTCTTTAATCGAAATATAACGCGCCAAGGTATTTGCATATGAAGCATAAGCTTGAGCATCGCCATCGGCGGGCTTCTCCAAACCCAAAATTTTCTTCGTCATCGAAAGTACCGCTTCAGCCGCAACGCGGGTCGAAGAAGGATCATAAACCCCACAAGGTCCATCGCAATGGGCTTCCGCTGTATTAATCGGTGTTTTATTTAGTAGCGTTTCTTTTAACTTATTAAGCATTCAAAATTCTCCTCAAAAAATTATTATTCCAATATATTTTGTAATTAGATTTATTCTAATCTTAGACATTTATATTTGCAATGAAGGCTTACAACCTATCCTCCTGCCCTTTTAAATATGCTCGAAAATTTCGTCATCATCAGCCGTAACAATTCCGTTTACGCTATTGCGGCAAAAGTAGGTTGAATATTTAGATTTAGCAATCGCCCTGCCTTCTCTTTTCGTTCGGCGTAATTTTTTTCATCTTCAAAAAAGAGAGAACCCATTATAATTACGCTGCCTTTGATGATAGTTTTCGTATCTTCCATTTTTTAAACAGTTTCCAGTTTTTCCTTCAAAGCCCGCAAAAAAACCTCGTCATTTAAAAGATCAGATTCAACGCTTCCAATTTCACGAGAATCGTTTTCGACAATTCTGCGGAGTTCGTTGTTAATCTGCGTTTGATACGGAGCGGCATCAGGTGGTTTTGCCCGCTCGCGGAAATATTCAACAATAACGTCATCCAAATACATTGAAACCTTTACTTTATTTGTATTTTTTAGTTTTTCAGCCCAAGAGGATCGGCGGACCTTATATGTTCCCGGTTTCATTGCTTCGTCTTCCGTAAGACCTTCCGCTATCTCCGCCTTATAATCTTCTTCTGTTACGATATATGTTGAATTCTTAATCGTTTTGCTCATTGTAAATCCTTATTTGCCTTGCATTAGCCTTTCTTGCCGAAATTATGCGAATTTTTTCGTTTCGCGCCGTATATGCAACAAATATAAGCCTTGTCTTTGAAATTCCGATAAGTTGATAGCGAATCTCATCCTCGGAATTTGTTTCATCTAAAAGTTCAATGGCATTTTCATCGAAAAATGCGCATGCCGCTTCCAGAAAACTCACGCCGTGTTTTATGAAATTCGCCTTAGCCTTTTCTTGGTGCCATTCAAACTCCATATTTGATTATACCGATATGTCTATACAAATCAAGATATTTCACGAAAGACCTGGAAATTCGGCATCTTCACTAAATAATTCTTTATGAATTCCAATCGCTGCCAATTTTCCCGCCTGCGAGGCATCAACTGCTTCTGCACCCCCGTTTACACAATCACCGCCGGCAAAAATCTTTGGATCAGAAGTTTGTCGATTCTCGTTTACAATAACGCGCCCATTTTCGTCAAACTCGATCCCCATCTCTTCTAAAAACCCGGTCTGCTTTTTCTGCCCGATTGCTTTTATTACCATATCGCACGCGATTTCAAATTCTTCATCAGAACCGTCTGTTTTCCTGCAGCGTAAAGCCGAAACCGAATCATCTCCGACAATCTCAATCGGCGAACTCTGCCAGACAAATTCAACACCGTCTTTTTTTGCCAATTCGTATTCGTAATCGTAAGCAGATATATCGTTTCTGGTTCGACGATAAACCAATACTACTTTATCTGCTCCGAGTCTTTTCGCTTGTGTGACCGCATCAATCGCTGTATTTCCCGCCCCGATCACAACGACAGAATTTCCAATCGGAACGCTTTCCCAATCGCGAGTTTTTACTTTGTCGATAAAATCCAAGGCTTCATAGACACCCGCTTTTTCTTCACCAATAATCCCCAAATCATTCGAACTCCCTAGCCCAATTCCGATAAAAATCGCGTCGTACTGGGAACGCAGGCTGCTAGCCTGCACCGAGTTCGCAGAACTCGAATCTTTGTCACCCACAATTGAGGTATTTAGCTTAAACTCAACGCCCAAATTTTCAATCATTTTCACTTCTTCGAGCGAATCAGCCTGCGTCATTTTATACTCAGCCATTCCGTAAGTATCTAGCCCGCCCGCCAGGGATTTTTTCTCGTAAACGGTTACATCATAACCGAGCCTCGCCAAATAAGTCGCACAACTTAAACCCGCAGGTCCCGAACCAACTATGCCGACTGATTTGCCATTTGCTTCGCCTTTTTCGAATAGCTGCTTGTCATTCTCAATCGCGTAGTCTGTGGCATAGCGTTGAAGTCGCCCAATTTCAATCGGTTTTTCAACCAGAGTTTTTTCTACACAAGCCCCTTCACAAAGCGCCTCAACCGGACAAACCCGCGCGCAGCTTCCGCCAATCGGATTCGCGTCAAAAATCACACGTGCCGAACCAGTTAAATTATCGCTCGCAATCTTCTTAATAAACGAAGGAACATCAATATGCGTTGGGCAAGCATGGGTACAAGGAGCGTCGTAACAATACAAGCAACGATTTGCCTCAACCTTAGCTTCCGCTTTGGTCATCGCCGGAGCAATGTCACTGAAATTTTGTTCGATTTGTTCTGTTGAAAGTTTTGACATATTTTATTCACCTCTGAGACGCGGATTTCACAGAGCTTTTTCAAAACTACATTTCTACGGAAAAACTCTTTAATTTAGCCACGTCGTTTACGGCGTGGATTAGTTGAGTGAAAAATGAAAGGGCGTTTTAACGTCCTTTGAATTTATGGCTTAAGCCGTTTAATAAGGACGTTAAAACGCCCTAAACTATCATTTGCAGCTAACCACGCCGTAAACGACGTGGCTATCAAAATTTATATTTCCGCATCTGCTTCAATCTCGATCAACATCTTAGGATCAATCAACTTTGAAACTTCAACCATCGTTGTCGCAGGCATAATCTCACGAAAAAACTCGCCGTGAGCTTTTCCGAAATCTTCCCAGCGCGAAATATCCGTAACAAACATTCTTGTCCGTACAACATTTTCAAGACTCGCATCCAAGGCGTTTAACGCTTTTTCGATATTTTTGATTACTTGAACAGTTTGAACGTAAGCATCGCTTTCGCCAACAATCTCGCCGTTCTCATCCGTCGCCGTCGTTCCCGTTACATAAATCCTATCGCCAACCTTTACTGCTCGCGAATATCCTACGATCGATTCCCATTTCTGACCGGATGAATATCTCTTTCTCTCTCTCATATTTATCTTTTAACCTTTACAAAATATCTTCCGTTAAATCGATATTTAATCCAGCGGTTTGTCACTTTTCCATGTCGATACTTTTTGTTTTCAACTACAACGGGAAACCGAATCGTTCCGGATTTTCTATCAAAATAAAAAAGTATTACGGGTCGTTCTTTTCTATCTACCACGGAAAAGAAATCGTAGGCAAAACTAATTGAGTTAGTCAGCCCTGATGCGGTTTTAATTAACTTAATATTGCCATCCAGAGATTTATTTCTAATTTTAAAAAGACTAATCGCTTGTCCGTTATACGAGGTTGATAAAACCGATTGCGATCTCGCTAAATAGATTCTGCCGTGCCGCGTATTTAGTTGAAAAACCTTTGTGTAAAACGCACCTGCATTTCCTTTTTCTTCGTTACTTCTCGAATAAATTTTGCCGTTTTTTCCTAAGTATTGATAAACATTATCAAAGAAATGCATTGTACCGCCCGATCTTGTATCCCAAGAATAAATCCTGAATTTCCTATCCGGAGAAGTAGCAATATGGATGTATTTTACCAGCTTTGTAAATTCAAACTTTAGAGTGGAACGTCGTTTAGTAATCTTAAGCAACTTGTTTCGAAAAGTTTGCTGTTCACGCGCAAGTTTCTCACTTAAATCTTCCCCAGTTCGATTAGTTCGCATCGCCCAGTCATTAATATTCTTGATATGCTGTACAAGTTCCTGCTCTATCTTTTCAGGAGTTGCCCAAATGCCGAAATTGATACAGCAAACAGAATAACTGCAACTATTGTATATGATTTGTTCATCCTTTATTCGCGCCCTTTCGCACAACTCGCGGGCAATTTTCCTCTTAATCAGCTACCAATGAATCATAGCTATCAGGTCTTCGATCACGGAAAAACTGCCAGGTGTTTCTAACTTCACGAATTAGATCCATATCCAAATCTGCGACGACCAATTCATCCTTATCTCTCGAAGCTTCGGCGATCATTTGCCCACGAGGATCGCAAAAATAGCTTTGCCCGTAAAACTCACCAATGTCCCAAGGCTCTTCGTGTCCGACGCGGTTTATTGCCCCGACAAAATAACCGTTTGCGACGGCATGTGCGGGTTGCTCTAGTTTCCAAAGATATTCCGAGAGCCCGGCAACCGTCGCCGAAGGATTGAAAACGATCTCAGCACCATTTAAGCCCAAAGCCCTTGCGCCTTCGGGAAAATGCCGGTCATAGCATATGTAAACGCCAATTCTTGCAAACGCCGTATCAAAACAAGGATAACCAAGATTGCCCGGACGAAAATAGAACTTTTCCCAAAAACCGGGCGCGACATGAGGAATATGATTCTTACGGTATTTGCCAAGATATTTTCCATCGGCATCAATCACCGCCGCCGAATTATAATAAATACCGGACATCTCTTCTTCGTAAATCGGCACGATCAAAACCATCCCGTATTCTTTTGCAACCGATTGCATCATTTGAACAGTCGGTCCATCCGGAATTTTCTCAACCGCTTCATACCATTTCGTTTTCTGCTCCGCACAAAAATACGGAGTCGTAAAGATCTCTTGAAAACAAAGCATTTGAACACCTTGCTTCGCAGCTTCTTCGACCATTTCCATCTGATGATCGATATTTGCTTTCTTAATTTCCTCAATTGAAGCACCTGTATCACCAACATTGTGTGCTTGTATAAGACCTGCTTTTATTATTCCTTACATATGTTTCCTCTTTTATTTCTTGCCGCGGATTAACGCGGATTTCGCGGATAAGAATTTAAAGACGGATTCTTAAGAGATAAGAAACCATATTTAAAACCTCTTATCTTATCTCTTAAAAATCTGCGAAATCCGCGTCCATCCGCGGCAAAAAACCTCTTCAATCTTCTTCTAACAAATTTGCAATCATTGCTTTCGCATTCAATTGATTTTTCTTTCGATAATTATCAAACACTAACCGTTTAAACTCGGCACTTTGTCCAAAATTTAACAATAAACCGACTTCCATTTTTGTCGCTCTTAAATAATTTAACAATTGTGCTTCGTGTTTATTTACGATTTTGCGTACAGCTTTTAATTCAAGTATAACCAATTCATTAACAATCAAATCTGCATCAAAATCTCCAATCTGTTTTCCACGAAACCACACGGGAATTGAAACTTGTTGCTTAACATTAAATCCTTTCTCCTCCAAAGCCATTTTCAATGCTTCTTCATAAACAGATTCGAGAAATCCGAAACCAAGTTCATTATAAACTTCATAAAAAGTTCCGATAATCTTTTCGGTCAAATCTCCATGTTTCAACTTTGACATTATTTCTTTTTTTTTCGCCGTGGATAAGATTTGGTACTCCATAGCTGATTTTTGAAATAAATAAATCCTTAAATATCGCGTAGCGATTATCTGAGTTTAGCCGTGTAATTTATTGCACGGAATGATGATAAAAGATTTTTTGTCGCGTCAGCGACAATTGAAAACATATTTATTATTCAAACGTCACTGACGTGACGTAACTTGTTGATTTAATTGACCGTGCAATAAATTACGCGGCTAAATTCAACCAGTCGCTACGCGACAAAAACGTAAATTTCAAAGATAAGCTAGGTAGTACCTAAGATTTAAAGCAGATTTTTATAATAGTTAAGAAAAAGTTAGAAATGTTTTAAATTCTTTTCCCAAACGACCTGTTTTTCTTAATCTCTTAAAACAATCCGCGTCATCCGCGTTAATCCGCGGCGAAAACCCTCTTTTCTAAGACATCCAATTTATTCCAGCCTCAGGGTTCCATTTCGTCGTCGTTTTCTTCAACTTAGTCCAAAATCCGATTGAGCTCCTGCCCGTAATATCGTTCGCACCAAAGCGTGATTCATTCCAACCGCCGAATGAAAACGGCTCTCTTGGAACGGGAACACCGATATTTACGCCGATCATTCCCGCCGAAGCACGTTCTATTATATAACGAGCCATTCCGCCGCTTTGTGTAAACACAGAAGATGCGTTGCCATATGGATTCTTGTTCTCAATTTTAATTGCTTCGTCAATTGTATCAGTTCTCATAATCGAAATAACGGGACCAAAAATTTCTTCGGTCGCAACGGACATTTCAGTCGTAACATAATCGATCACAGTCGCCCCGACATAGGTGCCGTTTTCCTTGCCAGGGGCGGTCGCTCCGCGTCCATCGACCAAAATCTTCGCACCGTCTTTTTCGGCTTGCGTTATGTAACCTTCAATCCTCTCTTTTGCTGCTTTCGAAATTACAGCACCAAGATTGTCCCCCGGCACAAGCTTTCTCGCTTGTTGACAAATTTGCTCGATAATCGAATCAACATTTCCAACCGCAAGCATCGCCGAAGCCGCCATACAACGCTGTCCCGCACAACCCGACATCGAAGCCGTTACATCATTCGCCGTCATCTGAGGGTTTGCGTCGGGCAAAACGAAAAGATGGTTTTTCGCACCGCCAAGAGCGATACAACGTTTTAAATTATGCGTCGATCTTTGATAAACGAGTTTTGCAACCTTGGTTGAGCCAACAAAAGTGACCCCATCAATATCCGGATGATCACAAATACCTTCAACAATTTCTTTTCCGCCGTTGATGACGTTAAAAACACCATCAGGCAGACCCGCTTCTTTTAGCAATTCCGTCATACGAATCACCGAAAGCGGAACGAGTTCGGAAGGCTTCATAATCATTGTGTTACCGAGGGCGAGTGCATTCGGCATCGTCCAATTAGGCACCATCAGAGGGAAATTAAAAGGTGTGATCGATGCGACAACCCCAACGGGAAAATGCTCAGTCCGGCATTCGACACCTTTTGAAACCTCCATGATTTCACCCGCCACAAGTTGCGGCATCGAACAGGCAAACTCGGTCAATTCAATGGATTTATCAACCTCAGCTTTCGCCTCGCCCCAAGTCTTACCATTTTCTTCGGAAACTAGAGCAGTGAGTTCTTCGCAGTGTTTCTCCAACAAACGCCGATATCGAAAAAACACCTGAACACGCTCTTTTGTCGTCGCATTCGCCCAACCTTCTGCCGCACTTTTTGCGGATTCGACCGCTTTGTTTAATTCGTCTTTTGACGACATCGGAACTTCCGATAGAAGATTTCCATCAAGAGGCGAAATCACCCTTAAGTTTTCTGTTGAGCTACTTTCATGGAAAGTGCCGTTGTAAAAATTTCTAATTTTTTCGTATTTCATAAATTTTATTTTTTTGCCGCGGATTAACGCAGAAGACACGGATTTTTTAAGGACTCAAAAGATGCGATTAAATGTTATCTCCAAAAAATCTGTTTTACTTTTTCTTATCTGCGAAATCCGCGTTAATCCGCGGCGGAATTTCTTTCTTTTTGCTCTCCAACCATCAATAAATAATAACTCACAAACGCAATTCCAAACGTAACAAAAAATGAATATTTATAAAGCGTATCAAAGAAATTTGGTTCAGCAACCTGTCCGCCCGGTGTTGTTGCCGCTCGAATAAAACCATAAACGACCGGAAGAATTGCGACGACTAAAGCAACCAGAGCTCGCCAATTAAAGCCATTTGAGTATGAATAAATACCATCCGTTTTGAATAACGAAGCGAGATCCAGTTCCTGCATTCGGATAATCCAATAATCACAGATCATTATCCCGCCGATTGCTCCCATCAAACCCGAATAACCGATTAACCACGTAAAAATATATGCTCCCATCGAGGACATAAGTTGCCACGGCATCATTAAAATTCCGATAACCGCAGTAATTAATCCGCCCATCACATAAGAAATTCGTTTCGGATTTAGATTCGAAAAATCATTAGATGGAGAAACGACATTTGCCGCCATATTTGTCGAGAGTTGGGCAACAAAAATCACAATCATCGCAAACAGAATGATTAGAGTTGAGTCAAATTTTTGAATAAGTTTAACGGGATCGGCAATCGCTTCGCCATAGATAATCACGGTCGCGCTCGTAACAGCAACGCCAATAAACGCAAACGCCGTCATTGTTAAAGGAAGCCCAAAAGCTTGCCCAAGCATCTGTGATTTTTGCGATTTTGCATAGCGTGTAAAATCCGGAATATTCAAACTCAAGGTCGCCCAATATCCAACCGATGCCGTCAAAGCACCCGGAAACACAGACCAAAAATGATTGGTTTCTTTTTGCAGAGCAGTTGATTTTGAAAGCACATTTCCCAAGCCGCCTGCATTTGAAGATGCCCAAATTAGCAAAGCGATTCCACCCAGAAGCAGAAGCGGAGCCGCCCAGGATTCAAGGTGTTTTATGCCTTCGATACCTCTTAAAATAATCACAACCTGAATTGCCCAAAACAGAAAAAATGCAATCCAAGTGTGCAAAGCAATTCCGCCGATTGTCGCACCAAAAGTATTTGCCCAACCACCCCAAACCGCTCCAAATAATACGTCTAAAGCACTTCCGCCAATCCACGTTTGAATTCCAAACCAACCACAAGCCACAATCGCCCTCAAGATCGCAGGAATATTCGCCCCCCTGGTGCCAAACGATACCCGTGCCAAAACAGGAAACGAAACGCCGTATTTCGTTCCCGCATGAGCATTTAAAACCATCGGAATAAGCACAATGCAGTTCCCCAAAAGAATCGTCAGCATCGCTTGCCACCAATTCATTCCTGCCGCAACAAAACCGCCGGCGAGGGTGTAGGTCGTGATGACAACACTCATCCCAATCCAAAGTGCCGCAATATTCCACGTTGACCAAGTGCGTTGGTCAATCGAAGTCGGAGCAAGATCTTCATTCCACAAAGGGCTTGAGGAAATGTCTTCTTTTAGTTCTATGTGATCCATAATTCTTATCCACTAAGTTACACGAAAAAACACTAAGTTTTATCTAGAAAAAATATTCCTTTTTTCCTTGCAACTTCTCCTCAATGTTCGACCTCCTCTTTATTTCCTACCAAAACCAATCCTCTTCTTTTATCTTTTATCTCTTTTCTTCCCTTCGTGCCTTCTTCGTGTTCCTTTGCGGAAAATTTCCAAAATCTTCACCCATTCTCCACGTTTGATAAATTATTAATCCTTATTTTTACACATCAAAGTAAATCCATTCTACCCTTCTTGTATTAATGCTAATAAATCATCCGCCGTCAATTTGCCGCTCGAGCCCGCTTCAGATAACAAACTATCTGCTAAATGGCGTTTAGTTTCGTGAAGTTTTAGAATTTTTTCCTCGACCGAATTTTCAGTTACCAATCTATAAACCGTTACCGGGCGTTTTTGTCCAATCCGATGAACTCGATCTGTTGCTTGATCCTCAACTGCCGGATTCCACCAGGGATCAAGATGAATGACATAATCAGCCGCCGTTAAATTCAGCCCCGTGCCGCCAGCTTTAAGACTAATTAAGAATACATCACCCTTTCCCTCCTGAAAGGAATCAATCCGTTCTTGGCGAACGTGCGATGGCGTGCTCCCATCCAAATAGTGATACGAAATTCCTCTATTATTTAAATATTCTTCGACGAGTGTGAGGTGTTTCACAAACTGACTGAAAACGAGTGCTTTGTGGTTATTCTCGAGCAGTTCAGCAATAGTCTTCCCAAATAAGTCGAGCTTACTGCTGCCTAAAGGAATATTTTTATCAATCAATTTTGGATGACAACACGCCAATCGAAGCCTAGTTAATTCCGCAAATATTCTGAAACGTTTGTCCTTCGCCTGAGTGTCCTTATTCTCGATTTTTTCTAGAGCTTGACGACGGATACCCTCATAAAATGCCCGTTCTTCTTCAGACATTTCAACTGTCAATCTAATTTCGGTTTTCTCAGGCAAATCATCCAAAACTTCATTCTTGAGCCGCCTAAGAATAAACGGCTTTATAAGCTTCTGTAGAGTCTTCCGCGAATTCTTATCCTTATTTTTTTCAATTGGAGTTGCGAATTTTTCGTTGAAAACTCGATAACCGCCAAGCAAACCCGGATTAATAAAATTGAATAAATTCCAAAGCTCCCCAAGATGGTTTTCTATCGGCGTCCCTGTCGTAATCATCCGAAAATCTCCTTTGAGATTCATTACGGTTTTTGAACGCTTTGTTCCTCGATTCTTGATCGCTTGAGCTTCATCCAAAACTATTGTTGCAAACTTTTTTTCGGTAAAAAGCTTTTCTTCTAATTGAAGAAGATTGTAGCTCGTGACCAACACATCATATTTGCCCAGGTTTTTAACCGCGACATTTCGATCTCCCGCACCGAAAATTTGGAAATTCAGCGTCGGAGCAAAGCACTTGGCTTCCTTCACCCAGTTCCTGCACGCGCTGACAGGTGCGACTACCAAAGCACTCCCTTTCTCAGCCCTTTCCACTAACACCGCCAAGGCTTGAAGAGTTTTACCAAGCCCCATGTCATCTGCCAAACAAGCACCGACTCCCCAATTTGCCAATCTCGATAGCCATTCGTATCCGCGTATTTGGTATGGACGGAGATCTCCTTCAAAATTTGTTGGCAATTTCGGAACAAATTTTCTTACGTTTCCAAGTTTTGCTAAATAGTCCTTCCAAGCCCTATCTGCTGTAAAATCTTCGAGCTCCTCGGCAAGCCCCTCCAAAATGCCGCTTTGCAATCCATGCAAGCGTTGCTCATCATCTAAAACCGCATCCAGCGATTGGAGGTGCTTCCGAAGCTGCTCAGTAATGGAAATAAATTGCCCATCCGAAAGCTCTACAAAATCTTCCGCGTTATTGCCGATTAGGTCGGTTAACTCGCTCATCGAAAGAACTAAATCTTCATTGATTTCTACTTCGCCCGACACCTCAAACCAATCATTATTACCCTTTACACGTAGGGAGAAATTATCCAGACCTATTCTTCCGAGCAGTTTTAATTTCTGTCCTTTTGTCCATTCAATTACAATTTTCCCTTCTTCGCGAGGAGTTTCCATTTCGCTTAGCGCCCTTAAACAAGACTCTGGATCAGAAAAATTCCATTCGAAATCCAACCTGTTAAATTCGCCTAAAAACGGACAGGTCGCCTCAATTTCAGCAAGTAATTTTTTCTCGTGCTCTAAATCCCGCTTTGTTCGCGTTCGCACACCTCTTAATTCCGCAATAACTGATTCTCTACCTTTGCCGGGTTTGAGATAAGGCGGAATCGAGCCAAACGGTTTGACGAAAAATTCCAAATGGAACCCCTCACCAATCGGCGTAATCAAGGCGTGGATACGTTTATCTGCTTCGACAATCGGGAGCGTTTCAAAAAACTCTTCGAGATCACTTTGAATCGCGATATTTGCCGAGAGGGGCTGAATGACCTTCATCAACGCATCGCTTCCTCTAGCCGGAATATTCAATTTCCCGTGCTTTAATGAGTCGGCAATAGCTGCATGATGGGATGTAATTTCATAAACAAGATAGCTAGCTTCTGTCTCTTTTTTTACGACACACCCTTGAGTTTCAAATTCTATATCGAAAGAAAGTTCTATATTTCCATCAATTTCTTTAATAATTAAAGCTGGTTCCGCCTTTGTTAACTGAACATTAATTGCAATGTTTTTACTAAGAAAAAGGTTAGGATGCCCAACCAAACTCAGCATCGCCTTTTGCCAATTTAGAGTGTAAGAATCCGAATCGTAGTATAAAAAGTCGGTTTCTTTTGTCAATGAATTCTTAACTACCAGGGCATCTTGCTCGGTCAAATTTTTTACCTTGTTTCCAAATAATTTTTTGAGCGAAACCTTTCGTCCCTTACTCCAACCGGTTTTGCCATGTGATTGTTCGATTGGCTGTATTTCCTTTAAGTCAAAATCGATTTGCCATGCGATTCTCTTTTTATTTATTTGAATTTTGGACTCACGTTTGCCCTCTATATCGACTGAAACTAATTTCAAAGCGTTGATCACGCGCTCCCAATCTTCGATCCGGGGAATCATATTTCCGATCGGTGCAAAACCCAATTCTCTTTGTAATTTATCTATCGCCTCCCTCGCCTCAATGCTGCCAGCCCCACCTTTTAGCGCGACCAAATTATTTAGTTCAAATACAATCCAGCGATAGCCAAGAAAAGTGTTCCTTTCCATAAACTCCGGCTCCCAATC
>Ga0114931_10005918_pt1 | contig 15106 bp, 13 predicted proteins | sample 2SBtaG_FD_89579 | JGI IMG/M metagenome (GOLD analysis project Ga0114931, IMG submission 89579) | Deep subsurface microbial communities from Kolumbo volcano to uncover new lineages of life (NeLLi) - 2SBTROV14_V59a metaG | ecosystem: Environmental > Aquatic > Marine > Volcanic | place: Kolumbo...
ATTGCAGTCATTAGTCATTCCGGACCCCCGAACGCATTCGGGAGTCCGGAATCCTTATTCAAAAAACGATTCCGGACAAGCCGGAATGACAGAATAACGACAACTGCTCGACTTTATACAAAAAGTTTAAATAATCCATTAACCCCTTCATGATAAACAAAAGGGGGATATCGGTGATATCCCCTTTCCCTTTTTTAAACACTGCAGTGTTTCCTATTTCTTCACAAACTGTTAAAATTATAATCTATACTTAAGGTCTGTGTGTAAATTGCCGTTTTTTATTTTTGTCGTGCCCGAAATCTGTAATCTGACAGCCGGAATGACAGAAAAATGACAACTATTCGACTTTATACACAGACACTAAGTATAGTCTGTCCATAAATTGTGTGTTGTCATTTCCCTGGACAGGCTGTGTTACAAATGTCATCCCTGAAAGGAATTCGGGGCAGGGGATATCAACGCTGATCAACAAGGAGGGTTTATGGTATGGAAGTAAAGAGAGAAAAAAACGTTGGTGGAAAGATCATGAGGCTTGTCAAGGGAGATATAACGGAAAGGGATACGGATGCAATCGTGAACGCTGCGAATTCCTATCTCAAGCATGGAGGAGGTGTGGCAGGTGCGATTGTAAGAAAGGGCGGCAAGGTAATCCAGGAAGAGAGTGACAGGATTGGGTTTGTACCCGTGGGCTCTGCAGTACTGACAACATCCGGTTCTCTGCCCTGCAAGGCGGTTATCCACACGGTGAGACCAAGAATGGGAGAGGGAGATGAGGACAGCAAGCTGAAAAAAGCCGTTCTCAGCAGCCTGAGGTTAGCCTCTGACAAGGGCTTCAGGAGTATCTCCATGCCTGCAATCAGCTCCGGTATCTTCGGCTTTCCAAAGGACAGGTGTGCAAAGATCCTGACAGGAGAATCAAAGAGATTCCTTGAAGACAACAAGGGCACTTCCCTTGAGGTCATCGAGTTTTGTATCTATGACGATGACACACTCGGCTGTTTTCTCTCTGAATTTGATGCCCTCTAAGAGACTCGAAGAAGATGAACCGATGAATAAAGGAATCTTTATTACGGGAACGGACACGGATTCAGGAAAGACCATCATTACGGCCGCCATCGCAAGGGGGTTTAAAAGTATGGGCCTGAACACAGGTGTTATGAAGCCCATTGAAACGGGTTGTCAAGAAAGGAACGGAGAAATGATCCCGGAGGACGGCCTTTTTTTAAAGGATATGGCTGACTCTCCCGTCGCGATCGAAGACATCGCCCCTTACAGGCTGCAAACACCCGTTGCCCCCTCCGTTGCATCACGTATCGAGGGAAGGGAAATAGGCATTGAACATATCCTTTCGACTTACAAAAAACTCAGCGACAGGCATGACATAGTCATTGTCGAGGGCATAGGCGGGCTCCTTGTCCCGATAACAAAACACTACTTCGTTTCCGACCTCGTGAAGGACCTCAATGTCCCTCTCATCGTCGTAGCGGCCAACCGTCTCGGTGTCCTCAACCACACACTTCTGACTGTGAAAGCCGCCCGGATGAGCGGACTTGACCTTACAGGCGTAATACTGAACGATACAGCCCCATTGCCTGAAGACGTCTCAACGCAGAGCAACTATTCAGAACTCAAATCCGTCCTCGATGTCCCACTCCTTGGGCACTTTCCTTACGTTGAGAGACCGGGGAAGGATGCCCTGGGAAGGATTGCAGCAGAGTATCTGGATCTGCAATACCTGTCTTCCTCTTTACTTGGGAAACACTAAAACCTCAACCGGGTAAATTCAAGATACAGGCGGGAACACACGGGTCAAGGGGTATCTTCAGAACTTCACGGGCATCCTCTCTTCCATCCCCTTAAACCCGTAGCAGAGGAAGATACTGTACTTCCTGAGAACCTGATCGCCCTCCCTCACCACAAGGGTCCTTTTCTCGTACCTCTCAAAGTACCTCTTCATGTCGGCAGGCATGGGATCATCACCCGTCCGCACAAATATTGCATTATACCCCCTGAAATCATAGAAGCCCGGCCAGATATCATACTGGCTCATTCTCCTGCCGCGGTTCACACAGTACGTCACCGGGTGCCCCTTCACATAAAAGGCAAGCTCTGAGGTAACCTGATACTGGTCTGAAAAGATAAAGTACGGTTTTTCCATCCCGGTGGCGAGTCTGCTCACCTCACTGCCGAGGGTCTCCCAACCCCTCAGGCGTGATGACGGGTCCATCTTTACGGGTAGGCCGATCGACATGGGATAGTGGGCAACAATGGTAACGACGAATGCAAGCATGAATCCGGATGCAAGGAGAGCCTTACGGGCCCTTCCCATAATGCTCCACGAGAGCACTGTATAAATCCCCAGTGCAACAATGCCTGAAATATAGGCAGGAAGCGCCCAGTTTGCCTGGACCTTCCCCTGGAGGCTCTTCATAAGAAAAAAAACAAGGGTCGGCAGCATTAACCAGAGGAGAAAATCACCATCCCTCCACCGTTTCTTCAAGGAAAAAACAGATAAAATCATCGCAACAAAAACAACAGGTGTAATAACGCCCAACTGAGAAGCAAGAAACTCCAGGAATCTCAGGGGCGTAATCCTGATCCCGGCGGAAAGGTGAGCCTGTCCCGCCGTGTGAAGGAATGTAACCCAGTTGTGCTCCGCATTCCAGATTATAACCGGCAGTGTACACAGCGCGCTGATCAAAACGGCAATCCAGGGTCCCGGCCTCTTTAATATCCCCCTCCTGCCCTTGTGTGAAATAAAGAAAAGGAAAGCTGAAAGGATAAAAAAGACCATTGTGTATTTAACGAGAAACCCTATCCCCACCGACAGCCCAAGGCCGGCCCACAGTAACAACCTCTGCCCCCCTGTCTCCCATCCCCTATATGCATACCAGAGCAGGGCAAGTGAGAGGGACCAGAGGAATATCAAGGGAGAGTCAATGGTGTTTACTATTCCGTATGCGGAAAACAACGGTATTACCTGTATAAGCAATCCCGCTATAAGGGCCGAATAGTCGGACTCCCTCTCTCCAAGACCGTGGTAACGGGCGATATCACGGGTAAGGCAGTACAATATTACGGAACTTAAAAGACTGAACAGGATGGCGGGAAACCGTACCCCGAAAACCGTGTCACCAAACACGGAGGTGGAAAGGGCTATTATATAGGCAATACCCGGTCCCTTGGAATAATAACTGAGGTCAAGCCCTCGTGACCAGTCCCAGTATTGAGCCTCATCCGGACTCAGATCCATCGGACCGGTCAGGACATAAAAGATCCTCAAGAGGGTGAACGACAGCAGTACGGTTACGAGTATCGTCGTTCCCGGGGACCCTCGATATGCAGAAGGTATAACTTTAGCTGCTGCTATCACAACAACCCCCGTGACCACGCCGAGGAGACCTCCTACGAGTACATCCGATGGATAATGGACGCCGACATAAACCCTCGAGAAGGAAACTGCAACGGCAACGAGCAGCAAATAAAAAACTACAAAAACCCTCTCACGTCCGCAGAGACGTCTCCATATCATATACGAAAGGACTGTAGCAACAGAGAATACGTTCGTCGCATGCCCCGAGGGCATGGAGCCCGACCCTCCCCTACCGACAAGTGTAATGGCATCACCAAGGACGGAAAAAGGGCGTTCTCTTCCTATGAGGTCCTTCAGGACGTGAGCGCTACCGTCACCAAGCAGGAGGGCAAGGAATGATAAAAGCACCGAAAGGATAAAGACTCTTCTGTCACGGAAGAGGATGTAGAGCAGTACGGGTAAGATGAAATAAATGACGTTGCTTGTCACAAAGGGCATTAAGAGGTCTAAACTGCTGTTTGAGAGGGAGTGGTTTATGAGATAAAAAAACCGTCTGTCAAGGAACTCAAGGCCTGTCATCAAGAATTTCTTTCACCTTCTCCCTCAAGTCGCTAATCCTGAAGGGCTTCTGGATGAAAACCATATCATCCACTTCCCTGGAACCGCTGATAACCAGAAATCGCACATCCGGATAATGCCCGGCAGAGGTGCTAATTATCTCATCCTTTGTGATATCATCCATGTGAAGATCAAGCATAACGAGATCGACCTCACCTGAAGCAATTGCATCCATAAACTCCAGCCTGTTAACCGCTGTAATTACCTCATAACCGACTCTCTCAAGGGCCTTTGAGATGGATTTCAGAACTAAGGGTTCATCATCAACAACCAGGATCCTGGCTCCCATGGATAAAAGTTTAACATGTATTCAAGGGTTTAGACAAGAAAAAACATGGGTTCCGGAGGATTGGGGATCGGGGACCGGATACGGCGGGTATATCTATACAGAGACATTGAGGCGGTTGAGTGAAGTCCCTTTCAGAGGGGCTTCTCAGGCCGGATTGTTCAAGTATACTAATGTCGTGTCAACCTTGTAATGTTGGGGTGTTTGAATTGTCATTCCCGCTGCATCGAGAATCATGCTAAAGAACGATTCCCCGAACGCTTTCGGGGAATGTGACAATTGAGAGTTAACACGACACTAACAGGAGTTGTCGAGCGGAGAGGGGGGGATTCGAACCCCCGGTGGAGTTGCCCCCACAACGGTTTTCGAGACCGCCGCCTTCAACCACTCGGCCACCTCTCCATCAATCCGACACCACGTTACAACCCCCTCTACGAGGACCTCATCTTTCTGAAAAAATCCTTCAGCAGCTCAGATGACTTATCAGCCATTAACCCTGAAACCACCTCAACCCGATGATTGAGCCGCCCGTCCTGAAGGATATTGTAAATACTACCTCCTGCACCGCCCTTTTCATCCATGCAACCAAAGACTACCCGGCCAATCCTTGCATTCACTATCGCTCCGGCACACATCGGGCAGGGTTCCTTCGTGATATAGAGGATACAGTCCGTAAGCCTCCATCGCCCGAGATTCCGTGATGCACCAATGATTGCAAGCAATTCAGCATGGGCAACCGGGTTGTTCTCTGCTTCCTTTCTGTTGTGGTCCCTTGCAACAACACGGCCGCCGCAAACAATTACCGCCCCAACGGGTATCTCATCGGCATCAAAGGCCTTTGCGGCCTCCTCGATAGCTAATCCCATATATAAATGATCATCCTTCACTTTCCGACAACTATGTTTACCAGCCTCCCCTTTACTACAATCACCTTTCTGATCTCTTTCCCCTCCGTAAAACTCCGAACCTTCGGATCCTCCAGTGCTATCTTCCTGAGGGCATCATCACTCAGTCCGGCCCTTACCATGGACTTCCCCCGAACCTTTCCATTCACCTGAATAACCAGTTCCACCTCTTCTTCCCGCGCCGCCTCATCATCCCACTCAGGCCAGGCCTCTCCAGAGATACTCTGCTTTCCACCGAGCCTCCTCCAGAGTTCCTCCGCTATATGAGGGGCAAAAGGGGCAAGCATAAGGAGGAGACTCCTCAAACTGAATCTTAAAAGCTGCAAGTCCTCCTCACCTTCGGGTTTGAATGAGGATATCCCGTTGAAGAGTTCCATCAGCGATGCAATTGCCGTATTGAACTGGAACCTGTTGTCGATATCCCGTGTAACCTTCCTGATCGTCTGATGGATTTTCCTGTAAAGCCCTGCCGCAGCCGGTCCTTCAGCGGTGACAACCGTCTTCTCCGGAAGGGCAACCAGCCTGTCGGCATAGCTATTGACCGTGGTCCAGATCCTGTTAAGAAACCTGTAAGCACCTTCAATCCCCTTGTCGGACCATTCGAGGTCCCTGTCAGGCGGAGCCGCAAAGAGTGAAAAGAGCCGAGATGTATCTGCGCCGTACCGTTGGATAAGAAAATCAGGATCGATTACATTCTTCTTGGATTTGGACATCTTCTCGACCCTGCCACGTTCGACCTCCCGGCCACATTTCCCGCACCTTCCATCCTCAACCTCCCCAGGTAGCAACCACCCGTGTTCCGGGCAGGAAAATGTCTCCTTGCAGACCATCCCCTGGGTGAGCAGGTTAGAGAAAGGCTCATCCTCCGCGACAATGCCCAATTCCCTGAGTACCCGGGTAAAGAACCGTGAGTACAGGAGATGCAGGACAGCGTGCTCCACACCCCCGATATACTGGTCCACCGGCATCCAGTAACGTATCTCCGAATCCTCCTTACCGATCTCCTCTCTTAAATCGCGATCCTCCCCGACAATGCAGTAACGTATAAAATACCAGGAAGAATCCACAAATGTGTCCATCGTATCCGTCTCCCGGCTGGCCTTCCCGGAACAGGAAGGACAGGTGGTATGGAGGAACTCCTCTGATGTTGCAAGTGGAGAGGCCCCTGCACCGGTAAGCAGAACGTCCTCCGGCAGTATAACGGGGAGAGCGTCCTCCGGGACCGGGACGGTACCGCATTTCTCACAGTAAATCATGGGGATCGGCGTTCCCCAATACCTCTGCCTCGAGATGCCCCAGTCCCTGAGCCGGTACTTTACAACCCTCTTGCCAAGTCCCTGCTCTTCAATAAATTTGCCTATCTTTCTTATGGCATCCTCACTCGTATATCCGGAAAACCTGTCGGAATTGACCAGGACCCCGTAATCCTCGTATGCCTGTGCAGGGGACACGTCAACGGTCCCCTTTTCGGGTGTTATTACAACCTTAACAGGGAGGTCATATCTCGCAGCAAACTCAAAATCCCTCTGGTCATGGGCAGGAACAGACATTATTGCACCTGTCCCGTATTCCATCAGGACAAAGTTGGCGATATATATGGGTATCCTTTCCCCGTTCATCGGATTCAGGGCATAATGGCCTGTAAAAAGTCCATGTTTTTCCTCCATAACCCCATACTTCGACCTGATGAAGGAAAGCCCTGCCCTGTCCTGAACAATCCTCTCTGCAACGGGGTGATTCGGTGCGATACAAAGGAACGTTGCGCCCCACAGGGTATCCGGTCTTGTGGTGAATATCCTTATGCTTCCATCCATGTCCGCCAGGGGGAAATCCATCTCAACCCCTTCGCTCCTGCCAATCCAGTTGCGTTGCATTGCTATCACGTGCTCAGGCCATCCATCCGTCAGCTCATCGCATCCCCTGAGAAGGTCATCTGCATAGGCCGTTATCCTCAGAAACCACTGTTCCAGTTCCTTCCGGACCACTTCAGTGTCACACCTCCAGCAAATGCCGTTGATCACCTGTTCGTTTGCAAGAACCGTAGAGCAGGACGGACACCAGTTAACCGATGCAGATCTTCTGTAGGCAAGCCCCTTTTCGTACATCTTGAGGAAAAACCACTGGTTCCACCTGTAATATCCGGGGCTGCAGGTTGTCACCTCACGGGACCAGTCATAACTAAACCCCATACGTTTCAACTGCTCTTTCATATATTCAATATTCTCGCGGGTCCATTTCGCCGGATGAACACCGTGATTAATGGCGGCATTTTCGGCTGGCAGCCCGAAGGCATCCCACCCCATGGGATGAAGGACATTAAAACCCCTCATCCGCTTATAACGTGCCACCACGTCCCCAATGGCATAATTCCTCACATGCCCCATGTGAATCCTGCCCGATGGATATGGAAACATCTCAAGACAGTAGAACTTGGGCCTCCTGCGATCCGGCAGAGACCTGTAAAGATCCTCCTGCTCCCAATACTTCTGCCACCGCGGTTCAACCTTTCCGGGATCGTATCTATCCAATCTATCCTCCTTAAAAAAGCGGGATTTCGACATATATTATACCTAAACCGAGCGATTCTTTCATTTACAACAGGGATATCTCAAATCCGCCATTTGAGTCGGGGCCAAATAGAGAACGGATGGGTAACGGCCTTTCGTCTCATTCCCGGAGGGTCTCCCGCCCGCCTCCGGGCAAGCAACAGACTTCACCCTCCCGGTGAAGCATAACGATTGCCTAAAAGCCACTCAAAGCCTATACCCACCAGCCCTTTTCATGGATATGGATTTAGAATAAATATGACACCCTGCGGTCTCTGCCGCAGTTCCATCTTTCCGTCATTCCGGCTTGTCCGGAATCTTTTTTGTGATCCCGAATAAGTCGAAGGATTCCCGACAAGCGGGAATGACAGAAAAACGAACGCTATGCCCTTTGCCCTTTGAACGATTCCCCGAACGCTTTCGGGGAATGACAGAATAACGAACGTTATGCGCTTTGCCTCCGCCCTTTGCGCTCTGCGCTTTGAACAACAACTGTTCGACTTTATACACGGACTCTATATTACTGGTGTAATGCTATCTGGCTTGAACGGGGTTGAATTCTTTAGAAACTCACCTACTGGAGTGACTTGGAGAATATCCTAAGAGGAAGCCCATGGAAGGCTGCCGGCATAGGCTAAAAACCCCACACAGGCACAACTAACGACATCCAATCGCCTGATTTAAGGGTAAAAGCATTGATGCAAAACTAAACAGACCGGCAAAATTGACAGGTATCTTATGTTTCTGTTATTTTTAGTAATGAATTTAAGGCGCTTCTCGATCATGACTCTCTTTCTCCTCACCGCCCTGAACGCCACAGCCTTCGGCTTTGACGTACAGGGCATTCAGCCCGTCCAGCCCCTGGGGGCGATTTCTACCATGAATGCCTTTACCGTCGGCAAGGAGAATATCGGGGTCATGCTGGGAATTGAGAAGTCTGTTGATCCCAATTTTTACAGGTTGAGCCTAAATGCGGAATATGGCCTTTTGAAACAGGTTGACCTGCTTGCCAGCCTTCCTCTTGTTGTGGGGCTGTCGGGTTCGGAAGGGATGCAGGATATAACCATAGGGCTAAAACACAGCATCATAACGGAGAGGAGATACGGGCCGTCATTTTCGTATATAGTGGATTTTTCCCTTCCCGGGAGGGAGGAACTGTCCATCGGTGGTCGTGTCGGCGGGGGACTTATTTTGACCAAGAGGCTCGGCCCCTTTTCCGGCAATCTAAACCTCTTTTATCACATACCCTTTGATTCAGACTACAAAAAAGAAATCGAACTGAGGTTCGGTCTTGATCTGGCCGCAGTCCACAACGTGGACCTCCTGACAGAGATAATTATAAAAAAGAGCCATTTCTCAACACATATCGACCAGGTGGAAGGAAGAGCGGGTTATAGGGTAAAATTAAACCCTGATACCTTTGTAACCCTCGGACTTGGCTATGATTTCAAAAACAGGGAACCGAAGTTGAGATTTTTCTTTCTGTTAAGCACATTTTTTTATAAGACATAAAAATATATAATATGCAGTACCCGGAGGAAATCATACGATGAAAAGATTGCCAGTATACTTTTTTATTATTATCTTTGTCCTGTCTTTAGCAAGCGGTGCTTTCGGCACACCGGTCCCTGAGTCATTCTCAAATATTGTAAAACTGAGGGCCAAGAGTGTTGTAAATATAAGCACGACAAGAATATACAAGAAAAGGGGACTGCCGTTTCCCTTCTCCTCCGAACAGACACCACAGGAAAGGGAGAAGAAATTCAGAAGGCAGTCACTCGGCTCCGGCTTCATAATAGACAAGGACGGGTACATCCTTACCAACTACCATGTAATTGACAAGGCTGAGGATATAAGGGTCAGGCTATGGGATGAAACAGAGTATAAGGCAACTGTAATAGGCAAAGACCAGAAAACGGATATAGCACTTATAAAGATTGATTCAAAGAAAACGCTCCCTGTTGCCCCTTTGGGAGATTCCGATGCACTTGAGGTTGGTGATTGGGTTATCGCGATAGGAAACCCTTTCGGCCTTGGAAATACAGTGACGGCGGGAATTGTAAGCGCAAAGGGAAGGATCCTCGGCTCAGGCCCCTACGATGATTTTATCCAGACCGATGCGGCCATCAACCCCGGCAACTCCGGTGGTCCCCTTTTCAACATAGACGGAGAGGTGGTCGGGATAAACAGTGCAATCTTCTCAACATCAGGCGGTAATATCGGGATAGGCTTTGCCATACCAATCAACATTGCAAAGGATATAGTTACGTCACTGAAGGAGAAGGGGCATGTGGAGAGGGGGTGGTTAGGGGTCACCGTACAGAAGGTCACACCTGAAATTGCCGAGAAATTCGGCCTGAAGGAATCGTACGGGGCTATCATTGCCGATATCACACCGGGGTCCCCTGCAGACAAGGCCGGCATGAAGAGGGGAGACATTATCATAAAATACAATGATAAGAAGATAGAGGACATGCATGTACTTCCGCGACTTGTTGCGGCATCTCCCGTGGAAAGCACCGTGCCTGTAACGGTCTTCAGGAACGGCAAGGAAGTTGTCCTGGAGGTAACAATCGTAAAGTTGAAGGAGGGGATTGCCACCCCTCAGGCAATTATAGAAAAGACCCTGGGTATCATGACCAAAACCCTCCATCCCGCTATTGCCGAACAGTTCGGAATAAAAGACGGGGGTGGGGTAGTGGTGATCAGGGTTAATGAGGAGGGTCCTGCGGCACGTGAGAATATTCACAAGGGCGACATTATACTTGAGTTGAACAGGAAGAGGATTACTTCTGTCGAGGAGATGGCCTCTATACTCAAGGTCGTTGATAAGGGCGACACCGTCTTGCTGTTAATTAAGAGAAAAACCGGATATATATATATAAGCACACGGGTGAACTAATCAATGTTTGATCTCGGAATACAGGAACTTATTGTAATCTTTGTTGTTGCCCTCATCATTGTCGGGCCCCAGAAACTGCCTGAACTTGCAAGGTCTCTCGGAAAGGGTATGGCTGAACTGAAGAAGACCCTTCAGGGGGTCAAGGAACAGATCGATTCAGAGATGGAAGAAATAGAGACACCGATTAAGGATGAACTACATGACGTTGCCGATCAGTCACCGTTTTCGGAAAAAAACTCCAACGCCGATATAACAGCCGGCACTGAAGATGCCCATGCCGGCAACTCTGAAAAGGTCGGCAAAGCTGAGCCCGGGGAATCCAATGCCGATATAACGCCCGGTACGGAAGATACCGATGCCGGTAACTCTGAAAAGGGTGGCGAAGCTGAGCGTGGGGAATCCGACAAGCAGGATGAGGGGAGGAAACCAGAAGTAGATGGCAAATGAAACGCTCCCCTTCACTGCCCATCTTACTGAATTAAGGCAGAGACTCATCAAGTCTCTTGCCGCTGTTATTATTGGTTTTGTTGTCTCCTTCGCCTTCTCCGAAAAACTCTTTAAACTCTTAACCATGCCCCTCAAGTACGACCTCCACATAAAGTTGAGTTCACCCTATTTAGAGATGCTTCCCAAGGCATCACCCATAAACAAGCTTGTCTTTTTAGCCCCGGCTGAGGCATTCTGGATGCACATCAAGGTATCAGTAGTGGCAGGTATAATTCTCTCCATTCCCGTCATCCTCTATCAACTCTGGAAGTTTGTTGGGCCAGGACTACTACCTACGGAAAAGAGGTATATCGGACCCTTTATAGTAGCCGGAACCGGCCTTTTTCTCCTCGGTGACCTGTTCTGCTTTGCAATAATACTCCCCTTTGCAATGAGCTTTCTCCTGACTTACAAGACCGAATCACTTACCCCCATGCTCTCGGTGGGAAGCTATATCGATTTCACCCTGAAGTTCCTGCTCTCCTTCGGTATGGTATTCGAACTGCCCATAGTTATACTTTTCCTCACAAAATTCGGGATAGTCTCTCCTCAAACACTGGCAAAAAACAGAAAGTATGCGGTACTTGTGGCCTTCATCCTTGCTGCCATCCTCACGCCAACACCTGATGCTTTCAACCAGACACTCATGGCCGGGCCTATCATTATTCTATTTGAGGCTGGTATAATTATATCTAAAATCTTTTCGAGAAAGAAGGCCTCCAATGACGGGGATTAGGGGCAAGAACCTTAAGGCGGTAATCTGGGATATTGCCGAAGGTTACACTATCGTAAACCCTCTGTTTTTGAAACCAATTAAACCGGAAATCGTGCAGGACCTCTATAAAGAGATTCAGCATGTACTGATAGAGGTACGGGGAGAGAAATTCCCCTTCAATGATTCCCAGGCAATAAGGCTCAGGAACCTGAAGCTTCAACGGCTTAATTCAGCTCGGATGATTATCAGAAACTACCTCAGAGAGCGAAGGCTCCCTATGGTGTAAGGTATGGCGGAAATCGAAGAGATTAAGGATCTTCTGCAATCGCTTATTAAAGCGAAAAAAAACCTGAGGCTTTACCCCGAAAATAATCCCATTTACAAGAAGACTATAGATGCCATCTACAGCAGGATATCCTCCGCAGTTGAAGCCGATGGCTCACTCACCTTCAGAATCAGGCAGTACGATATCTTCCTCCGGGATGATCTGATATACCACAACGAAGACAAGGAGGAAAGCCTTTCCCTGTTTTTTTTCAAGGACGGCGTACGTGAAATCACCTTTAAACAGGGAATACCCCCTGAGGAGGTCGAAGATTTTCTGAAGATAATCTCCATGGACTTCGATAAAGAGGCCCTCGATGATGATGTTGTAACCCTTATGTGGGAAAGGGACTTCCATTTCATTGATTATCTGGTCGACGACACGATCCTTCTTGAGGATGAGGGGTATGAGGAGATGGCAACAGAAGAAGCAAAGGGAGCATATGCCGGAGGGGAGGAGGTCCTCAGGGCCTATGATGATGCCCTTGGTATTGAGAGGTCATCGGCAATAAGCATTGTACCCCTCACAAACAACGACCTTAAGAGCATAATAGAAGAGATAGAAAACGAGCCTACGGACAAGACCTTCCTGTTGATGCAGATTCTCTTTGACATGCTTGCCGAGGCCCAGGGCAAGGCTGAGTTCCAGGAAATAAAAGACTTCATGAAAAAGACAATAGTCTATTCCATATCTCATGGAAATCTTGATACGGTAATCTATACCATTAAAAAAATCCGGAACTCCATAAAACGCTCCCTCTATCCCGATGAGGTCAATCCTTATCTCAAAGGTGTCGACTACCATCTGAACTCCGCCGGTTGTATCCTAACCCTTGGTGACATACTGGACAGCGGCGCTGAATTTGAAGCCGATACCCTGCATGAATTTTCCCAGGTACTGAGCAAGGCATCAATTCCTCCTTTGATCTCCCTCCTTGGTGAACTGAAGAACATATCCTCCAGGAAGGCCGTCATAAACATTATCTCGGAGCTGGGAAAACAGGATATCAATGCAGTAGCGAACGGGTTATCCGACAGAAGATGGTATGTTGTAAGAAATATAATCTACATACTCAGACAGATTGGTGACAGGAGGGCGATTGAATATCTTACCCGCTCGATCCGGCATCCTGACAAGCGTGTCAGAAAAGAGGCAATCCGCGCGCTTGGTGAGATGGGGAGCGGCGATGTGGTATCGATCCTCAAGGGCTGTCTGACCGACAGCGACGAGTCCATCAGGGTTACCGCCGTAAGGGCGATCGGACATATAGGAACCATCGTCTCCAAAAAGATTATCACGGACTGCATCCGGGGAAAAGACTTCAGGGACCTCGGCTTTAGTGAAAAAAGGGAGTATTTTGAAACCCTGGCGAAGTGGCCGGAGGGGGATACCGAAGAGCTTGTCCTAAGGGTACTTAAGAAACAGACCTTCTTTAAGAGGATCAAGAACGACGAAACACGCGCTGCCGCTGCATACTGTGCCGCGCTTATCGGTTCCGAAGAAGCAGCGGGTATACTTGAAAAACTCAAGGACTCAAAAAACAGGATTCTGAAAGAACATGTAATTTCTGCAATAAACATGTTGAATAATGGAAAAGTCTGAACAAAAACAGGCAACAGAGGCCAAGCATATAATAAACCAGTTGTCCGTTGTATTAAGGACCGGCCAGTTTCACGACCCCGATAACGTAGCCGTTATAAGCACTGCTGAAAAACTGCTGGACATCGCAAATCCCATTATTCAGCAGGAGGGGGTCCTCAGGATCGATCTTATCGGGGACTTCTTCTATCTCAATGACTCCCGTGTAAAATATCCCCTTGAGTTTCTGCTGAACTTCGACTATCTCTCAAGAGAGTTCAGAAGGAGAGAGATGGGAACGGTGGTCTTCACAGCGCCCCTGTCTATCGATGATCTCAAGCTATTTCTTAGGGCATTTATCACATCCGGATATTCAAACACCCCTTATGAGGCAATTGAAGTGATGATTGAGGATGATTTAAATATACGGATCGACAGGCTAAAGAAGATAAAAGAGGATGGAGAGGTCGATAAAAGACGGATCGTGAAGAAGACATACTTTAATGCGGTCTCCTTTACGAAGGGGGTCATAACAAAGCTCAAGGCTGGTGAGAGGGTCAGCATAAAAAGGGCAAAGAGGATTGTTGAATCGATGGTTGATCTCATCCTTTCCGAGGATCAGCTACTTATTGGTATGACTGCAATCAAGGACTACGACGACTACACTTACAACCATTCAGTTAATGTCAGTGTCCTTTCAATAGCCATCGGACAGAAGATCGGTCTTCACAAGCGGAACCTCACAGAACTTGGACTCGTTGCCCTCTTCCATGATATTGGGAAGATGGAAGTCCCCAAGGAGACCCTGAACAAACCCACTGCCTTTACCGAAGAGGAATGGAAGGTCATTAAGAGACATCCTTACTGGGGGGCAAAGGCCATACTGAAACTGAAGGGACTTGACAAGATCTCTATCCAGAGTGCAATCGTTGCCTTTCAGCACCACATCAGCCTTGATCATTCCGGCTATCCCAAGATAAGGGAACCCCAGGTTCTCGACTTCTATACAAAAATAGTTTCAATCGCCGACCAGTACGATGCCATGACCTCATCAAGGGTATACCAGAGGGTACCTCTCCCTCCTGACAGGGCCTTAAGCGTTATGATGGACAGGACAGGCATAGAAATAGATCCCATCCTCTTCAAGTTCTTTGTCAACATGGTCGGCGTTTATCCTGTGGGTTCCATCGTGTTGCTCGACACAAGAGAGATGGGGCTTGTATATGAATGCAGCCCCTTCAATGCAGACAGGCCACGGGTTATGATTATAGTGGACAGCAGTGGCAAGAAAATCGACGGAATCGTTGTTGACCTGACTGAAAAGAACGACAGCGGAAGGTATCAAAGAACGATCGTAAAGACCCTTGATCCAAACAAATACCGCGTAAACCTCGCCGAATATCTCCTCTGAAATCCTGGTGGAGGGCTCGCC
>Ga0114931_10005919_pt1 | contig 15104 bp, 8 predicted proteins | sample 2SBtaG_FD_89579 | JGI IMG/M metagenome (GOLD analysis project Ga0114931, IMG submission 89579) | Deep subsurface microbial communities from Kolumbo volcano to uncover new lineages of life (NeLLi) - 2SBTROV14_V59a metaG | ecosystem: Environmental > Aquatic > Marine > Volcanic | place: Kolumbo...
AATCAAAATTGCCTGGATCGATAAAGAACAAACCTACAACGACAAACAAAAATAAAGGAATCAATTTTGAGACGGTGAGAATATTCGTCGTTCTTACAGATTCTTTTACGCCGACAATATTAATAAACGTCAATCCAAAAACAATCAAAGCAATTACAAAAACCCGGAGACTAGTTTGAGGAAGCGGTTGGTGGACAATGCCTATATATTCAGCAATCGGTTTATAGAAAAAATCCAGATAATTAACAAGAAGGTTGCAATTCGCCGCAAAAGCCGTGAAGCGAGTTATCCAAAAAAGCCACCCGACCTCAAAACCCACAAAATCGCCGTAAGCTTCTTTTGTGTAAATGTAAGCCCCGCCAGTAGCGCGAAAACGGCTGCTTACCTCGGCAAAGCAGAGCACGACAAACACAATAATTATCGAACAAACAAGAAACGCGAGTAAGCTATAGCTGCCGACCAGCTTGGCAACTTTTGACGGCAAACCAAAAATTCCCGCGCCAATAACCGTATTGATAACTATCGCCGTTAAATCCCAACGGCTAATTCCGCGAACTAGCTTCTCTTCTGCCATTTATTTTTCCTATAGATGTTTTGTGGACTGCCTTTTGTTTATACCTTTTTATCGCTAGCCCGTAAAGAATTGGAAGAAATACCCAGTTCCACAGTTGCGCGGAATTACAAAAAATTAATCAGATATTTACGAGCAGATCGTAGCCTTGTGGGAACAGACAAATTGGAGGGATAAATACGTTATAAATGCCAAATCACGAAAAAACACAAGAATTGCAAAATAGATTTCCTGTTGGGAATGCTGCTTAATTGATCAAACACAAGATGCGTTGTAAAGTATTAAATCTACGGGACTTGACGCTTTATCGGAGTTGGAATCATATACCTGATAAAGGGAGGCGATATTTCCAACAAGGTGCAATATCGTAAATATTTTTTGAACTTTTTTCGACCAATTCACACAACTTGACGTCTTAATATGCGAGTCAACGTTGGCGATAGAAAATTAAATTACTTGGAGGAAAAATGATGAAAAAATCATTTGGATTATTTATCGCATCAATTTGTGTAGTTTTTGGTTTGTCGGTCGCGGCTTCAGCTCAGACTGGCACGCCTGGAGTTAATAAACGTCAGAAAAAGCAGCAAAAACGTATTTTCAAGGGCGTTCAAAATGGGAGTATAACGGGCAAGGAGTATAAAAAGCTTCAGAAGCAGCAGTTTAAAACGCAAAGAGCTAAACGGCGTGCAAAATCTGATGGCAAAGTAACAAAAAGGGAACGCGTAAGATTACATAGGCGGCAGAACAAAAATAGCCGAAGAATTTTCCGCGCGAAACATAATCGAAGAAAACCGTAAATAAAAACTAAGCAATACTCTCCCCATTTTAACGTTTTTATTGAATACTTTTTATATCTATAGAAAGGTTGGAATTTACTTCGGTGAGGTCGAGTGACATATCGATCTCGCTAAAATCAACGGACAAACCGTTGGAAAGTAGTTTTCCAGCCTTTTTAGCTTCAATCGGTTTTGAGAATAGATACCCCTGACCATGCTGACAGCCGATCGAGCGCAATCTCCATAGCTGCTCTTCATTTTCGATACCTTCGGCAACAACATCTATCTCAAGACTTTTTCCGAGCATCATGATTGACCGTAGAATTCCCTAACTTTTCGCGTCAGTATCCATTTCCCAAACAAAACTCTTGTCGATCTTAATTCTCTCAAACGGAAACATATGAAGATAGCTCAAACTCGAATGCCCTGTTCCAAAATCATCAACACTTACTCTGACTCCGATCGCATTTAAATCTCTTATAGTCTTCAGCGCGAAATCAGTATTTTCCATTACAGAGTGCTCAGTAATCTCCAATTTCAAACGGTCTGCGGTTAACCCAAAACGCCTCAAAACGCTATTAACTTTATCGACTAAATAATGATCGGTAAGCTGTTTTGTCGAAAGGTTCACATTGACAGTCAGTTTTTGATTTAAATCCTTCTCCCACTCGACGATTTGCCGACAGGATTCTTGTAAGACCCAATTTCCTATGGGAACTATTAAGCCTGTTTCCTCAGCAATTCCAATAAACTCGTCGGGAGCGACAATTCCTTTTTTCGGGTGCTTCCAACGGATCAATGCTTCGAATTCATTAACCTCCCCCGTTCGTAAATCCACGATTGGCTGATAGAAAATTCTGAATTCCTTCTGCCGGATTGCCTGTCTTAAATCTGTTTCGAGTTCAAGAAGATTTACGTTTCTTTTATGCATTTCCCGATCGTAAATCTCGTAACAAGCTTTACCGGAATCTTTTGCGCCATACATTGCTGAGTCAGCATCTCTAAGAAATGCGTCCGCATCTCGATCAACGTCGTCAGCAATAATTATGCCCACGCTTGCGGAGGTAAAAACCTCGCCGCCCTCAATCTTAAACGGTACCTCAAGTTTTTCCTGTAGCCTTTCAGCTACTCTAATTGCATCGGGTTCTTCCTTAATCGGAACCAAAATCGTAAACTCATCGCCGCCTAATCTGGCAATAATATCGCTTGGTCTAACACAGGATTTTAGTATTTCAGAAACTTCAATTAACAATTTATCGCCGATGTAATGCCCGCGACTGTCGTTGACAATTTTGAATCGATCTAAATCTATAAACAACACCGCAAAGGAATATCTTGGCTCAATTCGTCTTCGCTCAATTGCAAGCTCCAGATGCTTCATAAAGTGCTTCCGATTCGGCAATCCAGTCAATGAATCGTGAAGCGCATTGTATTCGAGTTTTCTTTCGGATTCTTTTCGCTCTGTAACATCACGTGCAATACATTCCACGCCCGCGGCTTCGCCGTCTTCGTGTATAATCCGGCTGCTTATTTCCAAAGACTTCTTCTCGCCAGATTTTATGAATACTTCTATTTCATAGTTTCGTGAAACTTCAGTTTCAAAATCGGTCTCGATCATTTCTTCAATTCTGAGGATATGGTTAGACGCGGCAATATCCCTAAGATTAAATCCTAAAGCTTCCTCTACCGTAAACCCCGTAATTCGCTCCACTGCCTGATTTATTGACCTGATATTGCCATCAAGATCATGTGTAAAGATAATATCGTGCGCATTCTGAATGAGATTTCTATATTTTTCTTCACTTTCTGCAAGAGCTATCTCCGCGTTTTTCTTCTCAGTGATGTCATAAATCACGCCAATCCATTTGTGAAAATTGCCGTCCCTGTCACAAATAGCTCTCCCCTGGTCACGCCACCAACGCATCTCGCCGTCTTTAGTATAAATCCTGTATTCGTAATCACTCTCAATTTTCGGATCTTCCTTTATCTTCCTATTTGCTTCCTGCATCATTTCATAATCGTCAGGATGCATAATCGTTCGAAAAAGACTCCGATTCTCGTAATACCAATATCCACGTGGATATCCGATTGATTCCCACTCAGGACTAAGATACTCGATGAAGTAATTCGGCTTTACCCTCTCTACGTAGAACATAACATGCATTTTTTCAAACATGTTGCCGATCTCCGCCAGATTGTCTCGCTTCCGCATTCGCCGTGACTCTTCGATCACTCTTTGTATCGAGTCTTTGTACCCTTTGCCATTTACCGATTGTAACGCGAGATGAGTTATCAAAGGGCGAGACTTATCGGGTACTTTCCCAACAATCTCATTAATTTCTTTATTTACCAGGGCGATTATTGATGAAGAACAACGGGCTTTTTTTGCTTCATGCAAAAATCGGTAGGCATCATTCCCCTTTCCCAGATCTCCTAATAAATAGACATCATGACGATTATTTTTAGCGTCATCCAGGGCTTCCTCATAATTTGTCAACACCTTTGGTTCCAGCTCTTTTTTTAATTTAGAAAGACTCGCAGTATCTAAACTTTTTTGATTATTACAATCAACAAGGGCAATCGTAGATTTGTGTTTTTTGTTCGTCATTGCGAGCTTTGTGTGCTTGGATATTCGGCTTTGCCGAATGAAAAAAGAAGAAAGGTGCAGTTTTTTTGAGAGTTTGTTGGGTCTGAAAGGAGCGGTTAGCACTTCTCTGTAAGCGAAAAAAAGGAATTCAATTGTGATTTCCCAATATACTCTTCGACAATTTTCCAGGTTTATTAAAAAATGTTAGAATTTTAGAAAATTTATTATTCATCCCAACGCAGATCAGATAAATAAAAATCATGAAAAATTTACTGCTGTTTACCGCTTTCTTTTCGTTTCTGAATGTTTCAATAATTGCCCAAACAATGCCCGAAGGTGCTGATATAAAACTTTGGAAAAAAGCACTGAAGATTCATAAAAAAGCTTTAATAGTTGACGGACATAACGATATAACCTCGCCGATGTATGACGAAGATTTTTCTCTGGCATCGAATTCGCTCGGTAAATATCATCTGGACGGCGATCCGTTTCACAGCGATTTTTCGCGTCTGAAGAAAGGCAATATTACCGGTGAATTCTTTTCAATCTATGTATCGCGAACATACGCAAAAGATGGCGGCGCTGCAAGAAGAGCACTTGATTTAATTGATACTGTTTATCGTGAAGCGGAAAAATACCCCAATCGCATGATGATTGCGACATCTACCAAAGACATTCGAAAGGCAAAAAAGAAAGGAAAAATAGCGGCTCTTATGGGAATCGAAGGCGGACATGCGATTGAAGATTCGCTTTATGCGCTGCGCAATTTTTATCGTCTAGGTGTTAGATATATGACCTTGACGCATAATAATACCAATAATTGGGCTGATGCTTGCTGCGATAAACGAAACGGCAAGCTTTATCATCCGTATGGAGGTTTAAATGCCTTTGGAGAAAAAGTTGTAAGAGAAATGAATCGGCTCGGGATGCTCGTCGATATTTCACATGTTTCTGACGGCACGATGCGCGATGTGCTCAGAATTTCTACTGCACCTGTCATATATTCGCACTCATCGGCGAGACATTTTGCAAACCACCCTCGCGGAGTTCCTGATGACATCTTGAAATTACTGGCAAAAAATGGCGGCGTAATAATGATAAATTTCTACCCCGCATTTATCGACCAGCGTTATCTTAATGAAGACCGTGTACGGGATAAAAAGCTCGCTAAAGAGAGAAAAGAAATTCGCGAAAGATTCAAAAATAATCCGCGCGCAAAAAATGCCGCCTTAAGAAAACTTGATGCGGCACATCCGATTTATTTCCCGTCTTATAGGCGTATCGTTGACCATATCGATCATATCAAGAAAATTGCCGGAATCGATCACATCGGAATCGGCTCGGATTTTGACGGAGTTCCCTCCCTACCAACCGGGATGCATGGTGCTGAAGACTTAGTTTTAGTTACCTATGAAATGCTGCGACGAGGTTATTCTGAGAAAGACATACGAAAAGTTTTGGGGGGAAATTTTATGCGCGCATTTGCAAAAACAGAACAGATCGCGAACATCAAAACCCGCAGAATCAGCGGCGGTGGAAGTTTGGAGAAATATAGAAAATGATTTATCGTTAGTTATGTCACCAACTCAAAAAACTCAATTTACGAGATAAATCATGACCGAAAATCAAACAAAAGAGATGTTCAAATTGCTCACGAGAAGTGTTTCCGGCATCCAGCGACTCGAAACGGATGTTTCGGAACTAAAAGCCGATGTTTCAGAACTCAAAGCGGATGTTTCCGAACTCAAAACGGATATGATAGGTGTAAAGCAGGATATTTCTTTCATAAAATCTGATGTAAGCGAATTAAAAACTGGACAAAAGCGATTGGAAAAAGGATTGAGACTTAATAATAGAGCGGTCAATACACTTGCAGGTGATTTATTGCGTATTGATGAGCGTGTTCTGGATTTAGAAAAAGCCTCGGTATAACATCTTATAACTCGAAACGATTGTTTCCGAATATCACCACTAATTGCGACGTACTTTATATGGATGGTTTGGATAAAGCCCATTGAAGATCAAGGGCTTTTTATCTTTGACGTTCTTTCTCTGAAACCACTAGCCTGGATATTGCGCGACGGGAATGGATTTTCTGGCTAATATGGCAAAGAGGCTTGTTCAATATCTCTCGAAGCATAGCCATAGCTATGGTTTGAGAGATTTTGGGCAAGAATCAAAGCCAGATTTGTCAGAAATCCGTTCAGATACAAACTGTAAGTTTTGAAAACCTCAATTTTCTCTAGTAACATGATGAAAAACCAAGTATTTATCGGAATTATTGTATCGCCTTCGTGCAATATCCAGGCTATGCTTTATTTTTTTTAAGTTCTGTTGGTATTATTCCAAACCCATCAATTCCCTTACATATTTTGGAGCAGGCGAGCCGAAGGAAAGCATCCTATCATGCATTTTTTTCATATCGTATTTACCGTTGTTCTTTTTCTCATAAGCTTTTCGGATGTCGTTAACTTCTATCGTTCCAACATAATACGTTGAAAGCTGCGCGGAAGTAAGATTTGCACGTCGCCATTTACCTGTAGCTTCTCCTTCCTCCTGGAATCCCTCTTTCATCATAAAATCAACGGCTTCATTTTCAGTCATTCCATCCGTATGAATTTTTTGATCGATTATCGCATTAATTATCACACGCAGCTTCATCTTTAATTGCTGCATTTCCACTTCCGGTCCGCCATAGCCGTTTTCAGCCATCAATTGTTCGGCGTAAACCGCCCATCCTTCCACAAAAGTTCCGCTTCCAAAAATTGCTCGAATCTTTGTCGGAGCTTCGAACTTATTTGAGTGCATAATCTGCAAATAATGACCGGGCATAGCCTCGTGAACCGTCAAATTTTTGACCATATAGTTATTATATTCCCTGAAAAAAGACTCCCGCCGCTTATCATCCCAATCCTTCGGCGTCGGAGCAATTGCGTAAAAAGTCTCATTTTTATCCTCCAAAGGTCCGGCAGAATCAAAATAAGCAACCGCGGTTCCGCGAGCAAACTCAGGCATTTCAATCACTTCGAGCGGCTCAGTTGGAACAGTTACAAGGTTCTTTTTGCGAACAAAATCAGTGGTTTCTTTTACATCTTCTTGCGCCTTTCCAACAATTGTTTCATTATCGGGTCTTTTTTCCGCAAGTTTGTCCAAAACCGCTTTGCTAACAATTTTCTTGTCACCTAAAGTCTTAACATCATTTTCATCAGGAAAATATTTCTTATATAAAGGCAGTGCTACCTCATACATACGATCCTGAGTACTTTTTAAATCCGCCTTGGCACGTTTAAGAATATCTTCTTTTTTCAAATCGGATTGGAGTGAAAATCGTAACTTCTCACGATATTTCTTGTCTCCAATTCGAAAGTCGCCATCGGATCGGGGAAGCAAATCCTCCTCTAGCCATTTTCCATATTCTTCCAGTGCCGTAATCGCCCTTTTTTGAACCGGTGCAAATTGCCTCTTAAGTTTTGCCTCGTCAACAAACATTTGCAGATCACCATTTATCAAACCAATTACGCCTTTATTTTGAAGAATCGCTGTCTCGGTGTGAATTTTTGGCGGGTTTTTGAGATTTGCTTTTGCCGCTTTTATAACTTCCGGGATTTGCTCAAGCCTTGATTTCACTTTTCCAAGTCTTTCTTTTAGCGGGGCGAAATCTCTTTGCAGCAGGTTGTTTATCGCGCTGCCGACATTGTAAGTCATAGGATTCCACTCATATTCCTTCAAAACATCTTTCTGAAAAACCGCGTATTCAAGATTATGTTTTAGAATTCGGTAATCAACATTGTTAATTTTGCTTAACTTGTCGGACTCAATTTTTTCGAGTTCCGCAAGATATCTCTTATTTAAAGCACGAGCCTTTTCTATGCCTTCAATTGAATAATCATTGAGCTTCCCGTCATATTTGTGTTCGCCGAGACGCGTTGCCCACTCTGGGTTCATTTCAAGCAATTCGTCTATAAACTTATTCACCAATTCTTGAAAATTTTTATCCATTTCATCTTTAACAACTGAAATCTTTTTTTTCGGCTCTCCTTTCTGAGCCTTCGGCGCGCAGGACATTACCAGTCCAGAAAAGGTAACAGCACATACCCCGATAAACAAAAATCTTCCACGCATATTTTCACCCCAAATCCCGTTTTATAAGCATTATGAATTGAACTGCGATTTTAGTCCAATTCACTATATTTATCTTTTTTTTCGCACCCTGCATAAAATGATCAAAGGACATCGAACTAGATCGGGGATTCCCTACAAAAGCTCAAATTTCTAAAGATTTCCGTCGTTCCATATTTTGATGTTGCTAAGTTTCCCGCCCGCGATATAAACTAATTTCATAATTCAACAAAAATTATCAAAACTGGGAGAGAAACTATGTCCATTGATCGTCGAGATTTTTTACAGACTGGCTTTTCAGGAGGCACACTTTTCTTAATGGCAACAAAAGCAAAGAGTTCAAATATAGAAAACATTGAAGAGTTTGATATTGAAGAAATGTCCGTGACCGAAATGCAAAATGCGATGAAAGCAGGTGATGTTACGTCTAAGCAATTGGTTGAAATTTATCTTCAGCGAATTAAGAAACTAGATGGCAAGCTAAATTCAATCATCGAACTAAATCCGGATGCTGTTGCGATCGCAGAGCAGATGGATAAAGAACGCAAAAATGGAAAGGTTCGCTCGATGATGCACGGCATCCCGCTCGTTATTAAAGACAATATAGACACCGCAGATAAGATGAAAACAACTGCCGGGAGTCTCGCTTTAATTGATGCACCGACGCCAAAACAAGACGCCCATGTTGTCGCGCAGATGCGAAAAGCGGGTGCAGTTCTTTTAGGCAAAACCAACCTAAGCGAATGGGCTAATTTCCGTTCTGAAAGTTCTTCAAGCGGTTGGTCTGGGCGTGGTGGGCAAACTCATAATCCATATATTTTAGACAGAAGCCCGTGCGGTTCTTCATCGGGATCAGGCGTTGCGGCAGCCGCTAATTTAACCGCGGTTGCCGTCGGAACCGAGACGGATGGATCGGTCGTCTGCCCTTCGTCCATTAATGGAATCGTGGGCATTAAACCAACGCTTGGATTGGTTTCCAGAAGCGGGATAATCCCACTTGCACATTCGCAGGACACAGCCGGAGCGATGGCTCGAACCGTGTCAGATGCGGTGATTTTACTGAATAGCATGGTAGGTGCAGACAAAAAAGATCCTATTACATCTCAAGCCCGCACAAAAGGAAAGAAGGATTACACAAAGTTTCTCGATCAAAATGGCTTAAAAGGCGCACGAATCGGCGTAATTCGTCAATACTTCGGGAAAAATGCCGGACTCGATAAATTGATGAATAAGAATATTCAAACGCTCAAAAAAAACGGTGCAAAGTTGATCGATGTGAAGTTTCCTGATCTGCGAAAATTTGGCGATGATGAATACGAAGTTCTGCTCTATGAATTCAAATCGGATTTAAATAAGTATCTAGCCAAAAGAGGGGGAAAATACAACACACTTGAAAAATTAATCAAATTTAACAAAAACAATGCAGGTAAAGAAATGCCTTATTTCAAACAAGAAATCTTTGTTAAAGCCCAAGCAAAAAAAGACTTAAATGACCGCGCATATCGTCTTGCTTTGCTCCGAAGCAAAGTTTTAACTCAAGACAAAGGAATCGACATGGTTATGGACAAATATAAACTTGATGCCTTACTAGCACCTTCAAATTCCCAATCGTGGCTGATTGATTTGATTATGGGTGATAGCCCCACGCAATATGTCGGAAGCTCTAGTCTTGCGGCGGTTTCGGGTTATCCAAACATAACCGTTCCATCGGGTTTCTTAAACGAAATGCCGATTGGAATGTCTTTCTTCGGACGTGCTTTTTCTGAACCGACGTTGATCAGGATTGCATATTCGTGGGAGCAAATAAGTAAAGCAAGGAGAAAACCGAAGTTTTTGGAAACCTATAAATAAATGCAGAATCAGTATCGCGAACAATAGTGAGCAAGATATAATACTGAGCCTGGATATTGCACGAAGGGAATTATATCGCCTTCGTGCAATATCCAGGTTAGTTTTCTAGTTTTAATAAAAAGAGCTAATCAGACGTGTTCTTTTGGTCTTAAGCTTCCAAAAGATGGAGGTACTCACTATCGGTCTCGATACTGATTTTTTTACTCAAAAACCCCTTCTCCCAGAAAATTCTCACGTAGATATTTAATCGTATTGTTGAGAGTTTCCTGTGGGTCACGTGGATCGAAATCCAATTCTTCCTGCGCCTTAGTAGAATCAAAATACCAAAATAATTCAGCTTGTTCTACCTCTTTTGCTTCAAACGGTGGGGTTTTGTTCCAGTTCTTAAAAAACGAATCAACAAAATTCGCAGCAGGTATGGCTAATGCTTTTGGCACACGAATCATTGGGGCAGATACGCCCGAAAGTCTTTCAAGTCTGCCAAAGAAATCTTCAAACTTCATATTCGCCGCTCCGAGCAGATATTTTTCTTGATGCCTTCCCTTTTCAAGTGCATTAATAAACGCTTTTGCAGTATCTTCCGCGTCCGCGAAATTCAAGCCGCCTGATGGCGCGAAAGGAATCTTTCGCGCAAGAAAATCCAAAACGGGTTTCGTCGAACTCAGACGCTCGTCGCCTGTTCCGAGTAATAATGAAGGGTTTAAAATAACCAGCTTCAGCCCCTTACCGTCAAAATTCTCGATTGCGGTCTTTTCCTGATAAAACTTCGAAGCGTAATACGCGAAACGAGAAATTAATTCCATCGGCGGCGGATAGGTTTCATCAACAATCTCTTGATCCTCACTAACCGCTATCGTCCCGCTCGACGAAGCAAGAATAAATGTCTTTACTCCGGCTTCCTTGGCGGCTTCGCACAAAATTCTTGTCCCCTGAACGTGAATATTGTTCATCAGAGCAGCGTCATTATTATCTCTCGAAACCTTCCCAGCAAGATGATAAATCGCCGAAACACCTTTCACCGCCCCTGACACTTCTTTTTTATCAGTAACCGAACCGACACACGGCTCAACACCTTCATCCCGCATCCATTCAGGAATGCTCGAAGCCATCACACGCAAACTCTTTTCGCCTTTTTCCAAAAATTGTTTGACGATATGGGTCCCAAGAAATCCAGTTCCACCCGTGATTAGAATTTTGTTATTCGTTTTTGCTAATGCTTTTGTTTTTGCCATAAGAAATTTAACCGTAAAGGTCGCCTTTTTTATTCATCAATTACTGGCGACTTTTTCTTCGTCTTCCGCCGCTCAGCTTTCCATTTCTTCCTTATCGCTTTGACGTTAAACTTATCCTTTTTCCCGTCTCTCATATTTTCAACTTCGTGTTGGACTCTTGCGGCGACTAGGCGATATGCCTCTGTGTTCGGTGCGCCTTTAACCATGTCGGCGAGTTCCTCATATTCAAGAAATCTTCCTACCTGTGCGCCAATTTTTGACCCTATTTTATCCACCTTGGGAACAGTTGTGCCTTTCGGAAAAGCTTCAAATGTGCCCCATAAATATAGTGGCAAAATCCCAACTTTATTGTTGAGCGCTAAATAGCCTATGACAGGTTTAAACTCTGCTATTTCTCCAGTTAATGATCGAGTTCCTTCTGGAAAAATCAAGCAATTGTAGCCTTCCTTCAGTATCTGTGTAACGTGACGAAGCGAAGTCCGCAGACTTCCCGATCGCTCGATTGGAACAAGCGACGTGAAGTTATTCATATAAGCACGCTTATATTTCGTGTCGAACCAATAATCCGCAGCAGCGACCGCAACCGTCTGATCCGCAACATCGTCACCGAGTGCAAACTTCAGCAAGCCCATATCAAGATGCGATGCGTGATTTGATGAGACAATAAAATTCGCGTGCGGAGGCACATTAGAACGCCCTTTGATATTCGTTTCAAGTATGTTTTTGTAAAGGGCTTTTTGAGCAAGGCTTACAATCCGGTTACCAAGTGATTTAACAACCAGCGGAATGTGAATCTCATCATCCTTGTCTTCAACCTTTGGCTCATCAGCGATCTTCTTAGATTTATCAACCCTTTGAACCACCGTCAGAACTTCCCTAACGGTTTGAACTTCGTTTAATTCATCCGGCGATAAGACTCGTCCGCCGCCATCTTCAACTGCTCCTTGCAATTCCACAAACATGAGAGAATCAAACCCTAGATCCGTCAAACGTGATCCTGGGGTAATTTCCGTCAAAGGCTGGCTCGAAACGCTCGCAATAATCTTTCTAATCCACAGAATATTGTCATCACCTTTAATATCAACGATCTTTTTCGTTTTAGTTTTCGCTCGATTTTCCAGAGTTTCTATCATTTCGACGACTTCGGGACGCTTAACTTTTCTCGTCGCCGTACGCGGTAATTCGAAAGGCGTCACGTGCAGAATCTGCACTCTCTTGTGAAACGGAAGGGTTGCAGAAATTTCCCGAAAATGTTTCTCGATCTTCTTGTTCGTGTCACCGCGCGTTAGCGAAATATCCTTTTCGTAATCCGGCACGACGAGACACGCAACTTTTTCGCCTCCATGTTCGTCTGACAAGCCAACGACTGACAGTTCCTTTATGAAATCAGATTTGCCGTAGATATCTTCAATTTCATCAGGATAAATATTCTTACCATTTGAATCGATAATTACGTCTTTCGAACGCCCAACAATAAACAAATGCCCATCTTCATCCAATTTGCCCAAATCGCCCGTTTTTAGCCAACGATCCTCTCCTAGGGCATCTTCCGTCGCCTGCTCATTCTTGTAATAACCAAGCATCACATTTTGCCCACGTGCAAGAACTTCCCCTACACCCTTTTCATCCGGCGAATCAATCATTACCTCAACCCCCGGAAGTGGTTTTCCGACGCTGCCTTTTATCAATTTATTGTCCGGTCTTGTAACGGTTAATACCGGCGAGGATTCCGTTAATCCATAGCCTTCAAGAACATTAAAACCAAGCCCGTGTAGATCTTTTTGGACCTTTTCGCTCAATGCTGAACCGCCTGAAATCAAATAACGCATTCGCCCGCCCATTCCTTCGTGAATTGGGAAAAACACTATAGGACCAAGGTTAAACGGCGTGTTGTCGCGTAGCCAGGCATTGAAATCGATAACATTATCAGCGATATCGGCTATCCAATCGCCACGTTCTCTAAGTCGTGTTTTAATGCGCCGATGAAGCATTTCCCACAGGGCGGGGACGCCAACCATTCCCGTTACATGCCCATTTTCAATCGCGTGCGAAAGTTCATCAGCGGACAATTCTTCGAGATAGCGCATCTGCGTGCCGTTTGTAAATGGCGTAAGAAAACCCGCCGAAAACTCAAAGGTGTGGTGCATTGGTAAAACAGACAAAACACCATCTTCAACACTCATTTCCAAAACCGTCGATAGCATTGAGACCATACTCGTAAAATTCTTATGCGAGAGCATCACGGCTTTTGGAGTTCCGGTTGTCCCAGAAGTAAAAATCAAAGAAGCAGGTGATGTCGCCACGATTCGTTTTGGCAATAAGGCGAGTCTTTTTGCTTCCTCAGTCTCACTGGTCATTTCAAAAACATCGTCAAACGTATAAATCGGAACGCGGGTTGCTAGCCTGCGTGTATTCCCATCTTCCGAAATTTCATCGTCCGCGCAGGCTGGTAGCCCGCGTTCCATTTCTTTCAAACGCTCAACCAATTCTGGATTGTCTTCTAACAATTTTGGACTAATTACAATTGCTGACGCCTCACCAGCAGTTGCAAAATTGATAATTTCATCAACCGAACTTGCCGGATCGATCGGAATGGCGGTGGCTCCTGCCTTAATAATGCCAAAATAGGTCATTCCCCATTCCGGCATATTGTGGGAAAAAAGAATCACGCGATGGTCTTGCTCAATGCCTTGGTGAGCGAGAAATCCCGCAGCTCTTAAAGCAAGTTCGCGAACATCTTCGTAGGTGTACTGCTCTAATTTTCCGTCTCTTTCAATCTTCATTGAAACACGGGTCGGAAAACGCTTGGTAGCCGTGTCAAACATATCCGCCAGATCTTTATACGTGTAATCGCGACGTTCGACGGCTTTCAAATCTTCCTCTAATTGCGGCAAGACCCACTTTCGCAACCCGGGAAAATGAATCTTCAGCCAAAACTCATACCAATCAATTTCTTCAGGATTCCAAGGCAACAAATGTTTCTCGCTTTTCTTAATTCTCGACATCAAATCACGAACATTTTCAGAGCGATAATTATATTCATTGTCGATCATAAATGGCTTAAACATCTCAAAAGCATCCATCGTTTCGCGTGTTGTTCGCTCGAATTCATCGATGGATTTTTTTACATCCGACACGATATTGCCAATTCGTCCGCCGCCCCATTCAGGTGTCGCTTTATCAAGCCAAGAATTTGCGCCTTTCGCCAACTTATTAAGCATCGGCGTAGATTTCAATTCATAACTTCTCTGTGTCGCGGGGACTGTCTCAACCATTTTATGAAAACGGTTTACGAGGGAATTTCCTGTGTCTTTATTCTTAAAATGCTCCCGTTTATATAAAGCCACGAGCCCTACGATTCGCTTCATGTCATTCGGATTCGAATCTCCGGTTGCTGCCTGAAAAACGAGCGGTGGTTCATCCTTTGTCAAAGCTTCCATTGCCGCGCCAAGCATTGCTCCCGCAACCAAATCAACGGGTATGATATCAAGCACGAGTTTTTCATTTACCGGAATAATCGGCTGACCTCGAAGTGCGATCAAAATAAGCGGCGCAGTAGTTGTAAAACCTTCATTCCAACCCGGAAACGGATATTTCACAGACGACTCTACGATTGATGGACGGACAAGACATTTAACAATATCGTCTTGCTGAGCAACGATTTGTTCCGCTAGTGATTTTGAATACGTGTAAATATTTGTCCAACCCCAATATGACGCACGCTCTTCACCAAGCTCCGTTGTTCGCTCGCGAATCCACATTTTACGCTCGCGAAAGATCGCCGATTTTACGGCTCGCTCGTCGTCTAAATCTCGCCCTTCATCCTCCAAACGCTTTCTTGCTGCTTCACGAAACTTCGCAATATTTACCGCGTCGCCGGCTTCAACTCGAGCTTGCTCGGAAAGTCTCGCACAATCTTTCACCTCTTGATTTACATCAAATGTCGTACCAACAAGTTCTTCTTTACG
>Ga0114931_10005920_pt1 | contig 15103 bp, 13 predicted proteins | sample 2SBtaG_FD_89579 | JGI IMG/M metagenome (GOLD analysis project Ga0114931, IMG submission 89579) | Deep subsurface microbial communities from Kolumbo volcano to uncover new lineages of life (NeLLi) - 2SBTROV14_V59a metaG | ecosystem: Environmental > Aquatic > Marine > Volcanic | place: Kolumbo...
CGCCTCCTCACCTACAACGTCCACAAGTGCATCGGCGGCGTAGATCGTCGCTACGACCCCGAGCGCATTCGCGCGACCATCGCCCACTACGAGCCCGACGTCGTCGCCCTGCAAGAGGTCGACCAGGCCGCGCGCCGCTCCAACGTCGACAGCCAGGTCGACCTGCTCGGCGATCTGCTGGGCCTGCGCCACCGCACCTGGTTTCCCAACGTCCACGTCCGCGGCGGCGGCCAGTACGGCAACGCCATCCTGTCCCGCTACCCGCTGACGGAAACCACCAACATCGACCTGACCATCCCGCCCAAGAAGCGCCGCAGCGTCTTGCACGCCCGCTACCGCGTCCGCACCCCGGGCAAGCGCGGTCGCCACACCCGCACCATCCACGTCTACAACATGCACCTCGGTCTGTCGGGCATCGAGCGCAAGATCCAGCTGCACAAGTTCCTCGACAGCTACCCCTTCGTCGGCCTGCACGCCGACACCCCGGTCATCGTCTGCGGCGACCTCAACGACGTCTGGGGGACTCTGGGGCCCAAGTTCTTCGTCCCCGCCGGCTTCCGCGGCAGCGGCCACCCCCTGCGCACCTTCCCCGCCTACGCCCCCGTCCGCGCCCTCGACGGCATCTACGTCCGCGGCGACGCCCGCATCACCAACATCCAACGCGGCCGGGTCGACGTCGCCAAGCGCGCATCCGACCACCTGCCGCTGGTCGCCGACCTCGACATCGGCTGAGCGGTCTTCTCAGGAGGGGTGAACGCCGTGGGTCAGCACCCGGACCCATTTGCCCGGCGACCGGACCTGGTACGCGAGTACGCTCGTTCTGCCAGCTCGCGGTGCCGCGGCTTCGCGAGCCATCGACTACAGACTGGAAGGGCGAGCGAGGTATGCACGAGCAGGGCGTCGACCGGGATGAGCGGGCTGTGGGGAAAAAACGTGGTGGTCGAGGACAACGGATATCGTTGGCCGTGACGGTTGCGTGTCTCGCGATGCCGTTGCTGGGCGCATCGCAGAAGTCCTGCTGCAACAAGCAGTCACTCAAAGCGTGGAGCAAGATCGCGGATGCCACCTGGCGCTCGGCTGGCAACTCCGTGCTGGTTCTGCACCCCGCACAGGGGGCGAGCGCTACCCAGACGATCGATCTCAGCGCAACGAACTATCCGTTCGATCGCAACAGCGACAAGGCGTTCATCAACGGGCCGCGCCTGGCCGCGATCCTCGGCGCGGGAAGCCCCAGCGCGATCAACCTCGCAAAGGCCGATCTCCGCTGCGGATTTACCACTACCGGGGATGGCAACACCGAGACCGCGGAGCCACGGACCACCTATCTGGTGCTGTGGTCCGGCGATTGGTGGGATGGAGACAAACTGGAGCTTTCGTGCGGTGGCGGCACGCCACCCGAGGGTTACGAGCTGAGTCATGCGCTGGGCGGATTCAGCGTTCGCTCGCTATGTGTGGTGTACCAGGGAGAACCTGGAGGTCGCGTGGCTCGTTGCCGGACGGGCCCCAGGTGTGACGATGGGTTCAAGGCCGGAAACGAGACCGATGTGGACTGCGGCGGTCCGCAGTGTGGTGCCTGCAGCGATGGAAAACACTGTGCCCGGGACGCCGACTGCACCAGCAAGGTCTGCGGCTCGGACGGGAAATGTCAGGCTCCGACCTGCAACGATCACGTCAAGAATGGTGCCGAGACCGATGTGGATTGCGGCGGCTGGAGCAAGAGTTCGGGAAACTGGGTCAATGTGAGCGGGTGCGCCGCGTGTACTGCCAAGGGCATGGACTGCGACCACAACCGGGACTGTGAGAGCGGGCAATGCTGGAAACAGCAATGTGGCGGCTGTTGTGCCGTGACGACTCCCAAGACCTGCAGCGGGGCCGATGCTGCAGGTTCGGCGAAACTGTGGACCGTGCTGGTCGCGTCGAGTCTGACCGGATGCGGTGGTGCGAGGCTGTACTACGCAAACGATCGGGATGAGGCCAAGGGCTGCGCGACCGCCGAAGGACTCACTACGATCTCCAAGCTCTGCTCGTTCCTGCTCACTGATCCGAACGACACGTTTCACCCCGGCGTAGAGGCCGAATCGAGCGCCGAGGCCAAACGATGCGGCAAGACGACACTCTGCGGCAACTGCACCTATTCGGCGGCACAGCAGGGGCAGTGTGTCATCCAGTAATCCTGCCGAGCTGACTCAGCGATACGGGCCGTCGGTGCCGGGGCCGTTGATGATGCGCGTGCGGTAGTCGTCGCCGACCGGGATCTTCTCGGGGGCTCCGGCGAACCATTGCGCGAAGCCGCAGCTCCGGCAAACGTAGATGCGCAGCGGACCGTAGCCGTGCGTCGGGTTGCGCCCTTCGAACATCCAGCGCGGATCGTAGGTGACGCACATCGGCTTCTCGAAGTCGCTGTGACCGAACTCCGCCACCACCGACTCCAGTACCTCGTCGTGCTCGCACACCGGGCACTGTCCTTTCCGCATGTCGCGCATGAGCGGCAGCATAGCACCGCGCTCGCGGGGTGCGGCTCGATGGCTCGCGGCCGCTGCACCGCTGCCCGCGACCGCCAGAGGTCACACGCCGGCGCGGCCGAGCGCCGCGCGGATGGCGTCTCGGTCTACACGGACGAAGTCGTCGCGACCGGCCCACAGGCGAACGTCGTCGGGGAGTCGGAGGTAGATGGCCCGCGTCACGCTCGTGGTTCGTTCGGCGTTCTCGGCCCAGCCCAGCCCGCTTGCGATCTCTGGCAGGTGCGACCAGGTGGCGCCCGAGGGATCGAGCCGGGCGCTCCACGCGTTCACGTGCTCGGCCGCCGCGAGAAAATCGCGTTTGTTGCCGTTGCAGCCGCGGTCCGCGACGACCAGGTTTTCGATGCCGTTGCCCGGATAGCGGGACCAGGGCAGGAAATGGTCGACTTCCGGTGTGCGCGCGGGGCGACCGCAGTAGAAACACCGTCCGCCCTGGAGCTCCAGAAGGGGCCCACGGACCGGGGTGAGCGCAATCCTCTCGGCTCCGAACAGAAACGACTGAAGGTCTGCCTCTTCCAGCCGGTTGATCCGCGCGACCTCGGAGGTCCATTGTCGCTGAATCAGTGGACGCAGGAGGTTGTTCAGCTGGGCGAGGAACTCACCGACGCGCGGCTGGAGCAGCAGGCGATTGTCGAAGTCGGCAGGCTGGCCCGCCTGGTATCGCCGGACGTCACCGCGGCGGACCTGTTCGGTCCAGTGGATGTCGTAGAGGAACCGGACCTCGTCGTTGCCGACGCGCTGCAGAAGAACGATCGGGTAGCGGATCAGCGTCCACTCGACCTCGCAGACGGCCTGCTGGTAGGCCGCGGGGCACGCGGCGCGAGCGCGCTCGAGGAGCGGCAGCGCCTGCCCCAGGCGCGTCGCTGCGCTCTGGCGAAAGTCGGTGACGAGCGAGAGAATCCTCGCGCGTTGGCCCTTGCGCCCGCGAGTTTGGCGAAGGGATTCCTCGCGCCAGTACGGCGCCACTTGCGGCCAGTAGAGCTCGAACACCTTCTCTGCCAGCTGCCGTGTGGTCAGTACCGACGGCGGAGCTCCGGACCGGGCGGTGTTTTCCAGGCACAGGTCGAGGATGCCGAGCAGCACCGCGTACTTATACGTGGTCGTGAATCGGCCCTGGTCGAGCAGATTGAGAACCCTCTCGGCCAGCGCGATGGCGCCTCGCTGCTCCCCCATGCGGATTGCGACGAGTGTACCAACGCTCGCCTGCTGCGCGCTCAGATGTCGCTGTTGGGCGGTTCTTCGTCCGGGTCGCTCGGCGGCGTGGCGTCGTGGGCGTCGGCGGGAGGTTGCTCCACCTCGCCGCCGCGGGCTGCGCTCAGATCGACGAGATGGCCGTTGATCTTGGTCAACAGGGCATTGGCGACCTCCTCGCTCACGTCGCCACGCCGTGCGGCCGCGAGGACGTAGTCCTTCTCGCTGATGAGAAGGTGGCGGCGCACCGCCACGAGCTCGTCCTGGTGGAATCGAGCTTTGGCGACCCCCAATCCCTGGAGGTCGCTCTCGAGCTCCTGCAATCGCGACTCGTACTCTCCGCGCAGCACATCGAGGATGTCAGTCGGCGCGGTTCGCGTCATCGATTCGAGCTCGGAGAGCGCGTTGTTGACCGCCTGCACCTCCGCGCGCAGCCGCTCGTAGCGGACCCGCGTCTCGTCGTTTCGCGTCACACCGAGGCGACGCAGCAGCGGCGACATGGTCAGGCCCTGGACGAGAATGGACAGAATCACCACGCCAAAGGTCGTGGCCTCCAGGAACGCGCGGTGCGGCACGCTCGCGGGCAGCCCGAGCACGAGCACCATCGACAGCGCTCCGCGAACGCCGCCCCAGATGAGGACCATGTGCCACGAGGCCGGGAGACGCTTCCGCGTCGGACGGAGCAGCCCCGAGACGGCAAAGACGACCGCCGCCCGGCCGACGACCATCGCCAGGTAGGCGGTGACGATCGGTAGCCACGCAGCGAGCAGCGCTTCCGCGTGCACGCGGAACCCGATGAGCAGGAAGACCATCGAGTTCAGGGCGAACGCGATGTACTCCCAGAACGTCTCGGCCGATACGCGCGTCGACGGCGACATGCCGGTCCGGGCGCCGTAGTTGCCGCACAACATGCCCGCGGCGACCGTGGCGATGACGCCGGAAACGTGCAACCCTTCGGCGGCCGCGAACGAGCCGTAGGCGGCGATCGTCGTCAGGGTGATTTCGATCATCGCGTCGTCCACCCGCCGCACGACCTCGGAGATGACCAGCCCGATGACAGCTCCGATCACGGCGCCGCCGCCGACGATGGCGAAGAAGCTGGCGACCATGCTGCTCGCATCGCCGGACGACTCTCCCGTGACATACGCCAGGATGAGCGTGAACAGCACGATGGCCGTGCCGTCGTTGAACAGGCTCTCGCCTTCGAGCAGCACCGACAGACGCTTGGGCGCCCGCGCGCTGCGGAACAGCCCGACCACGGCGATGGGATCGGTCGCCGCAACCACCGCGCCGAAGATCAGCGCCTGCGACCAGGGGAACTCGGCCTGCAGATGCAGCGTCCCCGCCACCAGGCTGAGGATCGCGGCCGTCAGCCCGATGGCGGCGGCCACCCCGGGAACCGCCAGTGCGAGGATGGCCAACAGGTCGTGGCGAAAGTCGCGCGCGTCGAGGTGGAAGCTGGCCTCGAACAGAAGTCCCGGCAAGACCACCGCAAAGAGAATTTCCCGGGTGAGCTCCGGGGGCTGGAAGGCGTGGAGCGTGCCCAGCGCGAGGCCCGCGAGCACCAGCGCGACGGTGTACGGCAGCCTGAGCCTCCGCGCCACGAGCGCGACCGCCGAAGCGACGACGAACAGTAGAATGAAGGAGGTGTTGGTCACGGCCTGCGCGCCCCGTTGGGGAGATGCTTCCACTACCTCGCAGCGGAAGCAACTCGGGCGACCAACTCGCCGGGCGGAGTGCCCAGGAGTCTGGTGTCAAACGTCCCGTCGCCGCGCTTGCGATGCATCACCGCCAGCCGCGTTACTCGTCAGGCGTGGGCTACCGCCCACGTCCTCCTCGTGCCTTGCTGGCGGCGCGCCTCGAAACCGCCGCTCGGTCCTGTTTGACACCAGACTCCCAGAGCGGCGCTCGGTTTGCGGCGCGAAGCGAACTCGCGTAGATGCGAGCCGGGCAAGGAGCGAAGAAGGAGTTGGGTGGGGCCCAGCGACTGATGAGCGACGCCGCCATGTGACGCAGATATGCGATTTGGCGAGCGTTCGTAAACCGGTCGCCGCTCTAGGATCTAGGGCGCGAGGACGCGGGCGAGCAGCTCGGGCGGCGGCGCGCTGCTGCCGTGGCGCGCGCGCTCGACGGACCACAGGTACAGGCAGGTGTGATAGGCGGCGCGGCACTGCGATGCGGTCGTTGCATAGAACGCAATCGCCGCGCCGATCCCTCCGCGCATTACCCACGGCGCCACTGTCGGAGAGATCCGGGTCAGGCCAAGGCCGAGGACGACGCCGCCGCCGCCAATTGCGCAGGCAACCAGCACGGGAACCAGGCGCAAGCCGCGGTCGCCCGCGTTGATGGACTGGTAGGTGCCGCGGTGCAGCTCGCGTATGCGGTCGAAGGCGTCGGTCAGCCGGCGTTGCTCGATGACCAGGACGGGAGCCAGGAGATAGCCCGCGACCTCGGTGGCGATCGCCAGCACGCTGGCCACCATGCCGCGCGTCGTTCGTTTCGTCGGATCCATCCGCCATCGCTCGTACGGATCCAGCCGGTCGGCCACGGCGCGTAGAGTGACCTGGGCCGCTGCGAGCGCGACCAGCGGACGCCACTTCCGGACCGCCTGCTGCAGAGAAGCACCCAGCCGTGGCGCCGAGCCGCGCAGCTCTGCGGCGAACATCCCAATCATCCATGCGCGACTCATCGCACTGATGACCGCCAGCGTCAGCAGCAACACCGCCGCGCACGTCAGCGCGGCGGTAGCGTTGAAGTCGCCGAAGGCTGCGATGGTTTCGGTCACTACGCCGCCGACGGCAGCAGCCATCAGCACCAGACCGACGACAGCTGGAACCATCAGCGCCCGGCGGGCCCGCACCATCCGCTGAACCTCGCGCATGAAGTGCCAGCTCGCGGACAGCGTCAACAGCCGATCGGATCGCATCGAAGGCCAGGATCATACACGCGGTACGTTCGCCGGTTCACTGAACATCAGGGTATCGCCTGAGGTACAGGTCGATGCGCAGGCGCAAACTCTCGCCCAGAGAACGCGCCGCTTCCTCGGCGCGTCCGGCGGCCAACTGCTCCTCGGCGGCTGCGATCTTCAGAGTTGTGTCGTCCTTGACCCTGCGCGGCCGGTATCTCGTCCCCAGCGCCTCGATCCCCAGGTGGGCCGCCTTGAAAGCGACCTGGTAGTCCCGGGCACCCATTCGCTCCGACGCCATTCGGACCAGGCACGGGCCGTCGCGAGCACGGCATGGGGAGCCGGCAGGTCAGGCGTGGGAGCGGTGCTGGTCACCGCGCTGCCACGCCCGGTATGGCCGTCCAACGTGCGTGTGGCCTGCACGGTCCAAGTTCCAGGACGGGTTTGTTGGACTTCGACGTCTTCGGGCATCGGCAAGGCTTCTTTCGTTGCAGCGTCGTGACGTGTCGGTGGCGGTTGTGCAGGCTCCGGGGTGCTCGCGCAGGATGTGAGCAGGCCGACCCGCCCGACCAGAGTCCTTTCCGACGGAGCTTTGCACCCTTGCCCCGGTAGTAGAGCAGGTGGAACTCCTTGCAGGTGGCGACCGTCGCCGCGTGCGCACGTTTCTCGATACTGCCCTTGGTATTCTTGAAAACCGTGTCCCAGCATTTGTCCATGCGGGCTTCGAGATCATCCAGACCGTCTTCGTCGAGTCCTTTGAGGAGATCTTCGAACTCCTTTGATTGCGAATTCGTTCGCGGACCGGGTTGTCAACACTGCGGGCGGGGACAGCTGATTCGCTCGCGGCGTGATCCCACGCTGTCGTCAATGCTGCAGCGCAAAGCGTCAGGCGCGGACCAGCGGCTTGTACTTGATGCGGTGCGGCTGGTCGGCGTCGTCGCCGAGGCGGCGCTTGCGGTCGACTTCGTAGTCGCGGTAGTTGCCGGCGAACCACTCGACGTGGCTGTCGCCCTCGAAGGCGAGGATGTGGGTGGCGATGCGGTCGAGGAACCAGCGATCGTGGCTGATGACGACGGCGCAGCCGGGGAACTTGATGAGCGCGTCTTCCAGGGCGCGGAGGGTGTCGACGTCGAGGTCGTTGGTCGGCTCGTCGAGGAGGAGCAGGTTGCCGCCGCTCTTGATGGTCTTGGCCAGGTGGACGCGGTTGCGCTCGCCGCCGGACAGGTTCTTGACGTGCTTCTGTTGGTCGGAGCCGTTGAAGTTGAAGCTGGCGACGTAGGCGCGCGAGTTGATGGTTCGCTTGCCCAGCTCGAGCTGCTCTTTGCCCTCGGACATCTCTTCCCAGACGGTGTTGTCGCCGTCGAGGGTGTCGCGTGACTGGTCGACGTAGGCGATCTGCACGGTGTCGCCGACGGTGATCGAACCCTTGTCGGGCTGCTCGTTGCCGGTGATCATGCGGAACAGGGTGGTCTTGCCGGCGCCGTTGGCGCCGATGACGCCGACGATGCCGCCGCGGGGCAGCTCGAAGCTGAGGTCCTCGATCAGCAGGCGGTCGCCGTAGCCCTTGAAGACGGCCTCGAGCTCGACGACGTTGGTGCCGAGGCGGGGGCCGGGCGGGATGATGATCTCGAGCGCCGGGTCACGCTGTTCGTTTTCGGCCTCGGCGACCAGCTCTTCGTAGCGGTTGAGGCGGGCCTTGCCCTTGGCGTGGCGGGCCTTCTGTGAGCTGTGCACCCACTCGAGCTCGGCGGCGATGATGCGCTGGCGGGCGCTCTTTTGCCGCTCTTCGTGCTCGAGGCGCTTCTGCTTGGCGCCCAGCCAGGCGCTGTAGTTGCCCTCGAACGGGATGCCCTGGCCGCGGTCGAGCTCGAGGATCCAGCCGGCGACGTTGTCGAGGAAGTAGCGATCGTGGGTGACGGCGACGACGGTGCCGGGGAAGTTCTCGAGGTGGCGCTCGAGCCAGGCGACCGATTCGGCGTCGAGGTGGTTGGTCGGCTCGTCCAGGAGCAGCATGTCGGGCTGCTCCAGCAAGATGCGGCACAGGGCCACGCGGCGGCGCTCGCCGCCGGACAGCTTGGTCACGTCGGCGTCGCCGGGCGGCAGGCGCAGGGCGTCCATGGCGACATCGAGCGTGCGGTCGAGATCCCAGGCGTTGGCGGCCTCGATCTTGTCCTGGACCTTGGCCTGCTCTTCGAGGACGGACTCCATCTCCTCGGGGCTCATCTCCTCGCCGAGCTTCATGTTGATCTCGTCGAAGTGGGCCAGCAGGGCGCGGGTGTCGGCGACGGCCTCCTCGACGTTTTCACGCACGGTCTTGGTCTCGTCGAGGGCCGGTTCCTGGGCCAGGTAGCCGATCTTGATCCCCTTGGCGGGCCAGGCCTCGCCGGTGAACTCCGGATCGACGCCGGCCATGATGCGCAGCAGGGTGCTCTTTCCGGCGCCGTTGGAGCCGAGCACGCCGATCTTGGCCCCGGGCAGGAACGACAACCAGATGCCCTTCAAGATCTCGCGCTTGGGCGGCACGACCTTGCCGAGATCCTTCATTACATAGACGAACTGTTGGGCCATGGCGGCGCACTATAGCCAAAACGGCGGCCACCGCCAGAGGCGGGCGGGGAAGTCGGCCCTGGTACGGCGGCAGTCGGGCGGCTACCCTGGATCTGTGGCCCCGTACCGCCAGCCAACCGGCGCCGAAGCCCTTCATGCGCCTACGCGCCAGGGCAAGGTGCGGCTGGAGGTGGCGCCCCGGCATGTGGTCGTGGAGATCGCGGGGCACGATCATCTGGCCGTCACCGACCGGTTTCTGACCGTGACTCGGCCCGGGCGGCGGCGGCGGCGCAAGCAGCGGTCGTACGAGCTGGAGGGGCGCCGGCTGGTGCTGGCCCGGGCGGTGCCGACCGACGACGTCGGGCTGTGGTACGAGCTGCGCGACGAGGTGATGCAGCGGATCTTCGGCATGGCGCCGCCGGAGCTGCTCGACCGCGATGCGCTGGATGCGTGGAAGGAGCTCGACCGGATCTACCGGCGGCTGCGCGAGGCGCTGGCCCCGCATCTGGGTGAGACGACCACGGGCGCCGAATACGGCAAGGGCGCCGACCGGGTGCTGGTCGAGAGCCGCGAAGACCGCGACGTGATGTACGTGCGGCCGCTGTTTCGCGAGGCGCAGCGCAAGGTGATGGAGGTCTGCGGCGACGGCACGGTGCGGATATACGGCCGCAAGGGGGCGATGACCGAGCTCGAGTGCCGGTCGCGTTTCGGCGTCACGGTGCACGGCGACCGGATCAATTTCTCGGGGCCGCGCGGGGATACGCGCGGGCACGTGTGGCTGCCGTGGATCGACGAGGACGACCGCGCGGCGCTGGCCCGGCGCCTGGGCGAGCGGGTCCACCACGACTCAGAGTCGAACGAATCCGAGTATCTGCCCCTCCTGCAGGCGCTAGACCGTCAGCGTTGACTCTTCGGGGATTCGACTTATGTTGAACCCCGAGATGTTACGTACCTACCGGATTGGCTCCCTCTTCGGGTTTCCGCTCGAGGTCAACCTCACGTTCCTGATCCTTCTGGGCGTGTTCATGATCTGGCTCGGCCCGGTCGCGGGGCTTGCCTTCGTCATCCTCGCTTTCGGCTCGGTGCTGCTGCACGAGCTCGGCCACGCGCTGGTGGCGCGTTGGCTTGGCGTGCCGGTCGCCGGGATCGAGCTGCACTTCTTCGGCGGCACGGCCAAGATGATCGGCGCGCCACGGTCGTCGGGTGACGAGATCGCGATCGCGGCCGCGGGCCCGGCGGTGTCGTTTGCGCTGGGCGGCGTCGGTGTGGCGCTGGCGGCGCTGACCCACTCCAACTTCTTCGTGTTGCTGGCCTGGATCAACCTGGTCATGGCGCTGTTCAACCTGGTGCCGGCGCTGCCGATGGACGGCGGGCGGATCTTCCGCGCGCTGCTGGCGCGGCGCATGGGCATGCTGCGGGCGACCGAGATCTCGGTGACCGTGGCACGCGGCGTGGCCATCGCCATGGGCGTCGTCGGCCTGGTGACGCTGCAGATCTACCTGGCGCTGCTGGCGGTGGTGCTGTGGACGATGAGCACGGCCGAGCTGGCCAACGCGCGGGCGATGGCCGCGTACGGTCAGCCGATGGGCGGGCCGCTCGACATGAACCTGCCGCCGAGCTGGCGCGGGCGCGAGGGCGGGCAGCCGCGGGTCCACGTGGTCCACTGGACCTGGCCGCGGTCGCGCTAGCGACGGTGCGGCCCCCACCCCGACCCTGCCCCGCATGGCGGGGGAGGGAGCGGTTCTACTGGGCTTGGATCAGCACGTCGATGTAGATCGACGAGTCGTAGTCGCTCTCGAACGTGACCGGGTAGTCGCCGGCGGGAACGTTGAAGTAGAGGTAGCCGTTGGCCGGATCGGAGCTGGCGACCTGGCCGTCGTTCAGCACCGAGTCGATGGTCGCGGTGTACGTATAGCGACCCATGGTCGGCACGCTGTCGCCGATGAGGGGCAGGACGTAGAACGAGGTGTTGGTGTCGGCATTGACCTGCCAGATCTCGTCGTAGGTGGCGTCGCTGCTCGGGCCGACGGCGTCGCCGACGAAGTTGTCGAGGCCAAGGCCGCTCAGCTCTTGCACGCCCACCTCGACGAAGTCGACCTCGACGTCGTTGGGGTCGTAAGCGACGATGCGCGCCACGCCGGCGCTCTGGCCGACGGCGGCCCAGGCCGGCTTGCCGGCGACGTCACCGATCGGATCGATGCTGAGCACGTTGGGGTCGTCGCTGTCGAGGGTGACGCCCGCCGTGGAGAAAGCGTCGATGCCGGCGATCTGTACGGTGATGATGCCGCCGACGCCGACGGAGTCGTCGAAGTCGCAGCCGGAGACGAGCCCGCAATCGGCGGGGGTGAAACGGATGTTGCCGTTGGCGCCGGTCTTGGACGTGTTGCAGCCGACCGCCAGCAGCGCGAGGGACAGGAATAGGCCAGTGGATCGCATTAGTCGAAGCTCCTTTGCGGGGTCGACGCGCCCCGCACCAGCGATCTTCACCCGATGGGCCGCCGAGGGCAAACCCGTTACCGCAGGCTGCCCACCGGCGTGCGCTCGACCACTAGGAGAGGGCGGTGCCGACCTCGGCCAGGACCGCGGCGGCCACCTCGGACAGCGGCGCGGCGGCGTCGCTGCCCACCAGATCGGCGGTCAGTGGCTGGCCCCGGCGGCAGACAGCGGCCACCCCGGTCTCGATGGCGGTGGCGGCGCGCGTGAGGCGCTCGTCCTGGTTCCGCCGGCCCAGCCAGGCGAGGCATTCGCCGGTGGCCAGCAGCATCGCCATCGGGTTGGCGGAGTCCTTGCCGGCCAGCGGCGGCGCCGAGCCGTGGATCGGCTCGAACATGGCGTGGTCGTAGCCGATGTTGCAGCCGACCGCCATGCCCATGCCGCCCTGCAGCACCGACGCCAGGTCGGTGACGATGTCGCCGAACATGTTGGTGGTGACGCAGACGTCGTAATGCTCGGGGCGGGTGATCAGCCACTGGGTGAAGGCGTCGATGATGGCGACGTCGCGCTCGATGTCGGGGTAGCTCTCGCCGACGCTCTGGAAGATGCGGTGGAACAGCCGGCAGCCGTCGAGGACGTTGTTCTTGACGATGCAGGTGACGCGCTTTTTGCGGTCGCCGGGGGCGCCGTTGCGCTCGCGACAGGTCTCGAACGCCTTGCGGATGATCCGCTCGGACGCCTCGTGGGTGATGACGCGGGTGTCGGTGGCCAACACGTCGCTGCCGCCGCGCGACAGGATCCCGCCCATGCCGGCGTAGAGCCCTTCGGTGTTCTCGCGCAGGATCACCATGTCGACGTTCTCGGGCTGCCACACCTGGGCGAAGCGGCCGCTGATGCCGTGCTCGACGCCGGGCAGCAGCTTGACCGGGCGAACGTTGGCGTACAGATCGAGGCGCACGCGGTTGCCGATCACCGGCGACCAGCCGGCCATGCGTCCGCCCGCCATCGTCACCGGTCCGCCGCCGCCGGGCGCGCCCCAGCCGACCGCGCCCAGCACGATGGCGTCGGCGGCCGCGCACCGCTCCTCGGAGCCGTCGGGCCAGTCGCGGCTGCCGTGCTCGAGGTAGAACTTGCCGCCGCAGGGAATCTCGTCGATGACGATCGCGACGCCGGTCTTGTCGGCGACCAGCTCGAGGAGCGCGCGGGACTGGGCCGCGACTTCGACGCCGATGCCGTCGCCGTGCAAAATGACGATCGAGTAGCTGTCCATGCCGGGACTCTACACAATAGGCATTGGAAATGCGGCGTTGTGGGGCGCCACAATCAATTCTCGCGGGTGGCCTGGTGAATCTCGTCGAGGAGGTTTCGCGACGACTCTTTCTCGCCGCGGGCGATGGCGTGGATGGCGTCGACGGCCATGGCGTTGACCGGCGTGGGGATGCCGAATTTGCCGCCGTGCGTCACGATCTCGCCGTTGAGGAAGTCGACCGATGGGGTCCGCCCGCGCTCGATCGCCGACAGCATCGAGCTGCGCATGCGCCGGTAGCGCAGGCCAACGGCGAGCAGCAGCGCGTGCTTGGCAGTGAGGCCGGCCGAGCCGCGCTTCTTGCGCTCCTCGGCGCCCAGGGCGATCCAGTCGAGATCCAGCGTGCCGGCCACCTTCTCCAGCGCTACGCCCTCGGCGCGGGCGACCTCGACCACCTCGGTCATCACTTCCAGCGCCAGGCGGCGGTAGCGGCGCACGCGGACCAGCGGCCCCAGGCGCTCGCCGGCGATGGTCGCCAGCGACGAGATGGCGCAGTTGAGCGCCAGCTTGGACCAGCGGGCGCCGGCCAGGTTTTCGGTGAGCTGCGCCGGGCCCACCGCCTCCAGCAAGCCGGCGACCCTGCGGCAGGCGTCGTCGGGCGGGGCGCCGGAGCGGCCGACGGTGAAGCCGCCAGCCGCGGTTCGCTCGTACAGCCCCGGCTCGGGCATCGACGCGCCCCAGGCGACGATGGCGCCGATCACCCGCTCGGGTCCGGCGATGGCGGCGATGCGGTCCTCGCACAGGCCGTTCTGGAACACGACCATGTTGCCGTCGGCGGCCAGCGTGGGCAGCGCCTGGTGCGCCGCTTCCTCGACCTGCGGCGGCTGGGTGGCCAGCAGGACCAGGTCGAACTCGCCGTCGGGAACGCCGACAGAAATCTGACCCGCGACGGTGCGCATGCCGCCCTGCTCGGAGATGCGGTAGCCGTAACTCTGGACCGCGGTGGCGATGCGCTGGTTGGTGGTGACGCCGGTAACATCGGCGCCGACCTCGGCGAGGTGTGCGGCCACGGTGCCGCCGATGGCACCACAGCCCATGACCAGGAGACGGGGAGACGGAGAATCCTTCACCGCCGCAGTATACGGGGCCCGTAGGTCCGCGAAAAAACGCGGTCCAATTTCGGATCCGGACGGCCCGTCAGCTACAATTCCTCCGGAGATGGAGCTCACCTTCTGGGGCGTCCGCGGCAGCTATCCGGTACCCGGCCCGACCACGGTCCGCTACGGCGGCCAGACCTCGTGCGTCGAATGCCGGTCGGCCTCGGGGTCCGTCCTGGTCGTGGACGCCGGGACCGGGCTGCGCGCCCTGGGCCAGAAGCTGGCCCAGGAGCAGGGGACCGCCTCCGCCCGGCATTACCATTTCGTGCTGTCTCACGTGCACTGGGACCACATTCAGGGGCTGCCGTTCTTCGAGCCGGCCTACATCCCCGGCACCCGGATCACCATCTACGCCATGCGCGCGGCCGCCGACGAGCTGCAACAGGTGATCGGCGGCATCACCCGCCACGAGTTCTTCCCCATGCCGCTCGAGGCGGTACCGGCCACCTTCGACTTCCGCGAGGTGACGCCGCTGCTGCCGATCCCCATCGACGACTTCGAGCTGACCCCGATCGGGCTGAACCATCCGTTCGGCGCCGTCGGCTACCGCATCGATGCCGACGGCACCAGCTGGGCCTACGTCAGTGACACCGCGCCGTTCGACCTGGTCCGGCACAAGCAGCATTTCCTCTCGGGGCCCGAGCCGCTGAGCGACGAGGACCGCGCGGCGCTGGAAAAGATGCGCGCCGACCTGGTCACCGCGCTGCAAGGCACGCACACGGTGGTCTACGACACCCACTTCACGCCCGAGGAGTACGCGCGCTTCCCCCACTACGGCCACTCGACGCCGGACCACGCGCTCGAGGTCTGCGCCGAGGCCGGGGTCAAGCGGCTGGTGCTCTACCACCACGCGCCGTCGCACAGCGACGAGCAGATGGACGAGATCGACCGCACCTACCGGCTCAAGGGCGCCAGCGCCGGCGTTGCCGTCGCCACCGCGCGCGAGCGACAGACCCTGCGCATCGGCACGCGGTCGCGGCAGGCGACCAACCCGGGGGTCGGCGCGTGAAGGTTCACTTCTGGGGGACGCGCGGGTCGTTCGCCATGACCGGCAGCGAGTTCCTGCGCTACGGCGGCAACACCACCGCGGTCGAGCTGCAGAACG
>Ga0114931_10005921_pt1 | contig 15101 bp, 14 predicted proteins | sample 2SBtaG_FD_89579 | JGI IMG/M metagenome (GOLD analysis project Ga0114931, IMG submission 89579) | Deep subsurface microbial communities from Kolumbo volcano to uncover new lineages of life (NeLLi) - 2SBTROV14_V59a metaG | ecosystem: Environmental > Aquatic > Marine > Volcanic | place: Kolumbo...
GAGTACGTCTCTTGCGATTTCACGATGTTCGGGATTTGCAACTGGCATTCATAATCCTCCGTTTTATACATGTTGTCAATAGAACTCCCCTTAAAAAGCTCTACTAAAGATTCCACTCATCTCTTGGAGAGTCGATAGGGGTACTGAGTATATTGATTGCTTCTGCATCCTCTAGTTCAGTCAATCGATTGCATTGACAAGTTAATTGACAAAATCATTGATGACATCATTGATAACATCGTTGATAAGGTTTAGGTACTTCTCCTTTGAATCCTCTGTGACTCCCTCGACTCTGTAGCTCAGTCTCTCTTCTGTTGAACTGGGACGAACGAGGAACCATCCATCCTCAAAGTGGCATCTTACTCCGTCGATGTCGACAATTTCTGCACAATTCTTCTCTGCATGAGTTTTCAAGGTGTCAATGATTATTTTTTGTTTTTCTCTAGAGCACTGAATCCTAAATTCCTTGCTTGATCGGTACTTTGGAAGGGATTCTACAATCTTTGAGAGAGAAGATCCTGAATTCTTGATTTGCTTTACTATATTGATGAATTTTACTCCCGCATAGAGTCCATCGTCAAACCCGTGGTATCCCAGGTTGAAGTAGTAGTGGCATGACAGTTCTGCAGCCATGTGGAAGTTTTTGTGCAGGAGATTCTCATGTACCTTACTGTGACCAACTTCTGTGAACTCAACTGTGTATCCCTTCTGATTTGCATAGTCTCGAATTGCCTTACTCATCTTCACGTCGATGAGAAGGCTTGAGTGCTTCTCTAAGAAGTCAAGAAAGAGCATCGATATTTGGTCAGGAGATATGATTGCTCCTGTCTCATCTGTGAAACCTACCCTATCTCCATCAGTATCGAAGATCATTCCCATGTCATATTTCTTATTAGTGAATTCCTTCTTGAGCTCCACATAAGACTTTTCCTTGGCAGGATCTGGAAGTAATCTTGGAAAATTTGCGTCCATATCCTTCCCCAATTCTGTCTTCTCCTCATCCCGTATCACTTCTGAGAAGAGGGAAGTTGTACCATTCCCGTACTCCACAGCAATATTGAGTTTTGAGTCTTGTACGAGATTTGATCTGAGGAAATCAGTGTACTTCTTCACCAGTTCTCTGTTCCGATCTGGAATTTCTTGATCAATTTGCTCAACATGAAGGTTTAGCATAGTTTCCTTGATTATAGAGAAGAGATTGTCGTAGGAATATGAAGCTCCTTTCGAGTCACATACTTTTATCCCATTGTACTCTTTTGGATTGTGGGAGGCAGTTATGATAATACCCAAGTCAAAATCCTCCGTTGCAGTGATATAGTAGATAGCTGGAGTGGGAACGATCCCCACCGGAGTGACTTCAACTCCCCGTGAAAGGAGTCCTGAGATAATTGCAGATACTAATTGGGGTGAACTTGCTCTGTTATCAGACCCTACAACAATCCTCTTTGCATCCAAATTTTGTGACAGAGCTACTGCGAATTTATATGCAAAATCCGTTGTGAGAACATCTCCGTACACCCCTCTGATGTCATTTTTCAAGAATATCGAGGAGAGCCTCTCATCTCTCATATGCTCGTTTGCAATTTCAATCTATAAGTACAAAACTATTGATTCAGAGGTACTGTTGGACAAAATTCAAGGTAATCTCATTCATTGTCTTGGTCAAACTCTCATCTCTGGATTCTGTGAATACTCTCAAATTGTCCTCAGTTCCCGATTGCCTGATGAGTATCCATGATTTATCCTCGAAATTAATTCTGATACCATCGATGTCTGATACACTCTCCTTGACTAGGTTATTAGGTAGTTCAGAGTACAGTTTGTCTAAATTTTCAAGGATCGTGGTGAAGGACTTTGAAGCAGTCTTTCGAGATGAGACAGTTTTCGTCTTGAGTGCGAAGAATTTGGGAAGGCTTTCTGCGATCTCAGACAATGTCTTCTTCTCTTCCAGCATGATCTTCAGGAGGACGATACTTGAGAAAGCTCCATCTGGGTAGAGGGAATCTGGGTTAAAGAAGTATTTACCAGTCTCCTCAAATCCAAAGAATGCATCTCTCTCTCTGATCCCTTCAATAATAGATGGCGCTCCAACCTTGGTGTAAAAGTACTTGCCTCCATAATGCTTGGCTAGAGTCGGTATGATGGCAGAAGTGTTTATGGGGATGACTACCTCTTTCTCAGGATGTTCTTTCCAACTGTGAATGGCGAAGATTGCACCAACTAAATCTCCTGGAAGTACCTCACCGCCATCTGTAATGAAGATTACTCGATCTCCATCAAGGTCTGTAGCTATACCCAGCTCTGGTTTAATAGTATGCAGATAGTCAATGGTCTTACCCAAGGTCTCTGGTTTAGGCTCAGACGGTCTTCCCGAAATGTGGTCGTCGTCTTCGTGATTGATTGTGTAAACCTCTGAAAATATCGACGAAAGAACTTCATAGAGGTATTCTCTCATTGGACCGTGTACAGAGTCCATTAGGACTTTTCCCTCTATCTTTATTCCCTCGATTGTCTTGAAGAGGTGATTACGGTAACTTCTTGTCCACTCTGAATCCCAGGTGTTCTGGATAAATTCAATGTGACCGAGTTGATCCCAAGGCACGTAGATGTCAGGAGTTTCTAGAGTACCTTTGAAGTAGGAACCATCTCCATTGATGAGAATTATCCCATTGTCAGAAGGAGGAAGGTGGCTTCCGGTAACGACAATTCCCATCGAAAATTCTCGTTGTACTGTCAGGAAGACAAGTTCTGGAGTGGGTATGGGTTCTTGAAGGATGGTGATATCAATCCCCTCACTAGCTAACCCAGCTGTGAGTGCAGTGACTATCATAGGTGAGGATATTCGTGTGTCCATCGCGAGGAGAATATTTGGTCGGTCTAGGGACTGCTTCTTCCATGAAGCAACCGCTCTTCCAACCGCAGTACAGTACTCAGGTGTTAACTGCTTATTGGCTGAACCCCGAATACCGGTTGTTGCAAAGAGGAATTTTTCTCCCATAAATTTCTATTTGACTGGTGATAATTAAGATTTGACTTCTAATTCGGACATCTTCTTGTTGACAAGAGGTATGTACTGCTCTTCAAGATCAGCAAAATTCTGCTTATCCATGGATTCAATCGTCACTCTGACCTTAGGAGAGGTATTAGATACTCTTATGAGGATCCTTCCTCTGTCCGTAGTAAGTGCCACCCCGTCAAGATCGCTAAACTCACCATCATAGCTCTTCAGCTCTTTTGCTAGTTCATCAACTACTTTGAATTTGATGTTATCTGCGCACTTTATATCGAATCTCTTCTTCAGAGGCATTTTAATTTCATCAACCAATGCTGAGAAGGGTCTCTGGAACTTATCAAGGGCAAGAGTCAGGACAAGCGGTAGGATCAGAGCATCATCGAAGAGGAAGAAGGATGGCGCTACTGCATGTCCAGAGGCTTCGACGCACCAAACTGCATCAATCTTCTCAGCCTCAAGGGAGAGGAATGAGTGTCCAACTCTGATCCTCTTGACCTCTGCACCCATCTTTTTCAGCTGATTCTCCATCGCAAGACTGCACTCCATGTTAATGACCACTCTATTATTGTCACCAGTTTCCAAGAAATACTTTGAGGCAATCATTCCAAATGCATCAGGTGAGATTACTCTACCATTCTCATCGGTAAATACACATCTGTCGCCATCACCGTCAAATCCTGCACCGAATAATACATTATTCTCCTTGACAAACGATCCTAATTTTTGAAGTGACTTCTCATTTGGCTCGGATGTCCTGTTTGGAAATGTTGGATCTGGAGTGTCAAAGATAGAGATGACCTCAAATCCCAGATCTTGGAATAGTTGGGGGACAACAAGGGAAGTAGCGCCATTTCCACAGTCGATTGCAATCTTGTACTTCTTCCCTATCTCAGGACTGAATTTGGTCTTAAGGTACTCAACAAATCGAGGGTATGGATCTACCTCAGTAACAGTACCATCCTCTCCACTTGCAAATTCTTCAGAGAAGAATAGTCTCTTGATCTCATTGTTCTCATCAGGTGAGAAGCCAATACCCTTGCCCCAGTAGAATTTGATACCGTTCCACTCAGGTGGAAGGTGTGATGCTGTGATGAATGCTGATGCATCCAATCTGTTGTCCAATGAATTGAAGAGGGTGACTCCCAGTGGACTTCTCTCAATCTTTTGGATATCCAGACCTGAAGATTTTATCCCCTTCATGAACGCAGTCACCATTCTTGTGGTTGTTCCTCTAATATCTCCTCCGACAGAAATTGCTTTTGCACCTTTGCTCTTGACAAAAGTTCCAAAAGCACGAGCTATTTTCTCCATGGTTGCATCAGTTAGATCCTGATCCACAATGCCACGAATATCATATGCTCTGAAAATATGTTCTATGCTCATAGCATAACTATCTTGTAAAGAAATATTAAATCTTGGAAAGATTCTAAACTCCGCGAACTACTCGCTCGGCTTTCTTGAAGACCTTGTCAGGATTTGCATAGTACTCTGCAATCTGGGCGGAGACATCACGGAAGTGTCTGATTTGTTTCTTCATCAACCATCGAAGAACAAGCTCCCTTCTGTTGATCTCATCCCAACATTCCTTGTCAGTTCTTCCAGTTACCTTTTTGATCTTCTCAATTAGGTAAGATCTACCGTAGAAGGTGAAATTATCCTTCGTAGAATTCCAGGAATAGACTTTGTTGGTCAGAAGATGCTTCGTGTTTGGATCAAGATCCAGCACCTCTGTGATGTCAACTGCACGTCTGGCAAATTTGCCTCGAAGTCTTACCTTCTGCTGTACATGGATAAGGTCGAGTGCCTTGATCATCGCACGTGGGACATTCATTGGCGCAGACTCTAACCTACCGATCACACCTTGAACTGAGTCACCATGTATCGTACCCATGGCAGCGTGACCAGTTGACATTGCCTGGAAAAGAGTGTAAGCTTCCTGACCACGTATCTCTCCTACGAGTATGAAGTCAGGTCGTTGTCTCATAGATGCTCGAAGTAGATCGTACATTGAGATTTCTCCTCTCTGTGAGCCATCCTGATTCTTTGATCCAAAACCGCCTCTGGCAACTGAAGGTATCCAATTCTCATGTCCAATATTCAACTCTGCGGTATCTTCAATTGATACGACCTTCAGATCAGGTTTGAGAAGCATTGAGAGCGAGTTCATGAAAGAGGTCTTTCCTGATGCTGTTCCTCCACAGATAAGAACGCTCATCTGATGCTCAATCAGATACCAATAGTATGCTGCAATCTTTGGATCTACAGTGTTGGTGATGATCAGATCTGTAATAGTCCAAGGATCTGACCTGAATCTCCTCATAGTGAAGGTGGATCCCTTCTGAGTGACTTCACGACCAAAAGATAATTGGAGACGTGAGCCATCTGGGAGTGAAGCGTCGAGAAGTGGTTGGGCAATAGAGATGTGCCGACCGGATCTCTGAGCAAGTTTAATTATGAATGAATCGAGTTCCTCTTCATTCTCGAAGATGATATTTGTCGCAATGGACTCATAAGTCCTGTGCCACACGTAAACTGGGACATTCAACCCATCAAGGGAAATATCCTCTATCAGGTGATCATGCATCAATGGTTCAATTGGTCCATATCCAATAAGATCTCGGTCAATGTAGTACATGATTTTGTCCAATGATTCTGGTTTGAGTTTGAACTTGTACGCTCGGACAGTCTCATTGACTTGTCTCTTTAGATATTCCTCCGCTTTACTTTCATTTGAAAGTGTCTTGAAATCCACATCAAGCTCCTCCACCAATACATCCTTAATGAAATTGTAAATACGGCTCTCCTCGGTTAACAGTGGAGTCTCAGTTACTTGGTAAATAGTTCTGCTACTCATTGGATCAGTCTGGATAAGCGCGAAAGAATGAGGTGGCTTTAGTGGGTAGGTCTCTCTCAAAATTGGCATTGCCGAGTCGTCTGCATTAGGTTGAGAGAAATTTGGCATATTTAGATTCGACATAGGCTCCATTCACTTCTTGTTATTCTCAATAAGGAACGAAGATATAAAACCCTTTCCAGCAAATCAATCCGTCCGATTGAACAATGCAAGAATAACACTTCCCAAGATTTCTCCTTCAAGTTGAAACATTTTAATTGAGGGTGTTAATTATGATCTATAATGAGTGATGAGCTAGAGAACGGAGTCCTTCAAATACTTCCCCTTTTCAAGACCTACTTCTTAGAAATTGCAGGAAAGATCACTAGCTCAAAGGTCATGGACGTTGAATTTATAGAGACAGATACAAACAGTAATCGTGGAAGGGGCGGGACTCTTCTCATCTCTGATGTTACCTTCAATGTGATACTCGACAAGGATACCTTATTTCCACTGACCAGAAAAATAGCCATAAAGTTTGCTCAGGATCTCAAGTCTGCAATAAAGGAGATGAAGAATTCGATGCTCTTAGAGAGTAAATACTCAAGTCATCCCAGATTTGGTACTCCCAGAATTTTGTACGGAAATACTCATGATCCGATAATTCTCCTCTATGAAGGGATAGATGGAGTCAACTATGATGTCTGCGACAAAGTACCCAATAAATCATATTACGCTGGTAAATTGCTCTCAATTCTGCACAGTTCCAACCTCCAACCAGTCGATGACCTTCTTTATCAGAACTACGTAAGAAAAATTGTGCAGTACTTCGCAGCTACTGGCATGGAACGTAAGATCAGCATCTCTATGGGTCAGGAGTTTAAACGAATCAAAGGACTCTCCTCAGGTGCCATAATTCATTCTGACTTCCATCAGAGTAATGTCATGCTTACCACTGGATATGATGGATCAGTACACAAAGTGTATGTCATTGATCCTGAATTCATGACAACGGGTCACTATGATCGGATGGAAGATGTGGGGACATTCTTTGGAAATCAGTCCTTAATTGAGTTCACCAAGAGTAAGAATATACTCAACACAATTCGAGACATCAAGATATTCCTCATGAGTTACAACGAGAATCTTGCTAATTCTCCTCAGAAATTGAGTCTCAATACAATCTATCCCAAAGGAATTCCCCTTGCTTTCTTCATCTCTCTTTGGGCACTTCTTGATGCCCTTGATTATGTGATGACAAGAACCGAAGGGAATTCAATGGATCATCCTGAGGTAACTGCAAGAATCCATTTTGGACTATTCTGTTTACGTAGTAAGGAACTAGCTGAGTTATCAGAAACCAAATTCTGAATCTACCGATTTTTATCTGTGAGAAGAACATCCCAGACCTTATTTATAATGGAAATCACAGCAGATTCATCCTTGCTAGCTTCAACAAGGGTCACTCCTTGTTGTAACGCATTCTCATTAAGATATGTATGAATCTCCCTAATCTCCTTGAAATTCTTCGAGTAGTTGGTTCTAGTTGTTGATGTTGCTTCCCTCTTCTTTAATCTCGAGAGATGTACAGCTTTATCTTCAAGATATAATTGGAAGGGAATCACAATTTTATCAACCATAATTTTTGTATGGATAGCACTCGGAAGTAGGTGTACTCCTTCTAGAATCACAAATTCCTTACTCTTGATAGCCTGTGTTATTGTTGCCTCTACCCCAGTAAGTACCTTCCGAGCTTGTTCTTCATACCCAAGTATAACAGGGGAGATCGCAGGGAGAAAAATGTTCTCAGATTTTCTGTAGGCTGTGTAAGATGACTGGTGCAAGGTTGGCATCAACTTTTCAGAGAGAACCGATCTCATAACCTCTCGAATCAAATCAGTTCCAAGTATCGTGCGAACTCCCAACCTCCTGCCAAGTATTTTTGCGATAGTGGATTTCCCAACTCCAGTCACCCCACCTAAGAGGATAATTAGAGGAGTTACCTCCCGAAAATCATTTGAGATTATGTTTATTCTACTTGCAAGGTCTGATCCCTTAGATTTATACCATTTTTTAACGACTTCGTACACTTCAGAGCCGAGGATCTCCTTCTTGTAATTTTTTTGGATCTCAATTATAATCATTCTCGCATGATCAAATGCTTCTGTTTCTGTGATTCCAAGTTTGAGGAGATGATTCGCCAAATATCCAGTAGACAGAGGAATATTCCCTTTCCTGCTATTTACGTAGATTACTTCATTTTCATTGAATTGAATAAGAATCTCCTCTTATCCTCAAAGAATTTATAAGGATATATACTTTCCTTATTTTATTGACAGAGAGGAATACTCAAGCTGACCGTCCCATTCACATTATTGGATCTAATTATGAGTATACCTTCTCAAGAGGTATCCTCGCACATACTCTCATAGATATTGGAGTCGATTATGAGCAGGCTTATGCTCTGACTCTAAAAATCCAGAATATGATTCTTGACACATATGCAGATCACCCGATTAATATTACTGAACGTACTTATGCGAATTGTATCGAAGATGCTGCCCAGAAATATCTCTCCAAAGACACTTCCGAGAGAGTTAAATTAATCCTCGAATGGCAAGCGAGAGGTAAACCTGTCATTATCCTTCTTGCAGGTGTAGAGGGTAATGGTGGGACATCAATTGCAAAAAATCTTGCTGACAGATTCTCGATTTCACAACTTGTTTCCACCAAGTACCTTGCAAATATTCTCAGGAAGATCATTGCACCTGAACTAGCTCCTGAACTTCACTCTGAGACATATACTGCATATGAGCAACTTCGCCCAATCGATTCCGTCCTTTCAGAAGATGTTCTCATCGGATTTATTGAAAATGCGAGATTCGTCACCACAGCAGTTGAAGCTATCGTCAGGAGAGCATTAAATGAAAATATCTCCCTTATTATAAGAGGAGAGCATATTCTTCCCCGATATATTTCCAAGGATATTCTTTCTTTACCCAACATTCTGTACTCTGCAGTCACTATCTCTAGTAGACGTGTGCATCTCGATAGATTGATAAGATCCAAGAGTAAGGAAAAGAAGGAGGAACTCATTCTTAATTACAACTCGATTCGTAAGATTAATGACTATATAGTAGATATTAGTCATGAAATGGATCTAATGGTCTTAGACAACAAGAATGGCATTGACAACTCATTACATGAACTTACGGTAGAGATATTGAAGAGGATTCCAAAATTGCTTGGGTCAGAAGAGAAATCCGAATAATCTAGGTGCTAGTACTACAGCTACTTCGATAGCAATGGCAAGGAGAGTGAATCCTAGTACTCTCGTCTGCTGTGAGTCTCGCTTGTAGTGCTCAAGTAGATCAATTTTCGATACAATCGAGTGCACACTAGCCTCAACTTCTTTGAGGATATTATCGTAATCAATTGGTATCTCCTTCTCAACACCATTTGCAATTGCCTCATTAACATCCAGAACAGATTTCATCATTGCAAAATCTTTAAAGGGGAATTGATCCTGAAGATCAACAAGCTTTCTCCTGGTAGCTTTCACCTGATCAAGATCAAGAATCTTTCTCGTAACTACAGTAGAATTTGAATTATGTGCTGGAGTTTTGTGCATTGATTGAGCATTTGACCAATTATCTCCAGTGATCATATATGCCAACTCCTCCTGGAGTGTCATCCTGTCAGAATGAGTCCTCACAATACCATAAGGTAATCGCAATGTCTCACCTCCATCTAAATGATATAGCCCAAAATCCAAATTATCTATGATGAAATTACCCTCGTACCTGCTATTGTCAATGACAATTGCTACAGCATCAGGGAAGAGCTTCTGGTATCTCGATTGTGTGCTCACATCAGTGGAAGACATGAAACTTGTATGCCCCGGATGTGTGTGCCACCATCCAACAATTACGTGGCCGTCATCCCTACTACTAACTTTTATGACCGCATTTGTTAGGGCTTCATCAGAAATCTCCACATGTACTGCATTAGCTTGTTGATCACCAACATCAATCTCATCTATGTATATTATTCCATTGAAATGCTTCCCAAGGAGTAGACCGGCTGTTTCCTTATTTGGGACACTAAGGTCATACTTTATCATATCAGCAATCACAGAAAGCTCGATGAGAACTTTATTCAGAGCCATATAATCTTGCATTGAACAAATGGATAAATAAATCGCTCTTATTAGATGCCCTTTTTTAGGAAAAATATTTTGAAGGATCAAGAAATAATCTTCATTTTCTCCTTCTTTGGTAGGAAGCAATAAATATGACATTAAGATAAGTTAAATCGATACAATTGGCGGAGAAACAGCAATCTAGGTACATTGACAGATGGGCCTACATGACGCTTGGAGGACTCTTCGAAAATCGACTGGACAAGTTCGAAGATCTTAGGAGAAAGCTCCGAAAAGCAGGTATTGACAAAAGTCTGAGGATGTACCTCTCAACAGCTCTTCTCAGATCCATAATTGTAGCTATCGGATCAATGGCACTCTTTTTTATATTTTTCCTACTTATTGGAGCACCTCTCATTCTCCCAATACTATTGGGAATAATTTTAGGGATCTCCACTTATTCTATACACTTCATTTATCCATCCTATGAAATAGGAGAGAGGAAAAGGAAACTGGAAGCTAGTCTCCCAACTGCCGCAAGTTACATGACTGCAATGGCTTCAGCAGGTGTAACTCCGGATAAAATCTTCCTGTCACTCTCAAGGGATGATATAGACCTCTTTGTCAAAGAGGATGCTAAGAAAATTTCAAGGGATATTGAGATCTTTAATATGGATATCATCAGAGCACTTGAAGCGGCTGCCAAACGCTCACCATCCAGTAAATATTCCTCTTTCATAGAAGGAATCGTGAGTACCTTTACCTCTGGTGGAGATCTTCAGATGTATTTCCAGAGTTCATCAGAAGGTCTGATGAGAGATAAGGTAGCAACTGAGAAAGCCTTTATTGAAAGTTTAGGACTAATGGCAGAGCTTTACCTAGTTGCCTGTATTGTCCTCCCCACCTTCATGGTTGTGGTTGTTGCTATGATGGGATTGCAAGGTACCTTCAGTCATACTCAGCTGACATCAGTTGTACTAGCTCTGACACTTTTTGTAATTCCCGTCCTTCAGGCAATAATCATACTTTTAGTTGATGGACTTCAACCGGAGGAGTAAACATGGCAGAAATAGAAGCAAGTCTAAGAGAAAAATACCGAAAGAAGAATGAGAAGAAACAGAGTAGCACAACGATATGGATTTTATCAACTGTGGTTTCAATTCTTCTCTTTGCAATTGGGCTTATTGATTTTATCATCAAGTATAAAGTCGTCAACGCAGCTGATGGTGTTGGTATTAATACTTACGACCTTAGAACCGGTGCCGATGTTACTGTATATCCTGCGTTCGGTATCGCATTTATACCCACTGGAAATCAGGGGATTATTCCTCCTAGTATTAACATCAACATCAATGATTGGTTCGTCCTCTCTCTCGCGTTATTCCTCGGAATACCTGCATTTCTCATCTACCTTAGAGAAGCTCGTAAACTAAAAGCGATGGATGATAATCTTCCCTTCCTCCTGCGGGAGATTGCAGACAGTCAGAGAATTGGGATGCACCTCCCTCGAGCTATTGCAGAAGCTGCAAAGAGGAATTATGGACCACTTACTCCTGATCTGAAGAAACTAGCCGCAAAGGTATCTTGGGGTGTCTCATTCAGGGATGCCATGATGTCATTCAGAGATAATGTCAATACCACTCTAACAAGACAGGCTACCATCCTTATTCTTGAAGCAGAAAAATCTGGCGGTGAATTAGAAAAGATTTTTGACTCTGCGACAAACCACATTCAGGAACAATTGGATATCAAGAGAGAAAGGGAGGATTCAATTCAACCCTACATCTTTATCATTTACATATCGTTCCTCATCTTCTGTGTGGTCATTTTTGTCCTTTTTTCCACCTTCTTCGAGCAGTTTGGATCATTCCCCCTCATTGTAAATAATGTCGAGACAATCGTCATTCCCATTCATGCATTTCGAGTAGTATTTCTCTACCTCATCGCTTCCCAAGCATTCTTCTCAGGTTTGACAGCAGGAAAGATGGGAAATGGATCAATAAAAGTTGGAACAGTTCATGCAACTGCTCTCCTTATTATCGGATTTCTCTTCTATAAATTATTAATTGCCTGAGCACCAGACATCTAATAGTTGACAACAACTGTTATTTAGAATAAGATTCAGAATACATCATATAGGTAACTGACATGGCAAAGATTGATGATGAGATTTCTAATCTCAAAAAAGAAGTTGCAGGCATCAAGAATGATCTCAATCAAATCAACTTCAATATTCTCAGGATACTCTCAGAACTTAGTAATTTTAGCGGAAACGTAAGCTCTGACTCTCCTGCTACAGGTGAATCAGTTACCAGAGGAGTGACCGCAGCTGTCGATCTCGGACCAATTGAAGAAAAATTAGAAGATCTCACAAAAGGGCTTATTCAGAAAGAGGAGATCGAACTCCTTGCTAGCAAGATTGATGAGATCAATCAAGAGAGAATCCGTGAAGCAGAAGAGACAATCAAACGAGTAACCTCTTTCTTACAGACTGGACTAGAGATGGTAAAGATAGAATCATCGCTCGCAGATGTCAAAGCTCTTCTCGAAGAGACTATTGTCAATAATAACTGAGGAGTCTATTTATGAGATACAGTCGACGAGCTCAGGTAAGAGGCATCGACTTCAGCATGGCGCTTATTATTTTCATGCTCGTAATGTCGCAAATCCTAATCATGACCAGTGACCTTATCCAGACGAATTATGATAAAGCTCATACATTCCAGCAGGGTACTAGAATATCAGACTACTCTGAATCCGTTACCAGCTCTGAAGGATTCCCCGCATCATGGGGAACTACACTCACTGCCGCACTTCCCGCTACGTGGAAATTTGGTTTGAAGTCTTCCAGTTCCAATTCTCTTGATCCGACAAAGATAGGGAGATTGAGTGACACTACAAATTCAAGCTTTAGACTCAGTTATTCTGATATCAAACAAGGATTGAATTCTTCTATAGGTGACAAGACCTTCGAAATTAAGTTGGGTTACACATTTCAAGTGAATATCACCTCTACTACTCCCACAGGATCAAATATTGATGTTGCAGGTGTGGTGAGTAAAAATGGACAAGGATTGAATTACTCTACCGTCTGGGTCTTCGGTGTAAATTCTGCTGGTTTAGTTTCTACTAGCACAATCTCAGGTACTGATGGCTCATTCTCTGCAACGCTAATATATGCTCCTCTACCGACCTATAGCAGAATTGTTGTCATTGCTCAGTACGGTGCTGTAACCGAGAGTATGGACACCACAACTTTTGTGAATACGGCCACTCCTACTGTGGCTAACGTTACACTCCAAGAACGGAATACACTGTCATCCGGGAGTGTGTTAGACATGCATGTCTCAGGAGCGTCTGCTGATTATGACTATCATGCACTTTTTATCCCTCCTGGAACTTCAACCACCGCGAGTACATCAGATCTAATTACAGGAGGTACTTCGTCATCGCTCAATATTCCTGAGAATGGAATTATTGTCATCGTAGTGGTTAGTCAAACTTTGGATGAGGTAGGAGTATCTGCATTCCCTACCTCGGTAAATATGCAACCAACCAATGTTCCTTATGACACATCAAACAGCTATACTACAACTGTCTTGTGTAGAGGTATTCTCATAACATTTGAATTCACTGTATGGGAGAATGCCGCATGAGGTCACGAGCACAGTTATTTATTATCGAAGTCGTTGTCGCTGTAACAGTCCTCATCCTGCTCTTATCTGGACTTTTCTCCATTCAAAATAACCAATCACCCACCCAGTCAGTAGACATTCTTGAAGGGCAGGTGATAACTGTCCTTGATGCACTGAAGGAGAGCCATGATCTCTACGACTATTTCGATGCAGCAAAAGCTCAGTACCTTCAGGGTAGCACTCTCTCAGATACCGTTGACACAGCGATGACAGTCATACGCGCCTTCGAAAGTACACTTCCTGCGACTGCTTCTTTTACGATAAATCTGTACTATCAGATATCTGGAAACTTTACTGCAATTGATAAACTGAATGTCGTATCTATACCTTCAAATGTACAATTGACATCGGTAGAGGATATATCGATGGGACACTATTCAACAGGCAATGCGCTTGTCATGGACACATACCGGGTACAAGTACTCGCTTGGTACGAGGTGGGACAATGAGAAGAAGATCACAGATATTCCTCCTCCTCACAATCCTCGTGATAACCTTCATAGTAGGTATAGCATCAACCCTTCTCGAATCTCAGAAGACTCAATACACAGACCCTTTGCAACAGGTGCCTAATATTACCTCAGCATGGGAAGGGACAATTTCTGACATCCAAGAATCCCTCATACTAACTCTGGCTCAAAGATCAGATGGGAGCATCGCAAATACATCAGTTGCAATGGATAATGCCATAAATGGATTCTTCTTCAAGATTGTGAACTTCCTCCAGCTCAAAGGGTACTCGGCAAGTATTACACTTGAGAACACAATAGTTGACGGTCTGGACTACCTCCATCACTCAAACGGTGCAAGTCCTTCCAAGACAACTGAGGCTTTTGAACTCAGTAATATTGAGGTCAATGTAGCGATTCAATCATCTACTGCCTCATTGTCACAGAAGATATTCTTCGACATTTACTATGGATCTATTGTCAATTCTGGAAGTCAGACAGTCACTCTGTACAAGATCATCAACGGAGTTAGAACAGGTTTGACCAATGCGGAGTTCTCCACTCCAGGAGCTACAATTACCGAAACCTTCGGTGGTCAATACTCCTACGTTGGAACGGGTACACATAATGTGAGAGTTCTTGATGGTATCCTCTTCAGTTCCTTAGTTCTAGCATAATTTACCATTCTCAGTCACTTCATCCATCAATTACATTTTTAATTCGTAGTTAAACATGAGTGTATGGAAGCATCTACAATTAGAAACTACAGAATTGTACTATTTCTACTTGCGCTCTTCACTCAGATCAGAGAGCAGACTATTCAATGCGTAGAGGATCCTCGTTTGACATGCCTCAAAAGGAACAAATATCTCACAATTCAAACCAATTGGTTGATCGTCATCTGGTTGGCAATAATGATATTTTCCAATCCCAGAATTTTGAAGGGGATGGAGGGGATCATACATGGCGC
>Ga0114931_10005922_pt1 | contig 15101 bp, 12 predicted proteins | sample 2SBtaG_FD_89579 | JGI IMG/M metagenome (GOLD analysis project Ga0114931, IMG submission 89579) | Deep subsurface microbial communities from Kolumbo volcano to uncover new lineages of life (NeLLi) - 2SBTROV14_V59a metaG | ecosystem: Environmental > Aquatic > Marine > Volcanic | place: Kolumbo...
ACTGAGTTTTACTAAACGGCGAAATAATTCTGCATCCAAGGGTTTAAAAAACGAGGATTCACCACAAGCGCATGAATATTTTCTTTTCTTAAAGCCTTAGCGGCCTCTACACAAGGATAGAGCATGCTTCCATAGCCCGCGAAAATCAGGTCCACTTGGGCTTTCTTTCCTTGAACCAAACGCTCAACCCATTCAATCGGAACGGAACCTTTTGTCGATTGTTCTTCTTGAGCTCCAGCGAAATAAACGATCTCGCCCTTGCCCCATGGAACTTCAGGAATCTCTTCCAGGTTTTCATAGAGTGGGAGCCCGACCCCACTGCCTCGTGGGTAACGAATGCAAGCGGGTCCTTGATGTTTATCCATCGCCACAATGAGCTCTTGTAATTCTCTCTCATCCTTCGCGGCACAAACATCCATATTGGGAACAGCGCGCATAAAAGCAATATCATAACAACCATTATGAGTGGCTCCATCGGCGCCAACAAAACCCGCACGATCCATTCCAAATTTTACATTCAAGTTTTGAATACAAACATCATGAATGACTTGATCGTAGGCCCTTTGCATAAATGTGGAGTAAATCGCCACATGCGGTTTGATGCCTTCCGTTGCTAAACCTCCCGCAAAAGTCACAGCATGTTGCTCGCTAATGCCAACATCATAAAACTGATTGGGCAGTTCTTTTTTGAAAATACTCAAACCCGTTCCTGAAGGCATAGCTGCCGTAATTGCCACCACACTCGAATCGGCTTTTCCAAGCATCGTTACCGTTTTTGCATAGACCTTATTGTATGAAAGCGGAGCTGAACTGCTCTTGATCACCTTTCCTGACTCTTTGTCGTAAGGACCGCAGCCATGGAAAGTTTCCTTATCTGCCAAGGCTGGCGCATAACCTCGGCCTTTCTCCGTCACAATATGAATGAGAACAGGTTCGTTAAGGTGTTTCACGTTTTCTAAAACATCAACGAGAGCCGCATAATCATGGCCATCAATGGGTCCATAATAATGAAATCCCATTCCTTCGAACATCACGGTTGGAATGACAAAGTTTTTCAAAGAGTGCTTCACTCGGCTGAGAGTTTCCACCATCTCTTCCCCGACACCAGGGATTCGTCCCACCACCAAGCGAATATCGTTTTGCAAACGGTGCAAAAATGGAGAACTCATTTTCTTACTGAGCATGGCACTAATGGCACCCACATTGGGGGCAATGCTCATTTCGTTATCATTTAATATAACGATAAGATTCTTCTTAAACTCAACATCTTGATGAAGACCTTCATAAGCTAAACCCGCCGTCAACGCCGCATCTCCAATAATCGCAATGACCTTATGCGGATCGTGATGACGTCGATGCCCTTCGGCAATTCCAATCGCAGCAGAAATCGAAGTGCCCGCATGGCCAGCACCAAAAATATCATGTTCACTTTCGTGGCGGCGACAAAATCCAGAGACTCCATTTTCTTGTCGCAATCCTTGAATGCCCACAAAGCGCCCCGTCACTAATTTATGTGGGTACGCTTGATGGCCGATATCCCAAACAATTTTATCCTCCGGAGATTCAAAAACACGATGCAAAGCCAAGGTTAACTCGACGACCCCCAGACCGGGAGCCAAGTGCCCGCCATTACGAGAACAAATCTCAATGAGATAATCTCGATACTCCTGTGCCAAAACTTTCATTTTCTCTTGAGGAATTTTCTTCAGATCTTCTGGCGAGCGAATACTCATGCTCAGCGGGTAGCGAGATTTGAGTTCTTCTTCTGTAAAATATTGTGAGGCCATTCTCCTTGCTTCTCCCTATTTTCTTCGTCCGTCTTTCGCGTCTTTAAAATTTTCGCTCTATCACAAAGCGAGTGAGTTCTTCTAGCCGATGGGAATGGGGAAAGCTTAAAGTCCGCAAAACATCCAAGGCCTTCTGGTACCATCTCTTCCCCTCGGCTCCAGCTTTATCTAGGCCCAAAAGAGAAACATAAGTAAGTTTTTCATTTTTTTCATCACTTTTCGCCGTCTTTCCTAATTCTTTGCCGCCGATCACATCCAGTACATCATCTTGAATTTGGAAGGCTAAGCCCATATCCATAGCAAATTCCCGCAAAGCTTCCACTGTCGGCCGCGGTGCTTCAGCTGCAATTGCCCCCATCACAACAGAAGCCGACAAAAGGGCTCCAGTCTTTTTTCGATGGAGAGACTCCAAGAGCTCCAGACTTGCAGGCTCTTCCACGCCAATATCCATATCTTGACCAAGAACCATACCATCCATTCCCGCCGCTATCGCTAGCACCTTGATCCAGCGAATTCGAACCAAATCCGGCGCTGACCCAGAGCCCGCTAAGACCTCAAAAGCCTTCGTCAATAATCCATCTCCGGCCAAAATCGCTCGGGCTTCTCCATAGACCTTATGATTCGTCGGTTTCCCTCTTCGAAGATCGTCGTTATCCATCGCAGGCAAATCGTCATGAACGAGTGAATAGGTATGAAGCATCTCTAAGGCCTGAGCAACGGGCATCGCCTTATTTTCGTCCCCACAAATGGCACGGCAAACTTCCAAAGCAAAAATCGGACGAATTCTTTTGGAAGCGGAAAATAGACTGTAGCAAGCGGCTTTCGTCACCGGATTACGGGGTTCTTGAAAAACTTCGTCTAAACACTGATTGATTTTGGAGCGTTGCCTTTCGAGATAAGCCTCCAGGCTCTCTATGCCAGATGCTTCCGGCTGAACGACTTCTACTCTTGTTCCCATGGTTTAATTTGCTCCAAATTTTTGAGCTTCAAAATCCTCTCGACCTTTCGCCTGAGGAGCCTTTTTCATCAGAAGTTCCACTTTTTTTTCGGCCTCCTGAAGCTTGGAGTAACAAAGCTCGGAAAGAGCACTTCCTCGCTCGAACAGTTGAATGGACTCCTCCAAAGGTAAATCCGGAGATTCCAATTTTGCAACAATTTTTTCAAGCTCGGAAAGGGCGTCCTCAAGGCGTTCTGGAAGCTTCTTCTCGTATTTTTTGGCCATGTGCCCTTCTAAGCGAATTTTATTGGCGCGTCTAGCTTTCGCTCGCTAGATTCCAAAGCATGGAAGAGATGAAATCAATGCTCCTTAAGCATTTAAAAGAGCTGGCCTTTTTTATGGAGTACGGAGATGAAAATTTCTTTAAGATTCGAGCCATCAAGGCCGCCAGGGAGATTTTGGAAGGCCTTCAAGCAGACGAAATTCATCAGAGAATTGAGGCTGGTACACTTACGGAATTGAAGGGGATCGGAAAGGGAATTGCTGGGATCTGTTCGGAGTTCTCCCGTTCTGGTTCAAGTAAGGATTGGAAAGCCGCCACAAAAGGACTTCCCCTTTCATTGATTGAACTCACCAAAATCAGGGGTCTTGGAATTCGAAAGATCAAAAGCATTTACGAACAATTAGGAGTTTCAAACATCTCGGAACTTGAATATGCCTGCGAAGAAAATCGGCTCGCCTCTCTCGAATCTTTTGGCAAAAAATATCAGGAAAAAATTCTGAAAGAAATCTTCTCACTCAAGGCCAATCAAAACAAACTCCTATTGTCCGATGCCCTCGAGGAAGCCAAAAAATTGGAAGCAAAATTTCCAAAAAAACTTCTCTTCGCTCCGATTGGCGATCTGGGAAAAAAAATGGAAATTGTGGAATACTTTGAATATCTTCTGGTTCCTCCCACTCCAAAAAAGCTCCCCGCCTTAATTCAAGATCTCAGTCAAACAAAGCTTCATAAATCTAAATCAGTTTCAAAAGATATTCGCTTTCACACGAAAAACGGACAAGAAGTTCGCTTTGTTTTTTGTTCGAAAGAAGAATTTGCCATTTCAAGAATTTTTCATACCAGCTCTGCAGCGCACTGGGAAGCTTTAGAAAAAAAAGCGATTTCAAAAAAACTTAATCTGACTTCAATGCAACTTAAAAAAGATAAAAAAATAATTCCGATTGAAAGCGAGGATAAGCTTTATCAAGAACTGGGCCTTGCTTACTATCCCCCGGAAGCACGCGAATATAGGCCGACTTCTTCCTTTGAATTCGTAAAACTTCAAGACGTCCACGGCGCCTTCCACACCCATACGACTTATTCCGACGGAAGAAACAGTCTTTCAGAGATGGTCGCCGCCGCTCAAAAGAGGGGCTGGTCCTATATCGGGCTATCGGATCATTCTCAAAGTTCTTCCTATGCCAATGGACTTAAAAAATCTGAACTTGAAAAGCAGTGGCAAGAAATGAAATCCACTTCGACCAAAGTCCAAGGCTTTCGAATCTTTCGCGGGATTGAGAGTGATATTTTAAAGAAGGGGGAACTCGATTACCCCGAAAGCATTTTAAAGAAATTTGATTTCGTTATTGCGTCGATTCATCAACGCTACGGATTGAAGGATATGACCGAACGGATTATCAATGCCATTCGAAATCCTTATACGACAATGATTGGTCATATCTCGGGTCGCCTTTTGTTGGGGCGTAACCCTTATGAATTGAGTTATGAAAAAGTGATTCGCGAAGCCATTCAAAGCAAAACCATTATTGAATTTAACTGTAATCCGCACCGAATGGATATCGATTGGAGGTTTCTAAATGAAGCCTGCCAACAGGGCCTCTTGATTTCTCTCAACCCTGACGCGCATTCCACCGAGGGTTTAGATAATGTTGAATTTGGCGTCTGGATGGCCAACAAAGCTCAAGTTGAAAAAAAACAAATCTTAAATACTTGGAGTGCAGAAGAAATAGACCTCTTTTTTATAAAAAATAAGAAGGCAGCCTAAAAGATGAAAGAAGACGAGCGCATCAAAAAAATAATTCAAAAACTCCGGCAAACTTATCCAGAAGCCAAATGCTCTCTTGATTTTAAGAGTCCTTTTCAACTTTTGGTTGCCACTATTCTTTCGGCCCAGTGCACCGACAAACGGGTGAACGAAGTCACACCAAAACTTTTTAAAAAATTTCCAAAGGCGGAGTCGATGGCAAAGGCCTCACTGCCCGAATTGGAAAATTATATTCGCTCGACAGGTTTTTTTCGGCAAAAGGCAAAGTCTTAAAGGAATGAGTCAAAGCATAGCAAATGATTGTGAAGGAAAAATTCCACTCTCCATTGAAGAGCTTACCAAACTTCCGGGGATCGGACGAAAGACCGCCAATGTGGTTTTGGGAAACGCATTTCATATCCCTGCCGGAGTCGTGGTGGATACTCATGTGGGTCGACTTTCTTTTCGACTGGGACTCACAAAACATAAGGATGCTCAAAAAATTGAACGTGACCTCAATGAGAAAATCCCCAAGAAACACTGGGTGGATTTCCCCCATTGGCTCATTCAACATGGGCGTCTCGTTTGCAGCGCCCGAAGTCCAAAATGCTCGGAATGCCCACTTTTATCTCTCTACCCTCAAAAGGGCGTCGAGGCGCGTCATCGCCAGGGGACGGCTGGGGCGAAAAACGCCTCAAAGCATCGTGCAAAACAAAGGCAAAGCGGTTAAAAGATCCATTGATAAAGAGAATTCTAAGCTCTGGAGGTAACTCATGAAAGTGACAAAGGCAGATGCTCTGGGCACTTGTTTCGGTGTACGAGATGCGATTGAAGAAGCCATGGATCCTCAATTCAAAGGGAATTTGACGGTCATTGGACAACTCGTTCACAACCCCCAAATCGTTCAACGCCTCAAAGAAAATGGCGTAAAAATTGTGGATGGCATAGACAGCCAAATCGATACTCCAAACGTTATGATCACGGCTCACGGAGCAGCAGACAGCGTGCGAGACAGAGCTCAATCGATGGGCTTTACGGTTTATGATGCCACCTGTCCCTTAGTCATGCGTGTTCACAAAACAATTAAGAAACTCGTTCAAGATGGTTATTTTCCGGTCATCATTGGACAAGAGTCTCATGTGGAAGTGCGTGGGACGGTTACCGACTTAAAGGAATATGCCGTTATCCTCGATGAAAATGATTTTGATCGAATTATAGATAAACCAAAAATTGGAATCGTCTCGCAAACCACTCAACAGGTCACTCATGTTTATCCTTTGGTGGAAAAAATTCGAGCACTCAAAAACTCAGATGGAAGTCCTAAGGAAGTTAAATTTGTAGACACGATTTGCAAACCTACGAAAGACCGACAAAAGGCCGTGCATTCGCTGGCCGATGAAGTGGATTTAATGATTGTGGTGGGTGGACATAACTCGAGCAATACAAAAAAGCTCAAGAAAGTCTGTGAAATGAAAAAGATTGGGGCCCATCATATTGAACGAGCCGATCAGCTCGAAGACGACTGGTTTTTTGGCAAAGAGCATGTGGGAATTACCGCCGGAACCTCTACGCCACATTGGGTGATTGACGAGGTTTATGATGCGGTCGTCTCGATTGGCAAACGGATTGAGAGCCGAGCTCAACAAGCTTAAAAACTTTTTTTCGTTTTCTCCGCCTCTCCCTTGATTCTTCGAAATCGAACAGGCTAGCCTAGGCACGAAAGGGGAATAGAATGTCTCATCGATATCTCGTTTTAGGTTCTGGAATGCAAGGTTCGGCTTGTGCTTGTTATTTTGCAAAATATGGAGATGCCAAACAAATCTGTATGGCGGACATCTCTGAGGACACAGCGCAAAAAGCGGCCGATCGAATTAATCAACTCACCAGGTCTCACTTAGCCAGTGCAGAAGTGATCAATGTAAAAGATCATCAGAAACTCGTCGAGCTGATGAAAAACTATGATGCCGTTTTAAGTGCTATTGATTATTCGATGAATGTTGATATTACAAAAGCCGCGATTGAAGCCGGCGTTCACCTCTGTGACCTGGGTGGTAACACAAACGTGGTTCGAGAACAACTCAAACTTCACCCGCAAGCTCTTGAAAAAAATATCAGCATTGTGCCGGACTGTGGGCTTGCGCCTGGTCTCGGCAATACGCTTGCCGCTTATGGCATTGAGCTTTTAGATGAATGCGAAGAGGTGCAAGTCCGCTGCGGCGACCTTCCTCAAAACCCAAAACCCCCTCTCCAGTACAAATTGGTTTTTAATATTCGTGGATTGACCAACGAATATTTTGGAAAAGCATGGATTCTTAGAAATTCTGAAATTCAAGAAATTTCTACATTTACCGAATGTGAAGAATTGGAATTTAAATCGCCGATTGGCAAATGCGAAGCCTTTGTCACGACCGGCGGAACCTCCACCTGCCCTTGGAGCTTTCAAGGTAAAGTCAAAAACTATGCCTATAAGACGGTTCGCTATCCCGGGCATTACGAAAAAATTAAATGCATGATGGACCTCGGATTGCTAGACACGACTCCGGTGAAAGTCAATGGCTGTGAAGTCGCCCCCAGAGATGTTTTTCATGCAGTGGTTCCTTCTCATATTGATTTCCCCGAAGACAAAGACTTGGTCGTACTCCGAGCCACTTGCAAGGGAACAAAATCTGGAAAAGCAAAAACCTTATGTTTTGAAATGATTCTTTTTCAAGACGAAAAAACAGGATTTAGCGCCATGGAAATGGGAACTGGTTTTCCCGCCGCTCTGGTTTTGATTCATGCCGCCCGTGGACAAGCGCAAAAGGGAGTGGTGAGTTTAGAAAAAGCCCTCGACAATGCAAAATATATGGAGGAGTTAATTCGAAACGGCCTTCCGATCGAAAAGATGGATTCCTAAAGGAGTGAACCTCTCGTGTCATCATTTAGCTTAAATCTGATTCAATTGCTGCTCATCGCCGGGGCCTTTGGCCTTGGCTTTGGGTTGGCGTATTTTATGTTGCGATCCAAAATCCTAGTACTGAAAGAGCGTGGACATTTTTTAGAAAAGCAGCTTCTGGATCAACAAAAGATTTTTGAGCAGGCGAAGAAAACACTGGAAGACTCCTTTCGAAGTCTTTCCTCTGAAGCCCTTCGAAATAATAATCAATCTTTTTTAACTTTAGCCAAAACTCAACTCGAGCGATTTCAAGAAATTGCCAAAAACGATTTAAATCAAAAGCAAGACAAGATCTACGAAATGGTTCGGCCCGTAAAAGAAAGTCTAGAGAAAGTGGACTCCAAGCTTCAACAAATTGAAAAAACTCGAGTGCAATCGGAGGCCGGCTTAAAAGAGCAAATTCAAGTTCTGAACGAAACCAATCGACAGTTGCGGACCGAAACCTCGAGTTTAGTGGCTGCCCTTCGCTCCCCCCAAACGCGTGGGCAGTGGGGAGAAATGCAATTGAAGCGCGTGGTTGAGATGGCCGGTATGTTAGATCATTGTGATTTTCGAACGCAGCAAACTCAAGGCAGTGTAGAAAATCGCTTACGGCCTGATCTAGTGGTTAAACTGCCCGGGGGAAAGAACATTATTGTCGATGCAAAAACCCCATTAAATTCTTATCTCGAAGCCGTTCAATCGGAAGATATTTCTAAAAAAACGCTCAAGTTTAAAGACCATGCGAGACATGTACGAAAACATATCGATGACCTTGGAAAAAAATCTTATTGGGATCAGTTCCAACCCTCTCCCGAGTTCGTCATTTTATTTTTACCGGGCGAAGCCTTTTTTAGTGCCGCGCTGGAGCAAGATCCTTCATTGATCGAAGCCGGGGTTGCACAAAATGTGATTGTCGCCACTCCAACCACCTTAATTGCTCTTCTTCGAGCCGCCGCCTATGGTTGGCAACAAGAAAGCTTGGCAAACAATGTTAAACTGATCGGAAATCTCGGCAAAGAACTCTACAAACGCCTCGCCGATATGGGAAAACACCTGACATCTTTAGGAAAGAATCTCAATCAAGCCGTAGATGCTTACAATCGAAGTGTAGGCAGCATTGAATCGCGTGTTTTGGTTTCAGCCCGCAGAATGCAAGACCTCAGTATTGGTTCCAGTAAAGAAGCCCTTCCAGAACTTCCTCAAATCAATCAAGTGACCAAAGAACTCAGCGCGCCTGAGTTTAGCGAGCAGTAGCCCTGAGTGATCGCTCTTTATGACAATAGCGTTCGGCTCTTTCTTGCCTCTCGATTTCGATTGAAAAATAACTTCCGCTACGGAAGTGATTGAAAACCTTGCTAAAAACTTTCATCAAATCGCACGTCACCTGTGACGGCCACTTGATAGGCGGAGACGCGGCGCTCGAAGAAGTTAGCCAGTTCTTGAGCGTCTTGTAATTCCATAAAGTCAAAAGGATTTCGCGCTCCGTAGTGCGCAGAGATGCCCAGGCTTCGAAGGCGCTGATCGGCAATGAACTGCAGATAGGTCCGCATATCTTTACTCGTCAAACCAGCCACGCCGGCACTTAAAAGATCGTGGGTAAAGCCCATCTCACAATCAATCGCTTCGTCAATCATCGCGATGATCTGTTGCTCAAGCTCTGGGGTCCACAGATCAGGTTCTTCTTCTTTGACGATTTCAATCACTCGAAACGCATATTCTATATGACAGCTTTCATCTCGGAAGACCCAGTTGGTTCCTGTCGCCAATCCATTCAAGAGTCCTTTTGAACGAAGATAATAAACGTAGGCAAAGGCTGCAAAAAAGAAGAGACCCTCAATACATGCCGCATAACAAATCAGATTGAGCAAAAACTTTTGACGCTCTTCCTTGGTATGCAGTTCCTTTAAGTTCCAGATACTGTTCATCCATTTGAAGCTAAAATCTGCCTTTTGCTTAATGGAGGGAATATTGTCGATTGCTGAAAAGGCCTCTGCCCGTTCTTTATGATCCGGAATATAGGTATCCAAAAGCGTTAAATAAAACTGAACATGCAGAGCCTCTTCAAAAAGCTGACGTGACATATAGAGGCGAGCTTCTGGCGAGTTGATATGCTTGTATAGATTCAAAACCAGATTATTAGAAACGATCGAATCCCCCGTTGCAAAAAAGGCTACTAACCGTCGGATCAAATGCTTTTCTGACGAGGAGAGCTTTGAATTTAGATCCGTGACATCCGAAGTGAAATCAACCTCCTCAACCGTCCATGTATTTTTAATCGCACGCCTAAACATTTCATAAAAATCAGGGTATTTCATGGGACGAAGAGTGAGATTTAATCCAGGATCCAAAATCATTTTTTAGTACTCCCTTTCTACTGACAGGCTTCACAAATTTCAGGATTTTCGAGCGAACAAGCTACCGCTTCTGCATCTTGCATCGGCCTCTTCGTTTGATTCATTCCGGAAGTCGTCACTTGAGCAATTCGCGAAGCAGGTCGTGATCGCAAATAATAAGTTGTTTTTATACCTTTTTTCCAAGCGTAGAAATACATGGATGAAAGTTTTCCAATATTTGGACTCTCAATAAAAAGATTCAAAGATTGACTTTGATCAATAAAAGGTCCGCGAGCAGCCGCTAATTCAATCAAAGATTTTTGCGGAATTTCCCAAACCGTTCGGTAAAGTAATTTTAAGTCTTCAGGAACTTCTTCGATCTTTTGTACAGAACCTTCATACATCTTGAGTTTGGTTCGAACATCCTCTGTCCAAAGTCCTCGCTCTTTCAAATCTGAAACCAAATAGCGATTCACTTGCAAAAATTCACCCGACAAGGTTTCTCGTTTAAAGAGATTTGAAATTTGCGGCTCAATCGATTCGTAAACGCCAACGATCGAAGCAATCGTGGCCGTTGGAGCAATCGCAATTAAAAGAGAATTTCTCAGACCATGTATTTTAATTTTAGAACGAAGCCCGTCCCAATCTAAATCCGGAGAAGGTGCGATATTCCATAAATCAAACTGGAGTTTTCCTTGCGCCGCACGAGTTTCAGAAAAAGCAGGATGGGGCCCGGACTTTTCGGCCAACTCACAAGAGGTCTTCAAGGCGTGAAAATAAATCACCTCTTGGATTTTTGTTGAAAGAGCCAAAGCGTCGGGCGAATCAACTGGCATTTTTAAAAGGAAAAATAAATCTTGAAGGCCCATGAGGCCCAAACCTACCGGCCGCCACTTTTGATTGGAATGCCCTGCCGATTCAATCGGATAAAAATTAATATCAATGACTCGATCAAGATAGCGAACAGCGGTCTCCACATTTTCACCGAGTTTTTTGAAATTAAATTTTCTTTTGCTTACATATTTGACCAAATTGATAGAGCCCAAATTACAAACGGCCGTTTCATTATTGGATGTTACCTCCAAAATCTCCGTGCAAAGATTAGAGAGATGCACGACATTTTCAGGCTTTGCCGTCTGATTGCATTTTGAATTACAGGCATCCTTAAAAGTCATCCACCCATTGCCGGTTTCCGCCAAATTTTTCATCATCCGAGCATAGAGATCCCTCGCTTTTACTTGGCGAGTATAGAGCTCGTCTGCTTCAGCCTTGGTATAAATTTTGTCAAATTTTTCACCGTAGCTATCTACCAATTGTGGAACGACTTTAGGATCGAAAAGAGACCACATTCCGTCCGCCTCAACTCGCTTCATAAACAAATCTGGAACCCAATTGGAAAGATTTAAATTATAAGTCCGTTGAGAAGGGTCTCCGGTATTTTCACGAAGCTCTAAAAACTCAAAAATATCCGCATGCCAGGTTTCCAAATACACGCAAGCCGCGCCCTTCCGCCTTCCACCTTGATTGACAGCTGCCACCGAGCTATCCAAAGTTTTCAGCCAGGGCACAATTCCATTGGACTTTCCATTTGTTCCTTTAATTAATGAACCACGGCTACGCACTCGATGATAAGCCAGGCCAATTCCCCCTGCAAATTTAGACAACAAAGCCACATCCGTATATTTTCCGTAGATTGCCGACAAATCATCTTGAGGCGAGTCCAATAAATAACAAGACGAAAGCTGTGGGCGAAGAGTCGCCGAATTAAAGAGTGTGGGTGAACTCGGCATATACTCTAGCCTAGAAATCAGATTGTAAAAATGAACAGCTTCTTCAAAAGTTTGAGAGAGACCACAAGCCACACGCATAAAAAAGTATTGCGGATTCTCAATCACGTCTCTAGATTCCGGATTCTTTAAAAGATAGCGATCATAAAGAGTACGCAGACCAAAATACTCAAAATAATCCGTTCTCGAAGAATCAACTGCCCGATCGAGTTGGCGAGCATTCGCCGATACAAAGGCAGTCACTGGTTCTGAGATAAGCCCCATTCTCGAGCCAGACAAGATCGAGTGAGAAAACTTAGCAATTTCTTGAGAGGCCACTTCTTCATCAATAAACTCAGACAGCAGTCGAGCGGCCAGCTTTGAATACACCGGCTCCTCAAAGGTCAAAAGCGAAGCCGTTTGAATACAGAGTTTATCTAGCTCTTTGGTGGTTGCTCCATCATAAATTCCGCTAATGGCCTTTGTCGCCACTCTCATCGGGTCTACATTTTCAAGTCCTGCCGCACAATTGGAAACCCGAGTGACGATCTTATTGACATCCACGGGGACGAGAGAACCATCACGTTTTCTCACCCTCATTCGATGACTTGCCGTTGAGGCTTTTTCTTTTACAGGTTTTCGAGCTACACGTGCCGGTTCAGAAGCTGTTTGCTGTTCAGTATCCATACCAACTCCTTAATCACCAATTGCTCTTCTCTAGGAGCAAGAGCCTAGAGTTTGACTTCCCATCAAACTCCAAAATTTTCCAAAATTTAAAATACCCTCCCCTTTGCATTAAGAAAAATCTCTTAATACAACCTCCGATCGCCTCTGAGCAGAACGGTCAAAGCCGTAATAAAAAAAGCTCTCGAGCTCATTGCAAGCCTTCAAAAATTTTCTACTCAGCCCTTCCGGCGTCGACCTCATTTCTTATCTTCATCTTAACTCTCATCGAGATTTTAAGATGATTGAAACTTGATCGTAATGTTTGTTGTAACAAACACATCGACTATTCTTCCAAGCTATCGTTCTGAGAATATTAGTGTCAATGAGGAAGCCTGTTTCAAAAAAAATTTTAGTTTTATTTTTTTCAAAAAAATTTTTTTCTCCGGACTTTTTCTTGACCAATTCAAAAGCTTCAAGAACTCGTCTCTTTCGGGCGTTTTTCGACAAAAGAATTTCTTCAAAAAATTATTACGCAAAGAATCATAAAATGAAAAAATCCTACTCAAAAGATCTCGAGCTTGATTGATAATCAGCGGGCACAGTAAAACCACTGCGACTTTTAGAAATCATTCAATAAAAAACTGTATTATTTGATTTCGCGATGAACAGTATGGCGACGAAGAAAGGGGTTATACATCTTCTTTTCTAAACGACTAGGAATATTCGTAGGATTCTTTGTAGTTGTGTACCGAGAAGTAGGTTTTCCCTCCTTTTTTGCCTCAGTACACTCCAAAGTAATGATTCGCTTTTTTCCTTTTTTTGCCATAGTGAAAGAAAGCTAGCGCCAGTTTCCCAAAAAATCTAGAAGCAAATTTTAGAAATTTTTACTGAACCCGAGAGGCCGAAAATCCTCATTTATTTATGTGTAGATCGGTCAAGCCTGCTGAGGAAGGTATCGTCGCAACCTCAGCGAATGGAGGTAAATCGGTATAGCAAGCCACTTGGTTTCTCCCCGCTTCCTTCGCTGAATAGAGCGCCTGATCGGCATGATCTAGCAGCTCAGAAGTCGAAAGGCTTGGTTGAGGAAAGCCCGCGGCCACCCCAACACTAACCGTAAGCGGAGCCCCTTGAAAGCTCGGGAATGGAGCTTCAATATTTAAGTCCAGGATCCTCTTTCGAACCACTTCCGCCACCACACAAGCACCGCTCATTTCTGTATTCGGCAGTAAGATAATGAACTCCTCGCCTCCATAACGGGCAACCATGTCTGCGGGACGACGAACTGCATCTCGCAAGGCCTGCGAAACCTGCTGAAGACATTCGTCTCCACGCAGATGCCCATAACAATCGTTAAAGGCTTTAAAGTGATCGATATCAATGAGAAGTAAACCAATCGAAGATTTAGATCGCTGTGCACGCTTCCATTCATTGTCAAAGCGCTCATTAAAATATCGACGATTTGACAAGTTCGTTAAAGGATCCAAACTAGAAAGTCGTTCCCACTCTTTATTCAAGGCTCTCAATATCTCGATAATCTCGCGAAGATTTTGCTCTCGTTGAACCGAATCATCAAAGTCCTTTACTAAAGCCATCTGATTTTTGATATGACTGACAAAACTCATCTCATCAAACGACTCAGAGATAAAATCAATATGCTCACATTGAAATAAATCCGATTTGATGTAACGCTTTGTGTCCTTACATAAAACAATAATCGAAATTCCTGCCCTGCCATCGGTCTTCAGGTTCTGAAGTAGATTTTCTTTAAGTTCTTTATCCTCAAGAAAATCCTCTGAAATAATTCGAAGGCCTCGTCCAGAGCTCAGACGTAATACCAAATTCGATTTAAAATTAGTCACATCAAGCAAAACCGTTTCGACATAGGGTCTTAAAAGCTTTTTTATTTTTTCAGCTACGGTCTTATTTGAATGAATGATCTCAATATTCATTTGATTTCTCATCAATGAAATCCTACCCTCTTTATTTCACCCCACTTTCGATTACCCATAAAGTGTTTAATGAGACCAAATACACGGAAAGACATTAAATTGTCATAAAGCAGATCAACGCCAAAGATCGATGGGGGTTTAGCCCCAAAAAGCTTACCAATCTAAGAAATTCCATTGTCAGCAAGTCACATCCCCCGCAGAAGCCTCCCGTACCGCAATGCATTGAAACGCTGGGTCAAATCTATTGTATCAGGAAGAAAGGATGTTCGAGCTTGGGGCGCTGCAGCAAGCTCTAAGTATTCTGAATGAGCCGTAACAAAGTCTAAGAAGCAATATAGACCACACCCACATTGATCGAAACTCCAGATGGATACCCGTCAAAGGCTCCTGGAAGAATTTGAATCTTATTTTGATCAGATAGCACTTCGTACAAGCTTGGATCAATTCGAGTGTCGTTAAAATAAACATCGACTTGTGGAACTGGAGTACACTGTAAATCCACCTTTTGTTCGGAATAGATTACAGCTTGTTGGAGATGATCAAAAACAGGACCGTAATCTGACTGCCGAATATCTTCAAAGATCCCGTCTGTAAGTTTTGTTAAAGCTAAATGAGTAAGACCTGCTCGGTCGACGCCATTTCCTGCAGTGTCTCCAACAATCGAGTCGTAAATATAACTCACATTCGAACCAAGGGGCTTAATCATGCTTTTGATCATATCA
>Ga0114931_10005923_pt1 | contig 15092 bp, 11 predicted proteins | sample 2SBtaG_FD_89579 | JGI IMG/M metagenome (GOLD analysis project Ga0114931, IMG submission 89579) | Deep subsurface microbial communities from Kolumbo volcano to uncover new lineages of life (NeLLi) - 2SBTROV14_V59a metaG | ecosystem: Environmental > Aquatic > Marine > Volcanic | place: Kolumbo...
GAATTCGGACGGGCAAGATGGGCCGATATCATTACTACGTATACATTTTGACCAATAAGCACCATACGGTCTTTTACATCGGCATGACGAATGACATTCATCGCCGCCTCCGGGAGCATCGAACGAAAACGCCCGGGAGTTTTACCGCAAAGTACCAGATTTGGAAACTGGTTCATCTCGAAGAATACTCGGAGGTTCGGGATGCTATTCACCGCGAGAAACAATTAAGAAACTGGCACCGACAATGGAAGATAGACTTGATCCTAAAATCGAATCCGGAGATGATGGACCTCGCGGCGGATTTGGACGCGGAATAGGATCTCATCCGCCGTGGTTCGGAGATCCTGAATCAAGTTCAGGATGACACGTTGGGTGGGTCTGTGATAGTACCACCGGATAGCCTTCGAGGTCGCCAAGAGCATGGAGCATGAAGACTTTCAAATGGGCTTTTTTTGAACATGAAGAAAGAATACCGGGAACCAATCCGGCTACGTCGATCGACTAATATGAGACATGAAGGCCCGGCACTCTCCTCTTTTCTTGTCATCCTGAACTCGATTCAGGATCTAATTCGCCGCGTTTGGGAGATCCTGAATCAAGTTCAGGATGACATCTACTTTTGTTCTGAGATCTTACCAACGGATAGCCTTGGGGATCGCTCAAGGCTGGGAGTATGCAGTCTATCAAAAGAGCATCGAAGATCTCACGTTCACAGCCTCGACAGACGTGCCTGACCGGACATCGCGGCCCGGAGCCGAGCGGCCCCCGAGCGGCTCGTGGTCACTTCTGCGCCGTTTTGCAGGGTGAGACCGTACCGACCACTGCCGGCGGATTCGATGCTCTCGATGAAATCCAAATTCACGATCGTCGAGCGATGAATGCGCACGAACCGGGCTCCGGGCAGGCGGGCTTCGAGTGTCTTCATCCGTACGGACACGAGGTGGCGTTTGCCCGCCGTCACGAGACACGCGTAGTCGTCGGCCGCGCAAACCATGAGGACATCGGACACCGACACGGGATGTATGTGGCCCCGGCCTTTGACAAAAATCTGCGTCAACGGCGTATCAGGCCTGAGCGCCTGGTCAATCCGTAGTGAGGTCGTGGAATCATCGGGTATCAGCCGGGTCACCGCCTGCTCGAAGCGTCGTCGCCCGAACGGCTTGAGCAGATAGTCGAGTGCCTGCAATTCAAAAGCGGCGACGGCAAACTCCTCGAAAGCGGTCGTGAAGATGATGTGGGGCCGGTAGTGGAGTCGGCGGACGAGTTCGAGGCCCGACATGCCGGGCATGCGGATGTCCAAAAAGACCAGATCGGGCAAAAGCGACTCGATGAGGCGGAGGGCCTCCGATCCGTCGCCCGCCTCGCCCACACGTTCGAGGTGTGGCGACCTCCCGACCAGCCGCCGCAGTGACGCACGTGCGAGGGGCTCGTCGTCCACAATAAGGGTGCGAATCGGATTCATGACGGGCCGTCTCGGTCAGGATTCGGGATATGTATGCATACGTGCGTGCCGCTGGTTTCACGTTGCGCGATATGAAGAGACGCCCTGCCGGAATACAGTGCATCGAGCCGGGAACGCAAGTTTTTTAGGCCGCTGCCCTGCTTTTCTTCCGTCGGATCAAATCCGAGGCCGTCGTCTTCGACAACCAACTCGAGGGCATTCGCTATGCGATGTGCATCGACCCGGACGACGCCCGGGCCGGGCCGCCCGTTGAGGCCGTGCAGGATGGCATTTTCAACCAACGGCTGCAAGATAAATGGCGGGACGAGGACCCCACCAATGACCGGATCCATAGTCATTTCGCACTTCAGATGATCTCCGAAGCGAAGGGTCTGCAACGCGACGTAATCTTCAACGAAGCGCCATTCCTCCGCGAGCCGAACGCGGCTCGCAGCGCGGTCTTGTACCGCATAACGCAACAGATCTCCGAGCAATTCCATCGCATCGACCGCTTTCTCCCGATCCAAAAAAATGAGCGAAGAGACAGAATGGAGCGCATTGAAAAGAAAATGCGGATGCAACTGCGAGCGCAGCGCCGTCAGCCGGGCTTCGGCCGCCAGGGCTTCGGCACGAGAGGCTTTCAGGCGCTCATCCTGCAGCCGGCGGCTGATGCGCGATGCATACGACAGCCCCGCCACGATGACATAGAGCCATACCCCCATCAACAGGCGCCAGCTATAGATGCGCACGTCCCATTCGAGATCGGCCAGGGCGCCTCCTTCCAGGAGCATCCCGATGACGGGACCGAGGACGGTCCACGCGGCGGCAAACACAAGCGCCAGACCCAGATGAAACCCGATGAAGGCGGGCGTCATCCGATCGGGCCAGGCCACCCGGCCGGTGAGGGGCCAGACGAGCAGGCTCAGCCCGGCCGCCGTGATCGTGGCCGTCAGACCGGAGAGGGCCGCCTCTCCGAGCGCCACCGCCCCCTGCCCCCAGCCCAGGATGAACAGCGTCCACAGAACAAAGAACGTCATCCATGAGAAGCCGACCACATAGGCGGGGCGCATCGGAGAACGAGAGACAGGCATCGCAAGCAAGGCAGAAGAGAGAATACGTGCCGAACGCCCCCAAACGCCGGTGGGTCCGGAACCCGCGGCTATTGCCCCGCAGCGATCCGCGCGATCATGTCCGTCGCATTCTGGTTGGCCGGATTGACATCGAGCGACTTTTTATAGAACGTGACGGCTTTGTCCTTCAGACCTTTTTTCATATACGATTCGGCCAGGCTGTCGTACACATTGAAGGATTGAGGATACGATGCCACATTTAACTCGAACACCCGAATTGCGGCATCCATCGATCCCTTGTTCATCAGTGCATAGCCGAAGGCATTTACTTCGCGCTCGGTGAAGATGCCGGCGTTGGCCGGGTCGTCTTTGAAGGTGTGATAAGCCGCCTCCATGCCTGCGAGGCCGCCCGAGCGGAGGGCTTCCGCCATGAGGTCGGTCACGGAGGCCAGCTTTAGGACCCGCAAACTCGCCACCGGCACGGGCGGGCGGAGTACGTTGGGTGGTGTCCGGTTGACGTAGTCATTCACATAGAGCCGATCGCCGTTGGGGCCGGCGGCGATGCCATTGGGGAAGGTAAAGACGGCCTCCATGGGGGCGCCGTCCACTTCGCCGAAACCGCCCGTACCGGCCATGTGGGTCACGGTCCCATCCATGGTCACCTGGAAGATCCGGTTCGTCTTAAAGGCCGTCACATAGAAAGCGCCCCGGGCTACCGCCACGTGCCCATTGCCGTTGCCGGGGATCGTGGCAAAGAGCGAAACCTGCCCCTGCCGGTCCACGCGCAGCATCTTTCCGTCGCTGAAGTTGACGACGTACAGACTGCTGTCGGGGCCGATGGTGATACCATTGGGGCAGTTGAACAGGTTGCTCCGGGCAAACGTCCGGGCCACCCTGTCCTCGCCGATGCGGCTGATAGTGTTGCCCTGGCAGTTGTTCACGTAGAGGGCACCTTCGGCATCGAGGGCCAGCCCCACCGGTCCCGCCAAACCGTCTTCCACCCACACCGCCGCGCGCCCCCGCCGGTCGATCTTGACGATGTAATTGCCCGAAAAGTTGGCTTGAAACAGATAGCCTTGCGGGTCGATGACATTGCCCGAGGGGCCGTAAAGACCGTCCGCGAATTTCTCCACCCGGCCGTCGGGCCGGATGCGCCAGACGGTGTCCATGAAGTCGGCGCTGAAGATATTGCCCAATCGGTCGACGGCCACTCCACCCACGCCACCGACCAGCGTATCGGCCAGCGTGACGACACGGCTAATCTGCGCACGGCCGGAAGTGGCGGCCAGCGTCATAAACAATAGAACGGCGAAAATGGCCGGTTTGCACTTCAATCGTCCCATGGTGGTTATCCCGTCTGTTGATACCTCGTGGTCGATACAGCATACCGATTTCCCGTCTTGCCTCCATGCGAACGGCCGATGGGAGATGTCGGTTGGCCGAATCGTCCGGTAGCCGACGGGTCATTTTCGGAAGGACCCTTACGGAACGAATGCCCGCACCGTCTGTAGTTTGCGATGTCCGATTTCTTCCCTTCGTCCGAGTCCGGAGCATCGATGAACGCCCGCATGATGGTCATGGCGCTGTCCGCCATCTTCGGCTTCGTGGCCGCGCTTATGGCTTATCTGATCACCCACGAGGAGTACGCTCATCACTTTCACGACCGGGGAAGGATCATCCGAAATGCTCTGGCGACGGCCGCCGTTGCATTCCTGTTCTTCATCGGATTGGGGCTTCTTCTCGTCCTTTTCGTACCGGGCATCTGAAGCATGGAATGCGTCGGTTAGTACCGCCGAAGCCGCAAACGACCGGTGGCGGACCGGCCCCCGATCATTCGCCCAAATCAGGCAAACCACCCGCCGCGAGTCGCGCATTGATGGCCTTGAGTTGCCCGTCATGGAGCGCATTCCATCGGCCGCGTACCGCGTCGAGCGTCGTCTGAAGCGCCTCGACAGCCGAGAGGGCCTGCGTGGTCGGCCGGGCATCGGCGCCCTGAAGGACGGCCATCACGAAGAGCAATTTCTGCTGAACGCCGCCCAGGGTTTCCTTGCCCACCGGTGCGGCATAGGCGCTGCCGTAGACGGTGTCCGGGTTGCCGGGAGCCGGCCCTTCGAGCGCCGCGGCGGCATCATCGAGCCGTTTCAGCGCCCCACGGAGGGAAGCCTCCAGGGATTCATCTTCGAGGAGCGACCGGATCTGAGCACGAAGCGAATGTACCCGGGCGCGTGCCGCCTGTGCCCGTCCGTACGCGCCATAACACGCCATCGAGGCATCGAACTGCGCTTGCAGGGCTTCCGGCGACACCTCCACACGCGGGTCGATCCGGACGGTCAGCGGCTGGGTCTGTGCGACACCGTCGACGGTGAGGCGGAGCGTATAGGTGCCGGGGTGCACCCACGGTCCGAGGGGACCGCTCGGCGTATCCCCGGGGACGGCGGTGATGGGGTGCGACCGGCGCGCACCCTCCGGCGGCGGATAATGCAAATCCCACACGAACCGCTGCATGCCCGCGCCCGTGGCGAGCATTTGCGGCGGGCGAATCCAGTACGGTGCATACGGATGATCGTCGAGGTGGGCGGGCTCCGGCACATCGGTACTCGCGAATCGTCGCACGACGCGGTGGTCCCGGTCGAGGACTTCGAGGACGACGGTCGACGCGGGTGCGGTGAGGTAATAATTGATGATCGCGCCGTCGGGCGGGTTTTGCCCGGCGACTTCCTCGGGCGGCAGCGGCGTATCCGAATACATATTCCACCGAACGCGGGTGGCCGTTTGCGGGGCAAAGAGATAGGCCCTGTCAACCGCCATCGCGGCATCGACCTGCCGGAGCGGCGTGATGTCGTCGAGGATCCAGAAGCCGCGCCCGTGCGAAGCCGCCACCACGTCGTCGCCGTGGAGGACGAGGTCCCGGATGGACGAGGCGGGGGCATTCAGGCGAAGGGACTGCCAGTCGTCGCCGTCGTTGAAGGAGACATACACGGCGCGTTCCGTCCCGGCGAAAAGGAGACCGGGGCGTTCGGGGTCCTCCCGTACCACGTTGACCGGCCCGTTTTCGGGGAGGCCGCGCGTGATTTTCGTCCACGATGCCCCGCCGTCGTGGGTGCGGTAGATGTGCGGCCGCATGTCGTCGAGCCGGATGCGGTTGACGGCGGCATAGGCCGTCCCGGTGTCGAAATGCCCGGCGTCGAGCTGCGAGATTTTGCTCCATGCGGTGAGGTTCGGAGGAGTGACGTCCTCCCAGGTTTTTCCACCATCATGGGTAGTGTGGATGAGCCCGTCGTCGGTCCCGGCCCAGATGAGATCGCCGTCGAGCGGCGAGGGCGCGAGTGCATAGATCACGCCACGCCGCTTCATCGACGCCATCTCCGGCGTGCGGAATCGGCCGATGCTCTCCGGCACGTCGGGCTGCTCCCGCGAGAGGTCCGGGCTGATGATGTCCCAACTGTGCCCGCCGTTCGTCGTTTTGAAGAGTACATTGGTGGCAAAATACAGCGTGTGCGGATCGAAGGGTGAGAAAAGGAGCGGCATCGAGCGAAGGATGCGGTATTTGCCCGATCGCAGGGCTTCGGGGGCCACATTTTGCACCTGCCCCGTGCGCTCGTCGTACCGGACCACTCGCCCCCCGTAGACGAGGTCGGGATTGAGCGGGTCGGGCGCCACATAGGCGTATTCGTCGGCGCGGACGGGGTGCCAGTCGCGCGCGGTGATCTGCCCGTAATTGCTCCGGCTCGCCACAGACACGGCGCCGCTCTCCTGTTGCCCGCCATAGACGCGGTACGGAAAGCGGTTGTCCGTCGCGACGTGGTACAACTGCGACGTCGGCTGGTTGTACCACGAACTCCACGTCCGGCCGCCATTGACCGAAATGACAGCCCCCTGATCGGCCGCGAGGAGAATAATGTCGGGGTTTTCCGGATTGATCCAGATGCGATGGTAGTCGTCGCCGCCGGGCGCACCTTTGAATGCCGTGAACGTTTTTCCGCCGTCCGTGGAGCGGTACGCCGCGATATTGCCCACGTATACGACGTTGGGGTTGTTCGGGTGGACCTTGATTTCGCCGAAATCGTCGCCGCGCCCCCACAGGCGGTAATCGTCATTGAAGCGCGTCCAGCTTTCACCGGCATCATCGGAGCGGTAAATGCCGCCGCCTTCGCGTGCGTCGACGGTTGCATAGAGGCGGTTCGGGTCGGAAGGGGCGATACCGATACCGATACGTCCGAGGCCCTGCGCCACCGTCGGGAGACCCTGCCGAAGCGCGTGCCACGAAGCGCCGCCGTCGGTGCTCTTGTACAGCCCGCTGCCCGCACCCTGCCAGGCCGCATTTTCCCACGGCCCCTCTCGCGCCGTACACAGGTCGGCATAGACGATATCCGGGTTGACCGGATCGAAGGCCACCTGTATGGCGCCGGTATCCTCATCGATGTAAAGTACGTTCTGCCAGGTCGCGCCGCCGTCGGTGGTCTTATAGACGCCGCGTTCCTCGTTCGGCCCGTACGGATGCCCGAGGGCCGCCACGAAGACCACGTCGGCATCGCGGGGGTCGACGATGATGCCGGCGACCTGCTGAACGTCACCGAGACCGATGTGGCGCCACGTTCGGCCGCCGTCGGTCGATTTGAACATCCCGTCGCCCACGGCGAGGTCGGGACGGTGGAGGCCCTCACCCGTGCCCACGTAGAGGATGTTCGGATCGGACGGCGCCACGGCGAGATCGCCGATGGAGCCCGTCGGCGCGTCGTCGAAGAGCGGATGCCACGTGCGGCCGTAATCATCGGTCTTCCACACGCCACCGTTGTTTACCCCGATATAAAACAAGCTGGGCTGCCCCGGCACCCCCGTCGCCCCGACGGTACGCCCGGCGCGATACGGCCCGATCATGCGCCATTTCAGTCCTTGATACAGATCTTCAGGCACCGGTTGCGAAACGGCCGTCTGGAAGGCAAACAGGACGAGGAGAAGGAGGATTCCGTATTTCATGGCAGGCTCCGAATTGAGTAATTCAATGGCGATAGACAATTTGTGGTGATTGCATTTTCAATAGTAAACGGAAGGGTCATCCGCAGGCCCACAATACCGTGACGTCATCACGACCGAGCCCTGCGAGTGGAGAGATCTCCCCGGCCAGGAATTGCCCGGCCTGATCGATGAGATCTCTCGACTCCGCTTCGCTCCACTCGAGATGACGTGACGATGTGATGGGCCACGAGCCCTTAGCCACAAGCCTCCGGCCTTTCAGAGCCATCGGCCAATAGCCAGCAGACCTCAGCCAACCACCAACGTCATTTACTGGCGTGAACCTTCGGTTACGACCGAGCCCTGCGAGTGGAGAGATCTCCCAGGCCAGGAATTGCCCGGCCTGATCGATGAGATCTCTCGACTCCGTTTCGCTCCGCTCGAGATGACGTGACGATGTGATGGGCCACGAGCCACGAGCCACGAGCCTCCGGGAGATCCTGACGATTTTATTGAGACTTATCTCAATACATCGTCGATGCAAAAATACGGTATCATTCATCTCCGCGCATGGTCTGAACAGACGGCAGTGGATTCGCCGGCAGGTTTTCATGGAGATACCGGGTGAGCAGTTTGAACAGGTGAAGCGTGGTACCTCGCCCTTCGTAAATGCCGTGCGAGCGGTTGGGATACGCCATCATCGTAAACGGCTTGTCGTATTCGACGAGCTTATTAATGAGCGCCTCGGTGCCCTGATAGTGGACATTATCGTCGCCGGTGCCGTGTACGAGGAGGAGGTGCCCCTTCAGGTTCTGTGCAAACGTGATGGGCGACCCCTCGCGGTATCCCTCGGGATTATCCTGTGGGGTGCCCATGTACCGCTCCTGATAAATGGTGTCGTAATACCGCTGATCCGGCACGGGCGCGACGGACATGCCGGTCGCGTACACGTCCGGATATCGAAACAGGGCATTGAGCGTCATCGAGCCGCCGCCGCTCCATCCCCAGATGCCGATACGGGTCGAGTCGATGTACGGCCACCGGCCGATGGCCCTCGCCGCCGCGGCCTGATCGGCCGACGCCAGCACACCCACGGCGCCGTAAACCACCTTCCGCCAGTGCCGCCCGCGCGGGGCCGGCGTGCCGCGGTTGTCGATGCTGATCACCACGTATCCCTGTTGCGCGAGCATCTGATGCCACAGGTAATTACGCCCGCCCCACCGGTCCACGACCGTTTGGGACCAGGGTTCGCCATAGACATAAAAGAGCACCGGATACGTCAGATTCGGGTCGAAGTCGGGCGGGCGGATTTCCCACCCGTCGAGTTGCGTGCCGTCCTCGGTGCCGACGCGGAAGAAGCGCGTCTCGCCGAGTTTGACCTGTGCCAATGTCTCCTTTAGCCCGGCATTGTCGACGAGGGTCCGAATGACCTCGTGGCCCGGCAGGCGAACGAGTTCGATGACCGGCGGGGTATCGAATTTCGAATACGTGTGAAAAGCCCATCCCGCTCCCGGCGCGATCTGATAAGCGTGGGTACCCGGCTGATCGGCGGGGGTGAGCCGCTCCGCATTTCCGCTTCTGTCGAGTGGAACGCGGTACAGATAGCGTTGCGTGGGGTTATCGGGTGAGGCATAGTAATACAGCCAGCCCCCGTCCGTATCGATGTGGGCGACGCTGATGAGGTCGAAGGCGCCCGGCGTGAGCAGCCGTACGTCATGTCCGTCGCGCGAGACGAGGTACGCGTGGCGCCACCCGTCGCGCTCGCTGACCCACGTGAAGGCCGAACCGTCGGCGAGCCATCGCATGTCGTCGCGCACATCCACCCAGGCACTGTCTTCGTCCACAAAGATCGTGTTATCGCGCCCGAGGCCGCCGTGCCCAGAATAATCTCCAATCGGTTTTGCTTCCGATTGAGGTGCTGCATCACGATCTCCTTCGAATTCGCGGCCCAGTCCATTCGGGCGATATAATGATTCCTGAGGTCGTCGGAGGGCTCGAACCATTGAATGGCGCCGCCGCCGGCGGGCACGACGCCGACGCGTACGGCCGAGTTGGTGGTGCCCGCTTTCGGGTATTGAACGGGCTTGACAAACGAATAGAGCGAGTCGGTGTCGTTGATCAGCAAATAGTCGCGCACGCCCGAGGCGTCGAGTTGCCAGAAGGCGATCTGCGTGCCGTCCGGGCTCCACCGAAAGCCGTCGCGGAGGAAAAACTCTTCCTCGTTGACCCAGTCGAACGTGCCGTTGATGAGCGTCTTCGATCCGTCGTTCGTGAGTTGCGTGATGTGCCCGTCGGACAGGCGCTCGACGTAAAGATTGTTCTCACGGACGTACGCCACCCGCGATGCGTCGGGCGAGAATTTGGCGAACATCACGGTCGACGGCGGTGCATCACCGCCCAGTTGGTGGAGGCGGCCGCTTTTGAGATTGAGCGCCCAGAAGTCGCCCCGGGTATTTTGCCGCCATACGCGCCTCGAATTGGTGAACACGAGCAACATTCCGCCGTCCGGGGACCAGGAATAATCTTCGATGCGGAGCGGCGACGTGGCGCCTGCCGGGATGAGGCTGGAGGCCGGAACCATCACGGTGCGCGCGCCGGTGGCGGGATCGTACTGCACGATGTCGCGCCCGGTCCCGTTCGCCGAGGGTTCCAGCGTGGTATAGCTTTGTCCGTCGTTCAGCCAACGGGCTGGACCGAATCGTTGTCCGAAAAAGTCGGACGAGGCAAACAGGCGTTCCGGCGTCAGGATGGCCGGGTCCACCGTCTGAGCCTGGAGCGATGCGACGGCCATCACGGCAAACAGCCATACGAACAGGGTCTTTTTCATGCTATCTCTGAGAGAATTGAGCGGGTTTGTGGAGAATATACGCGCTCGGCGGATATCGTGTGGACTGCCCAATCGTCTTGATGCGCTTGCCACAAAATGATGTATCGTCGCAGCCGGCGACGGTGCATCCGATAAGATTTGAGCCGATTGTATTATAAATGTCGTGTCAGTAAAAGATGAGCCACTTGTGGCGAAGTCCCCTTTGCCATCCGAACGATTGCCGGGCTAATTTTGGACGATCCGCTCGATCATTGGCCCTTCCATTAACGAACCCCAATCGCCATGAAGATTCTGGTTGTTGACGACGAAAGAGATGTCGAAATGTTGTTCCGACAACGCTTCCGAAAAGAAATTCGGTCCGGTGAAATCGATCTTGTTTTTCGATTCTCCGCCGAAGACGCGTTGCACTATCTCCACGAAGACGGCCGTACGGATGTCGTTCTCGTGCTCTCCGACATCAACATGCCGGGAATCACCGGGCTGGAATTGCTGTGCCGGATCAAGTCCGAGCCGCCCCCCGTGCCGGTCTGCATGATGACGGCCTACGAGAACAACCTCCATAGGGAGCGGGCGGCGGAATGTGGATGTGATGGCTATCTGACGAAGCCCCTCGATTTTGGGGCGTTGAAAGCACGCATTCGAAACATCGCCTTGCGTTCCCCGGACCCCGCGTGAATCTTGTACATACGCACGCGATGTGTTTATTTGGACGGCCTCACCGGCCGTTGACGCGCCTGATAATTTAGATTAACCGAAACCCCCATGATCGCCGCCCTCGGACATAGTGAAGACATCGACTCGGCAGACGCCATCGAACAAGCCCTCGCGCAGTGCGATGAAACCCTGGCCAGACGGACGCCGCAGGCTGGGCTTCTCTTCGCCGGCATCGACCACGACCATCAGGCGCTCCTCGACGCCGTCACGGCGCGGCATCCCGGCATCCAACTCATCGGCGGCACCACGCACGGTGAGTTCTCGAACAACGGCTTCTCTGAGGATTCGGTGGTGCTCATGCTGTTCCACTCGGACCGGGTGCGCTTCGGCGTGGGCGTGGGCGAAGGCGTGCGGGCCGACCCCGAGGGTGCGGCCCGGCAGGCCGTGGCGAGGGCGAAGGAGGGACTCGACGCACCCGTCCGTCTGTGCCTCGCCGTGCCCGAGGGCCTCATGATCGAGCCCAGCCGGCTGGTCGCAGCGCTCGGTGAGGCGGTGGGCGCGGACGTCCCCGTCTGCGGCGGCCTGGCGTGCGACCAACTCCGGTTCGAGGAGACGTACCAGTTCTGCAACGACCGGGCCCTTACCGATGCCGTGCCCGTTCTGCTGCTGGCCGGCCCCCTGCACGTCTCGCTCGGCGTGTGCAGTGGCTGGGAGCCGATGGGCACGGAGCACCGGGTCACGGACTCCGATGGCCCCTGGGTCCACCGGATCGATGACTACTCTGCCGAGGAGCTCTGGACACGCTATTTCGGCTCGACCAGACTGGACGGAGTCCGGCAGGCCATGGCCGTCTATCCCGAGCCGGAAGGCACCGCGTCCGAGCGCGACGACTTCTACCTCAGCGTGCCCCTCAATTTCAATCCGGACGGCAGTATGTTTTTCCAGCCGGCGATCCCGAAGGGCACCCGCATCCGGTTTGCCGACGCCGACCGTGAGCAGGTGCTCACAGGCACCGAGGCGTCGACGGTGCAGGCCCTTGAGGGCTTTCCCGGAGATACCCCGGGTGCCGTGCTGATCTTTTCTTGCGCAAGCCGCTCCACGCACCTCGGCACGAAGGTGGGCCGGGAGCATCGGCTCGTGGAGGAGCGCTTTGGCGCTGGCGTGCCGATGATCGGCTTCTATACCTACGGAGAACTCTGCCCGCTGCCCCATTCGCCGATGTCCCGGGTACATGCCTATACCTTCGTCACCGTATTGATCGGAGAAGACCCATGAGCGAGCACGACCTCAAAACCCTCGAAAAACAACTCCCGGTGCTCCGTAAAAAGCTCGAACGCCCCGACCAGCGACCCTTCGTATAACCTACTTTCCCTCGCTCTATGATTGCCGCCCTCGGACATAGTGAAGACATCGACTCGGCAGACGCCATCGAAGAAGCCCTCGCGCAGTGCGATGAAACCCTGGCCGGACGGACGCCGCAGGCGGGGCTTCTCTTCGCCGGCATCGACCACGACCATCAGGCCCTCCTCGACGCCGTCACGGCGCGGCATCCCGGCGTCCGGCTCATCGGCGGCACCACGCACGGTGAGTTCTCGAACAACGGCTTCTCTGAGGATTCGGTGGTGCTCATGCTGTTCCAATCGGACTGGGTGCGCTTCGGCGTAGGCGTGGGCGAGGGGGTGCGAGCCGACCCCGAGGGCGCGGCCCGGCGGGCCGTGGCGAGGGCAAAGGAGGAACTCGACGCGCCGGTGCGCCTGTGCCTTGCCGTGCCCGAAGGCATCGGCATCCAGTCAAACGCGGTGGCTGCGGCCCTCGGCGCGGCCCTCGGCGAGGGGGTGCCGGTTTGTGGCGGCCTGGCCGGCGACCAGCTCCGCATCGAACAGACCTTCCAGTATGGCAACGACCGGGTGTACACCGATGCCGTGCCGGTCCTCCTGATGGCCGGCCCCCTGCACCTCTCGACGGGTGTTTGCAGCGGGTGGGAGCCCCTGGGCTCCAAACACCGCGTCAGCCGGACGAACGGCTCCCTCGTGGAACGCATCGACGACTGGACGGCCCGCGACCTCTGGGTGCGGTACTTCGGCACCGCCAAACTGACCGGCGCCCGGCAGGTGGTGGCCGTCTTTCCGGACGACTCCGGTGAGGACCAAGAGGACTTCTATTTGAGCGTGCCCTTCGATATTCAACCCGATGGCAGCATGTTTTTCACGCCGCACGTCCCGACGGGCGCCCGCATCCGCTTCGCCGATGCCGACCGGGCCCAGGTGCTTGCCGGCACCGAGGCCTCGACGGCGCAGGCACGGGACGGCTACCCGGGGCCGGCGCCCGAAGCGGCGCTCGTGTTCTCGTGCGCCGGGCGGCACGGGCACCTCGGCACGCAGGTCACTCGCGAGCACGAGATCCTCACCGCGTGCTTCGGCCCCACGCTCCCCGTCATCGGCTTCTATACGTACGGCGAGCTCTGCCCCTTACCGAATGACCCGGCCCCCCGTGCCCATGGTTGTACCTTTGTCACCGTTCTGATCGGAGAAGCCCCATGAACCCGACCGACGTCCAGGCCCTCGAAAAACGGCTCCGGGTGCTGGAAAAAAAGCTCGCCCGTTCCGAGCGATACCGCGCCGAACTGGAGGACAAACATGACCGTGACCAGGCCCTCTACCGGCGCCTCCACAAAGAACTCGAAGCCGCCCGGCGCGAGGCCGAGATCGAGACCGCCCTGGAGCGCGTCCGGGCCCGGGCCATGGCCATGCAGACGTCCGACGAATTGTCGGCGCTGGTGGCAACGCTTTTCGAAGAGTTGAAGGCACTGGATGTTGCCCTGAGCTGGTGCATGATCAACCTCATCGACGAGCAGACGAACACCAACACGATCTGGGCTACCAGCCCGGAGATCGGCGCAACGCCGGAATCCTTCCCGCTGAAGCTGGAGGTCGATCGCTGGCCCTTCCATCGAGCGTTTATGCAGGCCTGGAAGGAGAGAAAGGCCCCCTGGGTTTATGTGATGGCAGGCGCTGAAAAAGCGGCCTATGACGGCTACCTGTTCAGCGAAACCGAGATCGGCAGGCTCCCGGACCCCGTGAAAGCCGCCATGCAGGCCGCCGGGCAACATGTCTTTTCGTGCACCTTCAGTACGTTCGGGGGATTGCAAACAGTCGGGGAAGAACCGCTCTCCGGGGAGAGCCTCGATATCCTGTGCCGGTTCGGAAAAGTCTTCGACCTCACGTACACCCGGTTCAATGACCTCAAGCAGGCCGAAGCCCGGGCCCGCGAGGCACAGATCGAAGCGGCGCTGGAGCGGGTGCGGAGCCGGACGATGGCCATGCACCGGAGCGATGAACTTGCGGAAACCTCTTTTTTACTGGCCCGGCAGGTGCGTGAACTGGGGATCGAGGCCTGGGGCTGTGCCTTTCACATCTATGCCGACCATGATGAGGGAGATTATGAATGGTTTAGTACTGAAGAAGGATATCTGCCTTTCTATAAAACGCCGAGAAAGAAATTCTTCAAACGCTTTTATGACAAAGGGCGGCAAGGGGAAACGCTCTTTGTGGAAGCGTTCAAGGGCGCAAAATGCAAGCGGCACTACGAGTATTTGAAGTCGCTGCCGGTGGTAGGAGATGCGCTGAAAAACCTGGTCAAAACCGGCTTTTCGCTTCCCACTTCCCAAATCGACCACGTGGCTTTCTTCAAGCACGGGTATCTGCTGTTCATTACCTACGAACCCGTACCCGAAGCCCATGATGTATTCAAACGCTTCGCAAAAGAATTCGAACAAACCTACACCCGCTTTCTCGACCTGAAAAAAGCCGAAGCCCAGGCAAGGGAAGCGGAGATCGAGTTGGCCCTGGAAAGGGTGCGGGCCAGAACCATGGCCATGCAGCATAGTGATGAGCTGCCCGAAGCTGCTACCTTGTTGTTCCGCCAGGTTAAAGAATTGGGGATTACTGCACGGAGTGCGGGATACAACATCCTTGAGGAGGATAAAAAATATTGCCTGTGTATAATGAGTAGTGAAGGGCTCTTGCAAAAGGCATTTCGCCTTCCGCTTACCGAAGAAAAGTCATTTCTGCAATGGCATGACGCGATTGAGCGCGGAGATCGTTTTTTTGTTCAGGAGTTAAGCGGTAAACCATTGGCCGAGCACTAC
>Ga0114931_10005924_pt1 | contig 15092 bp, 17 predicted proteins | sample 2SBtaG_FD_89579 | JGI IMG/M metagenome (GOLD analysis project Ga0114931, IMG submission 89579) | Deep subsurface microbial communities from Kolumbo volcano to uncover new lineages of life (NeLLi) - 2SBTROV14_V59a metaG | ecosystem: Environmental > Aquatic > Marine > Volcanic | place: Kolumbo...
ATTTCCAGGATTGTGGTCTAAAGCACACGTCTATGGACGTCGATAGATAGCTTGACGGTTTCCTTTCGTGTTACCGCGCGAGGATCTGGCGAACGCCCGAAGGACGGACGCGAGCCAGGATGCCTCGAACGCGGACCGGAAAGCAGGACCGATGAGAATTGCAAGCCTTGTCGCAGCAGCCCTGGCCGCCTGGCTCAGCGCCGCCCCAGCCCACGCTGCGAGCTTCCTCTCGAACGCCCTCGACCCTGCGCTCTCCGGCGATTCGGTGTTCACCCTGGACGGCGAGGCGGACAACTTCCGCTTCACCAGCTACACGGTGGGCGGCGCCTTCACCCTCTCTACCACCGGCGGCGACCTGCGCTTCGACAACCAGTGGACCGCCAACTTCGGCACCACCGGCATCTCCCTGGAGACGCGCCACCAGACCGGCACGAACCAGTTCGACATCACCTTTACGACGCCGGTGGCGGCCTTCGGCTTCAATGTCAACGCCCTCGACATCAACTGGCAGCTCGAGGTCTTCGACGCCACCAACGCCTCGCTGGGCGTCTTCACCATTGCCGCCCAGAGTCCCGGCATGACGGGCAACAACCGCCGCGGCTACGCCGGCGCTTCCTCCACAGGCACGCCGATCGCCTGGGCGCGGGTCACCACCCAGAATCCGGCCGATGGTGCGGACTTCGCCCTCGTCGACAATTTCGCCCTGGCCTCAGTACCAGAGACCCAGACCGCGGTGCTGCTGACCATGGGCCTGATAGGCCTCACCGCCGCGGGCACGCCGCGTCGTAGCTGACCTCATCTCGCTCCCCCCTGGCCTCCCTGGGAAGGGTCCCGCCAGGAACGTCGCTTCCCGGGCATCCCCCCTCCAGCCCGGGGAGCGGCGAGGGAGGGCGGCGGCCTAGGCCTTCGCCAGGTCTTCGCGCAGGCTCCGGCTGGCGAGCCAGAAGTGGAGGGCCGACCAAGCGTTCACAAGGCCGATCCCGAGTAGCGCGTAGCGCAACGAGTCGACGCCAAAACGAGGCTCGAGGACATCGCTGAGGGCACCTACCGCCCAGGGTCCGATCCCCAGGCCGATGATGTTGATCACGAAGAGCAGGATCGCCGACGCCACCGTACGCATGCGCAGGGGCACCAGCCCTTGGAGCATGGCCAGGCTGGGCCCCAGGTAGAGCGAGCCCACGGCGGCAGGCACCACGAAGGCAGTCAGGGCAAGGGCTGCAGTGGGTGCCAGGAACACGGCAAAGGAGAAGGGCAGCCCGGCGGCAATGCAGGCAGCCACCAGCCACAGATTCCAGCGCACGTCGCGCCGGGCCAGCCGGTCTGCGGCGTAGCCCCCGAAAAAGGTCCCCAAGCCGCCGGCGATGCCGATGATCAGGGCAAGCGCTGTCCCCATCGGGCCCGTCTGCATGCCGAAGGAGCGGATCAGGAAGGCGGGCACCCAGTTGACGGCGCCATATCCCACGAAGGAGTTGAGTGTCGCACCGATCATGATGTGGAGGATCGAACGCCGTCGCAGCATGAAGGCAAAGGCCTGCACGAACCCTGGCGCCACGGCAGCGGCTTGCCCCGTGCGCCCCTCCGACAAGCCCCGCAGAGGCTCCTTCAACGTGGTGCGGGTGAGTACGGCCAGCGCGAGCCCGGGCAGGCCTACAACCAGGAAGGACGCCCGCCAGCCGAAGAGCTGGTTCATCCAGCCGCCGGTGAGAAAGCCCAGCAGGATGCCCAGCGGTACGCCCAGCGAGAAGATCGCCATGGCCGTCGCCCGCTGGCGGGGAGCATAGAGGTCCGAGAGGATCGAATGGGACGGCGGGCTGGCTCCGGCCTCCCCCACCCCCACGCCGACGCGGGCAATCAGGAGCTGCACGAAGCTCTGGGCCGCGCCACAGACGGCCGTCATCAGGCTGAAGAGGAGTGTGGCCAGGGCGATGATGTTGCGCCGGTTGCTGCGGTCCGCCCACATGGCGATGGGCATCCCCAGGGTCGCGTAGAACAGGGCAAAGGCGATCCCCGAGAGCATGCCGAGCTGCGAATCACTCAACGTGAAGGCGTGCTTGATCGACTCCAGCAGGATCGAGAGGATCTGCCGGTCCATGAAGTTGGTGACGTAGACCGCCGTGAGCAGGCCCAAGGCGTAGCGGCGGTAGCCAGCTTGGAGCCGGGAGTCGGGCGCGGCGGCAAGGGAGGCCATGAGCAGACCGCGCGGCTAGAGCGGCAGGTCCCCAGCCGCGGGGCCCACACCCCCCGTCCTGGCGTAGGCCTCCAGGGCTCGCTTGGCGATGCGCCACTGATGCACCTCGTCGGCTCCATCGGCGAAGCGTGCCCAGCGCGCCTGGGTCGCCATCTGCGCAAGCGGGGTGTCGGTGGAGTAGCCCAGGGCCCCGTGCACCTGGATGGCGCGGTCAATGATGCGGTTCAATGCGCCCGCCACGAAGTGCTTGGCCATGGAGACCTCGCTCTTGAAATCGAGCTGCTGATCGATGCGATAGGCGGCGTGCAGGACCATCAGCTTGCACTGGTAGAGCTCCATGGTGGAGTCCGCAATCATCCACTGGATGCCCTGCTTCTCCGCCAGCAGCGAGCCGTGGGAAAAGCGCTTCATGGCACGATCGATCATCAGGTTGAGGGCCGTCTCCGCCTGTCCGATCCAGCGCATACAGTGCGCCAACCGCGCGGGTCCCAGACGATACTGACCCAGGAGGTGCCCCTGGCCGCGCCCACCGAGCAGGTTCTCCTTGGGAACTCGCAGATCGCGGATCCGGATCTCGCAGTGGTTGTGCCCACCACTCATGGTCTGGACATCGCGCACCACCTCCCATCCCGGTGAGGGAATGTCCACGAGGAAGGCGCTGTTGGCCGCCTGCGGCAGCTCGGGGTCTTCCTCGGTGCGCGCGATCAGGATCGCGAATTGCGCGCCCTGGGCGCCGGAGATGAACCACTTGTGGCCCTGGATCACCCAGCTGTCGCCATCCTGGATGGCCCGGGTCTGGATCAGCGTGGGGTCGGAGCCAGCCACCTCGGGCTCGGTCATCGCAAAGCAGGAGCGCGCCGTTCCGCGGCACAGGGGCAACAGGTACTTCTGCTTCTGCTCCGGCGTCGCCCAGTGATGCAGGGTGTGCATGTTGCCCTCGTCGGGCGCCTGGGCGTTCAGTGCAAACGGTCCAAAGCGCGTGCGCGCGGCTTCGGCCGAGACCGCCGCCATCGCCACGTGGCCGAGCCCCATGCCACCCACCTCCGCGGGCATGTGGGGCAACCACAGCCCCCACTCCTGGGCGGCCTCGCGCATCTTGATGACCTCGGTGACCAGCACCTGGCGGTCCTCGGGGGCTGCGTCGATGGCCTTCTCCGCCGGGCGCACCACCTGGTCGCAGAACTCCCGCACCTTCTGGACGACGAGCTGCACTTCTTCCGGAAAGCTGAAATCGATGGCCATGGACGCCTGCCCCCCGCCTGGGAAATGGGTCGGGACAGACTAGGGCGGCTTGGCACCCGCCGCCCTTTCTGCCGCCGGCCGCCCGGCCTACCCTGCGCGCGTGGCACGAGCACGCTGGATTGCGATTGCGGGCCTGGCGATCGTGGGCGGCGCAGCGGTGGCTGTGTACGCGAGCCTCGCCCGCTGGTCCACCCCCACCGCATCGGTGGCGGAAGAGCGGGCTGTCGTGCCGGCGGCCTATGGCCCTGGCATCTATGCCGGCCGCCTGGCTCGCACGGAGCTCGGGGAGGCCAGCGGCATGGTGGCCTCTCTGCGGCGGGGGGACGTCTTATGGGCAGCGAACGACGGAGGCAACCCGGCAACACTCTACGCCGTGGGTCTCGGCGGAGAGGACCTGGCCGCCTTCCCCATCCTTGGCGTGCCCGAAGACGACGCGAACTTCGAGGATCTGGCGAGCCTGCGCCACGCCGGGCACGCATTCCTCGTGGTCGCGGACGTCGGCGACAACGTAGGCGCGCGGGATGCGGTCGCACTGTGGGGGTTCCAGGAACCAATCCTCGCGGATGCGGGCACCACGCTGCGGCCCAGCTGGCATATCACCCTGCGCTACGAAGACGGCCCTCGCGACTGCGAAGCCGTGGCGGTGGATCCCGATCGGGAGGTCGTGATGCTGATCTCCAAGCGCGAGCGCCCTCCGGCCCTGTATGAAGCGCCGATCGGCGCCCTGGTCGACGCGGGGGGCGGGGAGGTCGTCGCGCGGCGGGTGGGCGAGCTCAGCGGCTTGCCGCTCCCGAGCGCCCAGGACGCCGCGTGCACCTGGGTCCCGGCCGCTCTGCACATGCCCACGGCCCTCGACCTGGCTCCGGAGGGGCACTCCGCCGTGGTGCTGAGCTACGCCGCGGCCTGGGAGTTTCCACGCCACCCCGGCGAGAGCTGGGCGACAGCATTCGCACGGGCGCCGCAGCGCATTGAGATCCCTCCCCTGCCCCAGGCAGAAGCCCTTGCCTTCGTCGGCACCTCGCTCTACGTCAGCGGCGAACGCGCGAAGCTGGCGCTCTTCCGCTGGCCCGCAGCCCTGATCCGCCTGGACCCGATCAACCCGACGCTCCCCCTGAAAAGCTCGCTGCGCGGCGCAAGCCCAGGCTCATGAGGCGAGCGAGGAGCGCGGGATAGTCGCACCCTGCGGCCTTGGCGGAGGCCGCGAAGTCTTCGTCGGCGCACAGGTCGGGATTCGGGTTGACTTCCAGGATGCTGACCCGCCCGTCTTCGGAGAGGCGCAGGTCCAGCCGCGCATAGCCGGAGAGCCCCAGCACGCGATAGGCCCGCTTCGCCAGGTGTGCGATGCGCCGCTCGGCGCCTTCGGGTAGGGCATCTGCCCGCCCCGTACGAATGCCCACGCGCTTCTGGTAGGCAAGGTCCCACTTGACCTTCGCCGTGGCGATGGGCTCGGCTCCCTCGGGAAGGTTCTTGAAGGTCATCTCCCAGACGGGCAGGGCCTGCAGGCGTTGATTGCCGACGACGCCGATGTAGAGCTCACGCCCCGCCACGTACTCCTCCACCAGCGCCGCAGAAGCGAGCTTCTCGTGCACGAAGCCCACCCGCTCGCGCAGCGCCGCCTCGTCGTTCACCACCGAGGCCTGGGCAATCCCGGTGGAGGACTCCTCGGAGGCCGCCTTCACAAAGAGCGGGAAGCGCAGGCGCCGCGGCACGTGCACCTTGTGACCGCGGGCAATCACTCCAAAGCCCGGGGTGGGAATACGATGGAAACGCAGGATCTTCTTCGTCAGGGCCTTGTCGCCGCAGAGCAGCAGGCCGCGTGGGTTGCAGCCCGTATACGGACAACGCAGTAGCTCGAGATGACTCACCACGTACGATTCGTAGAGACGCACCCCGCGGAACTGGTTCAGCAGGTTGAAGGCCAGATGCGGGCGATGTTCCTCCAGGGCGCGGCGCACGGCCACGATCTCGTCCCCGAGCCCCAACACCTGCACCTCGTGACCCATCTTGCGCAGCGCCCCGATGACGTCCACCTCCATGGCGATGGCGTAGCGCTCCTGGTCATCGAGGCCCTGGAGCGAGTCCGGGGGGACCAGCTCCTGCTGGGTCACTACGAGCACCCGGCGCTTCTTCACCGACGGTACTCCGAGGGTTGGACCAGGAAGTCGAGGGTGAGGACCGTGACGAGGGCGACTCCCTTCAGCAGGGTCTCCTCCTCCGACCGCACCACCCTGAGACCCAGCTTCCGGCAGCGCAACTTCAGATCGTTCAACACCTGACTGATGAGGTAGGGATGCTGGCCCGTGACCGCGCCGACGTGCCTGCGCAGTGCGCCCCGGTGGCGCACGAGAAAGCGCGCAGCCAGCTCTGCACCCGGAGGCGCCCCCTCGGCTGCAAAGACGCGCAGCAGGGGCGCGTCGTACTCCGTTGTGAGCTCGTCGTGGTAACGTGCCTGCTTCTGCAGATAGTGCTGCCGCAAGCGGGTGCGCACGCCGGAGAGGACTCCCGGACGCGCGCGCGAGCGATAGCGCGGCGGCGTCTGGGCGATCTCCGCCACGAGGGCATCCAGGGTGCGCAACTTCTCGAGGGCAGGCCAGCCGGCGTAGCGCTTCCGCCAGCCGGAGCGCGGGCGCAGCCACACGGCGAAGGTCTCTGCAAAGTCCTCGCAGGGATGGCTCTGGGCATACCAGTAGTCGAGGTTCTGCACGAAGTGACGGCTGGTGGGACGCGGTACATAGGTCTGACGGTACGGCGTGGTGAACGCCCCGAATGCCTCGCGCCAGCGCCGCCGGCGGCGCAGGCGGTAGGCATTGTCCAACGCATGGGCAGCCTCGTGGCGCATGAGCTTCATGCACCACTCCTCGCTGCCACCCTCCACCTCGAGCATGTGCCGCTTCTCGAGGCGCGCGAGGCGCGGGTGGGCCAGGTAGAACGGTACGGCGAAGCCGGCGACGCCGTCCGGCGTGAACCAGTCCGTGGAGAGCCAGACGTGGGGGCGGAAGCGCAGGCCGGCGCTGGAGAGCTCGCGCTGGAGGCGCGCCACGCGGCGCTCCAGGGGCGTCCCGGGGATCCCCAGCCCGAGGTCGCAGAAGCGCAGATCGAGGAGCTCCTCCTCCGGGAGATGCTCCCAGCGCCTGTGTTCCTGCGCCGCCATGGCGCCGCACGCTAGCGCAAGGCCTCGTGAGCCCCGCTCTCGAAGCCTCTTCTCCAAAAAAAGAAAGTGACTTGTCACTACTGTTTTTGAACCCTACCCTGCGCCGATGGCGTCGCCCATCCCGCTCCACCCGCCCCGGCAAGCGCGCAGCCGCGCCACCCATCGCCGCCTGCTGGACGCCACCGTGGCTTGCTTGGTGGAGCTCGGCTATGCGGGCACGACCACACCCCGCATCTGCGCGAGGGCCGGGGTCTCCCAGGGCGCGCTCTTCAAGCACTTCTCCAGCAAAGCCGCACTGCTGGCGGCAACCGTCCAGCACCTCTTTGAATTCCTCGTGGAGGACTACCGCCGCTCCTTCGCCACCCTGGCAGGCAGCGCCGACCCGTTGCAGGCCGCGGTGGAACTGCTGCGCGACACCTTCGCGCGGCCGGAGCTGCACGCCGCAGTGGAGCTGATGGTGGCGGGCCGCTGCGACACCGGGCTGGCCGCGGCCCTCGCACCGGTCCAACGCACTCACCGGGAGAACCTGCGCCAGGCCGCGGCCCAGCTGTTTCCCGGAGCCAGCGACCACCCGGACTTCGACGTCACCCTGGACCTGCTCCTCGCAAGCCTGCAGGGCGCGGCGCTCAGTGAGCTCGCGCTACCGGATCCGCAAGCGGAAGCGCGGCGAGTGGCGGCGCTGGTAGCGCTGGCGCGGCCGATCGTTGGCGGGAGGTCCTGATCGTGGACTTGGTGATGCCGGCGGTTCCCTTCTTTCTGGCGCTGATCTGCCTGGAAGTCGTGGTCACTGCGCGGTCGCGCACACGACGGGCGCGCGGCTACGCGTGGCGCGACACCGTCACGAGCCTGGCGATGGGGGTGGGCTCGGTCATTGTGGGGATCGCGCTGAAGGGGGGCACCTTGGCGCTCTACCAGGGCCTGTGGCACTGGCGCCTCTTCGACCTCGGGTCCGGACCGCTGGTGTTCGCGCTGGCGCTGCTGCTGGACGACTTCGCCTACTACTAGTTCCATCGCCTCTCCCATGAAGTCCGACTGCTCTGGGCGGGCCACGTCAACCACCACTCCAGCCGCCACTACAACCTCTCCACGGCGTTGCGGCAATCCTGGACCACCTTTTTCGCACCCTTCTTCTATCTGCCGCTGCCCCTGCTGGGCATCGACCCGTTGATCGTGATCACGGTGCATTCCGCGAACCTGCTCTACCAGTTCTGGATCCACACCGAGCAGATCGGCCGCCTCGGCCCCCTGGAGGCGCTGCTCAACACGCCCTCCCACCACCGGGTGCATCACGGGCGCAACCTCCGCTACCTCGACCGCAACTATGCGGGGATCTTCATCCTCTGGGATCGGCTCTTTGGCAGCTTCGAGCCGGAGAGCGAGCCCGTGGATTACGGAATCACCCACAACCTCGAGACGCAGAACCTGCTGTGGGTCGCCTTCCACGAGTGGGTGGCCCTGGCACGCGACCTGCGCCGCGCGCACGGCTGGCGAGAGGCCCTGGGCCTTGTGCTGCGGCCGCCGGGCTGGTCTGCCGACGGTCACACCCGGACCGCGCGAGCGCTTCGCCGCGAGCCGACGGTCGCGCAGGCTGGCGCGTCCGCCTTGCGGTAGCGTGCCGCCGTGCAGATCGGCCTCTCGATGAACAGCGCCTACGCGGTGGCAGACCCCCGCCTGGGCGCCCGCCAGATGCTCGACCGCGCCCGGGCAGCCCAGGCCGCTGGACTGCATGCGCTCTTTCTGGGCGACCACCACGCGGTCCCCATCCCCTACTACCAGAATGTGCCGATGCTCGGTCGCCTGCTCGCAGAGTGGCAGGGGCCGGTTTGCGGCGCCCTCTTCCTCCTTCCCTTGTGGCACCCCGTTCTCCTCGCCGAACAGGTGGGCTGCCTGGCCGCCCTGGCTCCGGGCCGCTTCGTGCTGCAGTGTGCCCTGGGCGCCGACGATGCCCAACTACCCGCCCTCGGGCTCAGCGCCCGCGAGCGGCGCTCGCGCTTCGAAGAGTGCCTCGTGCTGCTACGGAAGCTGCTCGCGGGGGAAGAGGTGCAGCACCAGGGCAGGCACTGGCACCTCACGGGAGCCCGGGCGACGCCCCATCCGGCGGAGGCCGTCGAGATCTGGATCGGCGCCACGGCCGCGCCAGCCATCGACCGGGCGGCGCGTCTCGGCGACGGCTGGCTCGCCTCGCCCCATCTTGCGCCCAACGCGGCAGCGGAGGGCCTCGCACACTACCGCGAGCGCTGCGACGCACACGGTCGACCCGTAGGGACCCTTGCCATCCGGCGCGATGTCTACGTCGGGGAGAACGCGCCCGAGGCGGAGAAGAGCGGGGGTGCGCTCGTCGCACAAGGCCACCGGGGCTTCCCGCCCGAAGCCTGCGTCGTGGGCGATGTGGAGCAGGTCGCTGCGCAGTTCCAGGAACTTGCAGAGCTGGGCTTTACGGACATCCTCGTGCGCAACCTGGTGCGCGACGCCGACGCGGCGCTGGCCTGCATCGAGCGCCTCGCCGCAGTGCGCGCGGCCCTGGCCCGGCCCGACGAAGACGCCCCCACTGCCCCGTGAAGGAGACCGCATGCGCCGATCGCTCCTGGCCATTGCGAGCCTGCTCGTCGCAGGTCTGCTTCTCCCTCCGCTGTGGTTCAGCGTTTTTCCCCAAGCGGTTCCCTCCCTGCCGCCGGCGGGCCGCCACATCGCCCTTGCGGACGGCCAGGGCATCAATGTCCTGGACGTTGGCAACGGCCCGACGCTGGTCCTGATCCACGGGCTGCCAGGCTGTGCCTATGACTGGGCAGGGCTTCCGCAAGCCCTGGCCGCCCGCGGCCGGCACGCGCTGGCCTACGACCGGGTGGGCTACGGCCGCTCGGACCCGCGGCGGGACGACAGCTATACGGTGGAGGCGAACGCGGGCGAGCTCCTCGCCCTGCTCGACATCCTCGACCTGAGGCATGTCACCCTGGTGGGCTGGTCTTACGGGGGAGAGGTGGCCCTGCGCGCTGCCCACCGCAACTCCCAGCGGATCAGCGCCCTGGCGCTGATCGGGAGCCCGGGCCCTGCCTTCGTCTGGAAACAACCCCTCGTCGAGCGGCTGCTCTTCTCGGAGCCCGTGCTGGACTGGGCGCGCCGCGTGCCGCCCCTGGCCCGAGCCTTTGCGCGGGACCAGAGCCGAGTCGCCTTCAGCGGCTCGCGCTACCCGGATTGGTGGGTCCCCCAGCTGCTCGCCAACATGCTGCAGCCGGCGACGACGCGCGCCTGGCTGCGCGAGAGCGCCCTGCTCAGCATCGAGGGGTTGGACCCGGCCGGCCTCGACATGCCGGTCCTGGTCATCCAGGGAAGCAACGACCGGATGGTGCCCCTGGCCGTGGCGCAGGACCTGCAGCGACGCTCGAAGGGTGAGCTCCTGGTGGTCGCGGGGGGAAGCCACATGCTCCCGATCACGCATACGGCGCTCCTCGCAGACCGGCTGGCGCGATTCTCCGACTTGCAGGCTCCAGCCTCTCAAGCGGACGCAGTACCGCGCCGATAGGCGGGGAGCCTTGGGCTGGAGATCCCTGTCCCCACGGCAGTTTTCTAGCGGGAGAGGTTGGAATCATGGCTGCCGTCACGTGGCTCGGCTTCGGAGCCTTCTTCGTCGTTGCGTGGGTCGTCGGCATCCGTCTGCTGCTGCTCGCACGCCGCAGCGGCGAGCTGCCGGAGCTGCTGGTCGGGATCGGCGTCCTGGGCATCGGACCCGTGGGCTTCGGACTCTCCGTGATCGGCCAGCATCTTGTGGGGGGTGGCCTCGCCCCCGCGGTCCGCGCCACGGCCCTGCTCGCCGTCGGGGCCGGCACGGTCGCCCAGTTCACCTTCATCTGGCGCGTCTACCATCCGCAGAGCCGCCTCACCATGGGCATCGTGGGCGTCACCGCCCTGGTGACCCTGCTCTGCTTCGCGGCCAGCGTCAGCAGTGGCAGCACCGGCATGCAGGACGTGACCCTCGCCAACGCGACGCGCTCGTGGCTGCTGATCGCGTGCCTGCTCTGGGGCAGCGCGGAGGCGATTCGCTATTGGCGGATGATGCAGCGACGCAAGGCCCTGGGACTGGCGGACCCCGTGGTGACCGCGCGTTTCCTGCTCTGGGGGATCGCGGCCGCCGCGGCAGGCATCGGAGCCGCAATCTCGAACTTCGCCACCTTCATGCTCAGGGTAGCTCCAGACACGCTCTGGGTGATGATGAACTCGTCGCTCTTCGGGCTGATCGCCGCCATCGGCATGTGGCTGGCCTTCCTCCCGCCGCCGCGCTATCTCGCACACGTCCGTGGGGAGGCCTCGAGCGCCGCCAGCAGCCACTAGCCCCAGCGCCTTGACAGCGCCTCCAAGCGGCCGACCATCCGGGGCCACACATGGAGGCAATCCGCATGCTGCGTACCCGTTCTCTCACCCTCGTCGCCCTGCTGGGCTTCTGCAGTCTGTGGGGCCTCCCGGCCGCAGCCGACGAGGGTGCAAGCTCCCACACCACCCCTTTCCAGCTCTCCCTGGCAGACCCCCTCCAGATCGTTCCGGCCAGCTGGTCCGTCACGGGCCTGCGGCTGGGCATCCTCTACGCAGACAACCACGATGTCACCGGTGTGGACCTGGGTTTTGCCAACCGCACCGAGGGCGATCAGCGCGGCCTCCAGTCCGGTCTCTACAACGAGGTGAACGGCCGTCTGGTGGGCGTTCAACTCAGCGTGGCGGCCTCCGATGTGGATGGCGAGGCCCGCGGCCTGCAGCTTGCCGTGGGCTTCAATGCGGCAAAGCGCGTGGTGGGAGGCCAGATGTCCATCATGGTCAACCGCGCCGCGCAGGTCCGCGGGCTTCAGATCGGCCTCGTGAACCTGGCCGGTGAGGTGGACGGCGGACTGCAGATTGGTCTGCTGAACATGAACAAGAAGGGCCTCCTCCCCGTACTGCCCTTCTTCAACTGGGGCTTCTAGCCATGCAGACCACGTCGCTTGGCCGCACCGGCATCCAGGTCTCGCGCCTCTGCCTGGGCTGCATGAGCTTCGGCAGCTCCGCCTGGCGCCCCTGGGTGCTGGACGCCCAAGATGCCAGGCCCTTTTTCCAACGCGCGGTGGAAGCCGGCATCAACTTCTTCGACACGGCAGACATGTATTCGTTGGGCGCCAGCGAAGAGGTGACCGGGCGCTTCTTGAGGGAGTTCGCGGTGCGCGATGAGGTGGTAATCGCCACCAAGGTCTTCTTCCCCTTCGGCAACAAGCCGAACATGGGGGGCCTGGCGCGCAAGCACATCGTGCAGGCCTGCGAGGCCAGCCTGCGGCGCCTGGGCGTGGAGGTGATCGACCTCTACCAGATCCACCGCCTCGACCCGCGCACGCCGCTGGAGGAGACCCTGGCTGCCCTGGATCAGCTGGTGCGGCAAGGCAAGGTGCACGCCATCGGCGCCAGCTCCATGTATGCCTGGGAATTCCAGCGCGCCCTGGCGATCTCGGACGCACGAGGCCTGGCGCGCTTCGCCAGCATGCAGAACCACTACAACCTCGTCTATCGCGAGGAAGAGCGGGAGATGCAGCCCCTCTGCGAGCTGGAAGGCGTGGCGATGATCCCCTGGTCGCCGCTGGCGCGGGGCATGCTGGCGGGCACCCGCCAGAAGCTCGGCGACACCTCCACGACCCGCTCCGAGACCGATCGCCTGGACCAGTACCTCTACGATCACCCCGCGGACTGGGAGGTGGTGGAGGCCGTCAAGAAGATGGCCGAGCAGCGCGGCGAGAAGCCCGCCCAGGTGGCGTTGGCCTGGCTTCTCGGACGCCCGGGCGTCACCGCGCCCATCGTCGGAGCGACAAAGCTCGCACACCTCGAAGACGCCATCGCTGCCGTGGAGATCCAGCTCTCCGACGAAGAGGTCGCCATGCTGGAGGCACCCTATCAGCCTCACGCCGTAAAGGGCCTGGGGCCCTCTGCGGTACTCGCGGCGAGTGGCCCGGCTCGCCGGCCCTGAAGGCGTGGAGTTCACCCACCAGCTTGGCATCGAGACCGCCCGCAATACCGAGGGCGAGTGCGTCATGGAGCTGGTGCTGGAAGGCCGCCACATGAGCCGTGCAGAGCGCGCCCACGGCGGCGTGCTCTTCACCATGCTCGACACTGCCATGGGCCGAGCCGTGATCTCGCGGCTTCCGGAGGGACAAGGCTGCGCCACGCTGGAAGCCAAGATCAACTTCCTGCGACCGATCCAGCACGGTCGCATCCGGGCCACCGGACGCCTCCTCGACATGACCCGTCGCACCGCCTATGCCGAGGGAACCCTCACCGACGCCGACGGTCGGGTGCTGGCCCGCGCTTCCGGCACCTTCTTCCTGACCGAGACCATGCAGCAAGCCGAACGCGAACGCGTCTGAGCCCGCGGAGTGGGCACGCAGGTTGCTAAGCTGGGAGTCATGGAACACGAATCCCCCGGTGAAGGAGATGGCTCCGAGGAGCCGAGCGCAAGGCCTGGCTGGATCGAGCTGGTGGGTGGCCCGAGCATGCTCGTGCTCTTCGGCGTGGCCATGGTCCTGGGTGCAGGCCTGGGCTGGTGGCTTCTTGGCGACAGCTGGTCCGTCACCCGACGCATCCTGGGAGGCGCCTTCATGGGCCTCTGCGCGTCCCTGGTGGTGTGGGCAAACCGGGCGCTCGGCGGCTGGAGCTAGCTAGCTGCGGCGCCGTCCGGCCAGGGCGAGGCCGGCAAGCCCGGCCCCCAGCATTGCTACGAGGGGCGCCTCGGGCAGCGCCGTCGTGGTGAAGAGAGTCACCGGGTTCTCCAGGGAATCGAAGACCATGACATTGTCCAGGCCCCCTTGGAAGAAACGGTTCGAGTTGCGATTTGTGCCGAGGCGGAAGTTCTGCAGGCCGCCCGGGTTCGCGCCCAGGTTGGCTACGACCTGCACGCCATTGAACCAGATGTCGCCATCGTTGCCGCCAAACTTTCGAATCACGATATGGTCCCACACGCCCAGGCCTGAAGGCGCGCCGATGGCAAATGTGCCGGCCTGGTTGCGCCACTGGTAGACGCCGCCGAAGCTCTCGATCTGCCAAGAGTAGACCGCCGTGGAGCTGGTGTTGTTGCTGAAGATCCCCTGGTAGCTGCCCTGGTCGAGGGCGCCGTCGGAACGCACCCAAAACGACACGGTGTACTGGAGCATGCCGCCGGGCCCGGTGAGCTCCAGCCAAGCCGGGTTCGCCTCGTCTCCCGTGAAGTTCGCGTAGCCCAGCGAGAGGTCGGGCCCCCCGTTCACCGCAGCGAGGTCGTAGGCCGTGGGCGAGCCCGAGACGTCGTTGGCCGTGCCGGCATTGAAATTCCACGCCGCAATCGGCACCGCACCGGCCGGTGCGGCGAGCAGCAGACCCAGCAGAAGCGGGCCCATGAGCTTCGGGGGGAGAAAACGCATGGCTCCGATAGGCGCATCGGCTCCCCGGAACCTCGACCTTGACCATCTCCCCGCGGGGCCAAGATCCGGGATCCCCGGCAGAAGCACCCGGCTGCGTGGACCACCGACACCGTCCGACACGGTGAAGAATGGGCAAAGGCAGCCACGACGGGCGTGCTGTATCGTCCGCTCGTGCGGTTCCTAGCAGCGGCTCTTGGGGTGTTGGCTCTGGTGGCCTCCGCCGGCTGCGCAAGTGCGTGGGCGTGGACAAGCCCCATCGCCGACCTTCCGCAGCAGAAGCGGGACTATGCCGAGTGCACCGCCAAAGCAAGCGCCGGCCCAGGCAATACCACGTCTGGAGCCGCGGCGGGGAGCGACCGCAGCGAGGCCTCGAGCCGGGTCCTGAGCCAATGCATGGTAGACCGCGGATACTCGCTGGTGCGCGAGAATCGGATCAGCCCTGACCAGCCGCGCATCGTCACCCCCTAGCACCGGTCCAGTACGCGCATGGACAGGGTGCGTCCCTGGCTGTCCCAGGCTCCTGCTGTCCCAGGCTCCTGGGTTGGGGACTTCGTTTCCAACGCCAAGGCGCCCGGATTCCGGTGCCATGTGTGCGCAGCATTCCGGGCTTTCCGGCGGAGCCTCGTAAGTCCCCGGATTCACTGGAGGCGCCGCCCGGATTCGAACCGGGGATCAGGGATTTGCAGTCCCCGATCCCAGCCCCCACGGGGTACTTTCAAGCCCGTAAGTCCCCGTTTTCCCTACGTTCTGAAAGTGGATGTCCCCGCTTAGCTACACCATAAACCCCTCTGATTCGCTATCGTTTGCTTGCTTCTTGCTTGCTCGGTCTGGAGGAGGGCGAAAGATGGCAGCGAATCGGCGGCAGCACCTAACACAGAAGGCGGTCGGACAGGCCAAGCGCGGCGATGGAGTCAGCGGCACCCAGCTCCTCTGGGACGATGCGCCGGTGGGCCTCGCGCTACGGCTCTACGCGAGTGGCCGGAAGGCATGGGCGGTCTATTACCGCGCCTCCAGGCGGCACCGCTGGCTCACGCTCGGGTCCGCAGACGTGATGCCCCTGGTGGTGGCCCGCAAGCGCGCACGCGCGATCCTGGCGCGCGTAGCGGATGGC
>Ga0114931_10005925_pt1 | contig 15091 bp, 9 predicted proteins | sample 2SBtaG_FD_89579 | JGI IMG/M metagenome (GOLD analysis project Ga0114931, IMG submission 89579) | Deep subsurface microbial communities from Kolumbo volcano to uncover new lineages of life (NeLLi) - 2SBTROV14_V59a metaG | ecosystem: Environmental > Aquatic > Marine > Volcanic | place: Kolumbo...
CACGGCATGTCATATCAAAAGTGGCCCATACATATTGCACAAAATACTCCTTGAATTACGCAGTTCCATCAATTCCATCAAACCTACGCAAATCCAGAGCTATTTGCGATTTCTCATAGTAAAGGCCATTAACAATAATTGTATTCCTAACACTAAGGCTTCTGGTTCAGGAATTGCATGTCGGTACAGCATCAATCCTAAATACGAAGGCAAACCAAAGTCGGTACCCCCAATGATTATCCCAGCATCACCATTAGGCCCACTTTGAGGGCTGACAAAGAATGTAGCTAGAGCTTCGTTAGAGTTGTCCAATTCGTCCAGAAAACCAATGGTGAGAAGTCTGTTATTCGAGTGCGTGAAAGTTACAGTAGGGCTCAGCAACTGGATTAAAGCGGCAGTCGGAGTTGCGTTCCGAGCAAAATCGAAAGTTGTTGTGTCGATTCCCGCAGATTGAGCTAGCCCAACAGCATTGTCATTTTTCGCAAAAATAAATCCTTCAAACAGGCCGCCGGGACCAAGTTCTGCAATGGCATTCTGCAATTTTTCTATAGGCATCATGCCCGGAAATTGCTCCAGCAACGATTCCGACAAATCGAGCCACTCGCGCTGGTTCATATCGTCGTAGGTCAGCAGCCCATCGCCGGCGATTTTCCAGTCGCGCTCGATGACACCACCTTGAGCCGAGCAGAAAAAAGTGAACCAGACGACCGGCAGACAATAAAGAGAAGTTCGGGACATCGTACACCTCCGAGTTCTGTCCCCACCTGGATACTACATTACCTCACCCCCCCCCAATGCAAGAGGCAAAGGGGGTAAAACCAATATAATCTGCAATTTATTCTACACGCTCCCCAGGCCTTCCCCAAAAGGGTGGAAAAAGGCAAACGAGGGACACCCACAAATGAGCAAACGAGGGACATCCACGCAAACGGGGGGACAAACGGGGACAGGGACAAACGGGGACAGGTCCAATTAATAACTCAATTGGCTCCTCTTTACATTTATGCGATGCCTAGAAATGCATGCATTTTTTCTGGAACAGTACGAGGAAGCAAGAGGAAGCAAGGAAACCTATAAAATCTCTGCAGTCCCAACAGAGTCCCCTGCTGCCGCTCCTCCGAAAAGACCGGGCCCGTCTGCAGATCGCCGGCTATCCGGCCGCGCGGTGGGAATTGCGCGCCGGCAGCGGCCAGCTGGACCCGCGCGACCGCGACGCCATGGCCCGCTGGATCGACATGCTCGACCGGCTGTAAGACCGGCTAACCCAACAAGAACCTCTGCAACAACAGACCAAAATGCCAAGGACTTCTTATGAAACCGCAACTCAGCCGTCGTCAAATGCTTGGCCACAGTTCGCTGGCCGTCGGTACCTGTGCATCCTTGGCCGGTGCCAGTGGAACGTTTGCCAGAGCACAAACGACGGACGGCGCGGCAAAGAAGGATCCGTTCGGCTACTGTTTTAATACAGCCACGATCCGCGGCCAACAACTGCCGATTGAACAGCAGATCGAGATCGCGGCCAAGGCCGGCTACCAAGCCATTGAGCCCTGGATGCACGATCTCGCGGCCTATCAACAGCAGGACAAGTCGCTACCGGATTTGAAAAAGCGGATCGCCGATCTTGGCCTGACGGTTGAAAGCGCCATCGGCTTCGCCAGCTGGATTGTCGACGATGACACTCGTCGGGCCGAAGGCCTTGAAGATGCCAAACGCGACATGGCGTTAGTCAAGCAAATCGGCGGCCAGCGCATCGCCGCACCGCCGGTTGGCACGACCAAGCAGACCAACCTGAATCTTTTTAAAGCCGCTGAGCGCTATCGGGCGTTGCTCGAACTGGGAGATCGAATGGAGATTATCCCGCAGGTCGAGGTCTGGGGATTTTCAAAATCGCTCAGCCGGTTAAGCGAAACCACGTTTGTCGCCGTTGAAAGCGGACACCCGAAGGCGTGTATTCTGCCGGACGTCTACCACATCTACAAAGGCGGCTCCGACTTCAACAGTCTCAAATTGCTGTCCGGCTCGGCGTTTCATGTCTTTCATATGAACGATTATCCGGCCGATCCACCACGCAAGACGATCAGCGATGCCGACCGTGTTTATCCGGGCGATGGCATTGCACCGCTCAACTCGATGTTGCGAGGTCTTGCCGAAAACGGTTTTTGCGGCATGTTATCGCTGGAATTGTTCAATCGGGATTACTGGAAGCAGGATCCGCTGCTGGTTGCCAAGACGGGACTGGCGAAGATGCGGGCGTCGGTGCGCAAGGCGCTGAATGTCATTTGAGACGAGTCGTCGAACTTTTCAATCCATAGAGAATTCGATCCTCCTTCCCGCTTCAAATAGCAACCCGCGATCCTCAGCTTCCGTTCTAAATCCCCTCGTTTCATGTGTCCACTTCTCTCAATCAGACCCTAGCCGGAGGCAGTGGAAATGGTCCGATTAGCCCGTCGAGACGTTGTGGATCCTACCTAGATGCAGATTATGCACTGCAAGGTCTTGTGATTCCCGAGCCTAATGCAGCTTGTCTGGGGCGGTCGCTTGGATTAATGTTGATTGGGTGTAGAAAGCATTTTGCAAGCTTTTAACCCTTGCCTCACACCACCTCTCCTCGATTTATCTGACATATTCTTCAAGGATCCTTCTGAAAAATGTCTCCCCAAGCGCGTCAATCAAAACGTCGTTCCCGAAAGCTATCGCTAGAACGGCTGGAGCCGCGCATTGTGCTCGATGCTTCGATGCTTCGGATCACCGAGTTCATGGCCTCAAATGATAACACCTTGTTCGACGCCGACGGCGACAGCTCTGATTGGATCGAACTGTACAATTCTGGAATCGATCCGGTGGATCTATCAGGAATGTATCTCACCGATAAAGACGACAACCTCACCAAGTGGGCTTTTCCTGCTGCCACTTCACTCGACGCAGGCGAATTTCTCGTCGTCTTTGCGTCGAACAAAGACACCGTTTTGGCCGGCAGCGAAATACACACAAATTTCAAGCTCTCCAGCGGCGGAGAATTTCTCGCCTTAGTCAATACCAATGGCACCACGATCCTCGATCAGTACGATCCAGAGTATCCCAGCCAACTTGAAGATATCTCCTATGGCAGAGAGATGGAAATTACTGGCCCGGCAACCACCCTGTTAGCGACGGGAGCACAAGCCAAGGCCATGGTTCCGACCAACAGCAGTTTAGGTTCGCTTTGGCAGCAAACCGGTTTTGACGATAGCTCTTGGCCCATTAGCGGACCAACCGGCTTGGGCTACGAAAACAGCCCTACCGATCCGATCAATTACACCGCTGAAACTCAGACAACGGTGCCGTCGGGCGTAACGACAGTCTACGTACGTTTGCCCTTTAACCTTGCCACGAAGGGAGACATCGGACGACTAACTTTGCGCATGAGATACGACGACGGCTTTGTCGCCTACCTGAACGGCACAAAAGTAGCCGAGTCGAATGCTCCCGATACCCTGACGTGGAACTCCCAAGCAGCTGCGCTACATCCCGACGATCTAAGCGAGCAGTTCGAAGATTTCGACATTAGCTTTAGCATTTCAGATTTGCAAGTAGGCCAAAACGTACTGGCTATCCACGCGCTCAACATCAGCACCACAAGTAGCGATTTGCTCGTTTCGCCAGAGCTTATTGCCGAGCCTTCTTCGATTGCTAGCCCAGAGCAATTTGGATTTTTTCAAAACGCGACGCCTGGTTACGCCAACGGTATCAGCATTGCAGGCTTTGTGGCCGATCCTACTTTTGATGTGGCCCATGGGTACTACGACACTCCCCAAAGTGTCGCGATTGCCTCAGCAACTGCCGGAGCATTGATTGTCTACACAATGGACGCTTCAACCCCCACGGTTGATAGCAACCTCAACGTCACCAATGGCACGGTGTACGCTGGCCCTCTGAATGTCTCCAACACGACGACACTCCGTGCCGCAGCCTTCAAAACCGGCTTTCAACCTTCATTCGTATCTTCCAGCACCTATCTTTTTGTCAACGATATCATCAACCAATCCACGTTCGGAGAAACACCTGCTGGTTGGCCAGATAGTGGAGTCAATGGCCAGCAACTCAACTACGGGATCGATCCCGATATCATCAGCCTCTACGGATCCCAAGCGGTCAAGGATTCTCTCAAATCACTGTCGACGTTTTCCATTACCACCGACCTAGACAATTTGTTTGATCCTGCATCCGGTATCTATGTCAACGCACGTAATCGCGGGAAATCGTGGGAGCGAGCCTCGAACGTCGAGCTGATCTACCCCGATGGGTCCGACGCAGGTTTCGACGTAAACGTAGGCCTGCGAATACGCGGTGGGTTCAGCCGCGGGGGCTTCAATCCAAAGCATGCCTTCCGATTCTATTTTCGAAGCGTGTATGGCGATTCTAAGTTGCGTTACGATTTGTTTGACGGCGAAGGCGCCGATAAGTTTGACGTCTTAGATCTTAGAACCGCCCAGAACTATTCGTGGTCCTTAGAGGGCGGGGCACAGAACACTTTTGCTCGCGAAATTTTCGGGCGCGATACCCAGCGAGACCTCGGCAGCTCGTACACTCGCAGCCGATACCATCACCTCTATGTCGACGGCATCTACTGGGGCGTTTTTCAAACCCAAGAGCGCGTTGAGGAATTCTACGGCGAATCGTATTTCGGGGGCGATAAAGATGACTACGACGTAGTGAAAGCGGGCTTAGCCGATGTTGGCGGCACCGAAATTTCAGCAGGAGACGATATCGCCTGGCGAGCTCTTTTCGATTCGGCTCAAGCACTAGCAGACAATCCCGTCACCAACGCTAACAACTACTGGACTATGCAGGGTCTCAATCCCGATGGGACTCGAAACCTCTCGCTGCCCGTCCTCCTAGATGCCGACAATCTGATCGACTACATGATGACCATCTTTTACACAGGAGGTTTCGATACGGGGATCTCTCGGTTCCTGGGAAACAACAAAGCTAACAATTGGTTTGGCCTGCGAAACCGAGTCTCTGCTGATGAAGGCTTTCGCTTCTTCATCCACGACAACGAACATTCGATGGGTACAAACGGAACCCAATTCATTGACCGCACCGGTCCTTTCAACGAAGGAAATCAAGATGTCTTCGCCCAGTTCAATCCACAATACTTACACCAAGATCTACTGTCACACGAAGAGTACCGCGTACGGTTTGCCGACCATGTGCAAAAACATTTCTTTAACAACGGTGCGTTAACTCCCGCTTCGAGCATCGCGAGACTCCTGGCCCGAACAAGTCAAGTCGACCCAGCAATCATCGCCGAATCCGCCCGATGGGGCGACTCAAAGATTTCGACCCCTCGTAACAAAAACGATTGGCAAACTGAAATCAATTGGTTAACCAACGTCTACTTACCAGGACGTGGTAACACCGTACTCAGCCAGCTTCAAGGCGATAGCTTAGTAGCCCCGATCACTGCCCCCGTATTTAGCCAACACGGTGGACAAATCCCTGCTGGTTACAATCTTTCGATGACTTCAGGAGCAGGCACGATATTTTATACAACGGACGGTACGACCGATCCCCGCATGATTGGCGGAGCACTCAACCCCGAAGCAACGTTCTACACAGGTTCCTTCCCTCTTACCAGCACCACTACCGTCAAAGCTCGTCTCCTGCTCTCACCAGGAGTTTGGTCCGCAGTAAACGAAGCAACTTTCGTCGTGCCAAATGCAGACTTCGACTCCGACGGCGACGTCGATGGATTTGACTTCTTAACTTGGCAAAGAGGGGTTGGTGCCACCAGCGGCGCAACCCTCGCCGACGGCGATGCCGACCAAGACCAAGCCGTCGATGCCGAGGATCTGACCGTCTGGCAAGACCAGTATGGTCCGACCACTGCAGCTGTGATCGCAGCAGCGTCGGCACCAAGTTCCCAATCGATTTTAGTCGATCAAGCCCAGGCGTTAGCACGCCTTGGCAACTCGGCGTACGGATCGGGTGAGACGTTGTGCTTGGCAAGCCAATTTCTGACCAACACGGCAATTTCGGCAGTAGAAGCAGACCAAGTATTCAGCGAACCGATCGCGAAGGCGTTTTTCCATCCGGGCAGTTCAGAGAGCCTGCCCGCTTACCAAAAAACACTCGACGAGCAGATAAAGCATGAGGACTTCGACGATAGCGCGACCGACGAAATTTTCGATATGCTAGAAGAGGAAGCACAGCTCGTAGCCTTTTGAAGCGTCTGCGCTACCCGGAGCTCACGGAACGTCCATAATTTCACAAGAGCCGCTTCCAATGAATGCTTAATGTCCTAGGGAAGATTCCTTGATCCAACAACTTTCTCAATAGGAGGATACGATGAAGCACTATTGCAGTTCAGCCTTGTTGCTGGTGGCGTTTTTCATACTGCTGGCTGGCTCGGTTCTGGCGGCCACGATCAACTTTGATTCGGCCACTCCTGGGGCTTTGCCCCCGGGCTGGACCTCCGCGATGACGCACCGGGGCGGCCCTCCCCACTGGGGGCTGATGAAGGACGCCACCGCGCCCAGCCAGCCGAACGTGCTGGCTCAGACCTCGAGCGATAGGACTGACGGGCGTTTCCCGCTGGCGATCTATAAGAAGACGAACGTCACCAACGGCTCGCTCAGCGTTCAATTCAAGCCGATCTCCGGCGTCGTCGATGCCTCCGGCGGCTTGGTCTGGCGCTACCTCGATCCCAACAACTATTATGTAGTGCGTGCCAACGCAGACGAAAATAACGTGGTGCTTTATAAGGTGCTGAAAGGCCGGCGCTCGTCGATTTCGCCGGTAGGAAAACCGCCGCGCACTTACGGTGTCAAGCACCTGGTGGCGCACCGCCAATGGCATACCCTGGCAGTTTCCTTTCATGAGAACCTGTTCACGGTCACCTTCGACGGCGAGCAACTGTTCCAGGTTAAGGACAACACCTTCACCGCAGTCGGTAAGGTCGGTTTGTGGACCAAGGCGGACAGCGTCACTTATTTTGATAACTTCGTCGTGAAGACCGACTGAGGCTGGGCGCGGCGGGATCCCCACCAGGATCGAACGGATTCGGAGACCGACTGCTCGATCGGTTGTAAGGCCTTTGGCTAAGCCAGTTTCAGCAGCCGCCGCAGGAACCATTCGAGGCAGAGGCTTCCACAGAGGATTGCCAGCAGGATGCGGTTGAGCCGCTCGGTAAAGCCGGTGTCCGCGGCGCCGCGGATGGTTTTTACTTCGGCCCGGCTTTCGATCATCCGCGCTACCGGCTGCAGGTCGCTGGTGCCATCGATGGCCGCGGTAAGGCTGGCGTAGTACCTGCCACCCGTGCGGGTCGCCAAGGCTGCCAGCAGACGCTCGTTGCGGCGCGTCTGTTCAAATTCGAGATTGGGCAATACCACTTCAATCCGCCGCACCAGTTGGCTGGCTTCCAGGGAGTCCGTGCTATCCGCCGCGACACCCGCATCGGGAATAGGCAGTTCGATCCGGTAGGTTCCCTGTTCCAGGACGGTGAACTGGCCGATAAAGGAACCGGCTCGGCCTGGGATGGGCGTCATTTTCAAGTTGCGGCCGGCGCCACTGGGCGAAACCGTGTGGCAGGTCACGTTCGCGGCCAGGAGAGGATCGCGGCGTATGGAGGTGAGCTGGGCCCGGACCACCACCGTATCGCCGACCGTAAACCGGTCGCGTTCGACCAGCAGGCTGCCGCGCGAACTGCCGCGCAACAAACGGCCCTGGCTCACATGGCGAATCAGTTGGGTATAGAACACTTCAAAATAGCCCGGATCAAGCCGCCGCAGGCGCCACATTTCTCCGCTACCCATGTAAAAGACCCGGCCGGCTCCGTAAAACTGTTCCGCCAGGTAGACCGGGGGCTCGGTCGAAATCCCTGCGTCGGGATCGCTGTAGTACCCCAGGACGCGCGCTCCCGGCTTGGGGCCCTTGACCGCATAGCAGCCATAGACACCGGAAAACCGTGACCAGATAGCATGGCTCGATTCGCTGGTGTCGCCCAGCCATAAAAAAGGAGCTTCCCGGCCGGCCCGGGTAAACGCAATAGGCCAGGCTGTCTGGGAGCCGTACTGGCCATCATCAAGCAGGGTCAACCGGCGCTGAAACTGAACCGGGTAGAGCGCGCGAATTTTGCCAAGCTCCGGGCTTTGGGTCCAGTGAGCCGTATGGATGGGACCCGCGATCACGACCAAGCCACCGGCCTGTTCGCCCACCCACTTTTCCAGCAGTTCGACTTGCTGGGCATCGAGGAGCGTCCAGTCCGGATCAAACGCCACGATGCTGTCATACCGGTACAGGTCTTCCTTGGTCGATGGGAAGGCCGCCAGGATCCGATGGGCGTCTTGCGACAAGCCGGGCGGGGCCATCTGCAGGCAAACATCGACTTGCGTGTGAGGATCGCGGCGAAGCTGGTTGCGCAGGAAACGATATTCGCGCGTCGCGCCACTGGCCAGCAGTAAAACGCGCAATTGGGCATCGACCACTTCCACCTCCGCTTGGCGCAAATTGTCGCCCAGGACCTGGTCGTCCGTCGGCACCGCCAGACGTAACGTAAGCTGTAAGCGTCCCTTAGCCGCCGGTTCGATGTCAAACTCCACCGGCAACACTTCCGCATCGGTTGCGAAAGTGATACGCTCGCGTCCCACCCGCTCGCCGCGTGCCATGAGTCTGCCTGCTGGGGAATCAGGCCGATTTTCAGCAGACCCCAGGCCTGCGGGGCCTGTGCCTCCGGCCCCATGACTTAGTGGAGAAACGTCCGAAGTGGCATTTTTCTCGGTGAGTTCCCGAGCGTAGAGTTCCGCCTCCACGCTGCGGCCGGCAAAGCCGTCGGCCTGGATGAGCCCACGGATGGTAGTTTTATCGCCGGGATAAAGGCGGGATGGGGCTATCAATTCCTGCACCCGCATATTGCGTCGGGGCTGTGTCGAGCCGACCCCCACGGTGTACAGCGGGATGCGCCGTCTGGTCTCCTGGCTGGACGCTTCACAGACTGCCAGGGGATCGAGGCCACTGTTTTGGCCGCCATCGGAAATCACGATCACACCTGCCAGCGGTCCGCTGTTTGGTTGTCCCAGCACACGTTGCAGCGCATCGCCGAGCCGTGTTTCGGCTCCCAGGGGCATCAGCGCTTCGGTCCAGGAGGTTGTGGAAATCGTCGCCAGTGGGTCCGGCGCTTGGCCCGGGCTTGCGGTGTTGGCTGGATCCGGTGGAGGCGGGCTGCTACCCTTGGTGAGGCCGGCGTCCCGGGCCGAGCCGAGGTCTAGCCGATCCCACTGGGCCAAACGATGCGACTGGCGGTCGAAACCCATCAGCGTGATGTTGTGCTTCTGTCGAAGTGCGTCGATCCAGGGAGTTTCCAGGAGCGAATTGGTTACCGCTTCGCTGCGCGTGATCGACTGACCGGTTGCCAGTTGAGACACATCCCGAACCGACATGCTTTGGCTGGAGTCGACAAGGATGGCCACTTGCGACTGGGTGGTCACCTGCCGGTCGGTCCGTTTTTGCAAATTCAGAAAAAAAAGAATTGCCCCACCAATCGCTAAGAGCCGGAGCAGGCAAAGTAGCGAACCGGCAAATCGCGGCAGGCTGCGACTCTCGCGCAAGTAACCGCCGATCGTCGAAATCAGCAGCGCCAATACAATCGCCACCAGGCCCGCGCTCAGCAGCGGCTGGTCCGCCAGCTGCTGAAATCGAGAAAATTCGTAGCTGACCAATTCGCGCGGACCGCCGGCGCGAACCGATGAGCCGGCGGCAATCATTGTCCAGAAAAAATCGACTGGCAGGATAAAGTTCATGCACTCGAGCGGGTGGAACGGGGCTGGGGCGCGGATCGATGGTGGTAGCTGGCCCGATAGGACAACAACTGCTCCACGAAAAGCAGGAAGACGAGTGCCCCCAGGAGGGCGTCGCCCAGGCGATAGCCGGCCATTTGCTGGTTCGTGGAAGAAATGTCCGTAGCTCTGGAGAAATGATAGTCGATTCCTTTGAGGTATTTCGCGATCGCGGTGCGATCGAGAGTATGAAGTTCGCCTTCGCCGGTTGGCACATTGACCGCAATGAAACGTTTTTCGGGCTTGCCATCACGGTGCAGCAAGTCGACCTGCCAGATTCCACTGTCGATAGGGACCTCGGTATTAAGGGTCAGCGGCACGGGCTCGAGCGGCTGGCCCGCGAGCGGGGTCGACTGCCGTTCCAATAAATTTGGGTCCGTAGCGCGTGGAGCCAAACGATTGGGGGCTGTGGCGGGTTGGCTCGGCGTGGAAGGCAAGGAGCCCTCCGTGGCTGGCAAAGGAGCGGCAGGATTGTGCCTGGCCGGACTGAGGTAGAGAACCGTGCCCTCCATCCCTCCAGCAAGCCCCGCCCCGGACCGCGCCGGAGCGTTGAGATTTCGCTCGCCCTGGTAACCCAAACGACGGAGACGAATTTCGGATTGGTAGTCGGCCGCCGAGACGGCTAGCCCCAGCCCCTCTCCCACCGTGCGAACCGCGCCGTGGCGCCGGGCGGCCGACAAATAACCCATCAGTTCGTTGGCGAACACCGGAAAGACAGGATTCAAGCTCCAATTGCTCCAGCTGCCCTGGGGGCTTTTCTTGGGAGACAGCTTGCTCAGATGAACCAACACGCGACCGGCGCCCAGTTGCTTGTCGACGATCCACGGGGCGCCATTGCTCAACCGGGCCAGGACGCGTGTTTCTCCGTCCGCGGGAGGCACCCATTGGGGGGCCACCGCATAGTAATAGTCGACCGTGGCCACCGAGAGAAAGCTGTTACGGCGGCCGGCAAACATGCGAAACAGTGGATGATCGGTCACTCGAACATCAGCGTTTGTATTTTCTCTCTCGCTGAGGAGTTGGGTCGGAACATCCAGGGCAACCGGCAACAGACCCGCGCCATTTCGGTATAGGTGTTCGTTATAAAATCGCTTGTTGACCTGGGGCCCCAGAAACAGCGCAACGCCTCCTCCTCGGCGGACATAGTTTTCCAGCGCGGCGATTTCATCTTCGTCGAGACGCGCTACATCCAACAGGCAAATCGCCGCGAAACGAGACAGCTCCTCGTGCCGGCGGAGGTAACTGGCGGGATGCATTTCAGGGCTCCATCCCCCGGACTGCATGCCGCCCGGACTCAGCGCGGTTTGCAGATAATAGCTGTCGTCGCCCGCGGCGGAACCATCCAGAATCAGCACCGGAAATGTCTCGGGCAGGTGGCAGGCGAAGTAGCGCTGGTTGTCGGGTTCCAACGCATCGGTGGGCAACGTCGCGACCAGTCCGTGGGCGCCCGCGCCCATGAAGGTGACACGGAACTGGCGCGATACCTCCTCGCCAGCCGGTATTTCGTCGAGGGTGACCGCCGGCAGGTCGTGGCCGTCCTGCCGGATCGTGACGGTGACCCCGGTTGCCACTTCGTCGCTGCCTGGAACGCCGCTCCCGTAGTTATGCACGGTCAGCCGGAACCAGGTCTCCACCCCGGCAGCGCGAATCCCCGCCACCGGTGTCAATTCGGTGATGGCCAGGTTCGCCCGCGTCTGCTCGGCACAATGGACTAGTCGCAACTGGGACACGTGCCTCCGCAGCGCGCCGATTTCCTGCCGCAACTGGCTGCCCTCGGCCCATTGGGGGCGGCGGAAGTCAGACAGCAGGTAGACAATTCGCGCTTCGTCGTCGGTCGACTCCGGCAAGCGGGCGGCTGCTTGCAGCGCCTCGAGGGGACCCGCATCGGTTTCCGAAACATCCTGCAAGGTTTTCGCGAGCGACTCACTTAAGGCCGAATCGATGGGGCGGCGGGAAATCTCTGGTTCTGTTCCCGCTGTCAGACTTGCCGCTTGCGAAAAACGGATCAGCGTGAGCTCACCGCGCGAGCTGCCATGGGCCGCCTGCTCCACAATCCGCCCGACGACCCGCCTGGCCTCACCATAGACGGTATTGGCATTGCGGGCCGGATACCTCGGGTTGGGGCTCCCTTGGCCTGCGGACTCCGTTGGGACGGACTGGGTTCCAGTTTGGTCCATTTGCCCGTTATGATCCGCCATCGAGTAGCTGTCGTCGAGCAGGATCACGTGATGCGTGGTTCCCCGGCCGAGAAGTTTTCCCCAGGAGCTGCGCAGCGTCGGCCCTGCCAACATCAGCACGACTGCTGCCACCACCGCGGTTCGCACCAGCAACAGGAGCAGTTGCAGGAGCAAAATCGACCTTTTGCTACGTTTTTGGCTGGCCAGCAGAAACTCCATCGCCGCCCAATCGACCCGGCGGCGCCGGCGCAGGTTGATCAAATGGATCAACAGCGGCACCCCAATGAGGGGTAAGCCGATTGCCAGCAGAGATTGAAACAGGAAGGTCACGTCGATTAGTCTGGTTTATGAAGTAAGGGAAGGGTGGGAGCGGAAAGGTGGCCAACTCGCGCTGGCTGGCCCTGCGGAACATGTCCAGGCGATGTTCCTCTGGGCTCTGTTCTCAGGGCATACTCAGGGCCTATTTGAATTGGAACTGCTTGACCGTGATTCTATACGATCAATGGCCCGCTGGCTATTCCGGGACCTGATCGCGATTGGGACCAGGCCGTGTTTCGTAATGGCCCTGGGAGAGAAATCTACTGACTGCGTTCCCCGGTCTTTCTGACACAGCCCAGACTGCTTGTCGGTCGCAAAGCTAATCCGGGCAGGCTACAATCGTTGGGAAGTTTCCACGCTGCGGGCCTTTCATCCCAGGGAAGGCCCCTGGACCGTCCTGAATCAAGCCAGCCTAAGAAAGTGAACCATCATGCTAAAAAATCGCCTGCCGCTAGCCGCCACCGCGCGGATGGTGTCTTGTGTGCTGCCGCTGTTTTTTGGGTTGATCCCCCTCGGGTTGATTCCTGTGGGGCCAATACGGACTCCCCAGACGCATGGGGAGGTTCCGCACGTGACGGTCGGCCGTTTTCCGCAGGAAGTGGCCAGCCGCTACACAGTTCAGCAAGGCCTTCCGTCCAATAATGTCGAGGCGGTGTATTTGGATTCAACGGGAAACGCGTGGGCGAAAACCGACCAGGGCTGGGCCGTATTGCGGCACGATCGCTGGACACCGACCGATGCGCCACCCGCGGCGCTGGCGCGGGACGACCGGGGCCAGCCGGCCCCAGCGGGCTTGCATGTCCATCAAGTGGCCCGCTCAGCCAAGGGGCAGATCGTGCTGGCGACCGACAAGGGTTTGCTGGTTCGTCGGGCCGGCCGTTTTGAACCACTGGTGGTGGAAGATGGTCTGGGACGTCGTTGGGGGACTTCCGATGTGCGTGGGGCGGCCTTCGATTCGCGTCATCGATTTTGGTTTGCCACCCTGGCGGGAGTTGGCTGCCGAACCGGTAAGGGCTGGGAATTTTACAGCGGCAAGGACGGCCTGCCCTACAATGATTTTACGGTGGTCCGGGCCGGACCGGATGGGGTGGTCTGGTTCGGGACCCATTTGGGCGCGGTCCGCTACGATGGCCGGCAGTGGGCCTATCGACAGGGCCGCCGCTGGCTGCCCAATGACGATATCCGCGACATTGCCGTGGATTCAAAAGGCAATGCCTGGTTTGCCACCGCGGGAGGGGTGGGGCGGATCGCCCGGCGGATGATGACCCTGGCCGAAAAGGCCGAGTTCTACGAACAAGAGATGCAGCGCACCATTCGCCGCACACCTTACGGTTATGTTTCGGAAGTGAGCCTGGCAAAGCCGGGCGACAAAAGCAAGATCATCTACCACGACAGCGACAACGACGGCCTCTGGACCAGCATGTACGGCGCGGGGGAATGTTTTGCCTACGCCGCCACAGGCGACCCGAAGGCCAAAGACCGCGCCAGGCGGGCCTTCGAGGCGCTCCGGTTTCTGCAAATCGTACCGCAGGGTTCCGAGCACAGCCCGCCGCCCGGCTACGTGGCCCGTTCCATCCGCTCGACCAGGCTGCCCGATCCGAACATTGGCCGCCTGCAGCACGATCGGCAGAATCGGGACCATGGCGATGCGCTGTGGAAAGTCTACCAGCCGCGCTGGCCCAAAAGTGCGGATGGCAAGTGGTATTGGAAAAGCGATACCAGTTCGGACGAACTGGATGGGCATTATTTCTTCTACCCGTTGTACTACGACCTGGTGGCCGATACTGAACAGGAAAAAGAACGGGTCCGCGAGGTGGTGCGCGGGCTGACCGACCACCTGGTTTCGCACGGGTTTCGACTGGTCGATCATGACGGCAAGCCGACTCGGTGGGGCTATTACGATCCAGCGTCGCTGAACCACGATCCTGCCTGGTGGGAGGAGCGCGGTTTGAAATCCTTGAGCATGCTCTCCTATCTGGCGGTTGCGGAGCATGTTACGGGCGATCCGAGTTACGGCAAGCAGAGCGACAAGCTTATTAAGGAGCACGCGTATGACACCAATGCGATGATTTACAAAATCCATCGCGGGATAGGATCGGGCAACCAATCGGACGATGAAATGGCTTTCATGTCCTACTACAACCTGCTCAAGTACACCAAAAACGAAGCCCTGCGGGGGCAGATGCTGCTTTCCTTTTACAGCGCGTGGGTTATCGAGCAGCCCGAGATGAATCCCTTTTTCAACTTCGCCTACGCGGCCTTCGGGTTGGGTGGAACCATCACCAACCAGTGGGGTACCGAGAAGCTCGATCCGTGGGACGGCTGGCTGGAAGATTCCATGGCCACCCTATACGGATTTTCACTCGACCGGCTCAATTGGGCTTGCAAGAACAGCCAACGCCTGGACATTGTCCACCTGCCACGCCAGCAAATGATCGAGGTGACCACCCCGCTCAGCGATCGATTCGGTTATCGGGTTTGCGGCAAGGTGCTGCCGGTCGAAAACCGGCATTTCAACCACTGGAACACCAATCCCTGGGTGCTGGACTACGGCGGCGATGGCCGCCAGCTTGCCAGCGGCACGGTCTATCTGCTGCCGTACTACATGGGGTTGTACCACGGGTTTATTGAGGAAGTGGGGAGTGGGAAGTAGGGAGTGGGAAGTGGGAAGTGGGAAGTGGGAAGTGGGAAGTGGGAAGTGGGAAGTGGGAAGTGGGAAGTGGGAAGTGGGAAATTGACGCCACCGCTACGCGGTTCGGGGGTATTGGCACACGGAGCCCG
>Ga0114931_10005926_pt1 | contig 15091 bp, 15 predicted proteins | sample 2SBtaG_FD_89579 | JGI IMG/M metagenome (GOLD analysis project Ga0114931, IMG submission 89579) | Deep subsurface microbial communities from Kolumbo volcano to uncover new lineages of life (NeLLi) - 2SBTROV14_V59a metaG | ecosystem: Environmental > Aquatic > Marine > Volcanic | place: Kolumbo...
GCGCCTCAAGGCTCTGTCCGGCGTCGAGGTCGTGAAAGAGCTCGAGCCGCGCGCCACCCGCAAGCCGCACGTCAAGCCGCGCCTGCATCTCGCCAAGCCCCGCCTCGGCCCTTGCCGCGATCCGCTCGCCGAGCGCCCTCACCCTTGGCGCTTGGCACACCGCATCCGAAAAACTCTCCAGCCGGGCGGTGTCATGGCCGCACAGCCGCATCGCCAGCGCCGCGCGATAGCTGAACTTTGCCTCGAGCCCGCTGCGCGGCGCGGCGATATTGCACACGTCGAGCCAGCGCGGATGGGTAAACACCGTGATCTCCGCGATCTCTGCGTCACTCACACCCGAGGGCAGCCCCGCCAGCGCCTCGAGCGCGGCATGAAGCCCGTGACAACAGGCGTGAAACTTGTGATGCACCGCCGGGAAACGCCAGCTTTGCCCAAGCCCGTCGAAAGCGCTCATCTCGCCGGCGCCGTGATGGGTCGCGCCAAAGCCCTGCGGGCCGTCAAGCGCGGCGGGGTGGCTCGTCAGGCCGCGCGCTGCCCATTGCGCCGCCTCGACGCCGTTTTGCGCCGCAAGCCCGGCGTTCAGGGGCTTGCCCATCGCGCCAAACTGCGATTTCAGCCCCGAGGCGCGGGTGGCAACGAGGCCGAGCGCCATTTCCATCTGCGCCCCGGAAAGCCCCAGAAGCCGCCCGGCGGCAAGCGTCGCGCCAAACGCCCCGGCGGTGGCGGTCTGATGAAAGCCGATCTCATAGTGCCCCCGCCCCAGCCAGACGCCAACGCGCAGCGCGCCCTCGGCGCCGACAAGGCAGGCGCGCTCGAAGGCCGCCGCGTCCGCGCCGGTCAGCTCGGCAAGGGCCAGCGCGGCGGGCAGCACGGCCACCGACAGATGGCCGATATGGGCAAAATGCGTGTCATCGTAATCGAGCGCGTGCGAGGTCGCGCCATTGACCAGCGCCGCCGCCCGCGCCGGCACCCGTGCCGCATCGCCGATCAGCCCCGCCTGCCCCGCGCCGCCCTCGGCCAGCGCCTGATCGCGCACGATCCGCGCCACCGGCTGCCCCGCGCCGGCAAGCCCGACCGCCGCCCAGTCGAGGATCGACAATTTCATCACCGCGCCCGCGCCCGCATCCGCCACCGCCCCGAGCGCAAACCCGGCGAGCACGCGCGCAAGCTCAGCCATTGCCGAAAAGCGCCCTCGCGCGCGATTCAAAGGCGCTGACCACGCGGCGCATCGCCTGGTAAAAGAAGAGTTCCGCCGCCGATTGCAGCAACCGGCTGCGCAGCGCGAAATCGACATCGAAATGCACGATGCACCCGCCCTCGGGCGCGTCCTCGAAACGCCAGTTGGAGCGCATGTATTCGAACGGCCCGTCGAGATATTCGGTGTTGATCACCAGATCCTCATCCCACAGCGTGACGCGGCTGCCGAAGCGTTCGCGAAAGACCTTGAAGCTGATCACCAGATCGACCTCCATCACCCGCGCCCCGTCCTCGCGCCGGCTCTCCCGGCGCACCCGCGCGGCGGCGGTCCAGGGGAGGAATTTCGGGTAAGAGGCGACATCGGCCACCAGATCATACATCTGCCGCGCCCCATAGGGCAGGTGACGGGATTCGGCATGCGCTGGCATCGGTGATGGTATCCCCGGATTTCGCGTGACAGTGGGGCGGTTTTTCGTAGACTGGCGCCGGAAAATCAAGGCGATACCATGCCCGAGCGATCATATGTCATCGACCCGCTGATCTCGGCCAAGCAGATTGCCGCGCGCATCGAGAGCCTGGCGCGCGAGATCAGCGCCGAATTCGCCGACAGCGACAAGCTGGTCATGGTCGGGCTGTTGCGCGGCTCCTTCATCTTCATCGCCGATCTGGTGCGCGAGTTGAAGATGAATGTCGAGATCGATTTCATCGAAACCACATCCTATGGCGACGCCATGCAATCGAGCCGCGAAGTGCATATCCTCAAGGACATGCGCGGCGACATCGCCGGGCGCGACGTTCTGGTGGTCGAGGACATCGTCGATACCGGCTACACGCTGGCGCATGTCCTGGCGCTGCTCAAGACGCGCAATCCGGCGCGGCTGCGCACCATCGCGCTGCTCGACAAGCCCTCGCGCCGCGAGGCCGAAATCACCGCCGACTGGATCGGTTTTGACATCCCCGATGGATTCGTCGTCGGCTATGGCATCGATTACGCGCAGCGCAACCGCAACCTGCCCTATATCGGCAAGGTGCGCTTCACCGACGGATGACCCCCCGCTTTCTCTTCCGCATGGCCAGATGGGCCCACCATCCGCCGAGTCCGCGGCGGGTCAAGCTGGTGCTGGCCGTCATCGCGCTGTGCCTGGCGCTTTTTGCCATCGAGCATTTCATCGGCTGGCCGGACTGGCTTTCGGTCGAGCCGGCCGGGCGCCGGGGCTGGCGGCCATGACCTGGTCCCAAGTCCGGGCGGGGTACGCGCCACCCTGACAAACGGCGGGCAGCGCTCAGGCGCCGAGCTGCGTCAGCCGCGCCGCCCGCAGGCGGGCAAAATCCTCGCCCGCGTGATAGGAAGAGCGCGTCAGCGGCGTTGCCGAGACCATCAGGAAGCCCTTGCCATAGGCCGCCTTTTCGTAGGCCGCGAATTCATCAGGGTGCACGAATCGATCGACCGCATGGTGCTTGGGCGTCGGTTGCAGATATTGCCCGATGGTCAGGAAATCGACACCGGCCGCGCGCATGTCATCCATCACCTGATGCACCTGCGGGCGCGTCTCGCCCAAGCCGACCATGATCCCCGACTTGGTGAACATCGCCGGGTCGATCTCCTTGACGCGCTGCAACAGCCGCAAGCTGTGGAAATAGCGCGCGCCAGGGCGCACCGAGGGGTAGAGCCCGGGCACGGTTTCGAGGTTGTGGTTGAAGACATCGGGCCCGGCCGCGACCACCACCTCCAGCACCTGCGGATCACAATGCAGAAAATCCGGGGTCAGGATCTCGATCGTCGTGGCGGGGCTGCGGTGACGGATGGCGCGGATGGTGCGGGCGAAATGCTCGGCCCCGCCATCGGCGACGTCATCGCGGTCGACCGAGGTGACGACGACATGGTTGAGCCCCAGCTTTTCCACCGCATCGGCGACGCGGCCGGGCTCGAACGGGTCCAGATCCGCGGGCGGTTTGCCGGTGGCGATGTTGCAGAAGCTGCAGGCGCGGGTGCAGACCTCGCCCATGATCATCATCGTCGCGTGCCCCCGCCCCCAGCATTCGCCGGCATTGGGGCAGCCGGCCTCTTCGCAGACCGTCACCAGCCGGTTCTCGCGCATGATCCGGTGGGTTTCACGATAGCCCTCGCCGCCGGGCGCCCTGACGCGAATCCAGTGCGGCTTCTTCGGCTGCGGCGCGTCGGGCCGGCGGGCCTTTTCGGGGTGGCGCTGATGTGGAATCTTCAGGTCTCGCACGGACTTTCCCCCGCAAACGAAGTGGTAACCTCGGCCAGACATAATACACCGCGGTGGGAAGTGCCAGTTCAGCGATCGCGCGCGGGCAATCCGTCGCGGCCAGGTAACGAGTACCCACCACCCGCGCAACGAGGCCGTATCTGTGGGCCGCATCTGGGGGACGGCGATGCGGGGCCGTGCTCCTTGTCCTGCAGGAGGCCCCGTTGCACCCCGCGCGCGGGCCGCTATGGTGCGCGGCGCACAAGCGGAAGAGAGTCGCGCACATGGACTGGCAGGCCCACCGGCGCGAGGCGCACAGCCTCGGCAACATGCAGGAATACCTCAAGCAGATCGTTTTCGGCGGCAATGACGGCATCGTCACCACCTTTGCCATCGTCGCGGGCTTTGCCGGGGCACAGGCCGAGGGCGTGGCCGAGGTCGGCGCGGCGGCGGTGCTGGTCTTCGGGCTCGCCAACCTCTTTGCCGACGCGGTCAGCATGGGGCTCGGCGAATTCCTGTCGCTGCGCTCGCAGCACGATCTCTACCGCGCGCGGCGGCGCAGCGAATTGCGCGAAATCGCCAACGCGCCCGAGCAGGAGCGGATGGAACTTTTCGAGATCCTGCGCCAGCGCGGCCTGCCCGCCGGCGAAGCCGACACCGCCGCAACCCTCCTGTCGCGCCACCCGGCGCTGATGGCCGACATGATGATGACCTATGAATTCGGCATGCACAGCCCCGAGGAGGAAAGCCCGGCGCTCAACGGCCTGTCGACCTTCCTCTCCTTCGTGGTCTTCGGATCGGTGCCGCTCTGGCCCTATTTCATGCTGGCACCGGATTTTCGAAGCTTCCTGCTGTCCGTCGCGGCGAGTGCATTGGCGCTCGCCACGCTCGGCTTGCTGCGCTGGAGCGCCACCGGCGAAGGGCTGCCCCGCTGCGTGGGCGAAACCATGTTCGTCGGCGCGACCTGCGCGGCGGTCGCCTTCGCGGTCGGCTGGCTGGTCGGCGGATGAGCGCCGCTCAGCCGATCAGATCGGCCGCCTCGCCCAGCGATCGGTAATAGCTCCTGAGCCGTTGCAAGGCGATCCGCAGCACCACCTTGCCCGAGCGCGCCGACCAGCCGAGGCTCTTTTCGGCCTGCTCGAGCCCTTCAAGATGACAACAGCAGCGCAGCGCCACATCGCCCAGCCCCGGCCCAAGGTCGCGCAAGGCGCCGATGATCCGCCGGCGCGCGGCGCGCGAGACCGGGCTGCCAGCGGCGGTGGCGGTGGCGGTGGCGGACTCGGCATTGCTCAGAAACACGTCCCAGCTTTCGCCCTTGCGCGCGCCGAGATCGGCCATTTCGTAATCCTCGCGCAGCCGCTCGCCGGCACGCACCAGATCGGCGGTCAGAAATTTCTCGCCGCGCGGATCGCTGCGACGGGCAAGCAGCGCCAGCGGTGTCTCCGCGCTCCTGTGGCGCTGGCGGGCCGGCTCCCGCGCCGGCGCCGCGTCCTCAAGAGCGTCCCTTGCCTCGACAAGGCCCAGCGCGCGGTTTTCGGCCCCCGCGAGCAGCCGGCCAAGCGCCGCGCGCCCGGCGCGGGTGATCCGATAGCGTGAAATCCGCGCCGGCCGGTCACAGCCGATCCATCCCCTGAGCGCCATCGCCTCGGCAAAGGCGCGCGCGACCACTGCCAGCCGCGTGGTTTCGCCGCCGGGCATCTCGCGCACCACCACCGCGTTGTCCATGTCGGCGGCGACCGCCAGAACCGCGCCGCTTTCGCACATCCGCCGCAGGACGCGGCGCCCCTCGGCCGCGATCTCCGCCTCCGAGAGGGTGGCGTCGTGCCCGTCGGCGGTGGCGCCATGCGGCTCCTGCGCGCCCTGCATCCGCGCTTCCAGACGGCCGAGCGCCCTGTCGATCAGAATATCCTCGCGCTGCGCCTCCACTGCCCGGACGTGGCGCAGCACGGTGGAGGCATGCACACCCTTCCTGCGCGCCAGTTCGCGAATGCCGAACCCCGACACGGTATGCAGCAGATAGCTGCGAATCTCGACCGGAACCCAGGATGGCAGATCATGGCTGGCCAGGGAATGCAGTGCGGCATCGGGCATCGGGCGCTCCTTCCTCGTGATGATATCCGGCGGGTGCGGTGGGCGTATTTATCCACAGGTTACCCCATGGATGGCCGGATTCTGTTACCAGTTAGTTAACAATCAAGCCTGCAAACGAGAATTGTTTCCGTTTCATTAACAATAGATCACACAACCGCACGGCGATTGTCGTAAAAAGGCAACACTGTCAGGGTTGTGTTTTTCTGTCACCGACCGGAAACGAATCGGAGGCTGCCATGACCGACCTGCTTACCCGCCTCGATGAGCGCCGCCGCGCGCCGCTGCTGATCCGCGCCGCCCGCATCGGGCTTGGCACCTATTGCCGCGACGCCACGCTGCGGCGACTTCTGCAATGCCCGCAGGCGCCGGGCAACCGGGCCGCGCTCGGCGCGTTGATGGCGCTTGAGGAAGAGGCCGAGGAGGCGCGAAAGAAAAAGGCGGCCGGCTATTCGCCGGCGCGCCATGTCGATCTGCTGATCGCGATCATGGGCGAGGCACGGCTGATGCGCGCCGCGCGGCCCTGAGGTCCGGCTCAGCCAAAGGCGTCGGGCATCGAGGCTTTCTTCTCGGCCACATAAGCCTCGAGCGCGGCGGCGATCCCCGGATCAAGCGGCGGCTGCTGGTAATTTTCCAGCATCTGCTTCATCCGCGCATTGGCCAGCGTCATGCTGTCGCGCTCGCCCTCTTCGAACCATTGCTCGAAGGGCTTGTAATCGAGCACCTCACTGCGCCAGAACGCATCCTTGAAATTGGCCTGCGTATGGGCGCAGCCAAGGTAATGCCCGCCCGGGCCGACTTCACGGATGGCATCCATCGCCTGCCCGTTCTCGCCCATGTCGACGCCGCGCGCAAAATGGTGCAGAGCGCCCAGCTGATCGGCATCCATGACGAATTTCTCGAAGCTCGAGACCAGCCCGCCCTCCAGCCAGCCGCAGGCATGGAGCATGAAGTTGACGCCCGAAAGCAGCCCGACATTGAGACTGTTGGCGCTCTCGTAGGCGGCCTGCGCATCGGGCAGCTTGGAGCCGTTGAACGACCCCGCCGAGCGATAGGGCAGCCCCAGCCGCCGCGCCAGTTGCCCCGCCCCGTAGGTGATATGCGCGGCCTCCGGCGTGCCGAAGGTCGGTGCGCCGCTGTTCATGTCGATCGAGGTGACAAAAGCACCAAAAATCACCGGCGCGCCGGGGCGCACCAGCTGGGAATAGGAAATCCCGGCCATCACCTCGGCCAGCACCTGCGTCAGCGTCCCGGCGACCGTCGTCGGCGCCATCGCACCGCCGACGATGAAGGGCGAGATGATGCAGGCCTGATTGTGAGCGGCGTAGATTTCCAGCGCCCCCATCATCGTGTCGTCAAAGGTCATCGGCGAGTTGACGTTGACGAGCGAGGTCATCACCGTGTTGTCGCGCACGAACTCCTTGCCGAAGAGGATTTCGCACATCTCGACGCTGTCGCGCGCCCGCGACGGATCGGTGACCGAGCCCATGAAGGGCTTGTCCGACAGCGTCATGTGCGCCTTGATCATGTCGAGATGGCGCTTGTTGACGGGCACGTCGGTGGGCTCGCAGACGGTGCCGCCGGAATGGTGCAGCCATTTCGACATGTAGCCGAGCTTCACGAATTTCTCGAAATCGGCCATCGTCGCATAGCGCCGCCCGCCCTCCATGTCGCGCACGAAAGGCGGGCCATAGACCGGCGCGCAAACGAGGTTTCGCCCGCCGATGACGACGTTGCGCTCCGGGTTGCGGGCATGCTGGGTGAATTGCGCCGGCGCGGTGCGGATCAGCTCGCGCGCCATCCCGCGCGGCAGGCGCACCCGCTCGCCCTCGACATCCGCCCCCGCCTGGCGCCAGCGCTCCAGCGCCACCGGGTTCTCGATGAAATTGACGCCTACCTCCTCGAGCAGGGTTTCGGCGTTGGTCTCGATGATCTCCAGCGCCTCCTCTCCGAGAACCTCGTAGCAGGGGATGTTGCGCTCGATATATTTTGCGGTCTCGACGCTGATCGCGGTGCGCTCGGCCCGTCGCGCCGCACCACCGCCGCCACGTCTGCCTCTGCCTCTGCGGGCTGCTGGCTCGTTCATCAACAGGTCTCCTTGCTTCAGGGACCGGCGCCCGGGCCGGTCCCGTTGACCCGGTTCTACCCGCTGTCGCGCGCCGACTCCGACGATTTTGCGGCCATGCCCGGCCAAAACCGACATCTGCGGGGGAAATCGCGCAGCCGCCGCGCCATCTTGCAACGCCCCCGGCCACAAGGTAGAGGGCGCCCATGCACAGCACCCAAGCCCATGATCGCCTTCTGGTCATAGATTTCGGCAGCCAGGTCACGCAGCTCATCGCGCGGCGCCTGCGCGAGCTTCACGTCTATTGCGAAATCCACCCTTTCCAGGCCGTCACCGACAGCTTTCTGCGCGACTTCGCGAAGAAGGCGGTGATCCTTTCGGGGGGGCCGGCCAGTGTTCTGGACGATGACGCCCCGCGCCCGCCGGCGGGCCTGTTTGATCTTGGCGTTCCGGTGCTGGGCATCTGCTATGGCCAACAGGTGATGATGCAGATGCTGGGTGGCCGGGTGGAACGCGGCGACGGCACCGCCGAGTTCGGCCGCGCCTGGGTCAGCCCGACCGCCCGCCGCGCCGAGGCGCTGACCGGCTGGTTCACCGACGAGCGCGAACAAGTCTGGATGAGCCATGGCGATCATGTCGCTGAAATCGCACCGGGATTTGAGGTTTACGGCACCTCGCCCGGGGCCCCGTTCGCGATCACCGCGGATGTCCACCGCCATTTCTATGCGGTCCAGTTCCACCCCGAGGTGCATCACACCCCGAATGGCCGCAAGCTGTTGGAAAACTTCGTGACGCTGGCCGGTTTCAGCGGCGACTGGACGATGGGCGCCTATCGCGAGGAGGCAATTGCCCGGATTCGTCAGCAGGTCGGCGACAAACGGGTGATCTGCGGGCTCTCTGGCGGTGTCGACAGCTCGGTCGCCGCAGTGCTGATCCACGAGGCGATCGGCGATCAGCTCACCTGCGTTTTCGTCGATCACGGGCTGTTGCGCCAAAACGAGGCCGAAGAGGTCACGACGATGTTTCGCGATCACTACAACATCGCGCTCATCCACGCCGATGAATCAGAGCTTTTTCTGGGTGAGCTTGAGGGCGTAAGCGACCCTGAAACAAAGAGAAAGATTATCGGCCGCCTGTTTATCGACGTGTTCCAGAAACACGCCGACACGATCGCCGGCGCGGAGTTTCTGGCGCAGGGCACGCTTTACCCCGACGTGATCGAATCGGTCAGCTTCGCGGGCGGGCCGTCGGTGACGATCAAGTCGCACCACAATGTCGGCGGGCTGCCCGAGAAGATGGGGCTCAAGCTCGTCGAGCCGTTGCGCGAGCTCTTCAAGGACGAGGTGCGCGCCCTGGGGCGTGAACTCGGCCTGCCCGAAAGCTTCATCGGCCGTCATCCCTTCCCCGGCCCCGGCCTCGCCATCCGCTGTCCCGGCGAGATCACCCGCGAGAAGCTCGAGATCCTGCGCCGCGCCGATGCGGTCTTCATCGACCAGATCCGCCGCCACGGGCTTTATGACGAGATATGGCAGGCCTTTGTCGCCATCCTGCCGGTGCTCACGGTGGGGGTGATGGGCGACGGGCGCAGCTATGATTTCGCCTGCGCGCTGCGCGCGGTGACCAGCGTCGACGGGATGACGGCGGATGTCTACCCGTTCAGCCACGAGTTTCTGTGCGAGACCGCGACCCGCATCGTCGGCGAGGTGCGCGGCATCAACCGCGTCACCTATGACGTGACCAGCAAGCCCCCGGGCACCATCGAATGGGAGTGATCCGCCTTGCCGGGCGGATGACCTGCGCCGCCGATGAGGCCGCGGCCGTGCGCGCCGCCCTGCCCGAGCATATCCGCCTCAGCCGCGCCGAGCCGGGCTGTATCACTTTTGATGTGACCGAGACCGCGCCTTGCGTGTTCACGGTATCCGAAAGCTTTGCCGACCGCGCCGCATTCGACGCCCATCAAACCCGCAGCCGCGCCAGCGCCTGGTGGCGCGTGAGTGGCCATTTGCCCCGCGATTTCGAGGTGACCGAGGGGTGATGCGAGGGTGATGCGAGCGGGCGCCGTCCGACAGGCCAAAATCGTGACATCTTTGCCACAATCGCAGCCCTGCCATGGCTTGATGACAGCATTATGACGTTGCGTCAGAGTTGCGGCACCGCCGCTTCTGGCTAGGCTTGCCTCGAACAAGGGAGGAGACACAGGAATGAAAAAGATCGCTCTCGCGGCGAGCATAGTCGCGTTTGGCGCCGGCGGGGCCGTGGCCGGGGGGCTTGACCGCAGCTACACCCATATCGACCAGATTTTCGAGAAGGGCAATTACGCCGAATTGTCCTTCGGCTATATCGACCCGACGCTCGAAGGGCGCGACCTTCTCGGCAACCCGATCAGCAATGTCGCGGACAGCTTCACCAATGTGGGCGGCGCGCTCAAGCTCGATTTTGGCGACAAGATGTCTTTCGCGGTGATCTTCGATCAGCCCTATGGCACCGATATCCACTATGGCGGCAGCCCGGTGGCGACGCTGCTCGGCGGCACTTCGGCGGTGTCGGATTCGAACGCGCTGACGGTCCTGCTCAAATACAAGGTGACGGACCGGATTTCGCTCTATGGCGGCCCGCGGGCGGTCGAGGCCGACGGCACGATCAATCTCAAGGGCCTCGCCTATGGGCCGCTCAATGGCTACCGTGTGAAGTTGAACTCCGATTACGGGCTTGGCGCGGTCGTCGGCGCGGCTTACGAGATCCCGAAGATCGCGTTTCGCGCCGCCCTGACCTGGCATTCCTCGGTCGACCTGAACTTCAACACCGTCGAAGCCTTCCCTATCGCCCCCGGTGTGCCCGGCCCGGCCATTGCCACCGGCAAGACCAAATCCGAATTGCCGCAATCCCTGAGATTGACGCTGCAATCGGGCATCTCCAGGAATACCCTCCTCTTCGGCTCGGTCCGCTGGTCGGAATGGTCCGCCTTCAACATCGATCCGCCGAGCGTGGCCCCCAACCTTTCCGAGCTCGACGATGTCTATGGCTACGAGATCGGTATCGGACACCGCTTTACCGACAGGCTTTCAGCCCGTGTGAGCTATGACTACGAACCTTCTCAGGGCGACAGTCTCGTCTCTCCGCTCTTGCCCTATAACGGCTTGCAGGCGCTCACGCTCGGGGCGAAATACAAGCTCACCGATCATGTCGACCTTTCCGGCGGTGTGCGCTACATCGTTCTTGGCAATGCCAAGCCCGAGACCGGCACCCCCGATACCGCGCGCGGCAACTACAAGAACAACGATGCGGTCAGCGTCGGCTTCAAGCTGGGCGTGCATTTCTGACCCGCCAGATCTGATCCGCCCGATGCGCGGAATTTCCGGCCCGTTCCCTTTCGCAGGGGCGGGCCGGATGCGTTCCCGGCCCTGTCATTGCCGTTTGACCCCGGCGCGCGCGCTTTGTAGCACGGGGCGCGGCATACGCAGCCGGGGAGTGGCGAATGATCTATGAAACTGCGAAGGACTGGCACGAGGCGCCGCGCAAGCGGGTTCTCGTCTATGGCATGTCGGGGCTTGGAAAGACACATCTTTCCAACCTCTTGCGCGACAGTGGCAACTGGTTTCACTACTCGATAGATTATCGCATCGGCACCCGCTACATGGGCGAATATATCGCCGACAACGCCAAGCGCCACGCGATGCAGGTGCCGTTTCTGCGCGATCTGCTGCTCAGCGATTCGATCCATATCGGCTCCAATATCAGCTTTCACAATCTCGAGCCGGTCGCCGCCTATCTGGGCAAGCCGGGCGATCCCGAAAAGGGCGGCCTGCCGATCGCCGAATACCGCCGCCGGCAGGCGCAGTTCCGGCAGGCCGAGATCCATGCGCTCGAAGATACCGCCTATTTCATCGAGCGCGCCGAAGAGCTTTACGGCTATGCGCATTTCATCTGCGACACGGGCGGGTCGATCTGCGAATGGGTGGATGGCGACGACCCGCAGGACCGGCTCCTTGTCGAGTTGTCCCGCCATTGTCTTCTGGTGCGCATAAAGGGTGATACGGCCCATACCGAAGCCCTGATCCGGCGCTTTGACCGCGCCCCCAAGCCGATGGCCTATCAGCCTCGCTTCCTCGATGAGGCTTGGGAGGAATATTTGCGTGAAAACAACTGCTCCGAGGAAGAAGTTGACCCGGATGCCTTCATCCGCCACACCTATGCGCGCGCGCTTGCCCATCGCGAACCGCGGTATGAGGCCATGGAGAAATGGGGCGTTACCGTCACCGCCGATGCCGTCGCCGAAATCCGCTCCGAGGCCGATTTCAACGCCCTGATCGGGCAGGCGATAGAGCACGCGCGGGGCTGACGCCCTTGCCCTTGCCCGCTCACACTTGAGGTCGCGCTGCCGCTGTCCTATGCAGGGCGCCATCACCTTTTTGAGCCCAAGACCCGCCCATGCCCATCAAACTGCCCTCGGATTTGCCCGCTTTCGACGTGCTGACGCGCGAAGGCGTCATGGTGATGTCCGAGAGTGCGGCCGCGCGTCAGGATATCCGCCCGCTGCGCATCGGGCTTCTGAACCTGATGCCGCTCAAGATTCGGACCGAGACGCAGTTTGCCCGGCTGATCGGCGCCACGCCGTTGCAGATCGAGATGCCGCTCATCCGGATGAGCGCGCATCGCCCCAGACACACCGCGCCCGAGCACATGGAAAGCTTTTACCGCCCCTTCTCGGAGGTCGCCGAGACGGGCGAGAAATTCGACGGGCTGGTCATCACCGGCGCCCCGATCGAGCATCTCGATTTCGAAGAGGTCACCTATTGGGACGAGTTGCGGCGCATCTTCGACTGGACGCAGACCCATGTCCATTCCACCTTCGGCGTCTGCTGGGGCGGGATGGCGATGATCAATCATTTTCACGGCATCCGCAAACACCTGCTCGGCAAAAAGGCCTTCGGCTGTTTTCGCCACCGCAACATGGCCCCCGCCTCGCCCTATCTGCGGGGGTTTTCGGACGATTGCGTGATCCCGGTCAGCCGCTGGACGGAGATGAAACGCGACGAGATCGCGGCCGCGGGCGGGCTGAAGATCCTGCTCGACAGCGATGAGGTCGGCCCCTGCCTCGTGGAGGACGCCGCGCACCGCGCGCTCTACATCTTCAACCATCTCGAATATGACAGCGACACGCTCAAGCAGGAATATGACCGCGATATTGCCAATGGCACAGAGATCAACGTGCCCTGCAACTACTACCCCGATGACGATCCCGCGCGGCCGCCGCTGAACCGCTGGCGCAGCCACGCGCATCTGCTCTACGGCAACTGGATCGCGGAAATCTACGAAACCACCCCCTATGACATGACCAGGATCGGGGTGGAAAGAACCGATCTGCGGGTCTGAGCGATGATCGGCGCCCGCCCGCGCGCGGGGTTGGGGCGCAGGCGCAACAGGGCAAGACACAAGGGAGAGGCAGATGGATTTGCCATTTGACGGGGCGATCAGCCGCTATTTCGAAAATGACGCGCCCGAGGCGGTGCGCAATGCGATCCGACGGGCGCAAAACGGCGAGATTCTCTCGACCAGTTACCCCCATGGCGAGCGGCTGGCGCGCAAGCCCTATGAGAAACGCCTGCACGCCCTGCAGGTCGAACTGGTCAAGCTTCAGGCCTGGGTGCGCGACACCGGCGCGAGCGTGGTCATCGTCTTCGAGGGGCGCGACGCGGCCGGAAAGGGCGGCACGATCAAGCGCTTTCGCGAATATCTCAATCCGCGCGGCGCCCGCGTCGTGGCGCTGCCCAAGCCCTCCGACACCGAAGCCACGCAATGGTATTTCCAGCGCTATATCGACCATCTTCCGGCGGGCGGCGAGATCGCCTTTTTCGACCGCTCCTGGTACAATCGCGGGGTGGTCGAAAAGGTCTTCGGCTTTTGTTCGGATGCCGAGCGCCAGCGTTTCTTTTATCATGTGGGCGATTTCGAAAAGATGCTGGTCGAGGATGGCATCCATCTCTTCAAGTTCTGGCTCAATGTCAGCCGCGCCGAACAATTGCGCCGCTTCCTCAAGCGCGAGAGCGATCCGCTCAAGCAATGGAAACTGAGCCGCATCGATGTCGAGGGCCTTGCCAAATGGGACGCCTACACAACCGCCATCAATGAGACCCTGACCCTGACCCACAGCGCCCACGCGCCCTGGACGCTGATTCGCGCCGATGACAAGCGCCGGGCGCGGATCGCGGCGATCCGTCATGTGCTGAGCAGCATCGACTATGCGCGCAAATCGCCACGGTCGCTGGGCGATGCCGACCGCGCGATCTGTGCCGGCCTCGAAATCTGGGATGGCTAAGCGCGGCTATCACCACGGCAACCTGCGCCAGGCGCTCGTCGAGACGGCGCTGACGCTGATCGAGGCCAGGGGACCGGCGGGCTTTACCCTGTCGGAGGCCGCCCGTCAGGCGGGCGTCACCCCGGCGGCGGTCTATCGCCATTTTGGCGGTCGCGATGATCTCATCGCCGAGGCCGCGCAGCAGGGCTATCTGATCCTTGCCGAGGTGATGGAGGAGGCGTGTCGGCACGATCAGCCCTCGGCGCTGGCGGGTCTTGCGGCGGTGGGGCGGGCTTATCTCACCTTCGCAGAGCGCCATCCCGGCCATTACATCGCCATGTTCGAAAGCGGAATTTCCATCAACCGCACGCCGGAGCTGGCCCGCGTCGCGCTGCGCGCGCGCACAGCGCTCGACCACGCCACCGAAGCGGTCCTGCGCCGGATCCCGCCCGGGCAACGGCCGCCTCCGGCGATGTTCGCGGCCCATCTCTGGGCGCTCTCCCATGGCGTGGTCGAGCTTTTCGCCCGCGCCGGTCCCGCCTTTGGGACGTCATTTTCCCCCGATGAGTTGCTGGAGAGGGGGATCGGCATCTATCTGCGCGGGCTGGGGGGCGAGCCGGGCGATGAGTGACGCCCCGGCGCGCGCCGTCATTCGCGCCGCATCGCTTTGATCAGCTCTTGCATGAGGCGCCGCGCCCCGGTTTCCGAGGCGTGGTCGTCATCATGGTAAAGCGCCGCGCCATCCCTGAGCCAGGCATAGCGCGCGCCATCCGCGAAAACCCCGTCCGGCGTCACGACGCGGGCGCCAAACCGCGCCGCAATCGGGGCGATCAATGCGCGCACCTCGGCCTGCAAGCGGTCGCTATCGGCGCGGGTGACAAAGCTCTGGCGAAAATCCCGCCGCGCCGCAGCCTCATCGAGCCTTGCCATCATTGCCTTTTCCACCAGCAGCGCCGGGTCGACCTTCTGCTGGGGGATTTGCAACATGATGACCACTTTGACCCCGGCCGCGCGCAGCCGCTCAAGCATCTGCGAAAGCCCCGCCTCAAAGGCCGCGCGCCATTCGGCCTTTCCGACCCGCCGCTTTCCCCTGACCTGTGTCAGCTGGCTGTTGGGGTCCGGTCCGCCATAGGTTCCGCTCGCATAAAGGCTCCAGCGTGCTGCCAGCAGCACCGTATCGACCCTCTTTGCGATCGCCTCACCGACATGATCGCGCACCAGATCGTGACAGCC
>Ga0114931_10005927_pt1 | contig 15090 bp, 11 predicted proteins | sample 2SBtaG_FD_89579 | JGI IMG/M metagenome (GOLD analysis project Ga0114931, IMG submission 89579) | Deep subsurface microbial communities from Kolumbo volcano to uncover new lineages of life (NeLLi) - 2SBTROV14_V59a metaG | ecosystem: Environmental > Aquatic > Marine > Volcanic | place: Kolumbo...
AATCTCTAACCTGATCGAAGAAACTCAGTAGTTAAGTAATATCATCACGAGAATCGGTGTATGAAAAAGTGTGCGGCCATTCAAATGGCATCCAGTCCTAATGTTGATGCAAACCTGATCGAAGCGGAGAGGTTGATTTCCGAAGCTGCGGCTGAAGGTGCCGATTTAATTGTTTTACCTGAAAATTTTGCGATAATGGGATTGACTGAGTTTGACAAACTTGATCATGTTGAGGTCGACGGCGAAGGACCGCTCCAGGCATTTTTGGCTGGAGTGGCCAGACGTCATTCCGTGTGGTTGGTGGCGGGAACGATTCCACTGGAAGCTAAGGATAAAAATAAGATTCGAGCCTGCTGTATGGTTTTCGATGATAGCGGAAATCGCGTTGCCCGTTACGACAAAATTCACCTTTTCGATGTAGATGTACCCGGTACTAACGAACAGTACAGAGAATCGGATACGATCGAAGCCGGTAACGATGCGTTGGTCTTTGAGACACCGTTTGGCCGGCTCGGTGTGGCGATTTGTTATGATTTGCGATTTCCTGAACTTTTCAGGCAAATGCTCAACAGCGGTGTCGATATTATTGCGTTGCCGGCTGCGTTTACACAGGAAACAGGTGCTGCGCATTGGGAAGTTTTGGTGCGTGCCCGCGCGGTGGAAAATCTGTGTTATGTCATTGCAGCGAATCAAGGCGGGTTTCACATTAACGGCCGTCAAACATTCGGACACAGTATGATTATTGATCCCTGGGGCAGAGTGTTGGCTCAGCGGCCAACTGGCGCCGGATTCGTGTGCGCGAAAATTGACGCAGCACTGTTGGAACGGGTGCGGGGTAGCTTTCCCGTATTGGAACACCGGCGCTTAAATTGTGGGTAATGACGATGGACACAAATGATTATTTATCTATCGCACGCGACTCGATATGGGTTCCGGCGGGCTTGGTGGAGCGTGACATTGATCGGGTAATGTCTCAGTTATCCAGTGCCACCGTGGACGAAGCGGATATTTATTTTCAATCGAGTCGCTATGAATCGTGGTCGCTGGAAGACGGTATCATCAAGGAAGGGACCCACAGTATCGAACAAGGGGCCGGTGTTAGAGCTATATCGGGAGAGAAAACTGGCTTTGCCTACAGTGACGATATTGAAATTTCGGCACTGCTTGAGGCGGCCAAAAATGTTCGCAGTATAAGCCGCAGCGGTGGCAATACAATTGTACGACGCGGAGTGGAGACGTCCCCGGTGCCGTTGTATAGTCCAATTGATCCGCTGCAATCGATTTCGGAACACGAAAAAATTAACCTGCTGAACCAGATCGATCGCGAAGTTCGGGCTCTGGATTCTCGTATCGAGCAGGTTATCGTAAGCTTGACTGGCGCTTACGACGTCGTTTTGATTGTGAACCAAGACGGGCGAATGGTTGGGGATGTGCGGCCGCTCGTGCGGCTCAACGTAGCGGTTATCGTCGAGCAAAACGGTCGCCGTGAGCAAGGTAGCTCGGGTGGTGGCGCCAGAATGGGTTATGGGTATTTCCTGGATCAGGATCGGGCAATGGAATACGGGAGAGAAGCCGTAAAACAGGCCTTGGTGAATCTCGAAGCTAAAGATGCGCCAGCAGGCAATATGGTCGTTGTGCTGGGACCTGGGTGGCCGGGCATTTTGTTACACGAAGCGATCGGCCATGGCCTGGAAGGTGATTTCAACCGTAAGCAAACCTCAGCCTTCAGTGGCCGCGTCGGCGAGCGGGTTGCGGGTGATTTATGCACCGTTGTCGATGATGGCACATTACCGGACCGGCGTGGTTCGCTTAGCGTAGATGACGAAGGTACGACTACGGAGAAAACCGTATTGATCGAGAACGGGATCCTGAAAGGCTATATGCAAGACAAGTTGAATGCGCGGTTGATGGGCGTAAAACCAACCGGAAACGGGCGGCGCGAATCGTATGCGTATCTGCCCATGCCCAGAATGACCAATACATATATGTTGCCCGGACCGCACGACCCTGAAGAAATAATCGGTTCCGTAAGTAAGGGTCTATATGCTAGAAATTTCGGAGGCGGGCAGGTTGATATCACCTCCGGCAAATTCGTATTTTCAGCGAGTGAAGCCTATTTGATTGAAAACGGCAAAATCACTCAACCCTTTAAGGGTGCAACGTTGATCGGGAATGGCCCCGATGTATTGACTCGTGTCACTATGGTTGGTAACGATCTTGAATTCGATAGCGGGGTTGGAACTTGCGGCAAAGAGGGGCAAAGCGTCCCGGTCGGCGTCGGTCAGCCGACCTTGAAGATTGACGGCCTGACGGTAGGCGGAACGAGCATGTGAATTAAGTAGTTACACTATCGATCGGTCACCCCGCAGGGCCGTAGCGGTTCGCAATATACCTTTCGCGTTTGAGAATGCATTGTTGAGAACGTGTAGATTTTCGCGAAAAGATGCGTGCTGTAAATGATGTATTCTTGAATACCTAAGGTATAACCCCTAATTGAGGCAAATAACTTGACTCGTGAAATGTCCGCCAGTGATAAATTGAGCCGATTGCTCGAAACCGTTAAAGAATTATTAGACGAAGCACGTCGTCAAGGCGCCAGCGCTGCAGAAGCTGGTTTAAGCACCGAACGTGGGCTTTCGGTAACCGCGCGATTGGGTGATGTGGAGACAATCGAACATCATAAGGATCAAGGCTTAGGGGTGACGGTTTTTTTCGGAAAGCGTAAAGGCACTGCTAGTACCACCGATTTGGCTCCTCAAGCGCTAAAGCAAACAGTAGAGGCTGCGTGCAGAATAGCGCGCTATTCTACTGAGGACGAATGTGCCGGTCTGCCGGATACGGAGCGGTTAGCATCTGAATTTGTTGATCTCGACTTAAACCATCCCTGGGATTTGAGCGCCGATGCGGCAGTGGATCTGACCATAGAATGCGAAGCGGCGGCGCGCAATTTTCACTCAGAGATCAGTAATTCGGAAGGTGCCAGTGTGGATACTCACCGGGGCATACGCGTATTCGGCAACAGTTTGGGGTTTATACACGGGTTACAGAGTACCCGGCATAGTTTGAGCTGTTCGGTCCTGGCACAGCGTGGGCGAAGTATGCAGCGCGACTACTGGTATACCGTGTCGAGAAGTAATGAACAACTGGAATCCGCGAACGATGTAGGCAAGAAGGCGGCTGAGCGGACCTTGCGAAGACTGGAAGCCAGAACCTTGTCAACCCGGCAATGTCCGGTGATTTATTCGGCAGAAGTCGCGTCCGGTCTGATCGGGCATTTTATAGCGGCGATACGTGGCGGTAGCTTATATCGGAAGTCGTCTTTTTTGTTGGATAAACTGGGTCAGCAGATCTTTCCGCCGTTTATTCATATACACGAGCAGCCGCATCTGAAAGGTGCGCTGGGAAGCACCTGCTACGATAGCGAAGGAGTAGCTTGTGAGGCTCGGGATATCGTGTGTGACGGCGTGCTGCAGTCTTATGTATTGAGTAGTTATTCGGCGCGTAAATTGGGTTTGCCAACAACAGGCAACGCGGGTGGTGTGCACAATCTTAGCGTTGACTCAACCGGTTCCGACCAGCAGGCCTTATTGAAAGAAATGGATACAGGGCTGCTAATTACCGAATTGATGGGCCAGGGTATCAACATCGTTACGGGTGATTATTCACGCGGAGCTGCCGGGTTTTGGGTAGAGAAGGGAGAAATTCAATATCCGGTGGAGGAAATTACAGTGGCTGGGAATCTTAGTAATTTGTTTGCCAATATTGTCGCCGTTGGTAACGATGTAGATCTGCGCGGCAACACTCGAACTGGTTCGATATTGATTCAGGAAATGACGGTTGCGGGTGGGGAAATATAATCGCTAAAAAAATCCCTAACCACCGGCGCGAATTTCTCCTGATCGATTAGGAAGGAATCATGCCCTTGCAGAGAATCTAAGGCCGCGAAAGTCGTCTTAAGACCGTGGCTTTCTAATATTCCAGCGATTTCTTGCTGCTGTGACAGAGGAAACAGAAAATCGCTTTGCACGCCGATTATTAGATTGGCCTGGGTTCTTATTTTCGATAAACCGGCTTCTATGCTACCCCCGTGTGCGGCAACATCGAACCAATCTATGGCGCGCGACAAATACAGGTAGCAGTTAGTGTCGAATTGATCGATAAATTGATTGGCGTTGTAATCCAGGTAGGTTTCGACATCAAATTCCGCGGAAAATGCCGGTTCAATCGGTTGCTCTATAAATTTTCGCTTGCGGCCGAAGCGCTGGCTGAATTCTTCGGCCGATCGGTAGGTTATTAAGCCCAGCTTGCGGGCAAGCCGCATCCCGTCGGTAGGCGGTTGGTCGAAGTTATAGTCACCCTTTTGCCATTTAGGGTCATTGCGGATGATTTCGCGTTGCAGCGACCGTATCGAAATCGCAAAGGGTAAAGCATGGGGAGCAGCCGAGATGGAAACCAGCCGGTGGACTTCATTGGGGAATAAGATGGCTAGGGCAAGTGCGCTCATACCGCCCAGCGAGGCCCCTATTACCGTATTAAGTTTCTCGATGCCCAACATTTTATAGGCTTCCCGTCCGGCATTGGCGATATCTTCAACCGCAAGTTCGGGGAAATCGAGCCGGTAGGGCTTACCTGTTTTAGCGTTGATGGAGGCGGGTCCGGTGGAACCGAAACAGCTGCCCAGAGAGTTTACGCATATCACGAAATAGCGCTGCGTATCAATAGGTTTGCCCGCTCCAATCATATAATCCCACCAACCATCACTGGGATCATTAGCGGAACGCGCTGCGTGCGCGCTGGGTGATAACCCGGTAAACAGCATGACCGCATTATCCCGGTTTTCTGATAATTGTCCCCAACATTCGTAGGCGATTTCCACGCTGGAAAGTGTTCCTCCGCGAAACAATGGGAAAGGCCGGTTGATTCGGGCAACGTTTGTTGCGCTGGGTGTCGCTTCGGTTTTTGCAAGCATCTTGACTATTTTTCTAACCTTACAAATTGAACGATAATGGAAGTCAGCTGAATCACGCTGTTTAGCTCCTGATTTTTTGTTTTAGTTGTGATTCGATCTTGGATGATCCGAATCGTAATTTGCGGACAAATTCTACCAGTATCCGACTTCTGCGTCTGTTGAAAATGTCGCTTTTATGGCGAATGGATAGTGTTCTATTCAGGTTATGCTTAAGGTGTGCAGGATTATCCCGCAATTAGAGAGCGTTGCTTGCGTCATGTTTTGACGCGCTGCAGTATGATAGACTGATACATTGTTTTAATCTCCGGGTTAGTGATCTATTCTCGGACAGCCTCCTAGAGTTCTTAAAGGTATACCTCATTATGTCTGATGTTTCTAAACCCTTGAGTTTTCGCGATTTGGCGCTGATCGAACCGGTGCTTAAAGCGTTGAATGACGCAGGTTATGAAACGCCGACCCCAATCCAGGCTTTGGCCATTCCTCCGTTGTTGGATGGTTTGGATGTATTGGGACAGGCACAAACAGGAACCGGTAAAACAGCGGCTTTCGCCTGTCCATTATTGTCTCGAATCGACCTCAAACGCTCGCAACCACAGGTACTGGTATTAACGCCGACAAGAGAACTAGCTATCCAAGTCGCCGAAGCGTTTCAGCACTATGCTGCCAAACTGAAAGGTTTTCATGTTGTGCCGATTTATGGCGGACAGGAATACTCTGGACAGATTCGCCAGCTCAAACGCGGTGTTCATGCCGTAGTGGGTACCCCGGGCCGGACCATGGACCATATCCGCCGAAAAACTCTAAAGGTAGATAGTTTGGAATGTCTGGTATTGGACGAAGCCGATGAGATGTTGAGAATGGGCTTCATCGATGACGTGGAATGGATTCTTGAACAAACACCGGCGCAGCGGCAAACTGCCTTGTTCTCCGCAACCATGCCAGACCCCATTAGACGGATTGCAAAGAGATATTTAAAGCAGCCTAAAGAAATAACAGTCAAAGTACGCACCAGTACCGCGGATACCATACGGCAACGTTTTTGGATGGTCAGCGGGCTACACAAACTTGATGCCTTAACCCGAATATTGGAAGCTGAACTGTTCGAGGGAATGCTTATCTTTGTGCGAACTAAGATAGCAACCACCGAATTAGCGGAGAAATTGCTGGCCAGGGGTTATGCTGCTGCGCCACTAAACGGAGACATTGCGCAGAAACAACGCGAGCAAACCGTTGGAAAATTGAAAGCGGGTAAGCTTGATATTGTGGTTGCAACCGATGTTGCTGCGCGCGGGTTAGACGTCGAACGTATTAGCCATGTTATTAACTACGATATACCTTATGACGCGGAAGGCTATGTACACCGTATTGGGCGTACCGGCAGAGCGGGTCGTTCCGGAGAGGCGATCTTATTTGTAGCGCCACGAGAAAAGCGTTTGCTGCATCTCATAGAAAAAGCCACCAAGCAGAAGATTGAACTGATGGAGTTGCCCTCCACCGAAGTTATCAATGACCAGCGGATCGCCAAATTTGCGCAGCGCATTACCGATACTCTGAGCGGTGAAGGCTTGGGATTTTATAATACGCTGCTTGAACAGTATCAGCAGGAACATAATGTTCCCATGCTTGAAATTGCGGCGGCCCTGGCGAAATTGGCGCAAGGTGAAAAGCCCTTTTTGCTCACGCATAAACCCGAGAAATCAGGGGGCCGCACACGGACGCATTCAAAAAATAAGGACAGGCTCCGGGAGCGTGGCGAGTCTCCACATGCCGATAAATCCCGCTCTGGTAAAAAAACATCGAAGCGCGGGAATACTGCCGAACCTCTACCCGAAACAGAACGGTTTCGAATCGAGGTGGGGCATAACCATGGAGTTAAGCCCGCAAACATCGTCGGTGCTATTGCAAATGAAGCGGGTCTCGATAGCCAATATATTGGCCGAATCGATATTCGCGATGACTACAGCACGGTGGATCTTCCCGAGGACATGCCGAGAGAGATATTTAAGGATCTTAAAAAAGTCTGGGTGTCGGGCCAGCAGTTAAAAATTTCGAGGGTCACTGTTTCGGATTCACGTTCGCAGGTCAACGACCCGGCCAACAAGCCACGAAAAAGAACCCGGGTTAAAAAATAAAATTGATGTAAGGCCTCAACTTACCTCAAATTAATCCTATTACGGCATAGAAAATACCCTTCTGCCCACGTATACCACGCGTTTCTACTGGTATTGAATGGATAATATAACCGAGATTTTATATGACGAGCAGCCACTTTTACACACGGATACTTGAGTGTTGGCTTTTAGTTAGATTGAAGATGATACCTTGCAATCCAGACAATTGTTTGCGTTTTCCGCGCCGGCAATGAGGAATACATCATGCCCGGATTTGTAGTTTGTACTTTATATAAATTTGTCCACGTTGCGGACTACATGGAAATGCGCAAACCCTGGCTGAATTTTATGCTGGAAAATCGCATTAAAGGGACATTGCTATTGGCCGAAGAAGGCATTAATGGCACTGTGGCCGGTAATCGCACAGCTATTAATAAGCTGTTGGCGAAGTTAAGGTCTGACCCGCGTTTTCGCGATATTAGATACAAAGAGTCGATTGACGATCGAATGCCATTCAATCGTACTCGGGTTAAAATCAAAAAGGAGATTGTTACCATGGGTGTTGAAGGAATTAATCCAGCGGTGCTGGCGGGTTCCTACGTCAAGCCCAAGGATTGGAACGCACTGATTTCCGATCCCGATGTGTTACTAGTCGATACGCGCAATGACTATGAAGTCAATATCGGTAGTTTTAAGAACGCGATTAATCCGGTTACTACTACTTTCCGTGAATTTCCTAAGTACGTGCAATCCCATTTGAATCCTGCTAAACATAAAAAGATCGCGATGTTTTGTACCGGTGGAATACGCTGTGAAAAATCTACAGCGTATCTTAAGCAGCAAGGTTTCGATAAGGTCTACCACTTGCAAGGCGGTATTTTGAAATATTTCGAAGAGGTACCGCAGAACCAGTCCTTGTGGGAAGGCGAATGCTTTGTTTTCGATGGCCGAGTAAGCGTTAACCATCGGTTGGAAAAAGGCCGGTATCAGCAATGCAATGCTTGTCGTATGCCCATAACCGAATCGGATATGGCTAATGATAAATATCAACAAGGGGTGAGTTGTCCGCATTGTTACGGGGCGCATTCAACAAAACGCGAAGAGCGTTTCCTGGAACGGGAGAAGCAGGTCGCGTTGGCCAAACTGCGTGGTGAGCAACATATCGGTTCCGACGTTGTTAAGATTATGTGGAAGCGTCGTAAAGCGAAACTCGATGCCAAGCACCGCGATAGACAAACTCGCAACATCGACTCAAATTCCGGCATATCTAATTGAGACTCTACAACGGCTAAGTTTGCTAAAAGGAACACACTTTAAAGTGTGGCTTTCGTTACATCTATAAGCAAGTAGTCCAACCTGTCCCGCCAGTGTTTGTTGCGTAACCCCGAATCTTGGTCAGCGCGTATGGAAAATTGAGAAATTGAACTATAGTTGATGGTGTTGACATGAGAGGAAAGTTAAGACCGGATAGGCCGTCGAAAAATTTTACATATTTGTTTAGTGGTGATCTGCCGGTTTTCAGCTGATGGCCACAGTATATTGTAAACCATTGAAAAATAATTCATGGCATTACTTTTGCTAATCTATTAAAGTAATACTCACGGACAGGCGACATTAAAATCCGATTTATTTTGCTGATTTAGACAAGTGGTATTTGGATGATAAATAAAGTCAAACAATCTACGGATCGTGCGTTGATTTATGCTGTGTTTGCGAAACTGGATCTAGTTGCAATGGTAGTTGCGACAGCAGTTGTCTTTGGTTTAGGTCTGATGTTGCTAACCTTGGGGCTTGTAGTTCAAGGGGGATCTCCGGATTTTCCCGTTGGCGCCCATTTGGCTTCGCTCGGGTATTATCTTCCGGGTTATACGGTAACCTGGCGTGGATGCCTTGTTGGTGGAATTTATGGCGCCATAATAGGTGCGGGTATCGGGCTTTTTATAGCAGTACTATGGAATTTGACCCACTATCTTTATCTTGCCGCTATCGTAAATCGCTTAAATTATTTCAGTGATTAACGCTGAGGTTTTTGCATGTCTTAATCAATTTTCGTAGCCAGATACCTAACCGTTGTAGCTATCGGTTGATCAATTTTACAGGCCGGACCAGAGATTTGTTATTTACACTCTCCGCATATGAAATTTTAGCACCTAGTGCACCTGCTTTTTCGCGGATTGTGGCGTTGGAAAATCTTACTGCAGGACGACTAGAGGGGCGATTTTCCGCCTTGCCCTCCACAAAAATTCACGCACTCTAAATGCTAAAATTTCAGTTGCGAAGAGTATGCATCCACGTAACGGCTCAAGGACCAATGGGATGAATGAGAAATTTTTAAACGCGGCTATTCGAATGAATACCAAGCTTTTGGGCTTGGTGTTTGGACTAACTTCAGGGCTGATTTTGTTTACTGCGACTATGGTGTCGTGGGTCCGGCATTCGATAACACCCGGAGAATTTCATTATCTGAACCTGCTAGGTGTCTTTTTTCCCGGCTATGAGGTATCGATATTCGGAGCATTCATCGGGTTTTTCTGGGGTTTTGTCGTCGGGGGGGTGTTCGGGGTTCTAGTCTATTGGGCGTACTCTCGCACCTTGGGCGCAAAAATTTCCACCTATTTCGATGGTGACCCAGAAGTAGATCTGTTACAGGAACCTCAGACACTTAGAATTGCCGGCCACTATTTGGGCTTGGCATTGGGCGGTGGTTTTGCGATATTGCTGTTGTTTTCCACGAATGCATTGGTTTTGCGTGGTACCGCGCACGAAAGTTATAATGCCGCATTGTTGGCGAATTATCTACCCGGTTACACGGTAAGTTTTGCCGGAAGCCTGGTCGGAAGTATCGAATTATTCTTGTTCGTTTATTTGTCCAGCTTATTGTGGGGTGCGATCTACAATAAGATTGCCTTGGTCCGCGGCACTGGGGTTACCGCGCTGGTTGATTACCAACCACCCAAAGATGCGCTTAAGGCTTTGGTGCCGTCCAAGCATGTATGCATACTCGGTGCGGGGCCTGCCGGGTTGGCGACGGGGCACGAATTAAGCACAAACGGTAGTGAAGTTACGGTACTGGAAAAGAATAAATTTGTGGGGGGATTATGCCGTACTGTTCATGCTAAAGGTTATAAGTTCGATCTAGGCGGGCACCGTTGGTTTACCCAAAACGAAGCACTCAACGATTGGTTTCGCCGGCTCATGGAAGGTGAGCTGGTGCTGGTTAATAGAATAAGCCGTATCTACTACGGTGGTAAATATTTCAACTATCCGATCAGTTTTGGCGATGTGATTAAAAATACCGGTTTGTTTACTATGGCGATGGCCGGAATCGCCTACGTACAGGCATTCTTTGCGTACGCGGTATTTAAAAAGCCGGTTACCAATATGAAGGAAGCCTACACCAAACAATTCGGCAGCAAGCTCTACGAGATGTTTTTCAAACTGTATACGGAAAAGGTTTGGGGTTTACCGTGTGAAAAATTATCCGCCGATTGGGTAACTCAGCGGAGTAAAGGGCTGAATATTCTGACCGTAATACGCGAAGCGATTGTCAGCAGCAGAAATGTTGTCAGTTTGGTTGAAGAATTTATGTATCCGCGGAATGGTTATGTACGTATTCCTGAACGCATGGCCGAAGATATCAGCAAGGCGGACAATAAAGTTTTACTGGATAGTACCGTCAAAAAGATTGTTTACCATGGACCCAGAGATTTCGACATTGAATTCGAGCAAAATGGCATAAAACGTTCGCTGAAAGCTGACACTGTTGTATCGACCATTCCTTTGGGTATTCTGGCGCAAATTGTTGAACCGAAATGCGACGAATCAGTACTCACTGCTGCTAGAGGTATGCAGTTTCGTGATCTTGTTACGATAAACCTGATGCTGCGTAAAAAACAAGTATCCACCGATACTTGGTTGTATTTGCAAGATAAAGAGCTGATCTTCGGGCGCTTACACGAACCCAAAAATTGGAGCCCGGGCATGGTTCCGGATGATGAGCATACCTCGCTGGTTTTGGAAGTATTCTGCACTGCGGGTGACCCTCTGTGGGAAATGTCCGACGACGCGATCGCGCAACGCTGTATAGACGATTTGGTAGATATCTTAGGTTTTATCTCACGCGATGAGGTGGAAGATTGGGCCGTGGTCAGAACACGCCAGGCCTACCCTGTATACGATTTACAATACAATGAGAAAACCACGAAAGTTAACGATTTTCTCGCAACCTTTGAAGGCTTACACGTCGCCGGGAGAGGTGGAACATTCCGCTACAATAACGCTGACCACTCGATTGAGATGGGTTTGATGCTCGGGCGTAAACTGCTCGGCCACGCGGTGGATCATATGGCAGTGAACACCGAGCATGCCTATCATGAAGAAAAGAGCGTGGATGGAAAGAAACGCGACCACTATGGACAGTCAGCGGTAGGTTGAGTTTATAAATCTGGAATTGCTTGCCGAATTAGATTATTGTCGCGTACCAATAATTTGCTGCACGGCCAATTAGTCCGCTAGGAGGCTCTCTGTTCTCGTACAGTCTCCTAGTGCGAGTAAGCGGTGTTGCTACCTCGGCAGCCACGTTATCCGAATATTCTTCTAAATGTTGATGAAAGCCGTCATAACATTTCACAATATTGACAATGATGGCTCGGTGATTTCGTTTCCTAGAGAAGCGTTTCGAGATTTTATCAGCTCGTTGGCAGGCTCTTCAATGCCGTGTCTTGATCTAGATACGATACTCGATCCAAAGACAGTGGAAGGTGTGGCGTTAACCTTTGACGATGGTATGCGATCAGTTTATCAATATGCGTTGCCCGTCCTCAAAGAATATGCCGTACCTGCGCACCTTTTTCTGACATCCAGTGTGATCGGGAAGACCAATGGCTGGCCAGGGAATACACTCGAAGCGCCCCGATACGATATGATGGACTGGAATCAAATTGAGGCGTGCCATTCCGCAGGAATGCGAATCGATGCGCATACAGATACGCATCCTGACATGCGTCGGCTCGATAATGCCGGATTGGAGCGTGAGTGCGATGTCACGGATGCATTAATTGAGCAGCGCTTGGGTAGGCGGCCAAAATATTTTGCCTATCCTTACGGATTTAGCAACACAATAGTTCGGACTTATATGCGGGATCGCTATGTGGCGAGTTTTACGACAGAACTACGCACTTTGAGTTGCAACGACGATTTGGCTGCATTGCCTAGGCTAGACAGCTATTATTTGCAATCCCCGACTATTTACCGTCGTTTGTCCGCGTCGCCGACACAGCTGTATCTTCGCTTGCGCAACCTGATCAGAATACTCAGGGAAAGTTGCTAGTGTGCGGACTGATAAAATTTAACCCTTATTCATATGTTCCTGTAGTAAAACGTTGATACCATGACATCATCCAATCAAATAAATCCGAAAATCAGCGTCATCATGCCGATTTATAACGGTTCTGAATTTATCCAAAAAAGCTTAGCGCCGTTGGCGTCCCTGTTGGAGCGTGGGGAAATCATCGAGCTGCTCGTGGTTGATGATGGATCAACCGACGATTCAGTCGAAATCGCAAGGTCTTTTGGCGCTAAGATCATGTCTATCGACGGACGTCTGGGGCCGGGTGCCGCGCGTAATTTGGCGGCAGAAGTCGCGCAGGGGGAGGTGCTTTGGTTTATAGATGCCGATGTTGTCGTTCATGCTGATGCCGCAAAGGTTATGGCGAAAGAATTTGCCAATACCGATGTAAGTGCCGTATTTGGTTCGTACGACAATAAACCACCTGCCGAGAACTTTTTATCTCAGTATAAAAATCTTGTACATCACTTTTACCATCAGCGAGCGAAAAAAAATGCATCGACGTTTTGGTCGGGGTGCGGTGCAATTAAACGCGATGTTTTTTTGCAGTTGGGTGGCTTTGATATTGTAATGTTTAAACATCCGTCGATAGAGGATATAGAGCTCGGTTATCGGATCACGGCGTCTGGACGTAGGATCCATTTATTAACCGATATGCAGTGTACTCATCTGAAGGTTTGGCGGTTTTTTAATTTGATTCATACCGAATTCTTCAGACGTGCGCTCCCCTGGTCGCGATTAATGATTAATCAAAGCGGTTTGATCAATGATTTGAATGTTGGTGCGGCGGAACGGATTAAAGCAGTGATTGCGGGACTTTTTTTGCTGGTCGGAGTCGCTGTGGCGGCTCAGATACTGCCCGTTTGGGCATTAGTTATAATGTTCGTAGTGGTTGTTGGTGTGCACTGGAATCTTGCTGAGTGCTTTTTTCAACGACGTGGACTGTTGTTTTCCCTGGGTGGATTACTTTACCATCAGCTTTACTATATCTATAGTTCCATCGCCTTTGTATGGGCTTTGCTGGAAAGTCGTTTGTCTTTCGGGCGTTCGGCGTAGCGCATAATCCAGATGGGGCGACTGTCCAAGTGCTAATAAATTGGCGGCTCGTTGAACCTTTCAGTGCCTTAAGCGGATTAATTTGAGAGGTCTTGGCAGTTAACTTATTTGCGGCGTTGCCGCGATTCAAATTTATGCTAGGTGTCTTTAAAATGATCCGCTCGTTGTTACGCAGCCTGGTTCTAACCAATAGGTGAGATAGATAATCTATGAACGTTACTATTTTCGGATCCGGCTATGTTGGACTAGTTACCGCGGCGTGTTTGGCGGAAGTCGGTAACCATGTTGTATGCGTAGACATTGATGAAGATAAGATCAGCCGATTAAACAATCACGAAGTGCCTATTCACGAACCCGGTCTTGATGGATTGTTAGATCACAATTTATCAGCCGGCAGATTGGTTTTTACCACCGATGTCGATTTAGCGGTTGAGCACGGCTTGTTCCAGTTTATCGCCGTCGGCACACCGCCTGACGAAGATGGCTCTGCGGACCTGCAACATGTATTGGCGGTTGCCGGCAGTATTGGCCAGCGCATGACCGAAACGCGTATCATCATTAATAAATCAACGGTTCCGGTTGGAACAGCGGACAAGGTTCGTGAGGTTGCCCAGGCTGAAATTGAAAAACGCGGTGTACAGATTGAATTTGATGTGGTTTCCAACCCCGAATTTTTGAAAGAAGGGGCCGCTATAGATGATTTTATGAAGCCGGACCGAATAGTCGTAGGGACTGACAATTCGCGTGCTACCGAGCATTTGCGGACATTGTATGCGCCATTTAACCGTAATCATGACCGTTTGGTTGAGATGGACATTCGCTCTGCGGAATTGACCAAATACGCTGCCAATTCCATGCTGGCAACCAAGATTAGCTTTATGAACGAATTAGCCAGCCTAGCTGAGCGGCTTGGCGCGGATATCGAACAGGTTCGCATCGGGATCGGCTCGGACCCCCGTATCGGCTATCACTTTGTGTATCCGGGCTGCGGTTATGGCGGATCATGCTTTCCTAAAGATGTTACTGCACTGGATCGGACCGCACATAAAGTAGGCTATGAAGCTGAATTGCTACAAGCTGTCGAGCGTGTAAACAATCGTCAGAAAGAAAAACTATTTGACAAATGCAAGCGTTATTTTAGTCAAGATTTGGAGGGCAAAACAATTGCGCTGTGGGGCTTGGCCTTCAAACCGAATACTGATGATATGCGTGAAGCCCCTAGCCGAACCCTGATGGAAGCGTTGTGGAGCGCGGGGGCTACGGTTCGGGCATTTGATCCGGCCGCAATGGATGAAGTCCGGCGAATCTATGGCGAGCGCGACGGCTTGGTGATTTGCGCCAGCCCCGAAGCGGCTTTGGAGGGTGCCGATGCGCTCATGGTCGTTACGGAATGGAGCGTTTTTCGCAGCCCCAATTTTGAAATGATAAAAGACACGCTGTCCCATCCGGTGATATTTGACGGACGAAATCTCTATAATCCGAAATATTTGGCGGACCTGGGCATTGATTATTTCGGTATCGGGCGTGGTTTGAGCTGATTCTTAGGGGATTCGGCATAGGTGTCGTTAACACTGCCTTTTCTATAAACAAAGTTCGTAGGTCGGATA
>Ga0114931_10005928_pt1 | contig 15088 bp, 10 predicted proteins | sample 2SBtaG_FD_89579 | JGI IMG/M metagenome (GOLD analysis project Ga0114931, IMG submission 89579) | Deep subsurface microbial communities from Kolumbo volcano to uncover new lineages of life (NeLLi) - 2SBTROV14_V59a metaG | ecosystem: Environmental > Aquatic > Marine > Volcanic | place: Kolumbo...
ATCCTGCTGACCGCTGACCGACCGGCCTCGTCGTCGCGATTGTCAGAGGCGATCGGGCTGGGCGCTGACGATGGCGCCCTTCGCATTGGCCAGATGGTTGAGCTGCTCAACACGCAATACGAACAGACCGGCCGGGCGTATCGCATTGAGAAGGTCGCCGGCGGGGTTCGGCTGATGACGCTGCCCGGGCACGCCGACGCGATCGCGGCGTATCACAAACTGGGCGCTTCGGCGAGGCTCAGCCGGGCGGCAATCGAGACGCTTTCGATCATTGCCTACCGCCAGCCGATGACCCGCGCTCAAATCGAGGCGATCCGAGGCGTGGGCGCCGGCGAGGTGCTGCGGTCGCTTTTGGAACGCCGACTCGTCGCAATCATCGGGCGGGCGGAAGAAGTCGGCCGACCGATTTTGTATGGAACCAGCCGGGCGTTTCTCGAAGAGTTTGGCCTGGCGACGCTCAAGGACCTGCCGCCGGTGGAGTCATCGTCGCACAAAGACAAACCAAGTGGAACTGGGATGGGCGCCGGTGCGAAGAAAGCGTCAGTCAAAGAAGAACCCGTCGCCTCGCCTGCGCCGAGCGACACGCCCGAGGAATAACCGCATGAAGTCATGGCTTGAAGAATCTCGATCACCATGCCAATGGGCGGCGCGAAGCATTGCGGCGTTGGGGATTGTCATCGCGGTGTTCACCACGGCGGGCTGCGCCAGCTACACGCTCAAAGGCAAAGTGATTGCGGGCGACATCAGCTACATCGCGGTGGTCGACGCCAACGACGATCGGCTTGCCGGCCCCGGGCTTGCGGGCGTGAGCGTGACGATGGAGACCGATCCCGGCAAGCTCAACCACGATCAGGTCGGCGACACGGTCAGCGGCTCGAATGGTGATTTTTCGATTCCGGTTCAGAAACTTGGCGCCGGCATTCTGATTTACGACGTGGGCGTCGAGGCTCGGCGCAAGGGATACGAAGGGGTGAGCCAGATGTTTCGCTTGCCGCCTTCGAGTCGGCGCGTGCTGATCATGCTCCGCGTGGGCGCCGACGCGCTGCCCCCCAAGGCAGACACGCTGCTGGAGCAGTACGACAAGTTCAAAGGCGGCGGCTGAGTGGACCAACCAGGCTCGACAGGCGCCGCGGTTTTCATTTTGAAATGATCTGAACAATGTCCAACACCGCCGCTGCGCCAACCCACACCGACCGCTTGATCGATCTTGATTTCGCACACGTCTGGCGCCCGTTCACGCCGATGAGGCAGTGGCGCCGGGGTCGGCCGATCATCATCGAGCGGGGCGAAGGCTTCACGCTCATCGACACCGATGGCAATCGCTACATCGACGGCTATTCGTCGCTGTGGTGCAACGTGCACGGGCATTGCGTATCGGAGATCGACGAGGCGATTCGCGATCAACTCGGCAAAATCGCCCACGCAACGATGCTTGGCTCGGGGACGATCCCGGCGATCGAACTGGCGGGGCGGTTGGTCGAGATCGTCAATCGGGCAGAGCCGATGATTTCATCGCCGAAGCTAAACACTGTTTTTTACACCGACTCGGGGGCGACGGCGACGGAGGTCGCGTTCAAGATGGCCGCCGGTCATCACTACCACCGCGGCGATGCAAAGCGCGACACATTCCTTGCGATCAGCGGCGGCTACCACGGCGACACGGTCGGCGCCATGAGCGTGGGCTTTCTGGACTCGATGCACCGGCCGTTCGAGGCGTTCACGTTTTCGACGAAAAAGACGCCCGCGCCTGATGTTTGCCGATGCGGAACGCCGACGAGCGCGGGAGGCGAGTGGCCCAACTGGGACGCGGGCCGATGCGATCGTGTGCGCGACGAGGCGCTGACGGCGCTGGACGAGATATTGGATGCGATGGCCGATCGGTTGTGCGCCCTGGTGATCGAGCCGACGATGCAAGGCGCCGGGGGCATGATCCGCCAGCCCGACGGATATTTGTCCGGGGTCGTCGAACGCTGTCGACGCCTTGGCGTGTTGGTAATCGCCGACGAGGTCGCGACGGGGCTGGGACGAACGGGCGCGATGCTGGCCTGCGATCTGGAGCATGTTCGGCCGGACATTTTGTGCCTGGCAAAGGGGCTGACGGGCGGGTATCTGCCGCTGGCCGCGACGCTGTCTACGGACGAAATCGCCGAGAGCTTCGAGGGCGAAATCGGCGAAGGCAAGACCCTCTACCACGGGCACACCTACACGGGCAATCCCTTGGCGTCGGCGGCGGCGCTCGCCTCGCTTGATCGGATCGAACGCAACGGCGTGGTCGAGAACGGCGCCAAGATTGGGGCGATCATTCAATCCCGATTGAGAGAGTCACTGGAGGATCATCCGAACGTCGGCGACGTGCGAAATCGGGGCGTCTTGACGGGGATCGAGCTGGTCCGGTCGCGCGAGCCTTGGACGCCGTTCGACGCGAATCTTCGTATTGGCGCCTCGGTCTGCGACGCTGTGGTCCAAAGGGGGACGATGATTCGGCCTCTGGGCGATGTGGTGGTGCTCAACCCGGCGCCTGCGATGGACGAGGCGACTGTCCATCGGCTGCTTGACGCGGTGATCGGCGCGATTGTGGAGTTCCCGTTCCCTGCTTGAACATCCAGACGTCGGCGGCGCGAGGAGTCTTTTTTCACCAAAAGCGGTATCCTGTCAGCCATGACTCACCACGCATGGAAGCGAAGCGTTCGGACGATGTTGGGCGTGTTTGTCGCACTGTTGGCGCCGACGATCGCGGGCGCCCAGAGCAGCGAATACACGCTCGACGATTCGGGCGACTGGGTGCAAGATCACGTCCCCGAGCCGGGCAGCGACGAAGCGGTGATGGCCGACGCGACGGCTCTTCTGGCGGCGGACCAACCGTCGGCGGCGTACCGCGTCATCGACCGCTGGATCAGCGACCACGACCACACCAACAACAAGTGGCTCGCCCGAGCGTACCTGCTCCACGGCGACGCGCTCCTTGCGATGGGCGACGAACTGGAGGCGATGACCGACTACGAGCGTCAGATCATTCAGAAACGCCCCCAGAGCGACGAGTTTGTGACGGCCATCGAGCGTGAACTGGGTATCGCCGAACGCTACGCGCACGGTCTGAGGCGAAAGTTTCTCGGCCTGCGCATCGTCAAATCAGGCGACATCGCGGAAGAGACGTTTATTCGAGTGCAGGAGCGATTGCCCGGCAGCGCTCTTGCTGAGCGGGCGGCAATAGACCTTTCGGATTATTACTACGACGCGGGCAACCTCACCATGGCGGCGACCGCGTACGACTTGTACGTCGCCAACTTCCCCTCGGGGCCGAACATTGAGCGCGCGATGGAGCGTCGGATTCGGACCAATGTCGCTTTGTACAAAGGACCGCAATACGACGGCTCGAGCCTGATCGACGCCCGCGAACAGACCCGCGCCTTTGAGCGATTGTTCCCGGCTCAGGCGGAGAAAACAGCGCTCGACGAGCGTCTGGTCCGTCGGCTTGACGACGCGCTGGCCGACCAGATGCTCGCTGGCGCCCAGTGGTACCTCAAAAGACGGGATCAGCCGTCGGCGCGGTTCATGCTCAAGAGGTTGCTCCAGCGGCATCCCAACTCGCCCGCTGCGGCCGATGCGTTGAACCTGATCGTGGAATACGGCTGGGCCATGCCCACGCTGCAAACGCCGGACTCCCCTGAATCCGTAGAGCCGACCGATTCATCCCCCACAGGCGAACATCCGTCATGAACGTGCGATCTTTCTCAGAACTGATGTGTGTGTGCATGGCGCTCGGGATAGGGCTTGCGATGTTTTCGTGCGCAACGGACCCAACAACAGGATACGCCTTTGGCAGCGGCCACCGGGCCGACGTCAAATCTGTTTCCGTGCCGATCTGGGAGAACCGAACGTCGTCGCCCACGCTCGGCGCCCAGCTCACCGAAGCGATCATCAAGGAGATTCAGCGGTCGACGCCTTGGCTCGTGGTGGATTCGGGCGCCACGACGACGCTCTCGGGCGTGGTGGTCGAACAGAGGCTGCGGAAGCTGGACCAAGATTCGACCACGGGGCTGGTTCAGGAGCAAGGCGTGGATCTGGCGGTCGATTTTCATTGGCGAAACAATCGCAGCCGAAAAGAGGTGCTGACGCGGCGCAACTTTCGCGCTCAAGGCGACTTCATCCCCACTCGTGGCGTGGGCGAACCGATCGAGATCGGTCAGTTTGGGGCGATCCAGGCGCTGGCGCGAGACATCGTGGCGGAGCTTCGCTCTGACTGGTGAGCCACCGACATCAACCCGACCGCCTATCCTTGTGTGTCGGCTTGTGAACCACATCCAAGCTGGCCCATAAAACGACCGATAGCACCGTCATTCGACCCTAGCGCGAGCAAACCATGCCCGATCCAGATCAGAAACAGCCTCAGAAAAAACCAGGTAGGCCCTCAGGTAAAAACAACGGAAAGCTGCCCGGCGGACCAGTCGGCAACCGCTACAGCCGGGGGTTGTTTGGCTGGGTTATGGTCTTTGTGCTTGTCGCAATGTTGGTGTTGATCTTCCAGAACGTCAGCGGCCGGATTCAGACGCTCGGGTCGTGGGCCGAGTTCACCAATCTCTACGAGCAAGGCGATCTCAAAGCGGGCACGATTCAGCTTCGCGAGCGCGACATCATCGCCGTTCGCAAGGCGGGCGTCGACGGGCCCGAGCGCACGGTCCGCGTGAAGTTCGATCCAGCCGTCAAGACTCAATACACCGATTGGCTCAAAAAGCTCACCGGCGGCAAGTTCACGGACATCGGTGGGCCGCCCATGTGGCAGCTTTTACTGTTCAGCCCGTTTTTCCTGACGGTCATTTTCATCGCGGTGATCTGGGTGGTGATCCTTCGAGGGCTGCGGAGCGGCGGCGGCGGCGGCGGCATGCTGGGAAACTTCGGACGATCCAAACACCGCGTCTTCCACAAAGAAATGACCAACATCTCGTTCGACGATGTGGCGGGCATCAACGAAGCCAAAGAAGAAGTCGACGAGATCATTCAGTTTCTCAAGAACCCAAAAAAGTTCACCCGCCTCGGCGCCCACATCCCGCGAGGCGTCCTGCTCGTCGGCGCTCCGGGCACTGGAAAAACACTCCTCGCCAAGGCGATCGCGGGCGAGGCGGACGTGCCGTTCTTCTCGATCTCGGGCTCGGACTTTGTCGAGATGTTCGTCGGCGTGGGCGCCAGCCGTGTGCGCGATTTGTTCAAAACCGCCAAAGAGAGTTCGCCTTGCATCATTTTTCTTGACGAGATCGACGCCGTCGGCCGAAAACGAGGCGCGGGCATTTCGTCGGGCGGACACGACGAACGCGAACAAACGCTCAACGCGATCCTCGTCGAAATGGACGGCTTTGAAACGTCCGATCAGGTCATCGTCATCGCGGCGACCAACCGGGTGGACGTGCTCGATCCGGCGCTGACGCGGCCCGGTCGATTCGACCGCGAAGTTGTTGTGCCGCTGCCTGACGTGACGGGCCGACTGGCGATTTTGACGGTCCACGCGAAGAAAGTGAAGCTCGGGCCCAACGTCGATCTTGAGAGGATCGCGCGGGGCACGCCGATGTTCAGCGGCGCCGAGCTTGCGGCGATCATCAACGAAGCGGCGATCATCGCAACGCTCATGGACAAAGACTTCATCGAACACGAAGACCTCGAAGAGGCGCGGGACAAGGTGAAGTTTGGTCGCCAGAGCAAGAGTCGAAAAGTCGAAGAAGACGAACGCGTCGCCACGGCGTACCACGAGGCGGGCCACGCGGTCTTGCAGGTGCTCCTCGAAGACGCCGACCCATTGCACAAGGTGACGATCATTCCGCGCGGCGAAACCGGCGGCGCCTCGATGACGCTGCCGATCAAAGACCGCTACACCTACGGCGCCAAGTGGCTCGGCGCGATGCTGCGCGTCGCCTGCGGCGGACGCATCGGCGAAGAAATCAAAACAGGCGACATCTCCAGCGGCGCCTCGGCGGACATCGCCCAGGTGACGCGCATCGCGAGAACCATGGTGCTCGAATGGGGCATGAGCGAAAAGCTCGGCTTCGTTCGCTATACCGGGGCCGAAGGACAGGAACAGATGTTCCCCGAGCGCGAGTTCTCCGACGAAACCGCGGCGGTGATCGACGACGAAGTGCGTCGGATCAGCGACGAAGCGTTCGCCGACGCCAAAAAGACTTTGATGGAGCACTGGGAGCAGGTCATTGCGGTCGCTGAGGCGCTTCTCAAACACGAGACGCTCACCGCCGCCGAAGTGGAAACGCTGATGAAGGGCGAGAAGCTCTCCAAGCCAACCATTTCCGATTTGCTGGCGGCGGAAATGAAAAAGCACACGCCCGAACCCACGCCGCCGGCCAAGCCCAAGCCCGAGGACGACCCGCCGAGCGGGTTGCTGCCAACACCGGCGTAAGACTGCAAAGCAGCGGCAAGACGGGCGAGACGACCGTCCCACCGATCAACTTTCATCCCTCCGCATTCCTTCTCCACCGCATCAACGGGACACAGGCTCTGACAGTCCATCGCGTGTCGTCTACACTAAGCGTTCTATGGCCTCTGCGAAGAAAACCTCAACGCCTTTGGAAGTGGTCGAGCCTCTCGGCATGCGCGTTCTGATCCGCAAGGATGAAGATCGCAAAACAACCAAAGCCGGCATTCATCTGCCTGACAAGATCGAGATCCCGACCATCACCGGCCGAATCGTCAGCATCTCGGCCCAGATCGCGAGCGACGACGACTACCCGATCCGGCAGTACGACCGCGTGCTGTTCAACCCGAAGCATGGCGTCCCCGTTGATTTTGAAGGTGACAACCGCCTCTTCGTGGTGCCGATCGAGGACGTGGTCGCGGTCTTTCGCCGCCCGTCAAACGAGAGCGAGCGCGATTGACGTGGACGACGTGCGTGATTTCATCAAGCTGCTTCGACGACCGCTCAACAAGCTGCCCGATCCACTGCCGATGACGCCGATTCCCGGCCCGTTCACCGTGTCCATCCGCCCGTCCGGGTCCAAGAGCCTGACCAACCGCGCCTTGATCTTGGGCGGATTGTCCAACGGTGTGACGTACTTGCGCTGGCCGCTGCTCGACGCCGACGACGCGCAGGTCATGGTCGAAGGGCTGCGGCGGATGGGCGCGCAAATCCGTGTGGTGCGCAAAGATTCGGATGGTGAACTGCTGCGGATCGACGGCGTGTCGGGTCGGCCCCGGGGCGCGGGCGAACTGAACCTCGGCGGCGCCGGGACCGCGGTTCGGTTTCTCACGGCCGCCGCAGGATTGAGTGACGGCGAGACGGTGATCGACGGCTCGGATCGCATGCGCCACAGGCCGATCGCGGGTCTGGTCGCGGCGATGCGGGCGATGAAAGTTCGTGTTGATTTTCTCAATGAATACGGGTTTCCGCCGATCCGCATCTCGGTGGCGGAAGACGGCGGACGGCTGGCGGGAGGCACGCTCCACTTGCCGCCTCAAGCGTCGAGCCAGTTTATTTCAGCGCTTTTGATGGTGGCGCCTTGGACGCGCGAAGGCATTTCGATCGAGCTGGACAAACCGCCGATCAGCAAGCCGTATGTTCACATGACACTTGAGCTTCTCAAACGGCTTGGCGCGACCAACGTAATTGCGTCGGCGGATCTGCGCGAGCTTTTGGTCGCGCCCGGCCCGCTCCAGGCGTTTGATTTGAACATCGAGCCGGACGCCAGCGGCGCGACGTATTTCTGGGCCGCCGCTGCGAACCATCCGGGCTCGTCGTGTCGAATCCTGGGGATCACCCAAGACAGTCTGCAAGGCGACGCGGCGTTTCCCAAACTGCTGGATCGAATGGGCGCCTCTTCACACGTGGACGAAGACGGCGCGACGGTCACGGCGCCGATCGACGGGGCGCTGCACAGCGTCGACGCCGATCTTTCGGATATGCCTGATGCGGCGATGACGCTTGCGGCGGTCGCCTGTTTCGCCATCGGAAAAACAAGAATGAAAGGGTTGGGGACGCTGCCTATCAAGGAGTGCAACCGGCTTGCCGCCACCGTCACCGAGCTGCGCAAGTGCAGCGTTTTGATCGAGGCGACGGCCGATTCTCTGTCTATTGAGTCGCCCAAGGATGGGATGGGCGACGAGCCGATCGTCTTCAGCACCTACCATGACCACCGAATGGCGATGGCGCTGGCCGTCGTCGGGCTGCGTCGGCCCAACGTTTCGATCGCCGATCCGGTGTGCGTGGCCAAGACGTATCCGACGTTCTGGCGTGATCTGTCCATGCTGTATGAAGCGGCGATTGAGCCTTGATCGCACTAGGATTCGGCGCCTTGCCATCGTCTTCGGGCCCGCACCGAGTGTTGCACCTTCGCCTCGATCCATTGATACTCGACTCGCATGTCTCACTTTCGCATCCTCGCACGCCGACTGTTTCGCCGACCGGGCGCCTTGACGCTGGCGCTGCTGCTCGCGTTCATTTCAGCGAGCGGCATGGGCGCGGGGTTGATCGGGTTGTCGCCGACGCTGAAACTTATTCTGACAGAATCGGCCCAGTCGCTGCAGACGCTCGCCTCTGAGAAAGCGCCCTGGCTGGGCGACGGGATCATTCACGCCCTGCCGACGGATCGGTTTTGGTCCGTCGCCTGGCTCATCGGCGGCGTGTCGGTGTTGATTATCTTCGGCGCGGTGGCCAACTTCGGTCATGCGGCGCTGTCGTATCGCATCTCGGCGTTGACGGTCGGCGACATCCGCCGCGACGCCTTTCGCCACGCCCTGCATCTGCCTTTGGGCGCGGTCGTCGGCACGACGAACGACGTCGTCAGCCGAATCGTCAACGACACGGCCGTGCTCTTGGGCGGGTTTCAATCGCTGTTGAGCAAGACCGTGTCGCAGGCGTCCAAAGGCGTCGTGGGCATCGGCGTCGCGTTCATGCTGAACTGGCGATTGGCGCTGATTGCGATGCTGGTGGGGCCCATTCTTTCGGTCATCATGCGCAAGACCGGCAAGCGCGTTCGGCGGGCGTCGCGAGGCGCGATGCGAGGCCGATCGAAACTTTTGAATGTTTCGACCGAGGCGCTGCAGGGGCTGCGCGTGGTCAAGGTGTATTCCAGCGAACGTCGGGAGCTCAATCGGTTCCAGGAGCACAACCAGGAAACGATCCGCCAGCAGGTGCGCGGCGCGACGGTCCGGGCGTTCAGCGCGCCGCTGACCGAGGCGATTTCGTTGCTGTTTATCGCGGGAATGACGCTGTATGTCGCCAAGGAAGTGATCGCGGGGACGATGGATCTGGCGAACTCCTTTGTCACCCTCGGATCGTTGATGATCTCGGCGATCGCCATCAAACCGATCACGCGGGCGGTGCAGGAAATCCAGGTGTCGGACGCGGCAGCGGCGCGATTGCTCGAGCTGCTGGATCAAACGCCCGAACCGATGTGGACCGTCCGGCAAACCGGCAGACGCCGACCGAAGCTGCCTCGGCACAGTCAATCCATCGGCTTTGATGATGTTCATTTCACGTACCGGGGCGCCAGCACAGCGGCGCTCGATGGCGTGAATCTGACCATCCCCCACGGCTCGACCGTCGCGTTTGTCGGGCCCAATGGGTCGGGCAAGACGACGCTGCTGTCGCTTGTGCCTCGGCTCTTTGAGCCCGATTCAGGCCGAGTGTTGATCGACGGATCCGACATCGCCTCGGTCGACCTGCGGAGCCTGCGTCGGCAGATCGGCGTGGTCACACAGGAAACGGTCATTTTTCGTGATTCGATTCGCCGAAACATCGCCTACGGCAGGCCCTCGTCCGGGCAGCGAATCACCGACGAACAGATCGTCGAGGCGGCGAAAAAAGCTCGGGCCCACGACTTCATCGCCCGGCTGCCTGATGGCTACGACACCGTCGTCGGCGAGCAGGGATCCACGCTCTCGGGCGGACAGAGGCAGCGGCTTGCCATCGCGCGGGCGATCCTCCGCGACCCGGTGATCCTCATCCTCGACGAGGCGACCAGCATGATCGACGCTGAGAGCGAACGGCAGATCGCTGACGCCTTGGCCGAGTTTTCCCACGGCAGAACCAGCCTGATCGTCGCCCATCGGCTCAGCACCGTGGTCACCGCGGATCAGATCGTCGTGATGGACCAAGGGCGGATCGTCGCGGTCGGGACGCATGAAGAACTGCTCGATGGCTCGGCTTTGTATGGATCGCTTGCCAAGACCCAGTTGGTCGCGGCGACGGCGGGCGGACCATCGGCCTGAGCCGATCGTCCGGCGCCCATGACGGGCGAGACGCAAGTCCCACCAATCACTGCGCCACTTCCGCCAATCACTGCGCCACTTCCACCAATCACTGCGCCACTTCCGCCAACGCAACGAACAGCGCCTACCATGGCGCCTTATGTCATTGCCTCGAATCGCCATTGTGGGCCGACCCAACGTCGGCAAGTCGTCCCTCCTGAACATGCTCTCTCGGCAGAAGGTCTCGATCGTCGATTCGACGCCCGGGGTCACGCGGGACCGGGTCTCGACGGTGATCGAGCTGACCGGGCCGCTGCAGACCGAGCCGATGAAGCTGATCGAGGTGATCGACACCGGCGGCTTCGGCGTCTACACCGCTCAGGGCGAACGGTTCAACGAAGTCGGCGATGATCTGTCGCAGCTTTCGGGCGCGATCGAGGCGCAAATCGAACACGCCGTCCGCACAAGCGACCTCATTCTGTTTGTCGTCGACGCCCAGACCGGGGTCACGGCGCTGGACGAAACATTCGCCCAGCATTTGCGCATCGGCGCGGCGGACGCGGGGTGTCGAGTGCTGCTCCTGGCCAACAAGGTCGATGCGGAGAACTGGGAGGCGTACGCGGCCGAGGCGTCGTCGCTGGGGTTTGGCGAGCCGGTGCTTGTTTCGGCCAAGACGAACTTCATGCGCCGGGCGCTGTGCGAGCGGTTGTACGCCGAGGCGCCCAAAGCAATGGGCGAGCGAGATCAAATCGCCGAGATGAAACTGGCGATTGTCGGCAAGCGCAACGCTGGAAAATCAACATTGGTCAACACGCTTGCGGGCGAAGAGCGCGTCATCGTTTCGGAGATCGCGGGCACGACGCGCGACGCGGTGGATGTCCGCTTTGAGATGGACGGCAAGACGTTCGTTGCGATCGACACCGCTGGTTTGCGCCGGCGAAAAAGCATTCCCAACCGGGTCGAATGGTTCGCCCAGCAGCGGTCGCTCCAAAGCGTGGATCGCGGCGACGTGGTGCTCTTTCTGCTCGACGCGACGGATCATATTTCCAAAGTTGACAAGCAACTAAGCAAGCAGATTCTCGATCGGTTCAAGCCTTGCGTGATCGTGGTGAACAAGTGGGACCTGGTCGAGGGGCGAAAGAATAAAAAAGGCATTGAGATCACGATCGAGGATTACCAGGAGTACCTGGGCAAGGAGCTGGGCGGGCTGTCGCGGTGTCCGATTGTGTTTGTGTCAGCGACGGAGAACGAGGGCGTCAGGGACGCGGTCGAGCTCGCCTTTGAGTTGTACGAACAGGCGCGGAGGCGGGTGTCGACGGGCGAACTGAACCGGACGTTTGATGAGATTCTAGAGCGGCGCGGGCCGAGCTCGAAGTTGGGGACGCAGGCGAAGATTTTGTACGTGTCGCAGGTGTCGGTGGCGCCGCCGACGATCGTGATGAAGGTGAACCGGGCGGGATTGTTTACGCCGGGATACGTGCGGTATTTAATGAACCGGCTGGCCGAAACCACGCCGTTCGAAGAAGTGCCGATTCGGCTGTTGATTCGGGACCGAACGCACAACGATCCGCGCGACGAGAGTTCACGAAACCCAGCGGCCCGCCGCGGCGGGCGAACGTCCGATCCCGCCGAGGTCCGCGTGGTCGATGCGCCAGACGGGGAGTGAAGCTCTTGGTCCGGGGTGGCACAGCTCTCCAAGCGGTGAGGTTGAGCGTCAACATAAGTTCAACCCCGACCCCTCACCCCGGCCCCCTCCCGTGGGGAGAGGGCGTGAGACTCCGTGGCGTCTCTGGAGAGTTTGTTTATGCGGCCAAGCCCCATTCGTCGTCTTCGGTGTCGAGCCAGTCCTTGTCGACGACCATGCGGTGATGGACACGGATCACTTTGGACAATTGCCGGGCGAAGAGGTCCTTCATCGCGGTCAGTTGAGGCAGCAGGTCCACGGGGAATGGCTTGGCGCGGTCGCGGAAAAACGTGACGACGGCGAGGCACTCGTCCTCGTGGCGGCAGGCGATAACGATGACCTGCGAGTCGATGAGCCACGAGGCGTCTTCGCCCAGATGGGCGTTGAGCTCGTCGTCGGTGTCGAGCAGAAGCACTTCGTCGAGATCGTCGAACCGGGGCGCCAAAACGTCGGCCAGATGGTCCAGCAGCATGTCGGCGGTGTCTTTGGGGCAGTCGTAGTTGACGTAGGCGCCCAGGCTGTAATCGATGTGGTTGCTGGGCAGGTAGATCGCGGCGTTGGTCGGGCCGGTTTTTCGCAGCATGTGCTCGAGCGAGATGCGCAAGAGCGCTTCTATGTCCAGTTCGTTTTCGATCATCGCCTGGAACTCGGAGGCCAGCTTGAGCGAGTGAACGTGCTCTTGGAGTTCGTCGCAGGTGGTCTCCAGTTCGTCGCACATGGCGCCCACCTGAGCGGATTCATCGGATCGTGAGCCATGCAGGACATTGCACAGCCGCTGAAGTTTGTGGAGCCGACGATCGCGGTCGCGGTCGCGTCGGGCGGCGGCGGCGGCGTGGTTCACGCTGGCGACGGCTTCGGTGGAGTTGATGGGCATGGCGAGAAGATCAATGGCGCCCAGGCGAATAGCGGTCATCGCGTCGTCGAGCATCGGCTGGACGCCGAGCATGATGACTTTGGTGATTGTGGAGCGTTCTTGAATAACACGCAGCAGGCTGGCGCCCGACCCTTCACGCAACTGCAGTGAGACGAAGGCGACGTCGTACTCGACGCCGGCGATGGCGCCGACGGCTTCGGACATGCGGCCGACCGGGTCGCACTGGCACCCATTGTCTCGAAGCATGGCGGCGAGAGAGCGTCTGGTCTTGAGCTCGGGCGCAACAATCAACACCCGGATCGGCTCGTCCGAAGAATGCTCAAGCGGGTCGGACGGCGCACGAAACGGATACGAAGCGCTGTGGTCCGAGCCTGCTTTGGGCGTATCGGATTCGGGGTTCGGCATGGTCATGGTGTTCTCACATCCTCTCTCCAACGAGACCCTCTGTTCCGCTTCTTAGGCGGCTTGCGAATGCTCCAGCTCTTCCCGCACCTGTTCGGGACGCCAGACATCCAGTGTGATGCTGGCCTCCGTGCCCCCCTCGCCCCGCCGGAACAGTTGAAGCCGACCCCCATGGAGCTCCACGATCTGCCTCGTTTTGGCGAGGCCCATCCCGGTTTGTCGACCGGCCTCCTTGCTGGAAATGAAGGGGTCGGCCGCATGAGCGAGAACTTCAGGCGAGACTCCTTGCCCGTCGTCTATCACTGACACCTTCAGTCGGTCATCCGAAGGCTCAGTTTGAATGTGAAGTTCAACCTTGTGCGAATCGGCCGCCTCCAGTGCGTTTCGCAACAGTTCTGCGACCGCGACCGAGAACAGGCCCGGGTCCACAAAGATCGAAGGCAAGGCGCCGTTGAACGTCAAACGGACTGCCGACGACGCCAAGCCTCGCCGGGCGCGTTCCTTTCGTACTTTTTTTATGACGCGGGGCAAAAACTCGGTCAGGTCAACCATGCTTCTGTGCAGCGTCGGCGGCGTCGAGACGAAATGCAAACCCGCGACAAGATCAGACAGTTGCTGCGCCGCTTCGATCAAGGTCTCCACCTCTTTTTGGTGACGGGTGGCGCCCAATGCGTCACGCAGGAGTTGCGCTCGTCCGCTCATTACAGCGAGCGGATTGTTCATTCCGTGCGCGACGCCTGCAGTGATCGCTCCCAGGCGGGCGCATGTTTCTATCTCGGACGCCCTCTGACGCGACTGCATCAGTTCGGTGTTGAGCTCGACCACCTCTTCAGCGAGTCGGTCGGAACGGGATTGCTGAAAAGTCGAAGCGGTGACCGAACGCCAGAGTTCGATAATGATGCCTCGTTCTCGGTCCAATCTCCAGGTATGGAGCAGGATCGCTCCTGATTTTTTACCCGCATGGAGAACCAGAGGCTTGAATGAGTCCAACTTTGACGCGTCCCAGCCGAGGGCCAAGGCGATTTGCTTGGCGACCTTGTTCGACAACCCCGCTCCGGCTCTTTGTGCGTCGAGAATGTCACCCGGGTGGAGCGAGAGGCGCGCGGTTGCGGTCTTTCGCAAGTGGCCTTCTTTGTCGAATCGCTCGATCGTCCAGCAGCTCTCCCACTCGTCGTGCACGACCGAGATGGTTTCGGCGGCGCCAAAGACGCGCTGCCCGCAATGCACCGCGCTTCGGGCGACGAACAGCGAGCTCCCGGCGCCGCGACTTTCTTTATTGAAACTTTGAATCGCTTCGAACAAGCCTTCGATACGATCAAGCCGGCGCATTTTGGCGCCGTATCTTTCATTGAGATGGACGAGCGTTCGGTTCGCCGAACCGAGCGACTGGGCAAGCAGCTCCACCGGCGGAATCTCGTCCATCCCAAGTTGCGCGCTTCGGGCGCTGACGCGTTGGTGCAGATCAACAGCGACTTTTTCGAGATGTTTTTCATCGAAGCCCCATTCGTCGGCGATGTGCGACAGGGCGCGAGGCGGGGCGCCGTTGCCTGAATCGCCAACGTGCATCAAGCGGGCGATGTCGTTGGCGGCGCTGACGACGCCGATCATTCGTTTGTGAGGCAGATTGGGGATGGCTTGGGCTGGGCGACCGTGGAGCCAGATCACATCGCGGATGACTTCGGGCAACTCCCACCGCTCAGCGAGATGTTTGCCGGCCAGCGTGTGGTCCAGGCCGATGATTGTTTTCTCCATCGCGGCGAGCGATTCGCATCGGCGATCGGCCAAGTTGACGGCTTTGGCGAGCGACCGTGGGAGCACAAGATCCAGCGCGATTTTGCCGACGTCGTGGAGCAAGCCACAGACAAACGCCTCGTCCGGTTTGACGTCTTTGAACAAATGGGCGTGGGTGCGAACGATGTGTTCCGACGCGCAGGCAACGGCCAGGC
>Ga0114931_10005929_pt1 | contig 15087 bp, 11 predicted proteins | sample 2SBtaG_FD_89579 | JGI IMG/M metagenome (GOLD analysis project Ga0114931, IMG submission 89579) | Deep subsurface microbial communities from Kolumbo volcano to uncover new lineages of life (NeLLi) - 2SBTROV14_V59a metaG | ecosystem: Environmental > Aquatic > Marine > Volcanic | place: Kolumbo...
CACTTGCTCAGCTGATCCGTGAAAAAAGTTCTGGTTATGAGGCGATGAATGAGGCCATGCCCTAAGATTTATAGTGGATACAAATAAAGCTTATATTATGTTAAGTCAAGATTTGACCCGTGACTTATTCCCGTGACTTATTGACCCGTGACTCATATGCACTGGCTCGAAAATACCCGAACGCACCGAAAGAATGGGGCTGACAATATGTATTCCCAGCATCAAGAAGAAGTATAGATCCGAGGTCTAGGGTGACACGCCGGCGCCATACGGATGAAACGGCTTTTCAGAAAGCAATCAAGAATTCGGTACGAAAAGCCGGTATTCTCCGGCCGGCAAGTGCGCATACCCTACGCCATTCCTTCGCTACCCACCTGCTGGAACGCGGTATGGATATTCGCACAGTGCAGGAACAGCTGGGACATAAAGATATCCGTACCACACAAATTTTTATACCCATGTCTTGAACCGTGGCGGCAACGCTGTGGTCAGCCCGCTTGGAGCGGTGATTGGTGCTGGCTTAGGTTAGATGACGGTGGATAAACATCCTTGTTTATTGGGTTGTGTACAACTATGCTCCCAACAAAAAAGCGGGCTTTACACCCGCTTGGAGTATCGCTAGTCAATCCCAGTTTAGCGCGCCGCCGGTTTGGTATTCCGTTACCCGGGTTTCGAAGAAGTTCTTTTCTTTTTTCAGATCCAGGACTTCGCTCATCCACGGGAACGGATTGCTCGCGCCTGGATATTGCTCAGGTAGACCGATTTGGGAGCAGCGTCGATTGGCAATGAAGTGCAGGTATTCCTCGAACATCGGGGCATTTATGCCGAGTACGCCACGCGGCATAGTATTGTGTGCGTATTGGGTTTCAATACCTACGGCTTCACAGATCATCTGTGCCATTTCGTCTTTGAAGGTCTGGCTCCACAAGTGTGGATTTTCCAGCTTGACCTGGTTTATTACGTCGATGCCGAAGTTCATGTGCATGGATTCATCGCGCAGTATGTACTGGAATTGCTCAGCGGTGCCGGTCATCTTGTTCCGCCGGCCCATGGACAGGATTTGCACGAAACCGACATAGAAGAATATACCTTCGAATATAACGTAGAATGCGATCAGCTCGCGCAGCAACTTTTGGTCGTTTTCCGGCGTGCCGGTGCTGAAGTTTGGATCGGACAAGTGCTTGGTAAACGGCAACGCCCATTCGGCTTTGCGCGCGACCGCGGGGACTTCACGGTACATGTTGAAGATTTCGCCTTCGTCCATACCCAGTGATTCGATGACGTATTGGTAGGCGTGGGTGTGTAATGCCTCCTCGAAGGCTTGCCGCAACAAGTACTGGCGGCATTCAGGGTTGGTGATGTGTCGGTAGACGGCTAATACCAGATTGTTTGCGACCAAGGAGTCGGCCGTAGAAAAGAACCCCAAGTTGCGCATAACGATCGTACGTTCGTCTTCGGCTAGACCATTGGGATCTTTCCAAAGCGCGATGTCCGCCGTCATGTTCACTTCCTGGGGCATCCAGTGGTTGGCGCAGCCATCAAGATATTTTTGCCAGGCCCAGTCGTATTTGAACGGGACCAGTTGGTTTAAATCAGCGTGACAGTTGATGATTTTTTTGTCGTCCACACGAATGCGGTCGGCACCCATCTGGATTTCTTCCAACCCCATGTTGCCATGACCTGTGCCACGGGTCGAGGCTTTGTGCAGTTGACCAAAATAGCCATCGATGTTATCTGAGGATTCTTGAGCTTGCGCCTTGGCATTGGCGCCGGATTGCTTGCTGTCGGAAAGCAATAAATCCTGCTCGTCCGGTAACGTTTCATTTGCCGCGGCAGCCGCTGATTCGCTCATGTCGTTGTGGTTGCTTTTGGCTATAGAGAGTGGGTCATCCCAATTAAGCATAGTTAGCCTTCCTTATCTGTCTCGATAGTTAATATTGTATGCGTTGCACTATTGGCACGACTCGCAATCCGGATCCAAGATCGAACAGGCTTTGGGTCGCTCGGATTCGTGTTGATTTTGAACCGCGTTAAGCTTGCCGTCGGCCAACGTACTTTTCTCAACATGGGTAGCGCCCATGCTTCTGAGGTAATAGGTGGTTTTCAGGCCCCGCATCCAGGCCAGTTTGTACAGCAAGTCGAGTTTTTTGCCGTCGGGTTCCGCCATATAAAGATTTAATGATTGTCCTTGGTCAATCCATTTTTGCCGCCTTGCGGCCGCTTCCACCAACCAGCGTGCGTCCAATTCGAATGCCGTTGCATAAAGCAGCTTGAGTTCTTCGGAAATGCGTTCAATACGCTGCAAACTGCCGTCGTAATATTTAAGATCATTGATCAAGACTTCATCCCAGATCTTTTGCTTCTTTAGATCGGCAACCAAGTAGGGGTTAACCACAGTGAATTCACCCGACAGGTTGGATTTTACAAACAAGTTTTGGTAGGTAGGTTCTATGGATTGGGACACACCACAGATATTTGAAATCGTTGCGGTCGGCGCGATTGCCATGGTATTGGAGTTGCGCAGTCCGGTGGACTTGACCCGCTCGCGCAGGTGGTCCCAATTCAAGGTCGAAACCCGATCAACCTCTAGATAATCGCCGCGCGCCTGTTCCAGTAGCTCTATCGAGTCGATGGGAAGAATGCCTTTGCTCCATAGCGACCCCTGGAAGGTTGAGTAGCTGCCGCGCTCCTGAGCCAGATCACAGGAGGCTTTGATGGCAAAATAGCTAACCGATTCCATGGTCCGGTCGGCGAATTCCAGCGCTTGTTCGGATGCATAGGGCGTTCTGGTTTTGTACAACGCGTCCTGAAAACCCATAATGCCCAAACCGACCGGACGATGGCGCAAGTTGGCGCGGCGTGCTTGGGGAACGCTGTAGTAGTTGTAATCGATAACGTTGTCGAGCATGCGTATGGCTGTGGATACGGTTTTTTCCAGCTTGTCCATGTCCAGTCCTTGGTCCGTTACATGCGCAGCTATATTTACCGAACCCAGATTGCAAACCGCGATTTCGGAGTCTGAGGTGTTCAAAGTGATTTCTGTGCACAGGTTGGAGCTATGCACGACACCACAGTGCTGTTGCGGTGAACGCAGATTACACGGATCCTTGAACGTGATCCACGGATGGCCGGTTTCGAATAACATCGACAACATCTTGCGCCATAAGCTAATGGCGGGCATACGTTTGTAGTGGGTTATTTCGCCTCGATCGGCTTTTTCTTCGTAAGCTGCGTAGGCTTTTGCGAACTCTAAACCGTACAATTCGTGAAGGTCGGGTACATCGTTGGGTGAAAACAAGGTCCACTCGCCTTCTTCCGCAACCCGCTTCATGAATAAATCCGGGACCCAATTCGCGGTATTCATATCGTGAGTGCGTCGCCGGTCATCGCCGGTGTTTTTACGCAGATCTAAAAATTCTTCAATGTCCAGATGCCAGGTTTCCAGGTATCCGCACATCGCGCCCTTGCGCTTGCCGCCTTGGTTGACCGCAACCGCAGTATCGTTGGCGACTTTCAGGAACGGTACCACACCCTGTGATTTTCCGTTGGTTCCTTTGATGTGCGCACCCATGGCCCTGACACGGGTCCAGTCGTTACCCAATCCACCGGCATATTTGGACAACATTGCGTCGTCCTTAATTGCGCTGAATATCCCATCCAGGTCATCGGGTATAGTTGTTAAATAGCACGATGAAAGTTGTGGTCTTAAAGTACCGGAGTTGAACAAAGTTGGGGTCGAACTCATAAAATCGAAGCTTGACAGCAGGTTGTAAAATTCGATGGCGCGGTCATCGCGGTCAATTTCGTTGATCGCAAGCCCCATCGCAACCCGCATGAAAAATGCCTGGGGCAACTCAATACGGGTTTGATTGGAGTGGATGAAATAACGGTCATATAAGGTTTGCAGCCCCAAATAATTGAACTGCAAATCGCGTTCAGCCTGGAGCGCTTTTCCTAAGCGGTCGAGGTCGTATTGAATGAGTGTATTATCCAACAATTCCAGTTCGCAGCCGCGGCGGATATAGTCTATGAAGTACTCTGCGTAACGATCCTGCATCTCCTGATGAGAGGCTTGGGAATTGGCGCCGGATAGAAATGATAAAGCTTCTGCGCGTATGCTATCCAGCAGCAAGCGTGCTGCTACAAAGGAATAATTGGGTTCCTTTTCAATCTGGGTTCTTGCTGCCATAAAGAGTGTCGGCGCAACATCTTTTTCGGGTACGCCGTCGAACAGATTGCGTAACGATTCTTCCAAAATCCAGTTGCTGTCTACATCGGCCAGCCCAGTGCACGCGTCATCAATGATTTGTTTCAGTCGGTTGGTGTTCAGTGCCGAGCGGCTGCCGTTTTCTTGTCTAACGTGCAGCGTGCTGGCTGATTGTTGGGGCGCGGGTTTTTCGTTTTCGGAGCGTAGGCGCGCGCGTTCTTCACGATACAGCACGTAAGAGCGGGCAACTTTCTGGTTGCCGCTACGCATTAATGAAAGCTCAACCTGGTCTTGTATGTCTTCTATATGTACTGTTCCACCGCTGGGTAATCGCCGTGTAAGCGCTTTGGTAATTTGTGATGTCAATTCCGCTACTGTATCGTGGATTCGAGTGCTGGCAGCCGCATTACCACCTTCCACAGCCAGAAAAGCTTTGGTAATTGCGACTGAAATTTTATTGCTGTCGAAAATCGTGACTTTAGCGTTACGCCGTATCACACGCACCTCACCAGGCGCAACGGCTTGTATTTCGGGCGTGGGCAGAGATTCGGGTGCTATTGACGGGGACCTGGCCTGTTCGGCTGCGGCGGATTCTGATTCCATAAATATCCTCCAGAATATGGATAATGACGTTATCCAATAGGGTTGATGATCATCCTGAAAACACTATAGACTGTATATTAGGACTAGGTCAAGTACAATATGCTGTGTTTATCCCGTGGATTTTCTGTGGATAAGTTGTGCACTAAAATTAACATATGCAAGGACTTGATATTCCTCAGATGTATTTAATAGGTCTGGCTCTTGATCCCTTAGTTTTGTGGTTAATATTTAGCCCGCATTTCTCTCCGGAATAACGAGTCCCCGCTTGATCTTTATTCCTACAAGGAACGGTCTTCCTTCGGAAATACAGCCCGTATTCCGCTTAGTCAGAAACCCCCTTGTGAAACCAAATCTCTGCACGATCATGTTGCCCTGTGGTGAGAAATGCGGGTTTTCCGCGAATAAGTGGTTAAGATCGGAGGTTCATGGGGTATTAGAGAATATCGCCTGCGCGTTGGTGGTTGCCGCAAAGTCTACGGTAATATTTTACGGTGGCCGCGGTAGCTTTACGGTACTATTATGCTCAGCACGTCAGGACTGAGTAGAAGACACACATCTTCGTCCGTTGGGTCGGCCAGTTCGAGGCACTATCCGGTCGTGCGCGGGTTGTTTTACCGTCCGATGATTTCTGATCATTTTTATGCTTGGCGCTACCAACTGCGGGGCGCATACTATAATAATATGCAGCAAGATACTAAATTTTCGAATATCCAATTTTTTAAAGATTGGATCACACGGGTGTTGCCCAACTCCCAAGCCGTATCGCTGGCTATTTTGTTGGTATTGGGCTTTGTACTGATTGCCTCACTATCCGATATATTGCTACCGGTATTCGCTGCGGGGGTTATAGCTTACCTACTAGAAGGGTTGGTCGGTTATTGTGAGCGCGAAAAAATCCCTCGGCCGGGTGCAGTATTAGTCGTTTATATGGCCTTTATAGCCTTTGTGACTTTCCTATTATTTGCACTGCTGCCGTTGTTATACCAGCAACTTGTTGCATTTGTCCAACAGTTGCCGAATATGATAAGCCAAGGCCAGTTGGAGGTCATGAAGCTTCCTGAACTTTATCCGCAGTTCGTGACCATAGATCAAATAAACGAAGTGTTTGCTGTTGTTCGGAAGGAGCTTATCACCTATTCCCAGCGCATATTGTCGGTGTCTGCATCCTCATTATTTGCGTTGATCACACTCATTGTTTATCTGATCCTGGTGCCGTTACTGGTATTCTTTTTTCTGAAGGACAAGGATAAAATTATTACATGGATTACAGAGTACCTGCCGCGTGAACGCTATCTTTCCGCCAAGGTCTGGAAAGAGGTGGATATGCAGATCGGCAATTATGTCCGCGGAAAATTTATCGAAGTCTTGATCCTTGGTCTAGCCAGTTTTGTGACGTTTTCGATGATGCGGATGAATTACTCCTTGCTGCTTTCTGTTTGCATGGGTTTATCCGTTATAATCCCTTATGTCGGTGCGACACTGGTGACATTTCCGGTCATGATTGTGGCTTATTTTCAATGGGGATTGACCGACGAATTCGTCTACGCAATGATCGCTTACACCATTATTCAAACAGTAGACGGAACTGTTTTGGTACCGTTGTTGTTTTCCGAGGTAGTCAATCTGCACCCGGTCGCGATCATCGTTGCGATTCTATTTTTTGGTGGCCTGTGGGGTTTTTGGGGTGTATTTTTCGCGATACCGCTTGCTTCGCTGGTTCAGGCGGTGTTGACTGCATGGCCTAGAATAGGAGAAGAAGACGTTGAAGAAAGTATTGAAGAAGACATTCCGGAACGTCTTCCGAGTCCGGTACGAACTCGAAACATTGGTTAGTCTTTTTCGGCGAAGTATGTGGTAACCCGCCAAATCCCAAAAGGTTATAAAGTTTCTGCTGCATAGTCAGCCAGCCTGGAGCGTTCGCCGCGTTTAAGCGTGATGTGCGCGCTATGCGGCCAGGATTTAAATAAATCGACCGCATAAGTTATTCCAGAGGTTGTACCCGTTAGATAGGGTGTGTCGATTTGTGCGCTATTGCCGATGCATACGATTTTTGTTCCGGGTCCAGCGCGCGTAATTAAAGTTTTCAATTGTTTTGGGGTAAGGTTTTGCGCTTCGTCCAAGATAATGTAACGATTCAAAAATGTGCGACCACGCATGAAGTTCAATGAGCGGATCTTAATACGGTTTAGCAGCAGGTTATTCGATGCACCGCGTTCCCAATCATTGTTTTCTTCCGTACTGCTGAGAAGTTCGAGGTTATCGAGTAGTGCACCCATCCATAGGGTCATTTTTTCTTCTTCGCTACCCGGAAGAAAACCGATGTCTTCGCCGACGGATATAGTTTCACGGGTCATGATGATTTCGCGGTAAATTTGGTCTTCCAGTGTCGTAACCAGGCCCGCAGCCAAGGCTAAAAGTGTTTTGCCGGTACCCGCCGTGCCCAAAAGCGTTACAAAGTCGATATCTGGGTCCAGCAGAACATTCAGGGCAAAATTTTGTTCACGGTTTCGGGCTTGTATACCCCAGATATTATTTTGTTTGCTACGGTAATCTCTGACCAGCGCAATCACAGCCGACTGTCCATCACAAGATTGCACCACGGCTTCAAAATTGGATTTCTCAGGGACGTACAGAAATTCATTTGGATACCAATCTTTGACTTCCGGGCCTTCGAGTCGATAGAAGGTTCTGCCCTGATCTTGCCAGGATTCCATTTTATTTCCGTGTTGGTCCCAGAAATCATCGCCCAATGGTGTGATGCCGCTATACAGCAAGTCTATGTCGTCCAGGGTTTGGTCGTTGTGATAATCCTCTGCATGGATGCCCAATATGGCCGCCTTGATCCTAAGATTTATATCTTTGGACACTAAGGAAACACTGGCTTCGGGTAATTCTTTGCGCAGCCCCAAAACCGTACCCAAAATGGAATTATCCGGCATATTGCCGGGTAACGATTCCGGTAACAGTGAGGTCATGCGTCGGGTTTGGAAGAACAAATGACCGTCGATATTTTTGCCGTCGTTACTGTTCAGCTGAAGCCGGTTTAACGGGATACCGTCATCGATTTTTTTTGGTCGCCCGAAGCGCTTCCAATTAGATCATCGAAAAACCGACTGGCTTGCCGGGCATTGCGCGCGACTTCGGAAAGGCCTTTTTTGGCCCGGTCGAGTTCCTCTAGAACGACCATGGGTATAAAAATATCGTGTTCCTGAAAACGAAATAACGAAGCAGGATCATGCATTAATACGTTGGTATCGAGCACGAATATTTTTTTAATGCGGTCTTTATTTGAGTTCATAAGATGTGATTATTCAACAAAATATAAATAATCAATTTATTTTCACAAAAGGCTTTCTTCCCAGGGAAAAACAATCCCTATCCCGCTGGTCAAAACATGATGTCTAGGAGGCTGTCCGAGAATAGAAGCCATCGCGAGGCAAAGCGGTTTTGAGACCATTTTTTCGATTAAAAGAGGCGAATATTGGGTAGTTTTAACGACAAATCCGTCGGGAACGGACTTGGATGGCGAAAGCGACCCCGCAGGGGTGAAATACAGGACGTAATTCATCATCTTAATCGGGAAAATAGGCCAAAATCCGCTTTCCCGCAGTAGGCTCTCTATTCTCGGACAGCCTCCTAGGTGTCGAGTTCGCGCAGTTTAGCAAGAACTTCGCCGACATGGGTCTTTACTTTAACTTTGCGCCATTCCAATGCAAGCTTGCCGTGTTTGTCGATCAAAAACGTGCTGCGTTCTATCCCCAATACCTGTTTACCATACATATTCTTCATTTTGATTACATTGAATAGATTACACAGTGTTTCGTCCGAATCCGACAATAGTTCGAACGGAAAACATTGCTTAGCCTTAAAGTTTTCGTGCATTTTTATACTATCGCGTGAGACACCCAGAATGACGGTATCCAACGTATTAAATTCGTCAACATGATCGCGAAAATCTTGGCCCTCCAAGGTGCAGCCAGGCGTGTTGTCTTTAGGATAAAAATATAACAAGACATTTTTACCTTTGAGTTGGGAAAGGCTAATAGTTTGATTGCCGGTAGCGGCAGCATCGAAATCGGGTATAAGTTCGCCAATACTGATTGCAGGCATGGTTAATCCTAATGATTTGATTTAAGGAATCTGTATTTTTGCATAGCGAGTGGTTCAACAACTATAGACTTCATGTTTTAACGTCCCAGTCGAAAACATGAAGCCTGATATTTTCGACAAGAATTGTTCTAGATAATACCCTCTATAACAATTATGTTGCGTGTTACAACAACTCAGCCTGCATTTCTCACCAAAATTACAAGCCTCGTCTAATCTTTTCCCACAAAGAATTTTCGTATCTATTCAGTGTGATTTAATCCAAAAGAGCAGGTGTTTGATTTATCGGGCTTCTGCAACAAGGCTGTTACAGCAGAGCTCACAAGGACGTATTCACGCGTCCTGATAAATCAACCGTGTACGTCTTAAAAGGCAAAGACGCTGAATAGTTACGAATCCTCTTCCCATGGAAAGACAACCCGTATTCCACTCGATCAGCAAACCCTTTGTGAAAACAGTTCTCTGTGCAATCATTTTGCCCTCTGGCGAGAATTCCCCAAGCTAGTGCTGCTTGATCGGCTCTAGTATTGCATCGAAGCCGTTACGGTCGCAAAAATCCAAGAATTCGTCGCGTAACGAGATGGGCCTGGAATGGGCGGGTATTCCAACGATTAAGTGCGCGCTGAACAATAATGTTCCGGTATGCGCGCCTGGATACCGGCTGGTATTCAGTTCAGTGATGTTTATATTCCGTTCAGTCAAAAAAGCCGTGAGTTTTTTGAGCATAACAGTAGTATCTGTACCTATAATATCAATTATATACGGCAGTTGCTCCGGAATAGGCTCCTGTTCCTCGATATGAGTCGTGGTTATCTGCAATTCCAGACGCTTAGCCAAATGTTCCAGATTGTTTTCCAATTTTGCGACATGATTCCAGTTACCTTCAACTAGCCAGAATCCAGAAAATTTATTGGCCAATACCGTGGACCTGCTTTCCAGTAAACTACAATGGCTGTCTACAAGTACTTGGCTAAATGCTGCCAGAATTTTCGGATTGTTTGGGCCGGTTACCGAAATCACAAGTTGCATACAGTTATGTTATTTTATCGTCAGGCCGTCAAATTGCGGTTAGAGTTTATTATTATGCGTTAGTGTATAAGCTGCCCGATGGCTTCCTATGAGGCGAGCCAGGTAGAAAGGCCCATGGGATATACCGCCTTTTGCGATGGCTAGAGGCCATTGGTAATGAGAAAGCCGAAAATGGTGTTTTTTAAAGGTTTTCTATAGACAGACACTTTGGTCTCGACCCTAAACTTCTAACCCGAACTAAACCCACTGCGGTTATCTCGACCGCTAACACCAAAAAAATTACTACAATATACCATCTTGCGGGGCTTTCGCGAACCCGGACGGGAATTATATTAAGAAAAGTGGACGCAGTGCGTTATATTTTGGGTAATTATTCAGCGTCTTTGCCTTTTAAGGCGTAGGTTTTGATTTATCAAGACGCGTGAATACGTCCAAGCTCTGCTGCAATATCCTTGTTGCAGAAACCCGATAAATCAAACACCTGCGCCTCTTGGATTAAATCACACTGAATAGATACCCAGATTCTTGAGTTTTCTCGGTACAATGCACCGTTCCGAAGTGGAATCTGACGCGTTAAATGACTACCGAAATCGTACCGACTGGTAAAATCCCCGAACTTACGGTAAATTCAACTAAACTTGTGCGTTATACTGTTCACCGATACAGACGGACAAGATTTTCGTTTTGAACAATTATTGTTAATCCTGAGGAATGATCACCATGACTATCAACCGACTATGGGTCTCCGGTCTGCTGTTGCTCTTAGCAATTCCTAGTGTTTCATCCGCCTTGACTGTTGATATTAATGGGAATAGTTTGGCGCCTACAAGACAGGGTGATCCGTGTATCGATATTACCGGCGACTATCCCGGATTCAGTATTGTGCCCAGCGAGGCTGGCAAAACCCCTCAGATTTGTTTTAACAGCCGGCGTCAAAATCATCTGGAAATTCACCACGTGACCTTCGTTTCTACCTCGACGGGTGCGGCTGAATCCAGCAATGAGGTTGTGATTACGTTCACACACGATTTTCCACCGGGGCCGAATGGCGTTGTAACTACACGCGCACATTTATTCGGTTTTTTCAGTACGGCTACTGGTGTGGGTACCGCAGCGGGCGATAAGATCAAATTTTTGAGTTTCTTTTCTCAAAATAATAACTACGATACGATTGCTGAACCGTTTGAACATGCAGTTGGAGACACCATTGATTCGGGCGTTTTCGAATTTGGAGCAAAGAAACAATATTTAGTCTCGGGTCCGAGGTTATTGAAAGGCGTACTAAGCTTTTCGTTCAATCGCCCGGGCGATAAACTGACCTTACCCCTTGCAACCGGCGTTAAGGTTGACCGCGGTTCACGTTTTATTGACCGTGTAGATACGCTCTCAGCAGGATCCAGCGAGCAATAATTTACTCGATTACGGTGTCGAAAACGCTCATATACAATAATACATTACGCGCTTTCTCCTCGTGTTCGACTAAATTTGAGGGCGATCTGCGCAGTTACGCATATCTTAGTGCTGGCTGAGTAGTTACAACCGATTAAACCTTAACGCTCTCGTCGGCAAGATGAGCACGAGTCCGGACTTCTCACCGGAATGACAAACCCTTACTTGATACTTGTTCGCACAAGGAACTGTCTTCCCTCGGAAAACCCTCCGTATTCAGCTCGGTCAGAAACTCCGTTGCGAAAACAAATCTCTGCGCGATCAAATTGCCTCTGATGAGAATTCCAGGCTAGGAATCAAGTCTGGCATTGCGTGCAATAAAATGTTGAGCGCTGCCCGATGCGCCTGCATTTTATGGTTGTTCCGCACGCGTAGCATGGCAAACCCTCACGTCCGTACACCTTGAGTGTGAGCTGAAAATACCCTGGACGTCCGGCTTCGTTTACAAAATTCCGTAGTGTTGTTCCACCTTGGCTGATGGCATTATTCAAAACTTCCGTGGCGGTCAGCGCTAACGTTTCCAGCCTGGTCTTTGAAATGCGCCCCGCGACCCGATTAGGATGAATTCCTGCCTTGTATAGCGCTTCGTTTGCATAAATATTGACGATACCGACTACGATGCGGCTATTCATTAACATAGTTTTGATCGCAACTCTGCGGCCTTTGGCTTGCCGGTATAGATAATCTCCGGAAAATTCGTTTGATGCGGGTTCGGGGCCTAGGTATTTTAGCAATTCGTGCCGATAGGGCGAATCGACTGTCCACAGCATGCACCCGAAGCGCCTGGGATCATGGAATCGAAGGCATCGACCATCATCGAAAACGATATCCACATGATCATGTTTCACGGGTTTTTTGAGGGCCGGAACAATCCTAAGGTTGCCGGACATACCTAAGTGTGCAATCACGGTGCCGACTCCCGTAACCAATAAAATATACTTGCCACGCCGCTGTACACACCGGAATCGATGACCCGGCAGTGCATGTTGCAGCGCCTCGGGAATAGGCCAACGTAGATTAGATTGCCGAACTATTACGCGTTGGATGACTGGCCCAACAACGAACGGCGTAATTCCGCGCTTGGTAGTCTCAACTTCGGGTAGCTCCGGCATGTGCTTAGATTTTACGGTAAAAACCGAAATCAATCTTGATGATCAGATTGGTGTTCCCCGTCGGGACTAGTCCGATAGGTGTGCGTCTTTCCAATATCGCTCGGTTTGCATCTCAATCAGACGCGACACAGTACGTTCAAATTCAAATACACCTTTGCCCTCGGTATAGAGTTGATCAGGTGACGTTTCGGCAGTGCAAATGAGCTTAACTTTGTGCTCGTATAATACGTCAATCAAGCTTACGAAGCGTTTGGCTTCGTTGAGTTTGTCGATGGTTAGCCGAGGGATCTCGTACAGAATCAAAAACCCAAAATCACAGGCGATCTTCAAATAATCGGCAGTCCCCAAAGGGGTTTCGCACAGGTCCGAAAACCCAGCCATTGCGATATCGCCATGTACAGCAGGCAAATGTATTTCCCGCGCATTCACAATTAGTGTACCGGATTCCATCTCGGTTTGTTGGGAAAGTTCCTCGAAACTTTGTTTTATGAACGCTGTGGCATCAGGGCCCAGTGGTGTGTAATACGTGGTCGCCAACGCGCGCATATGTACCAGCCGGTAGTCATTTTCTGCGGCCAGCTCGAGCACTGCATTGCGTTCTTTTATCAATTCTATAAAGGGCAGGAAGCGTTGTCGTTGTAAACCGTTTTTGTACAGATCATCCGGGTGCCGGTTGGACGTCGCTACCACTATCGTTCCGGCTTCGTATAATGCTTCGAACAATCGACTCAGGATCATGGCATCAGCAATGTCGGTAACGTGGAATTCGTCAAAGCACAAAAGCGTTGCGGACTCGCTGATTCGCTGACTCAAGGGTGCGATAGGATCGCCTTCATTGCCTTCTCGCCATTGGTGCATGAATCCGTGCACTTCAAGCATAAATGCGTGGAAGTGTACACGACGCTTTTTAGCCAATTCACAGTAGTCGAAAAACAAATCCATTAGCATCGATTTGCCTCTGCCTACATCGCCATTAATGTATAATCCTTGAGGCTGTTTAACGATGGCTTCGTCAGCTACCGATGAGAATAGCTTTTTGACGAATGACTGAGGTTTGGATACTTGCTGTAACGGAGAATAACCGGCAATTTCGTGTAGCAACCGTTGCAATTCGCGTAAGATCGGGGTTTGGGCAGGATCGAACGAAATTTGGTCTTGCTCGACCAGCTCCATATAAGCCTTTTCCAGTACACCAGACTGACTTAGGTCAACGCGGATATCGTTTTGCATTATTCCAGATTTATCAAACACGCTTAGTAGTTCCTAACGAAAATGCGCCATTATAATGGCTGAATACCGTAGTGGGTCAATAACAGTCTGGCGACTCAAATTACCCCCCGCTAACTGTGCTTGAATGCACCCGACGCAACCGATAATGAGTATTCGCGGCAAAAGCCATGCTGTGAAAGGGACCCAAGTCCTGAATAGCAAATGCGCCCAAAAGAAAAATTGCTTTTAAGAATGTTACAGCTTCCCTATAGTATAGAATCCACATATTGCAGCGTACGATTCTGGGGGAAATAGAACATAGATGAGTCGCTATAACTTTATTAGAATCCCATAAAACACTATCTGACAGTGCCTTTAGTGGTTCCCTTATGAAAATTCCGGGAGGAAATCAATGGAAACAAAACCAATCATAAGTCTTGACGACGTAAAACGCGTCGTTGCGGCAGCCGAAGCCAAAGCTAAAGAAAACGGCTGGAATGTTGTAATCGCCGTGGTTGATGACGGCGGTCATTTGATGTATTTGCAGCGCGAAAAAGTTCAATTGGGGAGCATAGATGTTGCGATTACCAAGGCAAAAGTCGCGTTGATGTTTAGACGGCCGACACAATTCTGGGAGGAAACGGTGGCGGATGGTCGTCAAGGTTATCTGGCCATGCCGGGTATGCTGCCCATCGAAGGCGGCGTTCCATTGATATACCAGGGGGAAATCGTCGGTGCGATCGGGATCAGTGGCGTTAAATCAAACGAAGATGGCCAGATCGCCGCAGCTGGAGCTGCGGTTTTGTAATTATTCGATAATCATATGCCACTACCGTGGACGGCTCGACCCGTTCGCGAGTAGTGACTAGTTCAGAGGTTTCTCGCCATAATGACTTGATTCCAAGGGAAGGACAATAGGAATTATTATGTTAGATACGCCGATAATTACGTAATTCTCCTGGCAGTGTCTCAGCAATGTTTTACCACCAGCCGGATTTCTTTGCACTTTCCCTGAATTTATATTTTGTAATGATGCCGATGCTGGTATCTTTCACATCGATAGTAAATGATTTGGCTGAAATACCCGTAAGGTGGACTTCACCGCCATCGAAGGGCTTGATGTTTTTTCTGTCTCGCTTTTCGGTGGTAACAGGAAATAATGAAGAAGAACTGAACTTGCCGCCCAATTTGGCGGCAATATTTTTCTCGATTTGTTCCGTGGTCTTGTTGACCGTATCGATCTTGACCAGCTTTTTGTCACCAATTTGGATTTCGATACCACCCCCTGCAGCGCGGAATGTCTTTCCAGCCCCAGAGTAATTGGTTGAAGCTTTTGCCACCGCCGCTGCTTCAGCCAAATCCAAGCCAACC
>Ga0114931_10005930_pt1 | contig 15086 bp, 12 predicted proteins | sample 2SBtaG_FD_89579 | JGI IMG/M metagenome (GOLD analysis project Ga0114931, IMG submission 89579) | Deep subsurface microbial communities from Kolumbo volcano to uncover new lineages of life (NeLLi) - 2SBTROV14_V59a metaG | ecosystem: Environmental > Aquatic > Marine > Volcanic | place: Kolumbo...
GCGCACTGAAGGATCACATAGGAAGAGAGGTCTAATTCGATGGAGCAAGATACGAAGTCTAACAAGTCCGAAATGGCTGCGGACGTCAGCGCTTTGAAGAAGTCTTCTACCCACGAGACCGATACTCAGCGCTTTGCAGATATTGATTTTCTTGACCGGGCGAAGGGGCGCGAACCGGCGAAAACCAAGAACATCTCCCTAGATGAATGGGAAGGGAAGTTGACCGAAACCTGCTTTAATTATCCGCGCCCAGAAAGAGCCGATCTGGGGATTTTCTATGAAAGAATCTGCAAGAACTGCAGCAACGAAAACCTCATTTTGGTCAATGCACCTGAGCAAGGCCGACGCGCGGCGGAGTTGACCTTTGAGTTGGCGTGGGAAGTAGCCACGAGTCAGGAAAAGCGGACTCTGATCATCGATTGTGATATGCGTGATTCGCAACTAAGCAAAATCTTTAAACTGGACAAGGAAGCAGGCATTTCCAACCTTATCGCGCGCACGCACGTGGCGGAAGATGTGGTGCGACGTACCAATTTGAAGAATATCTACCTGACTCAGTGCGGTACCGCAAAAGTGAATCCTATCAACGCACTTATGTCAAGCGAATTCCTGCGCTTCGTAGACCAAATGATAAGCAGGTTCGATTTCGTCCTGTTGAATTCGCCACCCTACAACGGTTTTGTCGACACATTCATCCTGGCCAAATTCGTACGCCCGACTTTTGTTATGACACTGCCACCCAATCCGGATAAACGCAGTTACGAAAATATTCTGGATGAGCTGGATGTGCTCGACTTAAGTGTGCTTCGATTGATCGACGGCCGTTAGCGGCACATCGGTCGATCGAAGCAGCTCCTCCCAGTCCCCGCAAAGTGCTTGACTTGCACTGCCTGAATCTCTATATTACGCGCTGATCTGTTGTAAGTTATTCATTTTCTTAACACCTGATTGCCAGGAATAAACAAAAGTCAGGATTTGTTTAAATACCAAATCTGGCCCCTGGGTTCTTCCGAACGGTGGATTTTATTAGGGTGGCGACTTGGCCAAGGGACGTCTTAGAGGAGATCGAAACTTAGCATGACAGCGATAGAGATCGCGCTTTTTGTTTTTTATGGTATCGTGTTGTTGATGTTGGTGGTGTTTGGGTTGCATAAATATTTTTTGCTGTTTTTGTACCGCAGACATCGGGACACGCCGCTTTATACCGCCAACGAGATGGTGGATTTCCCTCGCGTGACAGTGCAACTGCCAGTCTATAACGAAAAATATGTTATAGAGCGATTACTCAAGTCAGTTTGTTCACTCGACTATCCTGCCGACCGTTTACAAATACAGGTTCTGGACGACTCAACAGACGAAACACAATCCGCAGCGCAGGAGTTGGTTCAGCATTATGCCTCACGTGGTTGTAATGTTGAATACGTTCAACGTTCGCGCCGGGAGGGCTTTAAGGCCGGTGCGCTGGCGCACGGCCTGGACTCAACTGTGGGCGAACTTGTTGCCATTTTCGATGCGGATTTTGTTCCCGAGGCTGATTTTCTCATGAAGACCGTTCCCTATTTCCAAAACAGTGAAATCGGGATGGTGCAAACCAGATGGGGCCACATCAATCGGGATTACTCTTTATTGACGCGCGTCCAATCCATGTTTTTGGATGGGCATTTTATCATCGAGCACATTGCGCGCAACCGTTCTGGCCGGTTCTTTAACTTTAATGGCACCGCCGGGATTTGGCGCAAGCAAGCGATTATTGATGCGGGTGGCTGGCAGCACGACACACTGACTGAAGACCTGGACTTGAGCTACCGGGCGCAGTTGGCCGGCTGGAAATTCCTCTACCTGCCGGATGTCGTTGCACCTGCTGAACTGCCGGTTGAAATCAACGCTTACAAATCACAGCAGCATCGCTGGGCCAAGGGCTCTGTGCAAACGGCGAAGAAGTTACTGCCAGTCATCTGGCGCAGCAACTTTCCATTCCTGGTTAAACTCGAGGCCAGCGTTCATCTGTTCAGCAATTTCACTTATTTGTTTATGACGATCCCGTCCGTCTTGATGCCAGTCATTCTAAATGTTCAGCTCAATCGAGGCTGGGGCTGGATGATCTATCTCTATCTGTTTGTCTTCTTTTCTGCCTCGTTTTCGGTCATCCTCTACTACTACATTTCGCAACGAGACAGCAATCGCAAGTGGCATGGCCAAATACCGTTTCTACCCCTCTTGATGTCGCTGGGCATCGGCATGTCGATCAACAACGCAAAAGCAGTCCTCGAGGCGCTCTTTAATCATACCACCGATTTTAAGCGTACGCCAAAATACAACATCAAACGGCCTGCAGATAGCTGGCGAAATAAGAAGTACCGATCGGACTTCAATTGGCAGCCCTATTTGGAGTTATTTTTGGGTATCTATTTTACGCTTGGATTGTGGAGCCTCTTGAGCCGGGGGTTGCTTGTTTCGATTCCCTTTTTCTTACTATTTCAGTTCGGGTTTGTGTATGTGGGCTTACTGTCATTTTTTCAGCACAAAAGAATACGACTGCCGATAACTCAATTCAGGTTTTTCATACGAAACGCTTTCCTGCTGATGCTGCGGCGGTTGTTCTGATCGCAGTATGGGAGGTCTTAGAAAACGCTTGCTATTCGTTGCCAGTGTCGCTACTTTTTTGGATAAGAATTTGTTTATGTGAATGCGTGTTGTTGCTTATTAAGGAGAGAAACTAATGTCGAATACCGTAACCTTCACCGATGATAATTTTGATTCAGAAGTTCTGTCTTCCGACAAACCTGTGTTGGTTGATTTTTGGGCCGAATGGTGCGGGCCGTGCAAGATGATCGCCCCTTCCGTCGAGGAAATCGCAGCTGAATTTGAAGGCAAAGCCAAGGTGGGAAAACTAGATGTAGACAATAACCAGAATGTCGCTGCTAAATACGGCATTCGGAGCATCCCATCACTTTTGATTTTTAAGGGTGGAAAAGTTGTCGAACAAATAGTTGGTGCGGTTCCCAAAAATCAGATTCAATCGAAGTTGGAATCATCCCTATAAGAATTTCACCCGATATTCTGTAAGCCGGGCTGGTCCTTCGTTCGAAGGCATTCTGGCCGAACATGACCAGAGGTTGGTGTTCGGACAGTGGCGCACCTCGAACTGAAAGAGCAGCCCTTTTTCGTTATGTTGAAACCAGCCCCGAATCAAGATGTGTTAGTGGTCGGAGCCGGCCCGGCCGGCCTTTCAGCAGGCTTTGCAGCCGCAAGAGGTGGGGCGCGAGTGACCATCTTTGAAAAGAGCAACGAAATCGGCTGTCCGATTCACACAAGCGGTGGCAGTTGGATCGCCGAACTGCGCGATTTGGGTATTCCAGACCGGTTTATGCATCCCATCCGCAAAGGGGTGTTCCTGTCTGCCAACGAATCGGCTCTGTTCGAATATGAAGCGCCCGAAAGCTGTGTGCTCGACGTGCGTGGCCTCTATCAGCATCTTGCCGAACTCGCCTCAGGCGCAGGTGCCAGGATATTTGCCAATTGCCGGGTACTGGGGCCCGTGCTAAACCAGGGCAAAGCGACCGGGCTGAAGGTGCGCTGGCACGGTAAGGAACACGTTTGCCGCGCCAAATTGATAATCGATGCCAGTGGTGCCACTAGTTTGCTGGGCCGGAAGATGGGCCTCACAGCTGGCTTCACCCGCGTCGGCGTTGGGGCGGAGTATGACCTGCACGCGCCAGGCTGGCCTGACGATAAGGTTGCGTTCATGTTCGGCAGCCGCGTCGCGCCATGCGGCTATTCATGGGTCTTCCCGCACGGACAACAACGGGTGCGGGTTGGCGTCGGAGTGATTCGGCCCGATTCCGAACAAGACCCGAGACGTTTCCTGGACCACGTGTGCGCAGCTTTCCCAAACGAGTTCTCGCACGCCGGCGTTCTGGAGTATCATGCGGGCATTCTGCCCAGCGAATCCTACCTGAAGCAAACCTATACGGATAACTTACTGCTGGCCTGTGATGCAGGCGCCCTTATTTCGACCCTGCTGGGCGAGGGAATCAGATTTGCCATCGACATCGGACGCTTGGCGGGCCAGGTAGCGGCTGAAGCGGTGAGCAGGGACCGGTGCGACAAAGAATTTTTGCGGCAGTATCAGCAACGCTGGCAAAAAAAATACAGGCGGCTCTTCCGCTGCGGTCATCTCATCAACCAGAGACTGGCACTATATGATGACGCCGCCTGGGATAGCAAGATCAGATTGTTGCGGGGACTCGATCCCCAATTTCTACCGTCGCTTTTGAAGGGGAACTTTTCCGTGAGATTTTTGCTGCAACTTATCAGCAAGAACCCCGGCCTGGTGAACAAGGCGCTGGGCGCTCGTTTGATGGCGGCATTGCGGAACTGAAAGGGTCGGTCGTTGCGGTAACCCATGCGGGGTTGGCTTTGCGCCAGATTGAGGTTGACGCTGCTGAAAGGTCATTCGGGTATCAAATCCCAGCCTTCGGCCCGTTGTGTCCACCAGTTGACCCAATAAAGTCGAACGATGCCCGTATCCCTGGAATACATCCACGTGGTGCCCGGGCCGTCGCCCACCATGTATTGATCCTCCATAACGATATTCAGGCGCGTGTAATGTCTTCCCAGGATGTCAACATTGTCAGCATACCCTTGCATGTAACATTCGCAATACTCAAAACCAGATCGCCAACCCACCACTTCCGCCGCTTCGTCATCAAGCTCTCGAAGCGGAAGTTTTCGTTGAAAATTATGTAGTTGGCCAAACATGATCGACGAAACACGACTGCCATTTTCTCCAAGAAATATGAGAGAATCATTCGCCATCCGGACGAAGTAGCGCGCTGTGGAGTCATAGGAAGCATGGTGGGTGGTATCGTAGCCAGCCTCGCGAATAATCCCGGGGGCTCTTGAACCCGGGGCATAAGATTCTTGTAATAGCCAGCCATTTTCAGAAGCAAAAAGTACGTCTACGAAGAGCGTGTCAGGCTGGTATTCAAAGACAGAATCCTGACCACTGCGATAATTTCGAGCGAGAAAAAAAACGTACTTCATGCGTTGACCTACTTCAAGTTGATCATAAAAGGTGTCTAAGGAATCAACATCTTTCTCTGGACCGGGGCCAGGACTCATAATTTGCGAGGGTTGCTTCGCGCAAGACAGGATTCCGACGATAAGCAGGAGAAATAACGTGCGACACAGAATGAATGATTTCATGATCCGTTCCTGGTTTAGTAAAGGGGCCTGTGGCTTCAGTTTAGTTACCGAAAGAGGCCTACTCTCCGGCTTGCTTAATTCTTCAGGGTATTTTCTTACCTCAAAAGAACCATTTTCCTGGTACGAACATACGCCCCCGCCTCAACTCGATAGATATATAAACGGGTGGCCGCAATCTCACCCTGAGCATTTGTCCCGTCCCAGACGACCGAATGACTGCAGGCGCTCTGATTTTTATCGATCAAGGTTTTCAGTATTTGCCCCAGGGTGTTGTAAATGGTTAACCGCACCTGACTGCCGATGGGGAGGTCGTATGGTTTGTATCGTGAAAGGGCGCGCCTTTTTGCCAGGGCCAATCTTGTAAATCATTTTCGTAGGCCAGTCGCAACGAATCGGCCACCGCGTTCAACTCTTCCTGAGAAAATTGAAAATCACGCGATGAGGCATTGGGCCTCGAAATTAAGATATCGAATGCTTCGGATGTGAGGTCGGCCGTCTGCCAGTCGGGCCGATAGCGCCAAACCCGGTTGACTTGGGGATCGTTTGGATCCTCAGCAATGCCTGGCGATGAGATCGTGCCTGGTTGCAGGCCGGTACGAAACGTGTGCCCGCCAACCCGCAACGCCGGTTCTTCTCCACCATGCACAAAGCCGCCCCAAACAAAACCGTCTGTAAAGACGACCCCTACCGGTATCCCGCGGGGGTAGACAGCACCCCAATCAATCGCCGTTTCATTCCTTTTCCAAAAAGGATTATGAGCAGATAACCCGTCAGCCTGCACCCACATGGCCAGCTTGTTGATGTTGATAAGCGTTGCCATGGGTTTTTCAGTTTGACTGTTTTCGAGGGTTTCCGTGCCAAAACCTTCTTGACAATTTGCCCAAAATGCCGTTTGACCGAGGCACACGAGAACAATCAATTTCTTCAACGTCATTCATCTCCAAATGCGTTAGGAATGCTTAAACACGCCAGTGCGATGCATCCCCGAGGCGTTATGGGTACCACGCAACGGCCAAAGTCGTTCGGTGGGAAGCATCACGCATCGTTCTTTTGCAATTGCTAGGCCATTGAACAAACGACCCGCTTCTACATAGATAGACGTTTTAGAAGCGGTTTACCCCCATATGAAAATCAAAAAAATAGAAAAGGGTAAACCGGTCAGGCAGGATTGCCTCAGGAAAATTGTTGTCCGGGGTGTATGGAAACAAGAAGGGAGCGGTTCAGCCGCTCCTGATTTTGCGGGTCAGGCTGAGTTCTTCAGCGCAGGAGCGTCATCCTCCTTGTCTCAGAAAATTGACCAGCCAGCAGCTTGTAGACATAAACACCGCTGGCGACGGCACGGCCGACTCTGTCCTTACCGTCCCAGCGGACGGACTTGGTGCCGGAGGACATTTCTTCGTCCACCAGGACAAGAATTTCCTGCCCCAGGAGATTGTAGACCGCGAGGGTGACCTTTGTCGAACTTGGCAGCTCGAACGTGATCTGTGTTTCCGGATTAAAGGGGTTTGGGTAGTTTTGTGAAAGGCCGAAACGATTGGGGATTGAGGTTGCCGGAGATTGCACCGTTGTTGTAAGCCGTACATTTCTAAAGACGCCGCTGCCGTTGCTGCCGGCAAACAACATGCCTGCACTCGATGTGAAGAGAGATAGAATCGTATCGTTGTCCAGGCCATCATTAATAGAGAACCAGGTGTCGCCCTGGTCGACCGACTGAAAGATGCCGTCTCCATCCGTTCCGGCGATGAGTTCGTTGTCAGGACCGACAGCCAGGCTCAGGACCATAGAGTTGTCAAGTCCGGTGTTTGCCTGTATCCAGCTAGTTGCGCCGGGTGCCAGCCGGCAAACACCGCTGCCGTTTGTCGCGACAAACGCCGTATTGTCTTCAGCGAATGAGAAATCGTTTATGCTGCGCGATTCGATCCCGGCGTTGATCGTCTCCCAGGTGTTGCCGGCGTCGACTGAACGCGAGACGCCCTCCAGGGTTCCCGCAAAAAGGGTACCGGTCAGATCGACTGCAAGTGCGGTGACGAACGCATTCGGAACGGGCCCGGATGTCACTCGCCAAGTATCGCCATCATCATCTGACACGAAGACGCCGCCGCCAAAAGTACCCGCGAAGATCCGTCCCTGACTATTCTGGGTCATGGTTGTAATGTTGGCGCCGGCGGAACCATTCAAATGGTGCTGAGATTTTTGCACCAAAGCCAGACGTCCCGCTTGCGGCCATGCTGACCGGCCTGTGCTTGTCCTTGTTCGAGTGACACCCGGAGCGCCATTTATGGACAGCCATGTCTGGCCCCTATCGCTTGACTTAAACAGCCCTTCCTCTGTGGCTGCCAAAAGCGTTTGCGTCGAGGTAACGAGCAAAGCGAGTGCACACGGACACGGCAAGCCCTGGTTGACCGCCTGCCAGTTGAGTCCGTCATCTTCCGACCTGAAAACACCGCCACGAACGAGCCAGCGAACAGTGTACCATCCGGCGTTTCAGTAACGGCGAGAACATCCGTGTTGGAGAGACCCTGGTTCGCCTGACCCCAGGTGTCGCCGGTATCTTCGGACCTGAACAGGCCCCCCAGCTGTGCCCCGGCAAAAAGCTGCCCCTGCTCATCAACTGCTAATGCCAATATGTTTCTGGCGAGTAAGCCCGTGTTGACAGCTTGCCAGGTCACACCATCATCTACTGAACGCATCACACCCTGGCGCGTGCCGACAAAGAGGTTTTGATCTTGATCCGCGGCGATGTTCAAAATAAAATTGCTTCGCAAGTCAGCGCTTATGGGGGTCCAGTTCTCGGTCTGGCTGGCGGTTTTGAAGACGCCGTTACCAAATGTGCCGGCCAACAGTTGGTTTGATACTGTTACGGAAAGCGCCGCAATATTACTTGTAGGCAAACCACTGTTGAAGGGCTGCCAGGTACGGGCGCCATCGTTAGAGCGAAAAACACCACTGTTTTGAGTGCCGGCAAAGAGATTGCCGAGCGCATCGCTCGTCAGGGCCCTCACCGCAGGATCCGTCAAGCCAGTATTTGATCCTGCCCAGAGTCGTCTCTCCGAATCAAATCTAAAAACACCCTGCGTCAGGCTGCCCGCAAATACGTTGCCGAAGGCGTCGAGCGTCAAGGCGATGATAAGCTGGGATGTCAACCCGGCACTGTTGGAGAGCCAGCTCTGGCCGTTGTCCGTTGACAGGAAGATGCCTTCTCCAAAGGTTCCAGCCAGAATATCGCCGTTAGGGAGAAGGCACAAGGCAGGCACTTGCACGCTGGGTAAGCCTTCAGCTGACTGTTGCCAGCTACTGGCAGCGTCAGATGATTTGAAAACGCCAACTGTCGTGCCAGCCAGCAAGGATCCATCCTCGCTCGTTATGAGTGAAGAAATGTTACCGCCATACGGGCCGTTCATCTGCTGCCACCGTACCGCCTGGGGAAAAAGGAGGCTGGTGTTTATAAGAAGAGCTGCGGTCGTTGCGATCCATACCCGTACCTTGCTGTAGTTCATGGTGTCTTCCCAAAAGATGTGGTTTTGACTGATTACGAAGATATCGATTCCAAGCTTATGTCTGCCCGTCCCCATAGCAACGAGACGCACAGGGGCAAGATGGCGGTTGCCACCTTTGTTTGTGTCACCCTCGAGATTCCCGGTTCAAGCGGTTTGAAAATTGGGTCACTTGAAATCGTTTGTGTGGAATGCCGGAGCGTTAAAACGAAGAATCCGCGCCGGGAAAACCGAGATAGATATTAGTGTGGGTTCACTGGTCCCACTAATTGAGCCAATCGAGTTTGGTCAACTCTACTTATAACGTCGTACGTGAAAGGCTAAATCTTAAGAATATGACGAAAAGATAATCTGGGTGTGGTTGTAGCCGTGGTAGCAGTCCGTCACCCTTCGATACGGACCGCTGGAGAAACGCGGTCCTACTCAGGATGACTTGAGGGGGATTTATGGTCTCGACTTGGTCCCCCCATCGAGTCAGCCTTAGTGCCGCGACGTTTCTTGTCGCGGTGTATCGAAGGATGACGGCACCGCTGGCTATTTCGAACCGTGGTAGCAGTCCATCACCCTTCGATACGGACCGCTGGAGAAACGCGGTCCTACTCAGGATGACTTGAGGGGGATTTAAGGTCTCGACACTTGGTCCCCCCATCGAGTCACCCTGAGTGCTGCGACGTTTCTTGTCGCGGTGTATCGAAGGATGACGTTCGCTGTGGGGGCTAGCGCATGAGGCTCATTCGCCTGGCTGATGATAGACCGCCGGCTCTGAGCTGGTAAAAATAGATACCGCTTGCCACAGCACGACCCTGGTCATTGTTGCCATCCCACGTTGCCGTATGCTGTCCCGCCGCAAGCGGTTCAGTAATAAGTGTGCGAACGGTGACGCCGGCCACATTGAAAATGCTCAAGTTTACATCAGCCGCCGCTGCCAGGTGGAACCGAATACGTGTCGCCGGATTGAACGGGTTTGGGAAATTTTGTTCTAAGGTGAAAGAGTCGGGCACCTTTGGGGTGGCGCGCTGCACCGAGGTCACGACCGGCTGACTGATGAAAACACCGCCGCCAAAGGAGCCCGCCAACAGTTCGCCTTTCCTGGTGAGTGCCAGTGATGTTACTTCGCCGTATGGCAGACCCTCGTTGAGCGCCACCCAGGTTTCGCCGTTATCCTGCGAATTAAAAACTCCACTGTGTAAAGTTGCCGCGAACAACTCATTTGTCGGCGTTGCGAGCAGTGATGTCACGCGATGACTTAGCAGCCCTTCATTGATTTTGACCCAACTGTCACCCTCGTCCTGAGAGCGAACGATGCCTTGAAAGAGAATGCCGCCAAAAATGTCACCGTCCGCGTTTACGGCAAGGTCCTCCACCAGCGTCCCAAAATCCGCGCTGTACACCAGATCCCATGTGCCGCCATTATCTGTCGAACGAAAGATGCGACCCGCCCCGGTGCCGACAAAAAGAGAGCCGTTAGGATGGATCAAAATCGAGCCGATGAACGTGTCGAAGAGACCGTCATTGCTTGCCGTCCAGTTGGTGCCTCTATCATTGGAGAGGTACACGCCGAAATTGCGCGTACCCGCGTACAGCAAAGAAGGGCCATCGGCTTGTAACGCCGGCACGAAGGAGCTGCCAAAAAGAGTGGGAATACCCGAATCGGTCCGTACCCAGTGGGGGCCGTTGTTCTCGCTTCTGAAAATGCCCTGCGTAGCGGTTCCGACGAAGACCGTTTGCGAGTCTGCGATTACCACGGCCAGCACGTCGGTATCCGGCAATCCATCGTTGATAACCCGCCACTCATCACCGTTTTCCGACCCCAGGTGTAGGTCAAAACCGGCGGTCCCTGCAATAATCTGCCCGGTTCCGGTAACGGCCAGAGCGGTGACTTGCGTATTGACGATGCCTTTGTTTTTCCGTGACCAGGTCGTTCCCACATCTGACGACTTGAGGACACCGCCGCCATTCTTGCCGTCCGCGGCCCCGGCAAACATGTCGGACCCCAAAAAGGTCAGTGCCGTGATTTGGCTGGTCTCAAGGCCCCGATTGGCCATGACCCAGTTGGCCCCGGCGTCCGTTGATTTGTAGATGCCTGCATCTGATGTGCCGCAAAAGAGCACATCGGACGGACCCACAGACAGACTTTCAACCCCGGAAATAGGCAGACCATTGTTTGCCGGGGTCCAACTTTCGCCACCATCAAGGGATCGAATGATGCCGATGGTTCGGGTGCCGGCGAAAATTTGTCCCTGCGAATCGATACTGAGGGCGAGAACTTCTAACGTATTTTGATTCAGGGTGGAGAAAGACTGAGTCCAGGTGTCACCACCATCCAGCGACCTGAAAATACCGTTCCCGAATGCCGTCCCGGCATAAATTTCATCGCCCGCGCCAATCGTTATGGAAATGACGCTGAGTCCGTTGGTCTGCGCCTCGAGGTGTTCCCACGTTGTGCCATGGTTCGTTGAGCGGGAGACGCCAATACCGGTGGCAGCAAAAAGCGTGTTGTGGGAGTCGACAGCTAGGCCGAAAAAGAGTTTCGACCGGAACGTAGCGTCGATTGCCTCCCAGCTATTCCCGGCGTCAGCTGAGCGAAACAGGCCATTGGCCGTCCCCGCAAAAAGGAGCCCGCCATTGTTTACGGCCAACGAGCGCACCAGAATATTCGTCAGACCATCTGTGATGGGAAACCAGTGTTCGCCGGCATCAATCGAGCGGAAGAGGCCTCCACCTTCCAGACTGCCAGCAAATATATTTCCGGATGGGCTAACAGCGAAGCATGAAATCCGTGCTCCTTCCGGGCCGTTTGTTTGACGCCAGAAAGTATCCTGCGCGTGCGTCACACTCAGCAGGCCAAAACACATTAGGATCGTTAGCCAAAAGCAGTTCATTCTCCACTCCTTCAAAATGAGGGTATCGAGGCACAACAAGGGGACATTCGATATCAGGTGAGCAGTTCAAATCTCCTCGGGCAGGGCACCTTACCGTCTCACCACCGTCTCACCGTTGGGTGGCTTTATATTGCCAGCCTGAAGCAGGTGAGGTAGACATGAGGAGAATGAGCCTGAACTCAATTTTCTGCAGCTGAACAACTTACAAAGTCACCGACGCCCTTATTCCTCGCATAAAAAACGGATGGCGACGGTCACTCACAATGTAACTCAATTCATAGCAGTTCGCAAGTGATCATTCGGCTGAGGGTCGCCGCGACTTTTAGCTTGATTTTGTAGTTGCTGGCGGCTACACTGGAAATCAGGAAAATGCGGAACCATGCAAGAAACAATCGAAATTCTTGACGTACTGGATCGTCTCAGGCAAGACGGAAAAAGGGCGGTCCTGGCCACGGTCGTACGCACCTCGGGCTCAACCTACCGCAAGGAAGGTGCAAAGCTGCTGATTACAGAAAGTGGCGACATGTTCGGTTCCATTTCCGCCGGTTGTCTGGAAGCCGATGTCCGGGAGATTGCTGCTCAGGTGCTGCAAGAGAATCAACCCCGACTGGTAAAATATGACAACACCGCGGCGGAGGAAATTGTCTGGGGCCTGGGATTAGGGTGTAACGGGGTGGTTGAAGTTTTCGTAGAACCGGTGGGATAAGAACGCACAAATGCCACCAGAGGATTTCAATCTGTATGCCATTCTAAAACGTGCCCTGGCGGATGAGACACCCCTTGCCGTAGCCAACGTTGTCAGCGCCAGCAGCGTGCTCGAGGTGATCCTCGGGACGAAAATGCTGATCTTTGCAGACGGCCGCACAGAAGGGAGTCTCGGTTTCCAGGAACTGGATGAACCTGTTAGACAGGATGCGACAGCGCTGCTCGCCAGCGAAAAGTCCAGAACAATCGGCTACCAGATCAAACCCGGCGAAACCGTCGAAGTCTACATCGAATCGATTTTGCCGCCGCCGCCGCTGGTGATCATTGGGGCGGACCCGGACGCAGTACCGATCGTCAAACTTGGTAAAACGCTGGGGTTTAAAGTTATTCTGGTGGACCACCGCGACGGCTTCGCAAATTCAGAACGCTATCCGGAAGCAGCTCAAACCATCGTTTGTCAGGTGGAAGACCTCGCGCGGCATCTGACGTTGACCGAAAAAACATTTGTTCTGGTGAAGACTCACCATTACATGCGGGATCGAGACATTCTGAAGTTTGTTTTGAAGTCAAAGGCACGCTACGTCGGGCAATTGGGCCCAAAAGCCAGAATGGATGATCTACTGGCCGATTTGGAGAAGGACGGTGTTCGATTGAGTTCGGCTGAACAGGCGAGATTGTACGCACCAACCGGGCTGGATCTGGGTGCAGAGAGTCCCGAACAAATCGCGCTCAGCGTGCTGGCGGAAATGCTCGCGGTAAAAAACGGTCGCCGTGGGAGCTTCTTGCGCGACCAAATCGAAGCCATTCACCCCCGCGACTGATTTTACTTTCCTTTTAGGTTAATATGGATGCAACACCTTACGTATCAGCCATTCTGTTGGCCGCCGGCCTATCCAGCCGCATGGGCGACAAACATAAATTGCTGCTACGACTTGGCGGCAAATCGGTCGTTCGGCTGACTGCTGAAAACGTAGTGCGCAGCGCCGCCGCCGAGACGATTGTGGTGGTCGGTGCCAACCAGACAGCCATCGTCCAGGAACTGACAGGACTCGACCTCAAGCTCGTTTACAATCCGCTGTTTGAGCAAGGCATGAGCACGTCGCTGCAGGCCGGTCTGACGCGTGTGGCGCCCGAGGCCGAAGCCGTTTTGGTAATACTGGCCGATCAACCTAACCTCACGGCACAGACGATCAATCTTTTTGCGCAGGCATTTCAGGCAAGCGGCAAGAGCATCGTAGCTGGCCATTACGGACCAGTCACGGGCAATCCCGCTCTTTTCAGCCGAAAATACTTTGCCGAACTTCAGGCACTGCGAGGTGATATCGGTGCGAAGTCAATCGTCCACCGGCATGCGGACCGCGTTCATCTGATCGATTTGCCGGAGGAAGCGACCCTCGATATTGACAGGCCGGAGGATTACGAACGGGCCAGGGCTATCCTCAAAACTAAATGCGCAAGGTAATGTAGAGCAAGATCGGGACATAAAACGGCCGCTATTTGGCGAAAGTGCCCTCGACATTTATGTCGACCATCGCGTCAAGCAACGCGACATGCATGGCGCCACACCCTGTCCGACAAGAGCAAGGGCGTGGCACGCAATAGTTTTTGGTTGAATATAAACTATCAGAGAGATTCGACAGGAAATACTTGTACATATCAAACAATAGTTGTAAATAAACAGTATATTTTACAACTAATAAGCAAATTATATCAATTAATATGGTTTACTATTCTCGACTGCTGCACAAAAAGCTTGTTTCGGCGGTAAGTCACGACAAGGTGCGACTCATTTTTGGAGCAAGACAGGTCGGCAAAACGGTTCTGATGAACCAGATCATCCCGCAAGAACACGCGATGATGTATAACTTGCAGGATGCCTCGATACGTCGCCGCTTGGAAAAGGACCCTTCACGTTTCACACGTGAGCTGCGAGCGCTTCCCTCAGAAATCACGCATATTGTGGTTGACGAAATTCAAAAAGTGCCGGCGCTGCTGGAGGAAGTGCAGTTCCTTTATGATCGGGACAAATCGCGATTCCAGTTCTTTTTGGCGGGTAGTTCGGCGCGCAAGCTGTGTCGCCATTCGGCGAATCTCCTGCCTGGCCGTTCCCACGTCTATCAGCTCTTTCCCGTAGGACTGTGCGAAGAAGCGAGTCTCACCCCCAAACTCGCCGACCTGCAGGTTAGACACGGGCAGCCATTTCCGCAAAAGACGTTGCCGTCCAAACTCATTCTCGGCAATCTTCCCGGCGTTCGGCAGGAAACATTTGAGAGCGCTCTCGAGACCCTCTCCGCCTATGTAGACAACTACGTGGAAGAGGAAATCCGAAAAGAAGCGATCGTGCGCAACGCGGCGTTTTTCGGTGTGTTTCTGCAGCTTGCTGCGCTGGCAAGCGGTAAACCAACCAATCTCACGAAAATGTCGCAAGAGAGCGGCATCGCGGTTTCGACGCTCAAGACCTATTACCAGGTATTGAGCGACACCTTTCTCGGATACTGGCTGCGCAGCTACCGGAAATCGCCGAGGAAACGCCTACTGACCACGCCGGCCTTCTATTTTTTCGATCTCGGTGTGCGCAATGCAGCGGCGGAGTTGGTCCTGAATGAGACGCTGCTCAGCACAGTGGGCGGGCCGTTGCTGGAGCATCTGGTGGGCATAGAACTGATTCAGAAAGCGGCCTACCTCGGCAGAGGTTATGACGTCTCATTTTGGCGCACTGTCAGCGGTGCCGAAGTGGACTTTGTCTTTGAAACGCCGGAGGAAGACATTCCGATTGAGGTCAAGTGGACGGACACGC
>Ga0114931_10005931_pt1 | contig 15085 bp, 12 predicted proteins | sample 2SBtaG_FD_89579 | JGI IMG/M metagenome (GOLD analysis project Ga0114931, IMG submission 89579) | Deep subsurface microbial communities from Kolumbo volcano to uncover new lineages of life (NeLLi) - 2SBTROV14_V59a metaG | ecosystem: Environmental > Aquatic > Marine > Volcanic | place: Kolumbo...
AAGAGGCAGCTCTGCGGCAACGCGGAGCTGCCGGCGTCCCTGCGGCGCGGGCCCGGAGAGCCTAGGCGCCCTAGGAGAGATAGGCGGCGTACTCGTCCAGCACGGGCAGGACCTTGTCCCGCGGGGCCGAGGGGAGGCGCAGCACGACCTCCGTACAGCCGATCTCCCGGTAGTAGGCAAGCTTCTGGGCGCTCGGAAAGACCCCCATCGGAACGAGCTGGAGGCTGTCCGGGTCGCGGCCTCTGGCCTCCATCTCGCGCCGCAGATCCAGGAGCGCGGACTTCACGCCGGCCCCGCCGATGGGCAGCCAGCCGTCCGCATACTCGGCGATGTGGCGGAACAGCGTGGGCCCGGGTGCGCCGCCCAGCAGCACCGTCGGCCGCGGCTGCTGGACGGGCTTCGGCCACTGCCAGGCCGCTTCGAAATGCACGAACTCGCCGTCGAAGGCCGCCTCCTCCTGCGACCACAGCGCCTGCATGGCCAACATCACCTCACGCACGAGGGCACGCCGGCGCTTCACGTCGATGCCGTGGTTCTGCATCTCTTCGTGATTCCAGCCGTAACCGATCCCGAGGACGAGGCGCCCGGACGCAAGCTGGTCGGCCGTGGCGATGGCCTTGGCCAGGGCGATGGGGTCGTGCTGGGCAACCAGGGCAATGCCGGTGCCCAGGCGAATGCGCTCCGTCACCACCCCGCAGGCGCCGAGCATCACGTAGGGGTCGGGGCTACGGCTGTACTCGCTGGCCAGCTCGGCATCGCCCGTAGGCGGAGGGGTGCGCCTGGAGGTAGGGATGTGGGTGTGCTCGGGGAGATAGAGGGAGTGGAAGCCTCGCGCCTCCACCTCCAGGGCCAGCTCCACGGGGCTCATGGCCAGGTCGGTGGCGTGCAGGGTGACCCCGATCTTCATGACCGGGAGCGTAGCGGCGGTCGTGCACTTTGCAATATCGACGTGTACATCGTATTATCGAATTCATGGCTCGCCCTGCCCTCGCTGCGACCCGCGCCGTCGAGGTGCTGGGCTATCTGGCCGCCCATCCCACCGAGTCCTTCACGCTGACCGAGCTCTCGCAGCGGCTGGACATCAATCGCGCGTCGCTCCACGCCGTGCTGGGCACCCTGGAAGAGGCGGGCTATCTGGCGCGCCACCCGGTGCACCGCACCTACGGCCTGGGCCCCGCAGTGATCGCCCTGGGCCACGCCGCCCTGGAGCGCCACCGGGCCCTGGACTACGCCCGGGACGAGATGCGCAGCCTCGCCGCCCTGCTGGACCTGGAGGTGCTAGCCACCGTGCGCGTGGGCACGGACATGCTGGCCGTCGGCCGAGCCGGGCCACACCAGCCCGCACCCTCCACCCTGCGGGTCGGCCAGCGCGTCCCGCTGGTGCCGCCCCTGGGACCGGTCTTTCTGGCCTACGCCGAGGCCACCGCAGTGGACCAGTGGCTCGTGGCCGGTGGCCTCGACCCCGCCGGACCCGAGGCCAAGCGTTACCGTGGCATCCTGCAGACCGTGCGCCGGCGCGGCTTCTCTGTGGCGTTGCGCCAGGAAGCCCAGAGCCAGCTTGGCCAGGTGATGGCCAGTCTGGCCCGAAACCCCCGCGATGTCAGCCTGCACACGCGCCTCCAGCACTGGCTGGCCGAGCTCGAGCAGGCGGACTATCAGCTGGCAGACCTGGAACCGGGCGCGCGCTACGACGTCACCTTGGTGGGCGCCCCGGTCTTCGACGCCCGGGGCGACGTGGCGCTGGCCCTGTGGGCGCTGGGCTTCCAGCAGCCCCTCGACGGGACCGCCCTCGCGCGCTGCGCCGAGCGGGTGCGCGGCGCGGCCCTGCGCGTCACCCACGCGACCCACGGCCGCGTCCCCGACCCCAACTGACGAGAGTGACCCAGCAAGGGAGCCCCCATGCCGAATCCCAGCGCGCCGCAACCGCTCTTTGACGCCGACTACGAGCTCGAGCACCGCTACACCCGCCAGGACGGGCGCGTGGTGCTCTCCGGCGTCCAGGCGCTGGTACGCCTGCCCATGCTGCAACGCCAGCGCGACCGTGCCGCAGGTCTTCACACAGCCGGCTTCATCTCCGGCTACCGGGGCTCGCCGCTGGGCACCTACGACATGGCGCTCTGGCAGGCGCAGGACCTGTTGCGGGCAAACGACATCCACTTCGAGCCGGGCGTGAACGAAGACCTCGCTGCCACGGCGGTGTGGGGCACGCAGCAGGTCGTCTTGCAGCCGAACCCCAAGGTCGCTGGCGTGTTCGCGATCTGGTACGGGAAAGGCCCAGGGGTGGACCGCTCCACGGATCCCATCAAGCACGGCAACTACCTGGGCACGGCGCGCCACGGCGGGGTGCTGGCGCTGTGCGGCGACGACCCCAGCGCGAAGTCGTCTTCCATTGCCCACCAGAGCGAGCAGGCGTTGATCCACTGCGGGATCCCTGTCTTGAACCCTGCAAACGTGCAGGAATACCTGGACCTGGGTCTGGCGGGCTTCGCCCTCTCGCGCTTCTCGGGCTGCTGGGTGGGGATGAAGTGCCTGACGGACACGGTGGACAGCGCTGCCTCGGTGGAGGTGGGAACGAGCCGCGTACAGCTGGTGGAGCCGGCCTTCGGCTTCCCGGAGCAGGACCACCACATCACCTTCAACAACCTTCCCCTGCGGATCGAGGCGCAGCTCTACCAGGTAAAGCTGCCCGCCGCGCAGGCCTTCGTGCGGGCCAACGGCCTGGACCGGGTCGTGCTGGACGCGCCTCGCCCGCGCCTTGGCATCGTCACCGCGGGCAAGGCCTACCTGGACGTGCGACAGGCCCTCGACGAGCTGGGCCTGGATGAGGCGCGCTGTGCAGAGCTCGGCCTCTGCCTCTACAAAGTCGCCATGACCTGGCCCCTGGAGCCGGAAGGGGCGCAGGCCTTCTGTCGCAATCTGGAAGAGGTCCTGGTCGTCGAAGAAAAGCGCCCACTGCTCGAGGACCAGCTGGCCCGGCTGCTCTACAACTTCACCAAGCGGCCGCGCCTCGCGGGCAAGCGGGACACGGCGGGGCAGCCGCTGCTGCCCTCCGAGGGGGAGCTGTCGCCCGCCCTGGTGTCGACCGCCCTGCGTAGCTGGCTGGCGCGCTGTCTGCCGCAGGCCAAGCTGCGACCGCCTCGCGAGCGGCCTGCCGTGGCCCCGCCCACAAAGCTCCTGCGCCTGCCGGCCTTCTGCTCCGGTTGTCCCCACAACACCTCCACGATGCTGCCGGAGGGCTCCATCGCCATGGGCGGCATCGGCTGCCACGGCATGGCCACCTGGATGGAGGGCCGCCGCACCTTCGGCGCGACCCAGATGGGCGGCGAGGGCGCCAACTGGATCGGCCAGGCGCCCTTCGTCGCGCTTCCGCACATTTTCCAGAACCTCGGCGACGGCACCTACTTCCACTCCGGGCTGCTCGCCGTACGGGCGGCGGTCGCTGCCGGTGTGAACGTGACCTACAAGATCCTGGTCAACGGCGCAGTGGCGATGACCGGGGGCCAGCCCATCGAGGGCGAGCCGATGGAGGGCGAGATCACCTGCCCGCAGATCGCCCACCAGCTGGCGGCCGAGGGTGTGCAGCGCATCGCCGTGGTGAGCAACGAGCCAGCGAAGTATCCACGGGGTGCCTTCCCAAAAGGAGTGACGATCCACCACCGCGACGGCCTGGACGCCGTGCAGCGCCTGCTGCGTGAGACGCCGGGCGCAACGGCGCTGATCTACGACCAGACCTGCGCCGCGGAGGCGCGCAGGCTGCGGCGGCGCGGTGCCTTCCCGGACCCGGACGAGCGCATCGTCATCCACGAGGAGGTGTGCGAGGGCTGCGGAGACTGCAGCGTGCAATCGAACTGCATCTCCATCGAGCCCGTGGAAACACCCTTGGGTAGGAAGCGGCGCATCAACCAGTCCTCGTGCAACAAGGACTACTCTTGCGTCAAGGGCTACTGTCCGAGCTTCGTCTCCGTCAAGGGCGGGCGCCTGCGCCGCGCGGCTCCGGCCGCGGCAGAAACCGCCGGCGATGCCGCCTTCCAGGGGCTTCCTCTCCCGCCCCGCGCGGATTCCACCCGGCCCTACAATGTGCTGCTCGCGGGAATTGGTGGCAGCGGCGTGGTGACGGTGGGCGCCATCCTGCACATGGCCGCACATCTGGAAGGAAGGGGCTGCTCGGAGCTGGACGTGACCGGGCTTGCCCAGAAGAATGGGGCGGTGAGCTGCCACGTACGCGTGGCCGACGATCCGGGGGCCCTGCACGCCACACGCATCGGGGATGGCGCGGCAGACCTGGTGCTGGGCTGCGACATCGTCGTAACGACGAACCACGAGCACCTACCCAAGCTCGCCGCGGGCCGGAGCACCGCGGTCGTGAACACGCACGTCGCGCCGACCTCCGATTTTGCCAGTCACGCGGATCTGGACCTGCGTCCGGACGCGATGGAGGAGGCCATCCGCCAGTCTGTGTGAAAGGCGGGCGCGCGCTTCCTGCCCGCCTCGGAGTGGGCCACGGCATTGCTGGGCGATGCCATTGCCACCAACATGCTGATGCTGGGCTACGCCTTCCAGCTCGGCCGTGTGCCCGTGGGCCTTCCCGCGCTGGAGCGCGCCATTGTTCTCAACGGACGCGCCGTGGAGATGAACCTGCGCGCCTTCTCCTGGGGTCGCCTGGCGGCCCACGACCCGCAGGCCGTCGCGGGCGCGGCGCATCGCGACGATCGGGACAAGGAGTCCGGGACGGGCGAGGAGAGCCTCGACTCCATCTTGTCTCGACAGAGCGATCTCCTCACGCGCTACCAGAGCCGCCACTATGCCAAGCGCTACCGGAAGCAGGTCGCGCGCGTCGCGGAGGCAGAGCGCGCCCTGGACCGCGGCGGCGACGCCCTGGCGCGGGCGGTAGCGCGCTACTACGCCAAGCTGCTGGCTTACAAGGATGAGTACGAGGTGGCGCGGCTCTACACAGATGGCTCTTTGCACCGCCAGCTCGCCCAGCAATTCGAGGGCGACTACCGGCTGGAGCTCCACCTGGCGCCCCAGTTCCTGCCGCGCTGGCTGGCCCCGCGGGACCCACGCACCGGCCAGGTGGCCAAGTGGAAGCTCGGCCCATGGATCCTCACGGCCTTCAAGGTGCTGGCAAAGCTCAAGTTCCTGCGGGGCACCCCCCTGGACCTGCCTGGCTGGACTTCGCATCGCCACATGGAACGCCAGCTGATCCGGGACTACGAGGCCAGCCTCGACGAGATCCTGCGGGGACTCTGCGCGGAGAACTGCGACCTCGCCGTGGAGATTGCGTCCATCCCCGAGCTCATTCGCGGCTTCGACACCGTGAAGGAGCGGCACCTGGAGGCCGCCCGAGACAAGCAGGCTGAGCTGATGCGCAGCTTCCAGCTGCTCGCTCCGGCACCCTCGTCGTTGCCGACACGAGATGACGATTTTCCAATAAGCTAGGTGCGCCAGATGGCGGCCTTGGAACCTTGTGTAGACCACGGTAGGCTCCTGGGCTCGGTCTCGGCGGGCCGGCCAGCCTGCAAGACGGGCAAGGCGGGTAAGACAAAGCGATGAGACAGCTCCGAGACCGCGTCGCGGTCGTCACAGGTGCCGCCAGCGGGATCGGCCGGGGCATCGCCCGCCAGCTCGCAGGGGAGGGAGCGCGCCTCGTCCTGGCGGACGTCGAGACCCAGGCGCTGGATGCCACCGTGGCGGAGCTGTGCGAGAGCGGCGCTACCGCCCTGGGCGTTACCGCTGACGTGTCGGACCCCGCTGCCCTCGACTCCCTCCGCGACCAGACGCTGCGTGAATACGGTGCAGTCCACGTGTTGTGCAACAACGCCGGCGTCGCCGGCGGCTCGCCGGGCGGCATCTGGGAGGCGCCCCTGGACGATTGGAGCTGGGTGATGGGCGTAAATCTGATGGGCATCGTGCATGGCCTGCGCAGCTTCGTGCCGGCGATGCTGGAGCAAGGGGGCCCGGGGCACATCGTCAACACCGCGTCGATGGCCGGCTTGATTGGGGGCCTCGGGATCTACGGTGTCAGCAAGCACGCGGCCGTGGCGCTCTCCGAGAGCCTCGCGGTGGACCTGCAGAGCCGCGGCGCCGAGCTCGGTGTCTCCGTGCTGTGCCCGGGCTGGGTGCACACGCGCATCCTGGAATCCGAACGCAACCGCCCGGAAGGGCCGCGCCCGGATCCCGGTGAGCTCGCCCCGGAGGCGCAGCGCATGACGGAGATGCTGACGGGCTTCGTCGAGGGCGGCATGGACCCCGACGAGGTCGGCCGCATCGTCTGCAAGGCCATCCGCGAGAACACCTTCTACGTCCTCACCCACCCCTGGCAGGCCATGGTCCGCCAGCGCATGGAGACGATTGTCGAAGGCAGGCAGCCCGTGGGCCCCGCCGCCACGCTGGCAGCCTCTTTCGAAGCGTAGCTGCCGCCGGTGGAGAACCCCGTTTCGCCCCAGCCCCCAACACGTGAAAAGGAATCGCGCGCGCCATGAAAACCTCTCAGCTCACTGCACTCCTCCTCGCGACTCTGGCCCTTGGCCTGGCCACAGCGGCCGCCAGCCAGGAAGACGTCGGCCCCCACACTCCTACGTTCCACGAGGGCGATACCATCGGCCTTCACGACGTGAACAAGCTCAAGAATTTCCTGCCCGAGGAGTTCTGGTCCAATCGCGACTTTTTCTTCTACGAGGGTATGCATCTCGAGATCGGCCCCTTCTACAAGGACTACAGCCCTGCGAAGATCTACCAGGAGGCCACCACCAAGTACGCCGGCCAGGCCAAGATCGGGCCCGAGGCCAGCCTCAGCGGCCACCGGGCGGGCCAGCCCTTCCCGATCGACAAGATCGACTGCAAGGGCGACCCGCAAGCCGGCGCGAAGATCGCCTGGGATTTCGTAAAGCGTTGGGACGGCTTCGGCGGCGCAGCGAGCTTCTACTACTCCTACTGGGACCGCGGCGAGGAGCTGCCGCTCTACTATGAAGGAAACAGCAATGGGGCGGCCCTCTCCTACCGCCCGGAGCCCCAGTTCGACCAGACCGAGGGAGACGTGTTTCGCGGCGAGAAGCGGCTGGGCGCCAGCGGCCCGACGGTCGAGGCGCCCTTCGACGCCCGGGGCATCATGCTGCTGACCTATCGCTACAAGGCCTCCCAGAACCCGAAGGCCACCACGAAGAACGACGACACCTGGGTGTATGTGCCGACACTCCGGCGGGTGCGACGCATCTCCTCGGCCCAGCGCACCGATGCCGTATCCGGTACAGACTTCACCTTCGACGATCTGTTCAGCTTCAACGGCATTGTCCCCCAGTACGAATGGAAGTGCCTGGGGGAGATGGACATGATCGGCCCCGGCGACACCAAGGTGAGGGGCTACCCCTATGCGCGGGACCACAACTTTGGCCCCTACGGGCTCTCCTACGCGGATGACGTCTGGGAGATGCGCCACGCGGTCAAGATCCGCTTCATTCCGCGCCTGGCCTCGCACCCTTACAAGTACAAGGACATCTACATCGACATGAACTCGATGGAGCCCATGTACTCCTTCGCCTATGACCGCAAGGGCGAGCTGTGGAAGATCATCTGGCACGCCAAGCGCTGGAGCGACGACCCGGACTACACCGAGTACAAGGGCTGGAAGGGCGTTCCGGACCCGCGCGATCTGACGGTGGTAAGCGACACCATCGTGAACGTGCAGACCGGCACCGGCAACCGCATCGAGTTCTACGATCGCTCCGGCACCGCCTTCAAGAGCAAGGGGAAGCTGCGCCGCTTCATCGATGTGGGCCGGCTCACCCGGGGACGCTAGCCCCGCTCGTAGCGATACCCCGACGGGAGGGCCCAGAGCCGATGGCGCGGGCCCTCCCGCTCGGGGTCGTGCGGCTCGTAGCCTGCATCGCCGGGGTAGAGCATGACCGCGCCCTCGGGCAGGCGGCAGATCTTCGGCCGGAAGGTGAGCAAGTCGCCCACTCCCAATGCCTGGACCGCCTCGTCGCTTCCCGAGAATGCCTGGAGCCAGCTCACCGTCACGAAGGTGGGTGGCGCCAGGCGCAGCTCCCCCGCCTGCTGGGCGGCGAGGGCCGCGCCCGGTGCCAGCCAGCGGTGCCCCACCATCTCGGAGCCGTCCACGCGAACCTGCTGATGCCGCGGCAGCACCGCAGCAAAGAACCAGGTATCAAAGCGCCTGGGCGAAATCTCCGGCGTGATCCAGCGAGAGAGGGGAGCCAGCGCACCCGCGTCGACCTCCAGGGCGGACTCTTCCCGGGTCTCTCGTACACCGGCCCGCCTCGCGCTCTCCAGGGAGCTCGGATCGCCACCTACCACATCGGACGCCTCCACTTTGCCACCGGGGAAGACCCAGGGGCCCGGCTTCCCTTCTCTGCGGCTGCGCTGGAGAAGCAGCACCTCGAGCCCGGCCAAAGCGTCGCGCAGCAGCACGATGGTGGCGGAAGGCTTGGGAATGGCCGCCAAGCTAGCTCCAGGCCTCCACCAGGTCCGCGCTTGCGACCAGGGTCGCGATGGCTGCGAGGCTGTGCTGGAAGACCTGCTCTACGTACTCGCTCGGAAACCCGGCCACAGCGTCTCTGGGAATCACCATCTGGTACGAGCTGTTTACCGCGTCGAAGGCCAGGTTTGCAATCGCCACGTTCACCGACACGCCCGTCCCCACGATCGTGGAGACGCCCAGGTTGCGCAGCACGAAATCGAGCTCCGTGCCCTGGAAGGGCGAAATCCCATGGAGCCGGGGCAGAACGATATCCGAGTCTTCGAGGGGGACCTCGGGCACCAGCTCTACTGCGTCGCTGCCGGTGAGAAGCTTCGTCTCGGCACGGGCCATGTAGTGAAATAGGCGACAGTTCTGGTTGGCGCCCCGGCCATCCGGACGGCGCTGGGCGGTGCAGTGGATCACCGCAACTCCGGCGCGCCGGGCAGCTTGCACCAGCCGATTGATGTTGGGCAGGATCGCCTGGGCGTTCTTCGCCAGCTCGGGTAGAGCCGAGCCCGCGCCGATGACGCCATTCTGGATCTCCGAGGTGATGAGGGCCGTATGCCTGGGGTTCACCAAAGTGGGGAGATCGAGAGCCATAATACCTCCTCCCGGCTTCAGCCGATTGCGCCATCGTCGCGAAGGGCGCCCAGCGCTTCGGCTCCAAGTCCCAGCAGATCCTCCAACACCTCGTCGGTGTGCTGCCCCACGCGCGGGAAGGAGCCCACCGGCCCCTCGGCCAGACGCGACATCTTCACGGGGTTCCCGACCACCAGGAAGGGCCGGTCGGAGTCGGGGCGCGGAACCTCCAGGAGCATGTCTCGGGCGGATACATGCGGGTCTGCGGCGATGTCCTCAGCAAGATTGCTGGGCCCGGCCACGATCCCCTGATCGCACAGCTCCCGCGCGGCTTCGAGCTTGCTCTTGTCGGCGGCCCAGGCCTCGAGGGCGGGCCGGATCACGTCTTCGGTGTGCGCGGCCCAGCCGGTGCGCTCAGCAAGGCGCGGGTCGTCGAGCCACTCCGGATGTCCAAGGGTTTGGCAGAGCTTCTGAAACATGTGCTCGCGAAATACTGCGACTACGAAGTAGCCATCCTTCGCCTTGAATGCGGCGACCAGGGCCGTGGTCCCCGCCGCGGCCATGGAGGCAGGAGCGCCCATCGACCAGAGAAACGGCACCATGTCGGTCATCGCGATCATCGAGTCGTACATCGCCACGTCTACGTGCTGGCCCAGCCCGGTACGCTCGCGGTGCTGCAGGGCCGCGAGGATGCCGATCACGCCGTAGAGCGCAGTGGCATTGTCTCCCAGGGCCCCTGCCACCACCACCGGCGGCGGCTGCCCTTCCTTACGGTTCGGCTCGTAGAGGCCACCCATGGACTCACCGATGGGCGCATAGGCGGGCCAGTGGCGATAGGGCGAGGGAACCAGGTTTCCGAAGCCGGAGAGCGATGCGTAGATGAGGCGCGGATGCAGGGGCGCAAGGTCTGCGTAGCCCAGGCCTAGCTGCTGCATGCTGCCAGCCCGAAAGTTCTCGGCCACCACGTCGAAGTGGGGCACCAGACGCTTGAAGAGGTCACGCCCAGCCTCGTGCTTGAGGTCGATGGCGATACTCTTTTTCGAGAGGTTGTTGCGCAGGAAGGTCGCCCCCACGCGTGCACCGTCCTTGTCCACGAGGGAAGGATTCGAGGCACGACCCGTCTCGCCACGGCCCGGAGGCTCCACCTTCACCACCTGGGCACCCAGATGGCCCAGCAGTTGAGTGGCGTAGGGCAGGGCCTGCATCTGCTCGGCAGCCAGGATGCGAATGCCTTCCAGGGGCTTGCCCCACCGCCCACGCTCTTCGTGGCGGATCTCTCCGATCCGCATCGTTTCCTCCAGCACGGTCTCGAACGACGCAGGATAGGCGACGGAGGCGTGGTACGCTGCCGAAGCAGACGAGGAGGAACGATGCACATTGCCCTGCTGGCCGCTGCCCTCTGCCTGGCGTGGGCGACGCCGGCCTTGGCCGGCCTTCATGCGGAGCGCATCGGCGACGCGCGCTACGAGGCACTGCGAGTGGGTGGCCCGGACGCGGACGGTGGCGTCGGCGACTGGGCTCTCGGCAACGGGACGATCTGCGCCGTGGTCTCGGATCCGGCCCATGAATCTCCCCTTCATGAGCAGGGTGGCATGCTGGTGGACCTCGGCAATTGCGGGCGCGAGGACGACCAGTGGAGCGTTCTCCAACCCATGCTGAACCTCGCCCGCTCGAAGCTGATCCCGGCCCACGAAATCCGCGCTGAGCGAGATGCGAGAGAAGCGCGCCTCGTAGTCGACGGATCTCTTCCCGGCGTCCGGGAACAAACCACCTACGCAGTGGACCTCGACGCCCCCGCCGAGCTACGGATCTCGACTCGGATCACCCGTACCGGACCGGGCGACAGAGTCTTCGCGCTCGCCAACGTGATCCTGCACGCCAACGGCCAGCTGCGACCGTTTACTCTGGCCACCCATGACCTCGCCCACTCGGTGGGCTTCCAGCACCCGGCCGCGGACCCGGATGCGCCACTCTCGCTGATCCGGGCCGTGGGCTCGGCCGACACCCATGTGCTGGTCGGCGGAGACGAGGCCGGCCCGGGGATCGCCTATGGGGTGCAGGTGCGCCGGGCAGAGCTCCTTGCGCCGAAGGGAGCTCGCGCGCTGCCCATCCTCTCTCTCTCGGGAAAGAGCTACACGATGCTGGGCGTATTTTCGCGTCCCTTCTGGATCGCCGGCGATCCGCCGGGCCTCCTGCAGCTGGGCCAGATTCCCTTCATGGATCTCGACGTCGGCGAGACCATGGTCTTCGAGCGTGCCATCCTGGTGAGCCGGAGCGCCGACGTCGCTTCCGTGACCGATCTCATCTTTCAGGGCGGCACGCGGGTCAGCGGCCATGTGGACGATCCGCGCGCTCGGATGCATTTTTCCCTGGCCAGTGGCGCGCCCATCACCGAAGCGCGGCCGGACGCCGAAGGGCACTTCTCGGTGCGTCTGCCCCGCGGCAGCTATCGCCTGCGAGCGTTGACGCCGGAAGGACAGGTGCGGGAGCGGTCCTTCCGTTGCGAGGGACAGGCCATCACCCTGGCCGCCCTGGCCTTCGACCCGGCGGCGAAGCTCCGCTTGCCGCGGGGCCGGACGGTCAAGCTTATCTTCCACGGTGTGGAAGGGACACCCGATCCGGTCTTCGGAGACGACCTGCTGGGCTTTCGCGTGGGCGAGGACGCCGTGCGCACCAGCCTCCAGACCCGTTCGGTCTCTCTCGCGGCGACCGCGCTGGATCCCTCGGAGATCGCGCTTCCCAGTGGACATTACATCGTGTACGCCACGCGCGGGATCGAGTACGAGGCTGCAAAGATTGCGCTCTCCATCGCAGCGGGCGAGACGCGCGACCTCGAGGTACCGCCTTTGCGGAAGGTGGTGGCTTCCCCGGGCTGGATCAACGCAGACCTTCACGTTCACAGCGCCGAGAGCTTCGACTCGGCGCTCCCTCTCGACCGCCAGCTGGTGGCCTTCGCCGCAAACGGGGGCGAGGTGGTGGTCTCGACCGAGCACGATCGCGTGATCGATCCCCGCCCGACCCTGCGCCGCCTGGGCCTCGGAGACCGCCTCGCCGGCATGGTGGGGGTGGAGATTACCTCGGCTTATCATGGTGGCGAGAGCCCCTATACCCTGGGCCACTGGAACGCGTTTCCCCTGGTGTATCGGCGCAGCGCATACCGCGGCGGAGCCCCGGCGGCAGAGGGGCGTCGGCCCCGCGATCTCGCCGCGGAACTGCACCCGGAACCCGGCCCGCCGATCCTCCAGCTCAACCATCCCCTTGGCAACGATGGATCCCTCAAGGACCTACGCTATCTGACCCACCTCGCGGTCTCCGGAAAACCCTACGTTCCCACCGAGCCGTTGGCGGGCGCGGACAACCACTTCATCATCGATCCCGACCCAAAGACCGGCTTGCGAGACTTCGACTTCCAGGCCGTGGAGCTCATGAACGGCAGCAGCATGCAGGGCTACCGCCTGGTGCGCGCGGACTGGCTCTCGTGGCTGCTCCAAGGAGAACGGCGCACGGGCACCGCCAATAGCGACTCCCACCGCCTGGGGGAAATCCCCGCGCTGCCTCGAAACTACGTGCAGCTCACCGACGACGATCCGGCGCACTTCGACGAGGCCGCGTTCCGGGAGAGCATCCGCGCCGGGCGCGTCTTCGGAACCACCGGACCCTTCTTGGAGGTCTCCCTATCCGGGGTGGGTCTCGGGGGGACCTTCCGGGGCGCAGACGCCGTGCTCCACGCCGCCGTCCGCGCAGCGAGCTGGGTCCCCATCTCCGCACTGCGCGTCTATGTCAACGGCGTACTGGTAGAGCGGCGGTCCCCCCTACCTCATCATGCCGACCTGGAGATCCCCCTGCACTTCGATCGCGATGCCTTTGTCACGGTAGAGGTCCAGGGATCCGCCAGCGGTATGTACGCACAGATTGCTCCGGGTTTCGAGCCCCTGGCGTTTACCAACCCGATCTTCGTCGATGCCAACGATGACGGTGAATGGTCCGCTCTCGGCCTCGATCCCACCTTGGACACACTGCGGCCCTGAGCCGGCCGGCGGCGACGAATGGGACCGCGGGTGTTACGCTTCCCAGCTTCATGATTGCCGCCAGGAATCCGATGGAGAACCCCGTCATGAGCGACGAGCCCGAGAGCCCGCCTTCCCCCATCACACCGATACTTCCGAAGATTGCCGACCGGCTCTTCGAGAGCCGCACCGTGCTGCTCCACGGAGAAATCACCTCGCAGCTCGCGCAGTTGATCACAGCTCAACTCCTGGCGCTGGCCTCGGAGAATGACGACCCCATTACGATCTTCCTGCATTCGGAAGGTGGCCACGTGGAGGCAGGCGACGCCATCCACGACATGATCCGCTTCGTAAAGCCGCGCGTTCGCATGGTGGGAACGGGCTGGGTAGCCAGCGCGGGCACGCACATCTACCTCGCGGTTCCTAAGGAATGCCGCTTGAGCCTGCCGAACACTCGCTTCATGATCCACCAGCCCCTCGGTGGCATCGGCGGCCGGGCCACCGATATCCGCATCGAGGCGGAGGAGATCATGAAGGCGCGCGAGCGTTTGAACCGCACCATCTCGGAAGCCACGGGACAGCCCCTCGAGAAGGTCGAGAAGGACACCGATCGCAACCACTGGATGTCTCCAGAGGAGGCCCTGGCCTACGGAATCGTCGGGCGCATTGTCTCCTCCTCAGAAGAGCTCGAAGCCCAGGCCTGATCCAAGAATCATCTCGGGGCGGGGGAGACGGCGAAACGGAGCCGGTAGCCGCCTGGGGAGGCATCTCTCCGTGGAACATTCCCGGTCTGGCGCGCGCAGAAGCCACCCCGCACGCCCCGCACCGCGAGATCCGAGGGGGGGGGAAGCCCGCTGTGCGTGAGTTCGTATGCCATCGGTCCATGGTGTTCCTGGCGGGCGCCGAGTCGCAGCGCAATACGACGTGAACGGGGGGGGCGATCCATGGTCACCCGGCGATCCTGGTTCCGGACCATCGTCATTTGCGCGCTCGCATGCTTCGCATGCAATCCAAACACCGATGATCGAGCGTATGACGAAGCCAGCGAAGCCCTCGCGAAGCGGATCGAAGCGATCCCCAGAAACCGCGGCCTGCGCGAGGCAGTGGACCAGCGCCTCTCAAAGGTGGATCGCGGAACAGGAGCAATCATCGCGCGGAGGCTCGGCGCGCTGCGCATCGCTCCGCTTCGGGTACCGGGGTTGTTGTACCGGTCGCATCCAGAGTCGGGCGCGGACCTCTCCGCAGTCAATTCGTGGCTGGCGCAAGACGTGCCACTCGTTCCCGTCGATGAAGTCGGAACCGTCGAAGAGAACGCAGCTGTCATCGTGGCCTGGGTGCAGAAGCTGGCCGTCAACCACACGACCATCGCACTCATCTCTGCGAGCAAGGGAAGCGCGGATGTCCTCGCTGCGCTGGAGTCGCGCCCGGACCTCGGCTCCCTCGTGACGCTTTGGCTCGATCTGGTGGGGGTTCTCGAAGGAACGCCGCTGACGAACCCCGGAACAGCCGCATTGGATTCGACGACATCGTGGCTCCCAGCGGCCACGGCCAAGAGCATGTCGGAGCGATGGCGCAAAGTTGCCCGATCGCGAGGCGCGTTTCCGCACAACGTGCGGGCGGTGCACGTCGCAGCCTTCCCGACCGTGGAAGGAGTGAGCGCGGCTGCCCGCCAGGCGTTTCAGCTGCTGCGAACGCGCGGACCCACCGACGGCTACGTATTGCTCGAGAGCTACCTCCGAGCCCCAGGTAGAGTACTGATCCTACGCGGTACCGATCACTACCTTCGGACGCCGAGGATCCCACCACTGGTTGCCGCGAACTTTCTCGTCATCCTGGACGAGGTAGAAGCCGCGCGTCCAAAAAGGGCTGGCGTGATGGGCAGTGCGCCTCGCGGGGCGAGACGAGGAATCCCCGCAGCCGTGGTTCTGGACCGCGAGCCGGTCCGAATCGTGAGAGGGCGTTGAGCAGCGGAGGGGGTCCGGTCGTTGTACTCTTCGATGACAAGCTTCGGATGCCAGGCCCCAGC
>Ga0114931_10005932_pt1 | contig 15084 bp, 15 predicted proteins | sample 2SBtaG_FD_89579 | JGI IMG/M metagenome (GOLD analysis project Ga0114931, IMG submission 89579) | Deep subsurface microbial communities from Kolumbo volcano to uncover new lineages of life (NeLLi) - 2SBTROV14_V59a metaG | ecosystem: Environmental > Aquatic > Marine > Volcanic | place: Kolumbo...
ATGCCTACCGCTAGATCCGAGGCCAAGGCGATTGCACGGTCTCTCGTGACCTCGCGACGCACGCGGAGAGCCGCTCGGGCTAAACTAACGGCACGGGGGCTGGTTCCGCTTGACCGCCACTCCATCCTTCGCGGGTTCATCTGGCATTTCGTGTTGAGCGATCCCCTATCTAAACGCGCCAGCAGGAGGTCCGTATCACCACCTCGGTCACCTTGAAACTCCGTAGTCCCACAGAAGCGATTTCCCTTTTCGGGCAAAACGACGAAAATCTCAAGGTTCTACGCTCTCGCCTCGACGCCAAGGTCATCGCCCGGGGAAACGAGCTAAAACTCACCGGCGAGGCCACCGCGGTGGCGGAGGCAGAGAGAACCTTCAAATCGTTGCTGGCCACCATCCGGCAAGGTGGCAGGCTCAGTGTTACCGAGCTCGAGCGCAGCGACCTCAACCATCTGGCTATGGAGATAGCCGAGGAAATCTCTCTCCCTAGAAGGGCTCGCCCCAAAACCCAGGGGCAGCGTCGTTACGTCCAGGCGATCAGCGACAGTGCCGTCACCTTTGCCATCGGACCGGCCGGGACCGGCAAAACCTACCTGGCGGTGGCCATGTCGGTAAGTGCCCTCACCGACCGGCGGGTGAAGCGCATCATTCTCACGCGGCCAGCGGTGGAGGCGGGAGAGAAACTCGGCTTTCTGCCCGGAGACTTGCAGGCCAAGATCGACCCCTACTTGCGCCCGCTATACGACGCCCTCTACGATATGCTGCCCGCCGAAAGAATCGACAGGTTGCTCGAGCAGGGCACCATAGAGGTGGCCCCGCTGGCGTTCATGCGCGGTAGAACCCTGAATGATGCCTTCATCATCCTCGACGAGGCGCAGAACACCACTCCCGAACAGATGAAGATGTTTCTCACCCGCATGGGGTTCAACAGCAAGGTGGTGGTGACCGGCGATATCACGCAAACAGACCTGCCGGATCCGACACGTAGCGGCCTGGTGGTAGCCGAGCGCATCTTGGGAGCTATCAAGGGGATCCGCTTCCTGTACTTCTCCGAGGCGGATGTGGTGCGCCATCCACTGGTAGCGAGAATCATCAGGGCCTATGAGCAAAGCGGTTGACGACGGACGCGGTCGGCTGTTCCGGGTTCTCCTCCTGTTTTTCTCCTGCGTGATCGCTCTTGGAGGGCTCATCTACAGCGTCTACGGACAGCGGCAGCGGACCTCGCTGCGGGTGGGCGAAGCGAGTCCTCAAACCTTCGTGGCACCGGTGGACATCCAGGTGATCGACCGCATCGCTACCGAGCGGGAGCGAATCTCCGCTCGAGCCCAGATCCAGACGGTCTTCACCAGCGATCAGGCGTTGCAGCAGCTGGTACTTAGTGCCGTCGCCTCGGCCGGTCTTCCCGCCAAGGTGCAGGACTTCCTGATTGCCGCCTACGAGAACCCGCACGGTGTTACGGAGGAAGGGCTCGAGGAACTGATCCAGCAGGCGGTGGCGCTGGCACCCGCGGAACGCCAGCGTGAGGTGAAACTCCTTCTCGAACGGAAGCTGCTGGCCACCTCGATTCCAAATGCCGCACTGACCGAAGCAGCTCGTGATGCCGCCGCCGCCGCCATCAAGCCGGTCATGACCTCACTGCGGGCGAACCAGATAATCGTTCGCGAGGGGGAAATCCTGACGGCCGACGATCTCAGGGTGCTCGAGATCCTGGGGCTCTACTCCGCACGCTCCGAGGTGGTCAGTCAGACGCTCTGGATCTTGGTGGGGTGCTTGCTCTTGGGGACGTTGTTGAGCTTCCCCCTGCTATATGCTGCTGACCTGCTGGATGAACGACTCGGTTTCGCTCAGCTCTCTTTCCTGATTTTTCTCTCTCTGGCGACCCTGATAATCCAGCGACTGGCCATCTTCGCCTCCACCAGCTTCCTTTTCACTCCCGTCGTGCCGCTACTGGTAGCGGTACTGGTCGGTGATTTCACCGCCCTCTTGTGGGCGGTATGGATCAGTTTGGTCACCGCTCTGCTCATCCCCACAGCTCCTCTGTTCACCCTGGTTACGGTGCTGACTGGAGCGGTGGTGGCCAGTCTGCTGGCCAAGGCGTACACCTCCAGGACCTCGCTGTTGATAGCGGGTTCGGCCGGAGGGCTGGTAAGCGCCATGGCGCTCCCCAGCCTGGCGCTCACAGCGGGTGCCCTTACCCCGCTTACCAGCTTGACCTCTTCGCTGCTCTATCTCTCCGGTGGCATCCTTGCCGGGATCATCGCCCTGGGGCTACTGCCTATCGCCGAAAGCCTATTTGGCTTCCTGACGGATTTCCGTCTGTTAGAACTCTCCAACCCCACCAGCCCATTGTTGCAGAAACTATTGTTGGAGGCACCGGGTAGTTATCAGCACAGCCTGATCATCTCGAACTTGGTGGAGCAAGCGGTAAAGAATATCGGGGGTAACGCCCTGCTAGCCCGTGTGGGCGCGCTCTACCACGATGTCGGTAAGCTCAAACGCCCGCAGTTTTTCACCGAGAACCAGTTCAGCGGTGAAAATCTCCACGACAGCATCATCCCTCATCTCAGCTACCTGATAATCACCAGTCACGTACGTGACGGTGTCGAGCTCCTACGTTCGTTCAAGCTTCCTCGCGCCCTGGAGCCTTTCGTCACCGAGCATCACGGCACCACGGTACTCAGCTACTTCTACAAGCGGGCGTTGGAAGATAGCGCCAGCGTCAACGAGCTGAATTTTCGCTATCCCGGCCCCAAGCCTCGCAGTCGGGAAACAGCGATCCTGATGCTGGCCGACGCCGTCGAGTCCGCTTCTCGTACGCTTTCCGAACCCAGTCAGGGCAGTATCAGGGCCATGATCGACCGCTTGATAGCGCAACGACTACAGGACGAGCAGCTCTCTGGAAGCCCTCTTAACTTTCATGACCTCGAGGTGATTGCCAACACCTTCGAGCGGATGCTGACCGCCATCTTGCACCGGCGCATCAGCTATCCGACTCCGGAGGAGATCAGGGGGCTGAAGCGTGGTAGAGATAATCGACGAAACGAGGCGCTTCCCGCATCCTGAAACGCTCCGCGAAGCCCTCGAGCTGCTGATGGAGGAAACGGGTTGCGGGGATCGAGAGGTCACTTTGGTGCTCTGCGACGACGTTTTCATCCGCCGCTACAATCATCTGCATAGGGGTGAAGATGCCGCTACCGACGTGCTTTCCTACCCCCTCCAGGAACCAGAGGAGCAGGATGTTCCCGCAGTACCCCAACTTGGGGATATTATGATTAGCGTCGAAAGCGCTGCCCGCCAGGCGGCTCGAGCCGGGCGGGAAGTGCTCACGGAAGTGATGATTCTGGCGGCGCACGGCCTCAAGCACCTGCAAGGCTATGACCACCAGTCGGAGGAAGCGTGGCGGATTTTCACAACAGCCCAACAACGCATTCTGGAGCTGAGGTCCAAGCGCGGTACCGAAGACCCAAGCTGATTCGCGCCTTCGCCTTCGCTTTCGAGGGGTTGGCTTGGGCGTGGCGCTGCCAGCCGAACTTCCGCCTGGAGGCCCTGATCGGCATCCTGGCGCTGCTGGCGGCACTGTGGTTCGGGGTAAACGCCGTTCCCATCCTGCTCTGTAGCGGTCTCGTCCTCTGCCTCGAGCTCATCAACAGCGCCCTGGAAGCGGTGGTGGATCTCGCCTCACCCCAGCAGCATCACCTGGCGAAGCGAGCCAAGGATGCCGCTGCCGCTGCCGTGCTTCTCGCCTCGCTCATGTCGGTCCTGGTGGGCTTGTGGGTCCTGGGACCCCCCCTGCTGAGCTTCCTTCGAGGCTTGGGGTGAGTCCGGTTGTTCCCCCAGGGGATCTCCTGGCAGCCGCCAAGCGAGTAAGGAAAAACGCCTACGCCCCCTACTCCAACTTCCAGGTAGGCGCCGCCCTACGCACCGCAGAGGGCATCATCATTGCCGGCGCCAACGTCGAGAATGCCTCGTTTGGTCTGTCTCGGTGCGCCGAACAGTCGGCGGTGCAGGCCATGATCAGCCAGGGGGAACGCTCTTTCGGCGAGCTTCTGGTATATACCGAGGCCCCTTCCCCCGCCACTCCGTGCGGCGCCTGCCGCCAGATACTCCTGGAGTTTGCCCCCACGGCCACCCTATATCTGGTGAATCACCAGGGCCTGACGGAACGATTTCTCGTGACCGACCTCCTCCCCCACGGCTTCACCCTCTAGCTCCGAGGACACGCCGCCACGATGAGGTCGGCCGCAGTGAGATGACGGGCTGGCGGCCTCGGTGTCCGCTCCATAAACGCCGCCTCCTGCTTACGCTTCTCACCGATGAGTATAGTTATACTCCCAACTGATGATACGCTCGTTACTATCTCGGTTACTGCCGCTGTTGTCGATCCTTTCCACGCTGGTTGCGTTGGCAGTTCAACCCGCCTTCGCCCAGGCGGACGTCACTCGGGTGGTGGTGATGCCATTTACCACTTCCCAGGGACTCGAGGCGTTCGGAGTCGGTCTCGCCGCCGCCCTGGAACGCAGTCTAAACGCCCTGGATGAGGTGTTCGTACCACCCGTCGGTGACGCCATACTATTCGCGAACCGGGCGGAGGCGGCCGGGGAAGATGCCGTCTCCCGGACGCTGACTGCCTTTGAAGCCGGGGTGCTCATCAGCGCCCGCTTGAGTGGAGTGCCGGAGCGAATGGAAATCTCCCTGGCATTTCAGGGGCCGCTGGTGGGTGAGAAGCGCACGGCATCTTTCTCGGTGGCGGGATCCCCAGCTGGCATCGCCAGCGAACTGGCGTCCAGGACCATAGCGGCTCTGGCTCTGAAACCGCGGTCGGGGGATCTCACGGAAGTGCAGAGAATAGCCGAGCAGACCCCTTCCCTCCCCAGCCTGGCAGCGGTGGGGGTGGCCGCTTCCCGGCTTCCCGGGGTGAGGTTGGGGGATCTCGAAGCCGCTGCCCAGCTCGATCCGGACTCGAGCTGGGTGCTCGCCGAATACGCCCGCCTGCTGGCGCTCAACGGCGACCTCACGCAAGCGATGACGGTCGCCCGTTCCGCGACCGCTAAGCTGCCCACCGACGTGGGTGCCTGGGTCACGGCCGGGATAGTGGCGTTGGCCTCAGGCGATCGCGCCGCCGCCAGCAACTCCTTTCAACGGGCGCTGACTCTGAACCCCGCCCACGCCCTCGCGCTGGCCGGGGCGGCCGAGGCGTCCCCCGACTCCAGCAAGGCCGTGGAACAGCTACAGCAGGCGCTGACGTCCTATCCACGATTGGTCGATGCCTACCTGGCCCTGGCCAACCTTCAGGAGAACGATACCAGGGCCTTGCAGGTGCTGCGCCGTGGCAGCGACAACCTGCCCGATTCGATCCGACTCCACAGCGCTCTGATTGCCAGGGCGGTAGCGCTCGGGGATCCCAACGGAGCGCTGGCCTACCTGCAGCAGGTCGCCCAAGATCCCTTGGCAACTTCCCCAGAGCTATATGCCCTGGCAGCTAGTCTGCCGGCGGGAAGCGAAGAAGGAGCCCTGGATTTCGTACGGCAGGGCGAGATTGCCTTCCCCACCGACCCGCGCCCCAAGCTCGAGGAAGCCAAGTTGTTGATTCGCCTCGACCGCTTGGCGGACGCCGAAGGCATCCTGCGTCCGCTGTTCGCCGACAATCAGGACAATGCCGATATCGCCAACACCCTGGCGATCACCCAGGCGAAACTGGGCAAGATCGAGGAGGCGCGGGCAACCTTCGAAGCATTCTCCGGGCAGAGCGACACCGTTCAACTGAACCTCGCCCAGCTTTACCTGGAGGCTGGTCAACCGCGAGCCGCCGCCACTACCCTCGAACCCCTGGTAGCCGCTCACCCCGATGATCCTGAGATCCAGAGTTACTACGGGCTGGCGCTGGGGCGCTTGGGGCAGGTGAAGCAGGCGCTGGAGGCACTCGATACCGCCTTGCAACTCGACCCCCAACTGGCCATCGCCCAACGCACCAAGTCCTTGCTCGAGCAGCAACAGGCACTCACCGGCAACCGCGACATCCAGCTTTCGCCGCCGGCGGCCCAAGCCTTCCAGGAGGGACTCTACGCCCTAGAACAACAACAGCTCGAGCCGGCCCTGGCTGCCTTCCAGCGCGCTCGCGGCCTGGAAGACAACCCCCTGCTGGCTTTTTACGAGGCTTATGCACTGCAGCTGCTGGGCCGTCACCGTGAGGCTCTACCGGCGCTCCTGGAAGCGGAGACTTCCTTTCCCGATAGCGATATCGTGCTGAACAACCTCGGTTTCACCCAACTGCAGCTCGGCCGTTTGGATCTGGCGCTCGAGCACCTCGGGCGGGCGGTAGAGCTGAACCCGGCCAATGCCCAAGCGCACTTGAACCTCGGGCTCACCTACTTCCAACTCGGGCGTTTCGCGGAGGAACTTAGCAGCTGGAACGAGGCGGTAGCGCTGGATCCCAGCCTCGAAGCCGCTGTCTCCTCGCTGCGGAAGAGCGCCGAGGAACAGACCTCCCAGTAACGCTGTTAGCATGATGCCCGTAAGGACAGTGAAGTTTCTTTACGGGAACCAGCGGCGGCGACTGGGATAGACTTGAAGCATGAGCATTCGGCAGGCCATTAGGTCGGCAGCCCCGTACCGCTTCCGGTCCCACGCTTACCGGGTGAAACTGGATCAGAACGAATCCCCTTATGGGCTACCCGCAGGGTTGAAGGAGCGGGTGATGGAGCGGCTCAGAGCCGCGCCGCTGCACCGCTATCCCGAGATCCATCCTCGGGTTCTTCAGGAAAAGATCGCTCATCATTTCGACTGGCCGACGACCGGGGTGGTCATTACCGGAGGATCAAACGTTCTGATTCGTTGTTTCGTCATCGCCGCCGGTATAGGTCAGGAGGTGCTTGTCGTTAGCCCGACCTTCCCGGTTTACGCCCTGCAAGCGCAGCAGCTCGGAGCGAGGCTTATCGAGATCCCCTTGCGAGGGGATTTTTCCCTGCCGGTATCCTAACTGATCCGGGCCTCACGGCAAGGTAAAGGCCTCCTCTTGCTGGCCAATCCGGCTGCGCCCACCGGTAATTTCCATCCTCGGGAGGAGGTAGAGCAACTCATCAACGGCTTGGGGAGTAACTGGACGGTGGTGCTGGATGAAGCCTATGGACTGTTCGCGGGCAGCGACTTCCGGGAACTCATAAGACGATATCCTCAGGTAGCCAGCCTGAGAACCTTCAGCAAGGCTCTAGGTCTGGCAGGGGTAAGGTTGGGCTTCGGCCTGATGCACCCCGAGCTGGCGGAACAGCTCCGCAAGGTAATCATGCCCTTCTCGTTATCGGCCCTCCAGAGTGCCGTGGGCGAGGAGGTTATAGCTGCTCCGGAGTACCTGATCGCCAGAATAGCGGATGTCAGGAGCGAACGGGAACGCCTGTACGCTCGGCTGCAAAAAATTGCCGGTGTGGAGGTCTTTCCTTCCACCACCAACTTCCTCCTCTTCCGGGTCACCGACGCCGCCATCGTTCACCGAGCGCTCCTTGACGAGAAAATCCTGGTGCGGCGTCAGGATCACCTGCCCGCCCTGGCAGGATGCTTGAGGGTTTCGGTCGGTACCCCGGAAGAGAACGACCTTTTCCTCCAGATCCTCTCCGCCGTTCTGAACCCGGAAGCGGCCAATCATGGCTAGAACTTCGAACACAACCCGAGAGACCACAGAGACGAAGGTCTCCGTTCGCCTGGAGCTAGACGAAGAAGGTGGGGGGAAGATCGCCAGTGGGCATGGTTTCCTGGATCACCTGCTCGAGCAGCTGGTCCGGCACGGCCGCTTTGCTCTCACCGTCGAGGGTAGAGGTGATCTGCAGGTGGATGTCCATCACCTGGTGGAGGATACCGGCATCACCCTCGGTCAGGCATTCGCTCAGGCCCTGGGCGAGCGGGTGGGGATCGAGCGTTACGCTCATGCCCTGGTGCCGATGGATGAAAGCCTGGCGCAGGTGGTAATCGACCTGTCCGGGAGACCCTACCTGGCCTTCGATCCCTCGGGGTTCGAAGGTAACTGCCATGGCTTCACTACCTACCACCTACGGGAGTTCCTGAGGGGATTTTGCAATCATGTGGGGGCTACGATCCACATACGCGTCCTGGCTGGGAGCGAAACTCATCATGTTAGCGAGGCCATCATGAAGGCCTTCGCTCGAGCCTTGCGGACAGCGACTCGCGTCACTCGGGAAAGTGTTCCCTCGACCAAGGGGGTGTTGTGAGGCCGTGAGAACGGTGCTTATCGATTACGGGGCGGGCAACCTGCACAGCGTCCACAAGGCGCTGACGGAGGCGGGAATGCAGGTAGAGCGGGTTGCCCGCCCCGAGGAGGCCGTTGGCGCCGACGCTCTGGTGCTCCCGGGTCAGGGGCACTTCCGCCAGGTGATGAGCTCCTTTAGAACCTCGGGTTTCGAAGAACTCGTTCGCGAGCATCTGGCGCAGAGCAAACCTTTCCTGGGCATCTGTGTGGGCCTTCAGCTACTGATGAGCACTTCGGAGGAAGCCCCGGGGGTTGCGGGCCTGGGGATACTGGCCGGCGAGGTAAAGCGCTTCGAAGAGCCCGGCCTGCCGGTGCCGCATATGGGTTGGAATCGGCTGCGGCTGGTAGGGCACTCTCCCCTGCTGGCGGGGATAGCAGACGGCGCGTTCGCCTACTTCGCTCATTCCTACTACGTGGCTTTCTCGGATCATAATCTTGACGGCACCACTACCACCTACGGCTCCACCACCTTTCTCAGCACCGTTGCCGCAGACAATCTCTGCGCCACCCAGTTTCATCCCGAAAAGAGTCAGGGGATCGGCCTCAAACTGCTGGTTAACTTCCGGAGGTTGGCTGAACGGACCCTGGCGGGAACACGGTCATGACATCGCTCGTCAGGCGGCTTCTGAGGTTGGTGTTGCTGACGCCGCCACTCCTTCTAGGCCTTGGCATGTCCCCCAACAGTCCGGAGACCTGGACGGTCCAAACGGTAGCTTTTCGGGATTACCGGTCCGCTCTGGCCATCATAGAGTCGCTGGAGACGCTGGGGTTAGACGCCTACACCGAGTTCGCCATGTACAAAAACCTGCAGTACACGCGGGTTCGCATCGGGTGCTTTACCTCCAAGGAGGCCGCCACCCGCTTCGCCCGCAGTCTGGCCGGCCGCATCACCGCCGAGGCGGTCCCCCTGCCGATGACGCCGGGCGCCCGGATTCACGGTTGCGTGGATATGGATATCGGGTTTCTCAAACCGTCCTTCTGGCGGATAGCAGCGGTTGATCCCGCCGCCATAACCTTCGAAGTCAAGGTAGCTGGTCAGCAGGCCTTCGTTCGTCATGACGGCCGCTCCTGGCGAGTTCTCCAGCGCCCAGAGGCGCCGGAGCCGCAGCCACAACTCATTCAGCGAGACTTCAGGCAACGCTTCGCCAACGGCGTCGCGATGGTGGGAACCACGGTCGCCAACCAACAGCTGCTCGTCTGCGGCGGGAAGCTCCTCTGGCAAGCCAACGGCGTCGCCGTCGTGGAACAAGCGGACGCCATCGTGGCTTGTCGAGTCCAGCCATCCCCGGCGGACGGCGGTCGATAATGGTTAACGAAGGCGCTTCCCCCCGGCTGGTGATCCTCACCGGCGTGAGCGGCGCCGGCAAGACCACGGCCTTACAGGCCCTCGAGGACAGCGGTTACTTCACGGTCGATAATCTCCCACCCGCCCTCTGGAGTTCTCTGGTTGCTCGCGCCGCTCCACGAAAAATAACCAAACTGGCGATCGGCGTGGACGTTCGCACCAGGGCATTTCTAGATGAGGTGGAGGCCGCTATCACCGCGTGCATCGGCGATGGCCTCCAACCCTCGGTGCTCTTTCTCGATGCCAGCGATGACACTCTCATCAGGCGCTTCAGTTTGACCCGAAGAACTCATCCCATAGGGGAAGGGTCGTTGCTCGTCGATCTCGGTGCCGAGCGGCGTGCGCTCGAGCCGCTGCGGTCACGAGCAGACACCCTGCTGGATACCTCTACCCTGACGGCTCGTGAGCTCAGGCGAACCATTCAGCAGCTTTTTTCCCGCGGCAGCAACTTCAGGCTGCGGCTTCTATCCTTCGGCTTCAAACGCGGTATTCCTATCGATGCCGACAACATCTTCGATGTACGTTCGCTGCCCAATCCCTACTATGATCCCGACCTGCGCTCCAAGCCGGGAACCGATCATGCGGTTCAGGCCTTCATATTTTCAGCCGTTGCCCTGGACCTCTACACCACCATTCGCAACCTGGCGCGATCGCTGGCGAGGCTGGCGGTCAGTTCCGGACGTACCAACTACACCCTGGCCGTCGGCTGTACCGGCGGCCAACACCGCTCGGTAGCGGTAGTCGAGCGACTGAGTTTCGATCTGTCCGAAGGATATCGTGTAATCGTGGAACACCGCGATCTGGAAACCGCCCTGATGGAGCACGGGACGTGATGGGAGGAAGAAAGTGACCTTGCGGGAGCGCCTCGCCTACCTCCTCTCGATGCGCTTGTGGTTGACGCCAGGAATGGGGGTGAAACGCCATGTGCTGCTGGCGGCCGCGGGAACGGTCATCCTGGTAATGGGGGTAGTAACCGGGGCGTTGTGGCTGCTGGAGGGTAATCGTCAGGTGGTATCGGCACCGCTCGAGAGCATCCTGGTCAGCAACACCTGGCGCCTGTTAGGTGGCTGGTTTTCTCTGACCGTTGCCCTGCTCGGTCTGGGAACTGCGGTGTTGGCGATCGGTGACCTAAACCGCTCGCTACTATCCAACTGGCTGCCGCAACCGCGTGAGGCCGTCCAGCTCATTCATCAGCGCTTGTCCCTGGCCAAGGGACCCAGGATCGTGGCTCTTGGTGGGGGTACGGGGCTCTCCAATCTACTTCGGGGCCTACGGAATCACACCTCCAACATAACCGCGGTGGTAACGGTGAGCGACGACGGCGGGTCCTCGGGAAGACTCCGTGCCGCCTTCGGTATGCCCGCACCGGGCGATATCGTGGATTGCCTGGCCGCGCTCTCGGACAACGAACTGGCGGTCAGCAGACTCCTCGAATACCGCTTCCAACGGGGGGCGGAGTTGCAGGGGCACACCTTCGGCAACCTGCTAATTACCACCCTGACCGAGGTCGAAGGGGACTTCGCGAAGGCGGTGCGCCTGCTGAATTCGGTGTTGAACCTGGTCGGTTCCGTCTATCCGGTCAGCGACCAAGCGCTGGTTCTCGAAGCGGTGAAGCGCTCCGGCGAAGTCATCCGTGGGGAAAGCCGTATCCGGGAGAGCAGCGGCGCTATTCGCGAGGTCAGGCTCGAGCCTGACCAACCCCGACCGCTGGGTGAAGTCGTCGAGGGAATCCTGGCTGCCAACCTGGTGGTTCTAGGGCCGGGGAGCCTATTTACCAGCACCATCCCGCCGCTCCTGGTTCCGGCGATCAGGAGATCGCTATTGTCCTCGGCGGCACGGGTGGTTTACGTGTGCAACATAATGACGGAGGCGGGTGAAACCGATGACTTCTCGGCCTTCGATCACGTGGAGGCCTTGAGACGTCATCTCGGCAAGTATCCTAATATGGTGGTGATAAACACGGGCAAAGTGGATCCCGTCAGATTGCAGGCGTATCAACAGGAGGGAGCCGAGGTGGTGGTTCTCGACGAGGAGCGCTTCGCGAAAGCCGGTATAGAGGTAATCAAGTTCGACCTGTTGGGCTCTGGACCTCACGCCCAACACGATTCCGAACGCTTGGCCAGCTGGCTGATCGCTCTCGCCCGCAAAGCGGAACAAACGCTAGCCGTAGGGATGGGTTGATGTTTGCAAGCCTCGTCATTGCCGCCGCCATCAGCCTAATCGATCCCTCCGGAGATGCGCTGGGGAGCGGCGACTTGCTGCCGCCAACCGGTGAGGTCACGAGCATGGAGCGAGCCTTCGATCTTCAGGAACTCATGGTGTTGACCGAAGAACCCTTGACCCTGGAAGTGACCATGGGTTCCCTCTCCAACCCCTTTGCCCTGGAGAACGGCCTGTCCCTGCCGATCATCGAAATCTACCTGGATTTCGAGCCCGGCGGCAGCCAGGAACTCCTACCGGGATCCGGTATGCGCTTGCCGGCGGGAAGCGGTTGGGATTATGCCTTGCGGGTGACCGGTGATGAGGGGGAGGCATTCAGCAATGACAGCTACCAGAAGCTTGGGCTCTCCGCCGGCTTGCCGCTGCGCGCCGAACGGCAGGGAAATACCCTGGTGATCGTGACGCCGCTCATGAAACCGAGACGGCCACGAGTATTCGTGGTGGTTGGGATCTACGATCCCTTCTCCCCTTCCCGCTGGCGTCCTCTTAGCCCTTCCCCTTCACCGTGGGCATTTTCCGGCTCCGATCAACGCTATCCGGTTATCGACCTGTTGGCTCCGGATCAGGCCGCTCAGCAAGCGGCTCTAGAGACCGGTACCTTGCCGATAGTTCATGTCGGCAGTACCGATTGGCGATGGTTCGCGCTGATGGCTTTGGGGCTTACGCTTACCCTGATCGGGGTTGGACTACGCTCCCTACCGAAACTGCTATCCCTGGCAAGCAGGAGGCACAAGACCTCGGTGGCCAGCGCGGCCCCAGACCAGGAACAAACGCCGGCAACACCGCCAGACACAGTGCTGAAGACGGGGGATAAGGACGGCAAGCAGGCATCACTGGGGGCGGCTGGTAAGAAGGCTCCGGGTGAAGCGGACTCATTGCCGCCGGAGGGCGTCGCTAGCGGCATTCAGGATGACCACCAGTCATCGGGGTGATCTCACGACAGAACATGAGTGCCCATGATAAATCCATGAAGCCCGCTGGGACGATTCTGTGAAGAAACCTTAACAATCATCGGGTATAACCGACCTTGAGATCTTCCTTGAGGAGGAATGTCTGTGAAGGAAGTGATGTCCGAACCAGGATTCTGGCAGTCTCGCTGGGGAATCAGTCTTCTCGCATCTTTGGGGATGGGGGTGGTTATGCTGGCTGTTAGGATTGTTGCCGCCGCCCCCTTGCCCCCGGAGATGCTCTTCAACTTCACCGCTAGGCTGTTGGGAGTACCCTGGGTTTTCAACCTGGTGCACGAGCTGCCTTTGGGACTGGACCAGTACGCCAAGTATGCGCTTTTCATCCTGACGTTCCTGGCGTTCCTCGGGAGTTGGGTGCTGTTGGGTTGGCTGCTCGATCCGCTGCTGCGTCGCAGCAACCGGCTGGCAGCAACGCTGCTGTGTATCGGCGTATCGGTTGCCAGTGTGGGACTAGTGTTCCTGCCGCTTCAGGGCCTGGGTGCCTTCGGCGCCGCCCCAGCCAACTTTTTCTATCCACCCCTCACCACTCACCTCTGGGCTGCCGCCTTCGGCTTGGTGTTCGCGGTGATTCATATCCTGATGAACAGGAGGAGACAGACCGACCCGCTACGCCGGGAGGCACTGGGTAGCCTGGCTCGCCTGCTGGGCCTGGTCGCCGCCAGCTCTATCCTGGGACGCATCGTTGCCGGGACCTACGCAGCGGCGCAGGGGCTTGTCGGTTTCTTTGGCAAGATCACCGGCTTGAGCCCGGAAATACTGTCGGCCGGAGATCACTACGTGGTGTCCAAGAATATCTTCAACCCGACGGTGGCCGAAAAGGGTTGGCAGCTAAGGATCACCGGCTTGGTCGATAACGAGTTGACCCTGACGTTAGATGACCTGAAGGCCCTCCCCGCGGTCGAGCGCAGCAGCACTCTCACCTGCATCTCCAACAAGGTCGGCGGCGACCTCATAGGCAATAGCGTGTGGACCGGGGTCCACCTCTCTTACCTGCTGGAGATGGCGGGAGTAAAAGACGGGGCTTCCGAGCTTATCCTGAGGGCCGCCGATAACTACTCCGACTCCTTTCCGCTCATGGCCGGACTAAGAGACGCCACCATCGTCGCTTACCTGCAAAACGGCGAACCCCTCACCCGCGATCATGGTTTTCCCGCTCGAGTTCTGGTGCCCGGCATCTACGGGATGAAAAACGTGAAGTGGGTGGCGGAGATCGAGCTTGCCGACAGCGACTACCAGGGGTATTGGCAGGTCCGCGGTTGGAGCGATTCGGCGATCGTACGCACCATGAGCCGTATCGATACCGCTCGAGCCACGCGGCTCGAGGATGGTAATGTCGCCATCGGCGGCATCGCTTTCGCGGGCTTGCGAGGAGTCCAGCGGGTCGAGGTTTCGGTAGATGGTGGGGAGAGCTGGCGGGAAGCGGAATTGAAGCCTGCCCTCAACGAGCTGTCGTGGAACCTCTGGGGCTTTAGCTGGCAGGCCGAACCGGGAACTCATGATGTGCTGGTACGAGCGACGGATGGGAGTGGCGAGGTGCAGACCAAGAAGCGAGCCCGCCCCCTACCCGACGGCGCCACCGGTTATCACCTGCTAAGGGTGAACGTCAGCTGAGTGATCAGTCGCCGTAGGTGCCGGTAGCCAGCAGTGCTACCGGCTCCCGGCAAACATCGGCCCCGAGTTGCTGCAAGCGGCTCGGCAGGGCTTCGTAGCCGCGATCGATGTGCCTGAGGCCGCTGATGATGGAGGAGCCTCTCGCCGCCAGGGCCGCGATAATCAGCGCTCCACCCGCCCGCAGATCGGCGGCGTGCATGCGGGCACCAAAGAGTTGTCCACCCTCGATAATAAGTTCCCGCTCGTGTAGGTCCACTTTGGCTCCGGCCCGCAGCAACTCCTCGACATGGGTATAACGGTCGGGGTACACCTGGTCTGTCACGGAGCTTCTGCCGGGAACGGTGGCCAGAAAGGCACCGAAGGGTGCCTGGAGGTCGGTGGGAATGCCGGGGTACTCGCTCGCCGTGACGGCTACCGCCTCGAGGGGGCCGGAAGCATCTATCATCAGCGTCTGTTCGTCACTCTGCCGCACCACCACACCCGCCTCTTCGAGCTTGGCGATAACCGCCCGGAGGTGCGATGGGATTACCCTTGTGAGGGTGAGGAGTCCACGGGTTGCGGCCGCAGCCAGCATGAAGGTGCCCGCCTCGATGCGGTCGGGAATGGGGCGATAGCTCGTTCCCTTCAGATAGCTCGCCCCCTGGATGGTGATGACCCGCGTGCCTGCTCCTGAAATCGAGGAGCCCATG